>OFMI01000114.1_pt1 | contig 76016 bp, 105 predicted proteins | sample 1541741 | NCBI WGS metagenome assembly OFMI01 (sample SAMN04209219, study PRJEB22552) | human gut metagenome | biome: gut; material: feces | host: Homo sapiens | place: USA: Oklahoma | reverse complement strand
CTCCTAGATTCATTTCCTTATATTTTACCAATCTATTTTCCAACAGTCCTCCCAGTTTTGATGCAAGCGACTGCATCGTCATTTTTGCCGCATCCCCGCTACTTTGTAAAACTCTTACATTTGCGGCATCCGTCACTGTCGGAAGTTCATTTTCATACACGTCATTTCCTGTTGCAGCAGCGGCGGCAAATGTTGAAGTTTCAGACAAAGCCATAACCATTCTTGTGGAAACCATATCCACCATTTCATCTACTGTCACATTTTGTTCGTTGCCGTCTTTATCCACAGCCTTAAAGCCAACTATATTTTCTAAATTCAAATCACTCATAATATCAATTTTATAAAGTTCTTATATAAGTTTTCCACGCTTTAGAAGTGCCGCCAACCGATTTGTACAGCTTCTTCCTGCCACTTTTTATCTTGTACCGGGAAAGGTTGCTTCCGTCATAGTTCACGGGATAATCCAAATTGCCCTCGTTGGCATACGCTTCCATTTCGTATGAGATGGTATAATATGCCGAACTCGCAGGATGGCAGATAGGGTTTCCCTTGATCCACTCGACAAAATACCGCCAATAGTATTTTACCCATGAGCCGATAACCTGTGCCTGACGCAAGTGTATGGTTTCGTGCGTCAGGCTTTCCTTACCCGCATAGGTCTGCATATACCTATCTATGTTCTCCTTGTTCTCGGCACGGTATATCATCCGTCCGCACCACATCATGAAACGGTATCCCTTGAAAGGATAATGCTTCATGGCAAGCAGCTCAGGAGTGTCAAAATCACCCGGCTTGCTTGAGAACAGCATCTTGATTAATTGCCATAATTCTTTCATAGCGTTTCTATTTCAGATTCAAGTTCAGCGATATGGTTGTCTATACACGTGTTCACCTCGTCATTAAAGTTTGCTATATCCAGTTCCACACATCCGGCACTTGACCGGGCGCTGCTGTAGATACGGACATAGCCTCCGTTATTCAACGTTTCCTTAGCCAGCTTCAGTTTCGCCAGTTCGTCATTGATTCGGCTGGCGCGTTCCAAATTCTCAATCTTCATGTTGTTCCTCCTTCTTTTTATCCAGATAATCATTCAACGAATCGGCCAGCAAGCCGGACAACATAGGGGTAGAACGTCTTATGATATCCACCTCCTCTTCGTCAAGTTCCACACCATCTACAGTCGACTTGAAGATTTTCTCCGCAAGGAGATGCGCCTTCAAACCCGCTACGTTCTTGTATATCCAGTCACCGAAGGCTTCAGTGATGTTACTGGCTATAAGCTTTTCTTTTTTAATCCCGTCATAAATAGGAAATTGTGCAAAATCTATTTTCATACTTTATATTTAAATTATCCGCAATAAAACATAACCCAATAATTACCCATACACTTAATGAAGCCGGATGCAAAATCCAAATCAATATAAGACACCTCCTGTCCTCCGGGAGCAGGCAGGATCCGTCCTCCTGTCAATCTTACTCCGCCGCTCATACGTTTGAAGTATATGGTATGCCCCGGAACATCCGGAGGAAGTGCCACTTCTATATTGTCTCTATTAATAAACATCACATTATCATCGTTGTTGTTCAATGAAGCTTTGACAGAGATATTCCTCCAGTTGCCAACTATGCCACGGATAGATACATAGCTGTCATTGTTCGGATGAAGGAAAATGTTACCTCCCTCCACGAACAGAGGAATGCTCAGGGTCTTGATGTGCATCCCGATCATAGCATTTGGACTCTGTATATCAATTCCGGCATCATACTTAATCCCTTCAATAGTGCCAAACGCCGTGTTTCCTCCGATTTTTACACGTGCAAATGTCCTTTCGTTATAAAACTCTATCTGTCCGGCAGACAGATTGAAACCGACGTATTTATTTGTTTCCTTTTCATAAAGGATCTTTGAGGACAATATTCCCGAAGCGATGGAGAACGGACCGATACGTCCTTTATCCGCCGTGATTGTTCCTGTAATCTCTGCTAATTTGCATTTAAAATACCCGGTTTCACCGTTGATAAGAAGAGTTTCACCTTTGTCATTAAAAGACTTGAGAACCTTGTCTTTGAACATGAAGCCGGCTACATTCGCACCATCGGCAAACAGGGTGTCAGTAGCGATATTCACAAACTTCTGCATGGCTTCCCAATTGGAATCACCGTTAACAGATGTGGGTGCAGCTGTAACGGAAGCACCGTAATTCTTTACAAGGAAATTATAATAAACTCCCCCTATCAGATATATGACCTTATCCCGGTAATCCGCATTCCAGACGTAAGTCTGTCCGGAAGCCCATACGCCTCTGTCGCGGGGAAACGCCCCTGTTGCTCCTGTTGCTCCTATGGAACCATCATTAGCAACACCCACCCCTTTTTCAGCGATAAAATTATTATTCCATGCGTTCGCGTCCGATGCGGATTGATAAGCCCGGACGGCAAACTGGGTGTATCCGGCTGTCGCTGGAACGGATATCTGATTGCTTAGGGTAGCACCTACATGCGCCAGCCAGCTTCCGTTGTATTTGCGTGCAGCAAGATAGAACCTGTTCGTATCGCTCACATTACCGCCTACATTCTGTTTCATGGTAACGACAAACGCTGACGGTGACGGTGTGCCCGTACTGGTAAAGTTTATTGTGCTTACCGGGCTGTCAAGCCAGTACGAAGCGGACGGTTCGACACCGGAAGTCATTTCCTGCCAGTCGGAGTTGACAGCCTTGTCCGATCTCTTCCCGGAAAGTATGTAACCGCCATCCTTCTTCCTTAGATAACGTCCACCTCTCACACGAAGAAGCGGAAGTGGCGGATTGGATGTTTGAACCTTGCTTAAGTAAGATCCTCCGGCAAACGATACTGTACTGTTTTTCGCATACGGAGTGTTGGCGGACTCCCAATGACCGGCTGCTGTGATGCTCTCACCGTCAGCACCGTCCTTACCGTCAGAAAGCATGGGAACGGTTTCAATATCCACTATCTGGTCATTCACATAGAAAACAAACTTCAATGTCTTCGTAAAGTTTCCGCTTGATATGGCTGTATTGTTGTTTATGGTAGTTTCTGTTCCACCGTCTATGCTGTATTTCAATGTACCGTCCGTTGTGGTGGATATCACGCCTCCCACTGACTTTTGCCTGTAACATGATACGGAAGACACGCTGTAGTTCCCATTCTTGTCCTTGCTTACAGAAGTGGCAGAAACGATTATACTGTATAGCACGGCATCTGAACCGTCCGCACCTCCACGGACCCCGGCTACAGTGAATGACAGATCACGGGAATACTGCTGCCCGTTCTTTGTAGCCCTGATTGTGATCTTCACCGTGTTTGTCGCAGCAAGAGTAGCTCCGGCAGATACCGATATTGTCACCACTCCCGTATTCTTGTCTGTCGCACACAGAAGATTTGTGTCAGGTGTACAGGTGATGCTGTCAAGGGTGAGCTTTTCCGTTCCATACCACATACTGACAGTTGTATTCCAAGTCTGTGAGGATACGACCTTTCCATCTGAAGTAAGGGCTGCATTGACCATCTCGTTATCGAAGTCCGCCATGATGGCATTCTCCCCGTCCTTACTCCAGCGATGCACCACAGCCGGATCACTGAACTCAGACCATACGCCATTTTCCTTAAAACGTGTACAACCCCATTCAACCTGATGGTCTGCGTCCGTACCAAGATAATTATCCGTCCAGCCTTCCGGAACATAACCATCTTTCTGCTGACTGTCCGGCTTTTCAGGGGTGTTATCTATGATATTGCCTCTTGTATATATATACTCATAGCCCTTACCGTCTTTTCCGTCCGATATCATAAGCTGCCATCTTCCGTCCTGATAGATGTAGGTAGCACGGTCAGTCGTGTTACGGTATGAATCACCGTTTTTCGGATTGGCAGGAGCCGTGGCAAATTCACCAAGGAAAGTGATACTCTCACCTTTCAGTTCACGCCCGTCAAGCAGCATATCCCAGTCTTCGTTAACCTCCCAGTCGGCAGGTTTCCCGGCAAGATAATAACCACCGTCCTTCTTTCTTAAGAAATTGCCACCTTTGATACGCAATATTCTGATGGGAGGATTGGAGGTTTCCACCTTGGATATAAAGACACAATTGGCAAGAGTGACCATTGTGTTGGCTTTGTACGGGGTTTTGGAGGATTCCCAATGACCGCCACCTACTACGGACAATCCCGGATCACCTTTTTGCCCTTCCGCCACTTGTTTCAGCCATGCCGGATTATCATCTGACGGTTCTGTTGTTGTTCCATTATCATCAACACACAACCACAAAGCCCCGTTATGTGACACCCGGTCATAGTAGGCGTACTTACCTGAAACCCATTCACCCTTGTCCAAGGGTACACGAACTGTCTGTCCGGTGATCTCATCAACTTGAAAGATAAGCCCGGTCATGATGATGTTCTGAAGAACGGCTGAGTAACTGTCCGCATTAATACCGGCTACAGTCATACCCTTCTTCTTGCCGAACCAGCTCTTCATCTGTGCCGGCTCCGGGTCCCAAGTGTTGGCATTGTCAAAGAATGTAATACAGTTATTTCCGTTGACTGAATCAATAAGTATATAAGTCTGACGTTCCGGGTCCGTAAAGTTACCTGTTTGTGCCAATACCATCTGCTCGGCAGGTTTCCAGTCAGAATGCCCCGGACGGGGAATGACAGTAAACTTCTTGGCTGTATAATCTGCGGCAGTCACCCGGAATTTCATTTCTTCAAAGCCGTTCAGCTTGCCTTCGCTATTTTTAGTCACAAAATAGGTGGTAAGGATGTCATCAACAAACTGGCTCAATCCGTCCGCATCTGTCAGATCGGGAGCGATGGTGTAGGTTCCATCGCCGTTATCCACGTATGACAATACGGTACAACCACCACCGGGGGAGTTTACCATACGTCCTTTGAAATAGGTTGTACGGTTATAAGCTATTTCAGGAACAAACAAACGCTTACGAAATACACCGCTTTCCATTTCAAGATTGCCCTTTTCGTCTATGTATCCACCTGATACACCAGTAACGAAATCACCGAACTTGGCATATTTCTTAATCAAGACTCCGCCCAGTAAGGATAACAAGTACTTAGTGGAATCCGCCACGTCCTTCCGCAAGAATATCTCTTTCAGCTTCTCCGCACTGTTCTCTATCTCAGTCATTACACGCAATGCGCTCATCACATCCTCATCGGTGTAGGTGACATCCTTGTCACCCTGCTTTACGATGCGGTTTATCAGATTTCCTGCTATCTTAAGACCTTTGAGGTAATTAATGATCCCTTGCGCATCATCATCGTTCAATGCGGAAAGGAACCAGTCAAGCACAGGCGTATTCTTATCCAGCGTGTATGCAGATGTGGCATGGTCGGCGTTAGTGACATCGCCCCCTCCGCCACCACTGCCGCCACCGCCGTTCTGCTTTATCTCTTCAACCTCAATGGAGATCTTACTAAAGTTGCTGTTGATGCGGTCTGCCGTTTCGCTCCAAGTTCCTGTTTTGTTTATTGTATTAAGCTCCATATATCCTGTTCCACTTTTACCATTCCGCATCCGGGTGCACTTCAACGGACAGATGATTCATTATTCTGATGATTAATTCTCGTATCATAAGTATGTTTCACTATTTAAGTTGGTCCATTATTACAATTTCCCAAATTATTCTACAAACTATTTATATACATACCTAATCCTCTTCCTATTTTCCTTCCTCCTATTTCGTTTGGATGCAGTGTCCCATCATTCATATATACTTCTACTTGATCAATAGTCCAGCCGTTTGAATGAAAGTCGTAATAAGGAACCCCAAACATCTCATGAATTTCCCTCATAGCTTTAGCAATCAAATTCATATTCATACCATTTCGCAAGAGAGGTGGAGTACAAGGTTGAGAACCATAAGGTAATCTTTCCGGCTGAGAACATAAAACGACTGTTATTCCCTTGTTCCAATTGTGTATGATATTAACGCAAGTCATTATGGCTGCATACAGACTTTGTGGAGTTCTTCCCTCATTAATATCTTCTTCTGTTAAGACTTTGTAACTAGTATCTATGCTATCATCCTTAACATAATATCCGGCCTCATTTAATTTAAGAATCGGTATTTTTAATTCAGCATATTCATTCTTTATGCAATCGTTTATTGTCCCTAATATATCTCCCCCATGACCATAGTCATTCGTACCTCCCAAAATAGTCACAAAATCACTTTGTAGAATAAGCTCTTTATTTTTTATTATATTTTGTGGGAACCTTGTGAGTGGCTGACCATTTCCATCTTTACCTGTATCTCCAATTTTATTTAATCCGGTTACTTCCAATAATGCAGGAAAATATTTTCCCTGCATTGTATAGCTGTCACCAACACAAAATATTTTTTTACCAACATGTGGCATAAGCTTTGAAATCAGTGCTCTCCCTCCTTGGTCTATTGGATTGATAAGATATGGATTGAACTGAGATGCATAACTTGATTCTTTATTTTTTTTTGAAAGCCATAGAGAAGCCGCTTTGTCTATAGCTAATTCTTCGGATGTTATAACTCCGGATGTTCCCAGTTTTACTCTTACATAAGCAATACCCATTTGTATCGGTTCTCCCGATACGAATCCTTTTTCAGAAGTAATATCAATTTTATTTCTATCATACGTGAACAATCCAATAGTTGCATTGGAGTAATATATATCTCCTTCGAAGACTGGTATATAGTCAGACACCCACCATCCGTTGCCCAATTTTGTGACCTTTGTCGGATTAATCAAATTATCACTTTTAAGCAAAACGTCCTGCTCAATTATAGGTAATGTTCTTAGCTGGTTAATATACTTCGTAATATCTCTAATTTTTTCAATTTCCGATAAAGTTAAGTCGGTAACATAATATCCATGACCTGATAATATTAATTTCGAATCGGTTTCGATTGCAATTTTTTCATATGTTTCTATATTTTCAGGAACTGATACATCTCTATTGACCGTTATTCCAGCAAACATTCTTGAGGAAATCATATTCCATATTCCATTTCTATAGCCTTTTAAATTCCAATAAGTATTAGCCTCACTTGTTAAATTAACAAGATGTATAATATCCCCCTTTTTAAAAGTATTTTTAAATACAATTTTTGTACTTTCACCGTTGGCGGCCACTACTTGAGAGCCAAAAATAGAACCTATATCCGCTTTTGTTTTAATAGGTTCAAGATCTTTATTTTTGATAGAAGTATAAATCTTTATATCATCCGAATTTGAAGACGATTGCTTTGATGCCGCAAAATATTTGCATCGCTCTGGAAATACAACCAACATTGGAGCTAATAATTTATTTTTCGTAGTATATGGTATGGATGATATGAAAGATTTGGCAGCGTCATAAAAAGAAACGGCTACATTTGTATTTATTTCAGTTATTAGGTTATGTATAGATACGGATTTCATTTCTCCCACTTCTATATAATCAGTAGCAGAGCCGTAAGCATAAGAAATAAAATCACCATTCTTATTAATTACAGTGGCATTTTTTATGTTAAAGGATACTTCTTTAGAAAAAGAAAGACCAATGTTACTCTCTAACTCTGACAGTTCCGTAGTCAGACTCTTTCGTGTAGCGGGATTGACCACGGCATCAGTTATGGTAGCTGGATAAATGGTTTGCCCACCCTTGGTCAACTTGTGCATTTTTGCCATAATGTATTCTATTATTCGCCTAAGTTCCGCCGGAACTTGGCCCGTTGTTATTTTATGTAATTATTTATTAATCTTAAAATCACTCAGCACATCTTCATATTCATTATCCGACAATGGGAACGCCTGAATTGTATTATATGCGGCATAATCGGGATAAGATGTTATTTCCACCGTGCTTTCATCGGTTTTCCCGGTAGTCAGTACGATTCCTGTATCTTCAACGGAAACAAGGTTGCAGATGCCATCCCGAAAGTCGGAATCGGATATGAAGTATTCACGTTTTACTTTCAGCATACCGGGAGAAAAACAGGGGTTGTCGAAAGCGACAAGCAGGTTGCCGTCTTCCATGCGGCTGCAACCGACATACTCATGCCCGTCAAAGGAGGCTATGAACTTTCCCTTGAACGGATTGAAGTAAGTGAACCGGAAAGGAGTATTCACATCCCCGTTCAAGTTCTTCTCTATGATTTTAAAATCGGACTGATAATTAATTCTCATAACTATAATATTGATGTTACATCGTCTATCTCCTCGGCTGTCAGGTAGCTGGATAAGTCAACACTGCCGCCACCTCCTGTCGTGCCAGTGGCACTCCATGTTCCCTTTGTTTTGCATTGATATATAGGACCCGGTATGGTATCTCCCACGACAGCCCAATCGCCTACAATTGGAGATGGTACAGCAGCTTTCAGTGATTCAAGAGTAGGGAACAACCCCTTGTTGCGGATGCCGTTCTGCTTGACCTTCTCCACTTCGGTAGAAGTCTTGCTGAAGTTGTTGTTAAGACGATCTGCCACCTCACTCCAAGTACCTGTTTTATTTATCGAATTAAGTTCCATATCACTTCACTTTATTTGGGCAACATGTTCTGATCCCATACAATCTCAGAACCTTTAACCATAATTATGCGTCCTCCCATTATCTGGGTCTGATATATATAACCGTCACTTCCTTTTTGCTCAACAACCATACTATCCGGGCGGAAATACAATACATCACTATTGGAAGGATCATTCATAAAAATACGGGGAACCATACCGTTCAATCCATATTGAAGAGATATGTCCAAAAGCGAATTACCATCATCATCATGAATATCAATTGACGGTCTTCCATATTCATCTTCAGGAAATATGGTTATCTCATAACCTGACGGTGAGGAAACCTTCACTTTCCCGACAAATTCAGGATTTCCGTCAGCATCCCATTTAATGTTCCCATTGGCAAGCTGCCCGGAACCATCCTCATTCAACAGTATCTTACCATTGGCTATTTCAACCTTTCCCCGGAAATATCCGCCCAAAGCATAGATATATCCTCTCAAAAACACATCACCACCATGAGTCGCAACAAAGTTCGCCATGTTCGCCCATTCCGCATCTGTGGGCTGGTAATTAGGATCATTACGGAACCTCATTACAGTCAGAATCGCCTGTTCAAGTTTTCCTCCTGCCCAAAACGCCACATCATCATCGTCATTGTATATGCCGCTAACTCCGGCTGTGACCTTCTGTAACTTGCCATTCTTGTAATTACCCAGTTGGATCATATTGGCCAATATCAGACCACCAAGAATATCCACAGAACCATCCTTGATCGCACTGGCGATATAATTGATTGACTGGAAACCGGCTGTTGCCTTGTCGTTGTCAAGAATTGAAGGCTTCCAGTCAGTAGCGATGGTTCCACGCTCTAACTGAAGGTCACAAACGGTTGCGGTACCACTGACAAGAAATATACCACTGCCATTGAAGGTGATCTTATGGGTATATCTCTGATAAGAGGATGTGAGAGGTTGAGAAACACTGAAAGAACCGCACGAAACAGACACAGACGTACCCTTTGCTTTATAACTGATAACATAACTTTCCCCTTTAATCAATGATACGGACTGGGACAAACTACCGATTGCGGCAGAGTACCCGGAGCCGGCATCACTGTCCGCAGATACGGTAGCCACTCCCGTCCAATATTCCAGTTGCTTGCTAAAAAGTTCGGTATCCGCCGATAGCTCGGTAGCGGCAGACAGGTCCTCTGTCTCATAATCTCCGGTAAACCCGGAATTGCGCAACAGATTGACACTTCCGACAGCCGCATTGTCTATCGCATCCTTAGCCTCTTGGGCAAGATCTGCCGCCGCCTGTATCTCATCCGGCAGACCTTCCATATTCTTCCATCCGGTAGAGCCTTTTTCGATGTGGAACATACCCTTGATATCAACACCTTTATCCTGAGTGTATTCCATGTAAGTGGTCCGGTCCTTGTCGCCAATATACGTATCTCCGTACACCTTCATCCGGGCCTTGCCGGTAGACCTGTCAAAATCAAAAGAAATGACATCTTTCCCGGTCAAGGTAAAATCATTAATACCCTGATACATGATGATGGACGGAGAAACTTCGTTCACCGAAGAGAGAATTATCGCCGCCTGTCTGGTGATATCGGTCTTATGGCCTAATCCCACGATATCATCACCTGCCACCGGAACATCGTTCTCGACATTAGGATCACACACGGTCTTGGACAGGTCTATATAATTCTCACCTACTGCTGTGACCAACCGCCAGTAATAGCGGTTGCCGACATGATGAGAAACGCCAGTCTTGATATTGCACTCCTGTGCGATGGCGAGAGATCCCGGAGTAAACTGGTTCTCTATCTCAATTCCGTCTTCCTCTTCCTTGAAATAACAACGGTAGACATCATCCAACTCATCCACACGGTTGCATTTCATGCCTGCATGGGAAATCACCTGCTCGCCACCTACATACGTCTTCTTCTTTACTTCAAGCTCGTCAAAGACAGCCTTAATCTTTACATAAAGCCGGTCAACGACGGCTTGAGAGGTACCATCTTCCAATACAGTAATTCCACTACCGTTCTTACCTATCAAAAGACCTTTCAAAAAAGTGATCAGACCGTTGGCCGTGTCGTTATTTATCTTTGAGATAAAATAACGGGATATTCTGCCAAGAATATCTGACACGTTGAGAGAGACACCCATCCTCTCACCTATGATATCCCCGGCTATCTCTGTAATCGTACTTCTCAAAGCGGAAACATTGGCGGACAACTTATCTGTTAGCTCCACGGATATATCATACAGGCAATTTTTATCCGCCTTACAAGTAAATGAGTTCACATACATGAAGTATTCCTTATCATTATACTTTATGTATATACGCGAGTTCTCATTCAACAGACCAGCTAACATACTGTATTCTGCAAGGAAGACACGTGAGAAACTTACGGAAAAAGAGAACTTCTCATCGTTGTTTTCAGACATATACTTTATCAACGCCTCATCTAATCTCTTCTCGGCGGCAAGCACAAGAGATTTCGGCATTTTAATACCTGTAATCACAAACTTATCCCCAACAGAAGGTTTATAGTTATTTGTGGCATTAGGCATAACAACCCCGAAAGTAGTATTGTCCTTTTTTACCGCAATCCAAACCTCATTTGTAGAAGTGTTTTGTTGGCTTTCTATATATTGGGATGTTTGTGAAGTAACCTTCTGTTCAAAATCTCCTGCTGGTAAGTTCCCGGAAGAATCCACCAATACAGGATTGAATGCCCTTCCCGGCTCATTGTCCTTATAGGTAACTCCTATTTCAAACTCGCAAGCAGCACAATTACCCGTAGTCATATTGATTACAGCCGTACCACCTTCCAAACCTTGTTCGAACAGGTTAAAACCGTAATCCCCATTATATATATGTAATTTTATGTAGAAATAAGAATGTACATACTCATCCGTGCCATTGAATATATTATTCCCTTCTCCTGTTCCGAGTTCGTCACTATCGTTATCATCAAAAGCAATATCCGCAATCTCACCAAATAACTGTCCCGAAGCGTTTGTTACATTTTCTATGGTAGGCTTTATATCGCTAAAATCTACCTTTATCTCTTTTACTTTCTTAGAAGAATATGTATTTTTGAAAAAATAGTAATCATTTGTACCGGGTATTTTATACGTATCGTTAAGTGCATTGTAGAATCTTTCCGCTCCATTTGTTTGTCTATAAATGGAAGGCATAAGGTTTTGCGTGCGTTCTATAGTACCTTTTTCATCATCATTCGGATAGTAGAAAGGTATGTTGTCAGAGCTACCAACACCAGTAACGCGATTGACGGTCTTATAATTGGCGTTTGTCTTTTTTATTGATACAAGCCCTTTCTTGTACTCGAAAGGAGTAGAAATTACATTCTCTGTATATCCTATGTGACAAACCTTACCTACAAAGTAATAAGGAAGTTCGTATATGGTATATATGGACTGTAACGCTTCTGCAAGGTATACGCTGTCAAGAGAAACAAGTTTGCTTTCAGAAGTAATATCTTCATCAATCACTATCGAATATCCGATACCCGATTTTGCCATTGAAGCGTTAAGGCGACCAACAAACTCGTTTATATCCCCCATGAACTTGACGGAAGTGGAATTGGAGTGATACGTGTCTTCCCCGGCTGTCACCACGTCCATGAAATATACGTTTTCCAGCACGATACGTTCTGAAACGAATTGAAGCTCATGCTTGTACATGATACTCTTGTTGTCCTTTGAGGATGTAGGCACTTGGTCAATATAATATTTTTCCCCCCTAAACTCAACAAACTCTTCTCCTGTCCATAGTTCGTCTAAGCATGAAGGATAGTTCAGTGTAGCGGTCAGTGTGGGAGTTCCTGCCATACGTTGTGCCGTATAGATGTACTCACCTAATTTTGCAGGCATATCAGCATTCGGAAATTTTACTTTACTTCCTTGCGTATCAAGTTTTAATATGTACAGACTTTCCTTTTCCATTTATTCTTTTACCACATCAATTTGTTCCATAACTCCTTTGTCCTTTTTTTGCTGTTTCTCCAACAGCTTTTGAGCCTCTTCCTTCTCCTTTGCTATACGTTGTTCTTCATCGGGAACGGATTCGGTGTTTTTCTCAATGGCTGTTTTTGTGGAAAGAATGCCGGCTTGCTTCATTGAGATAAGCATATTGTTATACTCCGTTGCGCTGAACGGCTGCCAAATCTTGAACTTGCAGCTTACACGGAGTTTCTTAAACTCGGTAACGGCATTGGAATTTTCTCCTTTGTTCACAAGCTCCTTTGCAAGCCCTTCCTTGAACAGGCGCATCATCTTGTCGGCGAAATTCTGCCACTCGATAACACCCTGTTGGGCGTTCTTCAAGTCCAGGTCACGGGTAAGCGTGATAGCCAGTGCGCTTATGTCACCGCTCGACTTGACATCCTTCGGCAAAAGGAAAGTGCAGGAAGTGTTTATCTGTATCTTCTCGAACAGGTCTAGCAGACTATCAAGCATACCTTGCGGACTGGGAGGTGCTTTAAACTCCGCACTACCGTTTCCATCCATGGACTTGTCTTGTAAAATAATGTTCCCGGCAAGTTTCTTTGTGGTTTCTGACAAATTTCCCTTGATATACAGAATCCCCCAACCGTTACGCTTCTGAATGACAAAAAAGATGTTATAGATAATCTCGTAAATCTCGATAAGGCTTTGACCGTTGTTCCACGCCACATCACCACGCTTGGTACACAATGGTATCTCGCTAAAACCGTGCTCAATCGGAGTTTCCCTTACAAAACCGTCCTCTGCGGCTTCCTCACCGTCTCTTGGCGTGTGCATACGGTACATGTAGGTATCATCGTAGCTGTCAATGTATTCCACACCGTTTTCATCGGCATAGTAGACACTTTCAAGAAGCCTGTCACCGTTGTTGTCATTATGCGATATGATTACATATCCGTCTTCATAGCTAATCAGACGGCACTTGATACGCCCCTTATAGTCATAATAGAACAGAAGTCCGGCATCTCCTGTGGCAAGCTGCGAACGGACTGCCTTTGTGCGCCATCCGTCCATGTTCCTGTCTACCCAATACTCTTTGATTGTGGAATAGTTGGCTTTATCTTTTTCAGAAGGAGTGCCACCTCTCAAAGACAATGTACATGGATTGCCACACAGGTAGATTACGTGGCTCGCCAGTATCTGCTCTTGAAAAGCCAATGCCGTGCGTTGGAACTTGATTTCCTGATATCCCCCATCTTCTAACTTGACGCAAATGCTCGGCAAGTTTTGATCAAATAATACCTCATGGCTCATCGGGTCAAGCTCTTTCAGAAACTTTTCCTGCGAAACGATATTCTTTTTTACATTCGGAAGCCTTGCCGTGCGTGTTTCGGTAATGGCTGCGGACTGACCGTCGGAATAGTCGTTTGTAGAGCAAGTGTCACTTCCTCTGAAAAACGGTTTCTTCTGCAACAAGGCATTTACGTTCCGCAATAGATATGTTTTTTTTTCTTCCCGTGTCATTTTTCCGCATCAATTAGGTTGTAATACTTCATGCAGGCTTCCTTGCTCGGCATTGCAGAACACTCTCTCGAAGTCCATTTGCAGATAATGTCGTGCTTCTGCGGAACAACGATTATTCGCTTCTGCCCCTCTTCCTCTTCAATATTGAATTTATCGTTCAGCTTCACGCGTGCATCCAACACGACCTTACTTGCTTTGATAAAAGTGTCTGAATCTCCACTTGTTTTCGCATCGTCAGCAATCTGTTTCATCTCCGATATTTCTTTCAGCAATGCTTCTCGGTTCTCATCTTTAGATATGGTAGTGATAGCACCGATGCCGAAAGGTTTCAGTTTCTCGGCAAGCATGGATAACACCTTGTTTGAAGGCTTTTCATCTTCTTGGTAAGCAACCTTTGCGGCAAGAGCCTTATCTACGAAAGAATCACACATTACCAAATAGGCAACATCTCTTACCCTTGCTTCAATTCCTTCTGTTTTAAGGGAATTGAGAATATCCTTTATGTCGTTATAGCTTATCATGTCCTAATACCATAAATGTTCATCGTAAATACTTCCTTCTGTCTGTGCATGGAACGCTTGTTTGGTTTCTTCTTCGTGATTGTAATACCCTGCTTGAATCTCATTCCCGTATTCAATGTTAGCGCACGGAAGCATTCTCATAGCGCATGGGTCTAACAAATCCATCGATCTGCCTTTCCCCAACATCTGATTCATTTTCTTCTTGTTCCAAAGCCGTTTCTTTCCGCTCTGCATATCATCAAACCGTACAACAGAGCATTCTTCCATAAACTCGTTCTCAACCGTCACTTTGTATTTCAGGTTCTGGTGAGTGTATGTCTGTACGGCAAGTTTATCGTCAAAGGTTAGATTACCTTCCTCGATCATCTTGCATAATCTGATATAGCACATATCCTTTACTGTCATTGCGGTAAGTTGGTAAAGCCCGAAAGGTTTATTTAGTGAGATATAAGGTACTGCATCGGGAATGTAATCATTAAAATACCGTCCGGCAGTCGCGTCAAAAATGATATGGCTTTCAGCTGTTCCATGCTCAAATGCAAATGTCTTCACTGCCATAGCGTTTTCTCTCGGAGTGGACTTGCTAAGAATGAGAATGTCGTATGCGTGAAATCCATCCCATGCAAGTGCAACAAGGTTGTCTGTACCATAATCCGCCAAATCCACGGTAATCCATTTGTCACCGTTCACGGCTGGGTTGTTGTTGAATACGCTTTGCGCGGAAGTGGATGGAATAGGTATCTTTTCGTTTTCTTCGGGGTCAACGTTGAAGTTTCCCTCAATGATAGCTTGTGCCATTTTACCGCCCGAAGCGGCAACAGAGCCTATGTAATTAGGATTATTTTCAAGCATAGCCCTATTTTCAGATAGCTTACCTTGATAGAATACGAATGACTTAATCATATTCGTATAGTCAAAATCACCTCCAATACGGGCAAGTTTTCTATCAATATCTATCTTACACTTAGCATAAACTTCTTCTTTGGAATCACCCCAAACCACATCATCAACAGTAGAACCGTTAACATAGAAGTATCTCACTTTCCCGTTTCTATCCGACATAATAAAACCGTCAACCCCAATGTACCAATCCAAGAACTTTCTCGTCCAATGGCTACGTTTCGGGTTAAGGGTAGCAAAGAACTTTCCCGTAAACGTCTTTGAACGTCCACGGTTACGGGTCTGCACATAGCTGAATGCTTCCCAAGACATTTCGGTAATCTCATCAATACATATCGCATCAATCTGTTTACCTTTCCATTGCTCACGCATTTTGTCAAGATTAGTATCATCTATATAGGTCAAGTCGCAATATGCACCACTTGGGAATGATACGCGAGGACTATCGGCAGTCTTTACAGAACAATAGTCACCGAATATAGCCTTGAATGTATCTACGAATGAACCTCCCGTCTTTTGCGACTGCAAAGACCTACGTGTAATAACTGCACGGAAATCCCCATCTGTCATTAACGGTTCTGCAAGAGCAAGGACAAGAGCAAAGGAATTGTGGGTAACTGTAAAATCATCAACCATATATAGACCACTTGGATTGTCAACAGAAATACATCTTCCTTCTTTCACTCCAATGTATTCCGCACTGACTATCGTTTTTTCAAGTTTCAAGTCTTTGTCTATTTCTACATACCCATATTTTTTGACTCTGTTTTTCTTTTTTGGCAATGAAACTATTTCGTCATTGAATTTTGTACATATCCAAACCGTATATGCTTCATTGCATGGATGGAATATTCCGTTCCCATCCTTATATCCTGCTTTCTTAGAAGTTATGGAAGCTCTGCCGCCCAAAGAGCGTACAACAAATGCTACATCTTCTGAAAGCTGCTTGCTTATTGTTGTGTAACTCAAATGTCCTCTATCATCCACATATCCGTCTGTATCAAGAAGTCCACGCAGTAAATCTTTTCTTTCTTCTATTGTAGAGTATTTATAAAACTTAGGGATGAACTTATTTTCAGCAGTACATCCATTCATTTTTAATGTTTTTATATCCTCTACTATATTATTATTGCCTATAACATAAGTTGCGCAAATTTCTCCATCCTTAGTATATCTCTTCGACATATCATAGCCATAGGATTTGAATTTGTCAACGATAAATTCATCGGGTGTACATAAGTATATACATCTATTACATATACTTTCGCTCATACATCCGTCGCCAATTAGCGCGCCCAGAACATACGGTGCAATCGGTCGTGGAGTCGTAGGAGTGATAGGTCGAGTAAATTGAACAGGTTCGGGTAATGGTATATTAAGATTCTTCCCTTTATACATTCCATTGTTCTTATTTTTCATCCACTCATATATTTGTATAGCAGACATCAATCTCCAACCATCGTATTTCTCTTTCTCCATATCGGAGTTTCTACGCTTTGATTGTTTTCCTGCAACTCTTGCTTTCCAAAGATGTCCTTCTGTACAATCCATATATGTACCATCAGAGAAGGATATTCTATAAAATGGAAACATAGATATGGGATGTAGATATATTACCCTTTCTTGCCCACCCGTGTCAGGGTTAGATATAATACTACCTACTTCAATATCTCTAAGTTTCCTTAAACCGTATGGAGTTACTATATGAGAATCAAGCAATGCCCCTTTGCCCCCGCCAAGATTCCCACCACCAAACACTACGTCCACACATGATGACGCAAACTGCATTTGGAATCCTTCTTGCGGCTTGATTACGACTTCTCTATGTACTTCTTGCTCTTTCATCAAAAGCAAAAATACCTCTTAATAATAAGGTAATATATACTTAAACCAATGTCTATTTATCATAGTGATAAATACAGTGATTTTTTTATAGTTATACCTTTTTATTAAAGCATTACTTTCGCATATATAATCATTATAAAACATATAGTGTATGAAGTTTACGAAAGAGCAATTTTCAGAAGCACTGAAAGTGAAACTCACCAACAACGGCAAGAAAAACTTAGCTATGAGTGAGAGAAGTTTCAACGGCAAAGTAGAAAGAATCTACAAGCGGTTGGAGAAAGCGAGTGATAAGGACGAGTTGGAACTGGATGATGTTGTTGCCGACTACTTGGATGACTTACAAGAGGACGATAACAACATACGAAATGACAACTCAAAATTTATAAAAGAGTGGGAAAAGAATCATCCGAACAAGGACGATAGAAGTGATAACAAGGATGACAAAGGAGACGAAAGCAAACTGGATAAGTTGCTCAAAGAACTCCAAGATTTGAAATCAGAGCGTGAGGAAGAGAAAAAGGTAAAAGCTATCTCAGACAAACGCAATCAACTCAAATTATCCTTAAAAGGGAAAGAAGTCAAGAACGAGGATTGGATTAACGACCAACTCGAATTGATTCACATTGATTCTGAAACAGATGTTGATGCTCTCACAGAAAGACTGCTCAAGAGCTACAATAAGTTTAATGCTAACACTCCACCTGACATCACTCCAGGAGGCACGGGAAGCGGTAAGGAAAAGACCGATGACTTTGCCGATGTGGTTGCTGTCGTAAAGAAGCAATCGCACAGAGAAGAAAAGTAATAATAATTTAAACCAAAAAGAAAATGTCAGATTTTTATCAGCAAATTCTATTGAACAGTGGCTACCTTCCCGGTAGAGCATTGGTTCAGGCTCGCGGAAGCATTGGTGGACACCGCTATGTATTCGTGAAGTTACAGATGAGCGGAAAGGACGCACTTGTATTTCCTACCAGTGGTGGAATTGTTAAAAACCCATTCAAAGGTAATGCAAGAGCTTTTGCCGGAACGCTCGCTGAATATATTCCCAGTAATGGTTCTAATGGAAGCGAAATACGTATCCTAAAATCGTATGCGGTTGCAAAAGCTACAACTGAATCTACAGACACAGATATTTACCTGAAAAGAGACGGATATTCTCTTATCCCATTCGTAGGAGATATCCTCATGGTAGCACCTTCTACATTGACAGGAAAAGGCACAGCGGTAACAATTACAGCCGTTGAAAAAGCGACTGACGGAACGGCTGGCGATGTTTGGAAAGTTACATTGAGCGCAACCCTCGGATCATTAACAACTTCATCTGTCCTTGTTGAAGCGAAAGAAACAGGCTCTGATAAAGAAGCGATGGTTACTAATCCTAACTCATACCTTCCCTGCGACTTTGATTTTGTTTTTGACCCAGCTACATCCGAAGATGATTTCGATGGTGCAAGATACCTTATCACTCCTGCATTGGCATTAGGAGATGTATTCCTCTACGAAGACCGTATGCAACCTCTTTCGGCTGCATTAAAAGCTTTGAACAAGAGCAAGGTTAAGGGTTGGTTTAACATTTAAAATTGACGAGACTATGCCTAAATTTGATTTTAATAACAGCAGATATGCAAGATTTTTTTCTGACAAGACCAATCAACGTTTCTTGCAATCCTTTGTCAATACAGAAGGTCTGCTATACACTAATTATGGTTGGTACAAGACTCAAGGTGTAAAAGCTGGTGCTCCCACACCTACCGCCCCTAATGGCATCGCTACTTTTTCTGTGAAAGGACGTGACTTGAAAGCCGCTCCTTTGATGGATTTGCGTGCACCTCTTGGTGACAGTAATCAAATGGATAAGGACGGTCTGTACTGGTACACCGCATCCATTCCTGATTTTATCGCTCCCGGTTTCGTTGAAACAGCTATGGAACGTGAAGCAAAAGAACAACAGTTTGAGTTGTTTGGAAACGATGCCGATTTGGTAGCCGCTTGGGTACATACATTACAGTCCCAGCTTGATAGTGCGGACGCAACCATGAACTTCATGACTGCACAGTTAATGTCTAAAGGTAATATCGACTACCGCAATATCGCACGTGGTATTCAAATTCCGTTGCACAAAGCAGACATTCCGGATGAAAATTTCACTAAAGCAGGAACTAAGGTGTGGACTGACGCTAAATGCAAGATTCTGAGCCAAATGGCGGAAAAGGAGAAAAAATATCGTGAAAAATGGGGATATGAAGGTGCAATGGAATGGCAGGTTACACGCAAGATGTTTTACGAAGTAATGTTGCAAAATGCCGAAGTTAAGGAATTGATTGAAAGTTTCAAGAAAAATCCTTTAGCTTACATCGCAACAACCGCTACTGCGCCTACTACACGTGAGTTGTTCTTAGCAGCTTTCCGTGATTATCCCGGTGTATCTCCAATTGAAATTGTAGAAGAGCGTGAGCGTAATCTTACCAATACTGGAGACACATTCGTGCAAGGTTGGGATGATAAGATTGCAGTTCTCCGTCCTGCCGGATATGCTTGTGAGTTTGAATACACCAATAACTTAGACAAACAGATGTTTGACAAGTATGGTTCAAGCGTAATAACTAAAATTTTTGCTCAGGCTAATGATGGTCTCTGCACGATTGTGAATACAACGACAAACAACGGGCTGTATAAGGAATGGCATACGGATGTGATGATGTCGGCTTGTCCTGCACTGAAAACATTCCGCAATCACGTCATTGTAGACACAAGTCAGGCAGACGATTAATGTACAACACATTGCAACAGTAGCAGTTATGGAAAAATCATTTGACCCGATAGCATACCTCAATGGGCTTACGAGATTTGTCTTTGAAGATGATGCGCTTGAAAATATCGCATACGAAAACGGTTTGATGTTTATTTCAGACCGTTCCGAAATAGACGAATGCACTAAAGACCATTGCCTTATCGCACTATATGAGCTTGTCATTAACGGTCCGTGGTCTGTGGCTTCATCATCACTCCAGCATGGCAGTTATAGACAGGACGTAGGCAGTGAAACGGTAACGGCTCCCATAATCCAAAACTTGAAAGACCGTCTGAAAGCACTGTACAAAAAGTATGGTGAAGAAGAAGCGTTGGGAAGCATGGATTCGGGTAGTATGAGTTGGGTCAATGAAAATTCATTAGATGTATAGCTTATGCGTCTCAAAAGAAAAGCAATAGCAGAATATCCGTTTCATGGTATATTCTACACCGTGATAACGAAAAAGCCGGAGGACGGAGACCTTCTCGGTAACGGAGGATTGCTTGACGGTGATTTGCTAGGCGGTGAAGATACGGATGGTTCTCTCAATGCGAAAATAACTGAGAAAAACGAAGGGAATACGGAAACTTTGGAAGAAACCATCCTTCTTGAAACCGAATGCGATATACAGCAAGCCTCCAAGATGTTCAATGGCGGCACTATCATGGCAGACTATAACGTGTTTTTCCCATTAAAAAAAAGCAGCATTTCACCTGTAAAAATTGGAGATATGTTTAGATGTCCAAAGGAAAGTTACGGAATAGGCATTAACGGTCGTGTTATAGGAATGGAAATTAGCCAGCTTGGTGGCGTGAAAGTTAACATCAAAATGAGTGAAGTAGGTTAAGTATGGCAAAGACCAAGCAAAGTGCAATCACCCGTATTGTTGATTTACTCGCAAACGAGGGACAGAAGATAGTGGCTAAGGAACTGGCTAAAGTTTCCTATACCTACCGAAGCCTCAATTTGAGAGATAGTTACGGTTGGGGAGTATATGTTGACGGAAAGCTTGCCAGAAAGGGATATACCGCCAGCTCTCCCGGAATAAAGAAAAAATGGTATGGTGAGGAAATTACCGGTTATGAAGCAGTGGTTGAATACTTGGAATCCAAATATAAGCCACATCCGGGAATTGATTTGGTAGTTGTAGCCGCCATGCCTTACGGAGAAATACTACAAAATGCAGAAGGTAACGTGAAGAAGAAATATGAAGTGATAGCAGTGGCACGTAATGAAGTTAAGGCATTATCACGGAAATTCAAGAACGCGAAGTTCGGCATTATCAGTCACGGTAAACAAGACAATATATGAATGATTTATATAAAACTGGCAGCATGATAGAGAATTTTCTATCCATGTTACTTACAAAAGCAAAGATTTCATCAATAATCTCTTTTGATGAAACACCGCTGACAATAAGTAGTGACAGCACGGACATGATCGTTGTAGATGTTCTTAGCGTGAATGATTACGGAGGAGAGGCGAAATGTTCCGCCAACATATTCCTCTATGCGAAGTCCACGGACAGTTTGGGATCAAAGCCAGTAAAAAAACTGTTCGACATGGAAAAAACACTATTCTCGGCAATTGACCAATCCAACGACAAGCATTTCGTCATAACAAGCTGTGAACTGATAGGGAAAGAAAGTAAAAATTCCGGAAACTTCTATTGCAATGTGTACAATATCGGGATAACAATAAGATAAACAGATTATTAACAAGATAACACTTTTTAATTATGGCAGTAAACAATACTGGCGCAACAGCCAAAAAATTTATCAAACCTTCTTACATCGTGGCAACTCTGTTCACTGGTACTGAAGAAGACGATGTGCCAAAGGGTGACTCTTACATTCTTGAAGATGTAGTTGAAGACACCACTTCAATCGCTCAAGACGATAATGATGTAAACGACATCGAGTGTGAAACTTCCGACAGTCCTATTCTTTCCATCGTGAAACTCGGCAAATACCAATTTACAGCTGAGGTCGCAGATACACAAAAAGATCTGCTAATCGCTCTCATGGGATTTACGGCTGGAACTACTGTTTCTACCAAATACTTTGCTCCTGCTCAATACAAGAAATTGTATGCAAAGATTGACGTAGTGTTTGAGGAAGGGGAAACGATGACAGCATTTGTGGTTCCAAAATTACAACTTAATTCCAAGCTAATGCTTGAATCATTAAACTCCAATATTGGACGTATCAGTCTTGCAGGAACAGCGTATGATGCAAATGTCGCCGATGGAGCAAAGACTATCAGAACTCCGTTTTATGTGGATTCCGCTTATACCCTACCATCGGCAGGATAACCCATAATAGATAAGAAGATTGTTTTACAGGGCGGTAGGCTGGATATGCCGCCGCCCTTCATGCTTATAATCATGGCAGTATATAGAGCAAAGAAAAAAGATACACAACCAAAGAAAGACGCTGTAACAGCTCATACTCCTGTATCCAATGAATCAATGGAGCGTTTGGCAAGGATAATGAACGACAGCCCAAGTATTATGAAACTCCACGGTACGGAGTGGTGTATCAAAGGATTAAAGCCCGGTGTTCAATGGCTTATAGCCGAACAAGCGTGCCGGATCGTCAAAGGAGAGAAACTGAGCATGGGAGATGTTATCAAGGAGTTTGCAGTAAATCTACCAGCAGTGGCACATGTAATAACGCTTGCACTTCTCAATGACAAGGACAGGATATTCTCTGATTATGAGAAAAAAGAACTTTCAGATGACTACCACAAAGTCTATGACCTTCTAATGTGGGGGGAATACGACATAAAGGATTGGGCTTTATTGCTCGGTGAAATCCTTAACCTCATAAGCACGGATTTTTTTTTCGAGAGTATCAATGTGATTCAGACCGTGAGGGAGATGACACTGGCGAGGAAGATGAAGAAAACGGAACAAAGCTAATAATATCCCGTACCGAATGGGGGCAAATGATTGATTTTCTGCGCTCCAACACTTGGTGCTCTCGTGAAGAATATTTATGGGGAATGACGATTGGACAGGTCCGGTTAAGCTCGTTTGATTTTTCCCATGTAGAATACGGAAACAAGGACAAGAAAAAGAAGAAGGTCAGCAAAATAGGAAGTGTTGACGATTTGAAGAACTTGAATGATTTGGGTATGCCCATAATTAATAAAAAAGGATAACGATATGGCAAATAACGAAGCAGGAGCTTTCCTCAACATAACACCCGATGTATTAAAGAAGTTGGACAGTTTCGATGAGAAGCTGGAGAAGATAGAGAAGCACGCACATACGGCCGCGGATGCGTTGAAAAACGGGTTTGGCAGTGTGGTAGTAGATACAAGCAAGTTAGAGAATGCTATCACTTCGTTAGCCAAAAAGATAGATGCTATAAAAGGTAATCCATTTGAAGGAGCAGGAAAAGGTGCGGAAGAGACTACGAGAAAGACTACTTCTCTGAACGAAAGCCTTTCACGTGCGGCAGATTTGCTAAACAGAATAGGAAACAATAAAATCGGAGAAGGTTCATTCGCTAACTTTAATATTTCCGGATTGAAGCAGGGGTATTCGGATTTGAAAAAATACATTGAGAACATGGACTTGTCAAAGCCGCAACAAAAGGCTGCGGTAGAAGCCATGCGCTACATGAAGATGGAGCTTGACGAGCAACGAAAGACGGACGAGCAACGTGCCCAATCTAAAGAAAAAGAGACGGAAAGAAGAATAGCTGCTGACAGACGTGCTTATAAGGCTTCGGCAGATTTGGCAAAAGCACAAAACTACAAACAGAATACAACCGCACAGAGTGCGCTTGACTTTTCTAAAACAGCAAATACACTTCAACGGCAAATCACGGCAATAGAGTACCTAAAAAAAGCTCGTTTATCTTTGAATACTACCGATGCCAACTATAAAAGCACACTTGAACAGATAAACCAAGCCATCGCCAAACACAACCAAGCGTTGACTGATGCAGGTATTAAATCACAGCAGCTTGCTACACGCCACCGCAACCTAATGGATACGGCTGGGCAATTAAGCCGTCAGCTTGCCTTGGTGTTCTCCGTATCACAGATTGAAGGGTATATCAGTAAGTTGGCAAATGTACGTGGAGAATTTGAATTACAGCAGCGTTCCTTGGAAGCCATTTTACAGAATAAGGCGCAAGCGGACCAGATATTCAACAAGACCGTCCAACTTGCTGTAAAATCGCCATTCCAAATTAAGGAACTGGTTACATTCACAAAACAGCTTGCAGCATACCGTATTGAATCGGATAAGTTATATGACACGACAAAACGACTTGCCGATGTATCCGCTGGTTTAGGTGTTGATATGGGCAGACTTATTCTTGCTTATGGGCAGGTGAAGGCGGCTGCATACTTACGTGGTACGGAAGTAAGGCAGTTTACGGAAGCTGGTATCAACTTGTACGGTGAACTTCAACGCTATTTCCAAGAGGTGAAAGGTGAAGCGTACACCACCGCACAAATTGTGGATATGATTTCCAAGCGCAAGGTCACGTTTGAGGATATTGAAAACATTTTCACACGCATCACCGACAAAGGAGGCATTTTTTACAATATGCAGGAAATTCAAGCCGAAACTTTGCGGGGTAAAATTTCCAACTTGAAAGACAGTATTGATGTGATGCTTAACTCAATCGGTAAGGCTAACGAAGATACACTGAAAGGTTCTATTGATTCTATTAAGGTATTGATTGATAATTGGGAAACAGTAGTCAATATAGCGAAAGCGTTTGCCCCAATAATCGCATCCATGGCCATCACCGTATGGGCTAAAAAAATAGGAGTGGCAAATGGGGCGATTGGGTTATTTTCAGTAGGTCTTGGCAAAGCAGGCAATGCAATAAAGGTATTCGGGGCAACATTCAAGGCTTCATTCCCATTAATGGCTATTACAGCAGCATTAGGTATTTTCAATGAATTAATAAAGATACAAGATGAATACAACAAAAGGCAGAAAGAAGCTGAGAACAAATATTACAAAGGAAAAGTAAGAACTTCGGAGATAGAACGTCTTTCTGTTACAATAGACGAAAAAACATCCAAACCGAAAGTCAAGGAAGCGTTGAACGCCCTTGTTAAAGAAATGAATAACGAGGGATTTGCAATAGAGATAAAGGCAAATATATCAGAGAATGAAGCAAGAGAACAATATGATAAGTTGTTGCAACAGCATAAGCAATATCTTGATGATATGCTTGTGCTAGATTATAAATACAATACTGACAAGAAAAGCAATTCTATGTTTTGGGAAACCGATGCGGACGAAGCAAACACAAGATTAACAGAATCTTATCAGAGAGCATTAGCGACAATAACCCAGATACGGACAGAATTGGCAAAAGTAGCAGATAAAGGAACTGGATTTATTGCACAAGAAGAGCTTAAAGAATTGGAACTAGGCGTAACAGAATCAGGTTCTTTGGAAGCTATACAAGATTATTATAAAAAGCTATTGGATTTTTTAGAGTCAATACAAAAAACATATATTAGTACATCATCTTCGTCTTTTGGAATTGTTTCTTCCACTACAACAACCACTTTTGCTGGAATCAGAAGTAATATACTTGAAAATGTTAATGCAATAAAGAACAGCCTTGATTCTTCCAAAAATGAAATGACAAAGAAGATCCGTTCTTTTTTTGATAATGTTTTCAATTTTAAGAACTATGACAATGATGTGAAAGCCGCAATGGTAAACAACTATGCAATATCGCATGATTGGTCACAAGATTTTGTTCAACAAATTACAGCTCCTATTTATGATATAGACTTTACCAATAAAGGAAAAACAGACAATAATACCGGGAAAGACACTGACACGAAGCTACAACGTGACATATTAGCAGAACGCATTTCCCTTATTAAAGAGCTTAACAAGGAATACGAGAAGCTGAATAAGGTAATGGGCAGCGATAAGGCAGCTAAGACAGTCATGGAACGCTACGCATCCCAATTGAAAGATGTTCAGATGCCTAAAAATATCATAGGGGAAGCATTCTTGCCTAATAAGGAAAATACGGCAAAGGCTTTGCAGGAACTTGCAAAGATTATTACTGACTTTAGGAAGAAGATAGGAGCACAAAAAGATGCTAATGTCTTGTTTGACGAAAAGGATGCAGATGATTTTAAAAAACAGCTAGACAAAACTAAAGATAACATTGAATCCATGTTCAACGGATTGGATTTGCACAAGAAACTGAAAGATGCAGGACTTTCCGAAGCGGAGGTTCAACAGTTGTTCCCCGGACTTGCCAAGACGTTGGATGATGTGCAGAAAGGGATTGAAATTGAGTTTCAAACAAAGTACGGTGACACATACAAAGACCCGAATACTCAACAATACAAAGATTATCAAGATGCAATAAAGAAGCTTGAACAGCAACGCATAAAGGAAAGCCAAGACCTTGTTATCGAACTAACTAAGAATTACAAATCACAACTCACAGATCGGTTGCAACTTGACAGATGGTATTATGAGGAAAGAGCTAAAATACAAAGAGCTAAACTAACCGATGAACAAAAAACGCTGTATGAATCCAACCTTACAAGTCAGTACAACAAGAAGTCTGACGAGAATACATGGAAACAATTCCAAAATTCGGATATGTATATCTCAATGTTCGAGAACATTGAAGGTGCATCCACACGTATGCTCACAGCAATGCGTGACAAACTTATGAGTTTGCGTGAGAATCTGAAGGATCTTCCGGCTGACCAACTGAAAGCAATCATCAACCAACAAGAGAAAATTGATGAAATGATTGCTAAAAAAAATCCCTTCATCGGTCTTACTTCGGGAGTGAAAGAGTATATTCAGTTCCTAAAAGAGAGAAAGGAACTTGAAGAGGAAAACATAAGAGCCAACAATGCGGTTGACTATTATACAAGCCTGAGCAACGAACAATCGAAAATTGTCGAACAGAAACGGCAAGAATATAATGCGGCAGTAGCAACGTCTGGCATTCTTTCTAAAGAAGCCAGACAATTGTCAGTTCAGCTCGAAACAGAAAAATCCAAACTTGATATAATACTAAAGCAACTTACCGCTGAAAAGAAAATATCAAAAGAAACCGCCGAACAAATCAGGAATGGGCAAAATCTAGGCGACACTCTGAAAAATAAAATCGGAGAATCAGGAAGGATCTTTTCAGAATTCTCATCCGCATTGCCACAAATTGCCAGTGACCTTGAAAATGTTTTCGGCTCAATGTCTGATGGTACAAAAGACGTTATCAACCGCACGGCAGAAGCGGCAGGAGGTATAGCACAAATAGCAACAGGAATAGCACAAGGTCCGGTTGGATATCTTCAAGCGGCAATGGGCTTGGCAAAAACAGTAAGTGCCTTGTTCGGATCGGATGATGCAAGACTGCAAAAAGAAATAGAAGGACATGAAAGAAAGATAAAGAAGCTGGAACGTGAATACGACAAGCTAAAAGAGAGTATAGACAATGTATGGGATATAACAAAGCTACAAGAATATGGGAATGAACTTGATGAGAACATAAACAAACAGATAGTATCTCTCAATGCCATGATAGCCGCCGAAAGAGACAAGAAAGATACTGACTGGGATAAAATAAACGAATGGCAGGAACAGATTGAAGATCTTAGGGATACTTTGGCTGACAGTGCTAATGACATGATAGCAGAACTTGGCGGTGTAGGCTCCGATGAAAATTTCAAAACATTGGCTGAGAATTTTGCATCGGCATGGTTGGAAGCGTTTCAAGAAACAGGGGATGGCTTGTCTGGACTTCAAGAAAGTTTTGATGATTTTATGGAAAACTATGTAAAACAACAGATACTTCTAAGATTATCTGACAAGTTCTTAAAACCTATGTTTGACGAATTTGACAGCCTAATTGCAACAAGAACAGATATGGAGCAAGAGGATCAAGAAAGGTATTTTGAACTTCAAGCCCAAATAACCAGGCTAAGAAACACAGCCAATAATTCGGTTATAAAAAGTGTCGCAAAAAAAGCGAATGCCGCTGCTGATGAGATAGAGAATAGTGAGGAATATAAAAGACTTCAAAAGGCATATACGGATTTTTTAAAGCCGAATGATATTAATACCGAAGCCATCAAAGACTGGTCTGACAAGATGAAGGAAGTGTTTGGTGAATATAACGAGGCGGCAGAAGAAATTTTTAACCAAATAGGATGGGAACCCGGAGGTAAAGCAAATTTATCCGCTCTCCAACAAGGAATACAAGGTATAACAGAGACTACCGCCGAGGCGCTTGAGGCATTACTAAACTCTATCAGGTTCTTTGTAAGCCAGCAAACTACTGACATAACAGCTATCAGAAATCTGTTAGACGCTCGATATAGTTTGGAATCACAAGCTGAAACAAACCCCATGCTAATTGAATTGAAAGCGCAGACGGGATATTTGGAGATTATTTCAGATAGAATAGACCGTGTATTCGCGCCAAATTCAAATTCAAGGGGAGCAGGACTAAGAGTATTCATAAGTGACTAATTAATTAATACATTTAAATAATCATTCTGATGGTAAGAGATAGTATAACAACCCAAGCCATACCGGGTGGCTTCTCCGTAATAGTAAGCGGTTTTATAGCAGAATCATTGGAGCACATGATACCTTGGATTATTGTATCATTTGCAGTAGTGATATGTGATTTGGCTTTTGGAATAAGGAAAAGCCTTTTGATGGGCGAAAAGGTTCGTTTCTCTAGTGCGATACGCCGCACAATGGGTAAACTTGTAACCTACTTCGCCTTTGTTTGTATGGTTGTCATGATAAACATTGCATCCGGCAGCAAATGGGATATAGACATATACTCCTGTTTGCTAGTTTGCTTCATTGAATTTTGCTCTATCATATCAAATATATTGAAGCCTAAAGGATACAGCTTTAATATGCTTAAGGCGTTAGGTCTGTTTGGTAAGAAGGTGCTTGATGTAGAAAAAGAGGATATAAATGAAATAATAACAGAAAATAAAAAGGAGGAAAAGAAATGAGTTTAATTGATTTTATTTTTATTGCGCCTTTTGCACTTTATGCCATAATCTACGCATTTTCGGTAAAAGAATCCTGTAATTCCGATGAATCCATAGAAATATGACGTGCATTTAAGCGCTATTCTTAATACATATTCATGCCCGTTTAAATAGCTTTCTGGCGAACGCAGTAAAAGAAATGCAGCTGTCAATGTTGGCATAATAAGTATAGGTATTTCCATATTAAACCTGTATCGGGAACAAACGGAGCATAAACATAACAAACAAAAAGAATAATAAATAGATAATGTAGACGCAGATATGGCAAAAATTACTTGCAAATAAAGCTCTAAGGATTTAAAAGCAGGTATGTATAAATACATTATAGTAAATATTAATGGTAGTTGGATGAGAAAAGCACTAAACACATTTTTCTGTTCAGGAGTATAGCTTCTAATAAGTTCTGATAAGTCCATATTTTTTGCGACAAAAATAATAGTAATTTTATAATTTAAAGATAAGGAGGAAAAGAAAAATGGCTAATATTGAACATTTCATACCATTTCTTATAAAATGGGAAGCTGGTATAAGTAAGAAAAGCAATGAAACCAATGAGTCTCTTTTTCAAAGAGCAAGAAAAACAGGATGGGCTGATGATCCCGATGATTTAGGAGGACAAACTATGGTAGGTGTGACAATGGCTACCTATGAGGAATATTGTCGTAGAAAAGGTTATCCCAAACCTACGACCGAAAGGTTGATGGATTTGTCATATAACGATTGGAAAAGTATCTTGAAGATGTTGTATTGGGATAGATGGAATGCGGATGAAATAAAAAGCCAAAGTATAGCAGAGATAGTATGCGATTTTGTATGGGCTTCTGGGGCACATGGTATTAAAGTACCGCAGGATTTGGTTGGTGTGATTCCTGATGGCATTGTCGGACCTAAGACACTTGCCGCAGTTAATTCCCGTAATCCCCGTGAACTGTTTGATCAGATCAAGATTGCACGGTTTGATTTCATCGAGGATATATGCCGGAAACGCCCAGCAAATAACAAGTTCAAACGTGGTTGGATGAACCGTATCAACGATATAAAATTTGAGGGATGAGACAAAGGATCTATATATGGATTGCGATAGCGATAGCATTGCTATTGGTACTTATTTAAATACAATAATATGAAATGGCTTCCTTATATATTAATAATTGTACTCGCTTTCGGTTTAGGATGGTTTGTAAAGCCATCCCCCGAAGCAGTTATAGAGGAAAGAACGGATACGGTGTTCAGTACAAGTATCATTATAAAGAGAGATACTGTAAAGTATTATCTTCCTTCTCCAATACTGTGTTGGCATGATGGTGATACAATCCATGTAGGAGACACTGTTCTTCCTGTTGAGCAGAAGATATACAGAGATAGTGATTACATCGCTTATGTGAGTGGTTACAGACCTAACCTAGATAGTATCTATGTTTGCTCTAAAACACAGACAGTAACAAACGATATCTATCACACGGTGAAGATAAGACCTAGAAGATGGGGTCTGGGGATAACAGCCGGTTATGGATTTGGCAAGGATGGCTTTTGTCCTGCGGTTATCGCAGGAATAAGTTATAGAATATGGTAATCAACAGAAAGGAGGTAAAAAGATGAAATAGCAACATCAAGTATTATCCGCCACAGGTAGAAGTGTGGCATATAATAGAAAAGCTCATTTAATAAAAGTAATTCTTTCAGGGGCTTAGAATCAAAAAAAAGCCCCCAACGTTCAAATAATTATTGCCACATAAAAATTTGAAAAAGCATAAGACACCGTACGTTGGAGGCTTAATATCTTCAACACGGTATCTTATGCTTTGTTTATGTATATATCAAGTTTTTTTATGTGGCATGGCAAAGATAAGAATAAAAAATCAGAAAAAACATGTGCAAGTCAGAAATCTTTGCCAAAATAATTAATATTGTTTCAAAAGAAACAGAAGTGTCTGTTGACCAAATATTATCGTCTGATAAGAATATGGAGACAGTGGATGCCCGGTATCTTCTTGTATCTCTTCTTTTCGAAAGTGGCATGTACCCTTCACAGATAGCCGTTCATATCCACAAAACCAAACGTGCAGTTAACTACATGATATCTAATTTCCATGAGAGGATAGAGAGTGGGAAAATGATGAGAATATATTGGGATAATATAAAGAATTTGTTGGGAAACAACTGATTTTACATGAGTTACAACATATGTACTTTTGCATACGGTCAATTTTGACCGGGATACAAAATACAAATACTTATGGAAAGAACTTATGTTTTTAATTCAGACGGAGGCAATGGAGGTTCAGGCGGTAGCAAGCTTGACATTACCGCCATGCTTCCCGGAATGTTTGGGAACAAGGGGATAGACCCTAACCTGCTTGCCTTGATGAATAACGGCAACGGCTTTGGAGGACAGGACGGATGGTGGAGCATTATCTGGCTTGTTGTGATAGCAAGTATCTTTGGGTGGAACGGCAATGGTGGCGGTTTGTTCGGTGGACGTGGAGGAAACGGAGCTAACGGACTTCCGGCAGAATTGGCAGGAAACGCAGGACGCGAATTGTTGATGCAAGCTATTCAGGGTAACGGTAATGCTATCTCTCAATTGGCTTCTTCATTCAACTGCTCTACCCAACAGGTTCAGACAGCATTGTGCAATGTTCAGAATAGCATTACACAAGTAGGTAATCAGGTGGGATTGTCAACCAACCAGATTATTAATGCTATGCAGTCAGGCAACCAGTCTATCCTTACTCAACTTGCCGATTGTTGCTGCAAAACGCAAACAGCTATTGAAAGACAAGGCTATGAAGGACGTTTGCAGAATTGCGAATCAATGAATGCCCTTACCAATACAATGAACAACAATGCATTGTCATTGCGTGACGGTGCTACTGCCAACACGAATGCTATCCTTGCTAAACTTGATGCAATTCAAAATCAGGCATTGCAGGACAAGATTGCATCTCTTACTGCGGAAAAAGCTACTTTAACAGCCGAAATATCCCAGCGTAATCAGAACGCCACTATCCTGAGTGCAGTAGGACAACAGATTGCTCCTTTGGCAGCCGGATTGCAGGCATTACAAAGCGATGTTGATGGAATCAAATGCAAGCTCCCCAATACTGTGAGTGTTCAATACCCCAATTTAACCGCTATTAATACAGATTGTTTCCGTGCAGCCGCCTACGGTGCATATATGGGTGACGCTGTATACGGACGTAGTGGATGTGGTTGCAACAACTACTGGGGTTAATCCGGTAAGAAAGGAGGTAGATATGTGGCCTAACTTTTTTACAGGATTCCCATTCCCATCAATCGGAAGAGCAAACTTCAATACTCTTCCTACGGTGGCTGTGACCGTCGGCACGGAGAATGTTATTTTGGAACTTCCTAACCACGCATTCCGTAACAGGGATTATGTTGGGGGATTCTATATCAGTCTCCGACAAGCTATACCTGCCGGCACGACTGCAACTCTTCCGATACTGATAGGGACTAATGGGGACACAAGACCGTTGATGGCTTATAACAATGAGCCTGTGACTGTTGAAAACTTAGCCGGAACAGGCATCTATGAAATTCACTTTAACAAGTACACCAACGAATTGTATCTTGTTAATGGTGGATACAGACCGACAACGGCTTCGGCTCCTACAGTAGAAACCGCTTCTTTACGGAGCAAGTAATAATTAACATGGAGTTTTGTGGTGGTTCCCAAAATGGGAATAACCACACTCCTTAAAATTAAACAATCATGTTTCAGAACTTACGAGTAAACAGTACATTATATCTTCTTCATAGAGGTGCAAATCCAAGTTTGGAATGTGGGCAGGTCGTTAATGTAAGCCCCATAAAAACCATATATAAGACTGTTCCCAACATGCCTTATCCACAGCCGGTACAGGTTATTGATTTTGTCGTGAATATAAACGGACAGAATGTCAATTTGCAAGAGATACCGGCTAATGCCAATATTGCCGATGATATTAAGACAGGGATGCTGATTACAGGGTCAAGAGACGAAATGAATACTGAGGTCCTTACCATGAAGCAGAAAAGTGAGGATGTCCTAAAAAGTGTGGAATATCATCAGAACTTTCTTAGGGTATGTGACCAGATGCTTGCCATGCTGAACCCTGAATTTGCAGCCAAGCAACAGCAGGAGCAGGAAATATCCGCATTGAAAGGGCAAATGTCCAATATGGATAAGAACATGCAAGAAATGAGCAAAAATATGGCTGACCTCATTGCACAGAATCAGAAGTTAATGGAACAGCTCGGAGTGGTTGAAGCATCTAAAAACAAGAAATGATTATGGGAATGTGGGAAATATTAGAAGAAGGGCGTGACGATTACGGACGCGGCTTCGGTATGAGAGGTGACGAAGTGGAGGAAGCCTACAAGGAAGGCTGCCGCAAAGGTTACGAAAAAGCCATGAGAGAGATGCGCGGAGAGATGGGTTTCCGTGATGGTGGGAGAAGTTATTCAGGTGGTGGAAGCTCATCCGGCATGGATGAACGCAGATACCCCGGATACTTTCCTGAATATCCGCGTATGGATGACATGGGCGAACGCAGACGCAGACGCGCTAACGGTGAGTTTTATTAATGGTGGAGGGGTGGAATGCCCCTCTTTTTAAATAAAGGTTATGGAACAGAGATTGGATACATACAGCAGATTTCCATCGGGCATGAGGGAATATCTGGAAGCATACGGCTTTCATTTCAGCAAGAAACTTTATGAATGGGCCGTTTCAAAAATGAAGGTGAAAGACGAAGCCACGGGCAAAGAGAAAAAGCTGGAGCCGTGGAGCAAAGATGAAGTGGACGATATGCTGAAAGCGAACGGAATTACTATCGAGCACGACAAGGGTTATGACGTTGCTTATGTCGCAAACATGCTGAAAGCGGATTTCTATAAAAAATCATTGGTTGACGAGGCACACTTGTGCAAGCATATAAAATGCTACCTTGATGATATTGATGGCGATCCTTGCAGGGCGTTTGACGAGTTCTTTGCCACCTGTATAGGTAAAGGGATTCCTGTAATCTGGTCGGATGTGATATGATTGTTCAGGAGTTCTACATACCGAAATATGGAGACTGGCACGTCAAAGTGTATTATGCGGTACACACCTATTGGGCGGATCGGATTATTATGGACCTGTACCGTATAGGATGCAGGGGGGATTCCCTCAAGCGTGCGTATCGCAATCTGACCGAAGGCAGAATGAATACCGGTCTAACCTATTCGGACTACAGGAAAAGAGAGACAGTAATGGTTATCTCACTAACCTCTACCCCCGAAGAGTTTCAAAATTCGTGGGACCACGAAAAAGGTCATTTGTGCCGGCATATCTCCAAGGCTTTCGGGATTGATCCTTATGGAGAGGAAGCGCAATATCTCAGTGGATATGTCGGTCAAAAGATGTTCCCTGTAGCCAAAAAGTTCTTATGTGAACATTGCAGAAAGGGAATGGAAAAATAATAATCGAACAGAAGCGTTCTTTGACTTGTTGGAATTACCGTTTTTACAAAATAGTCGTGAAATTATATACATAAATCCAATAAAATTATATATCTTAATTATATGATATTATTGGAATAACAAATACTTTATTCTATCTTTGAGCCGAATTTTAAATTATAGATGGAAATGGAACAAGAAAACAACAATGCGATTCTTTCTTTTGAAGACTTTAAAAACCAAAACGGCATCGTTTATTGGTGGGCCTCAGAAGTAATGGTTATGCTTGGATATAATGATATGAAAGCATTTTGTAAAGTTCTTGACCGCGCGACAAAGGCTTTTGTTTCGCTCAACATTCCTCATTATGAAAATATAATAGCTGTGAAACGCAATAATAATGGTGTTGAGTTCCAAGACTTCAAACTTACACGTTTTGCGTGTTATCTTGCTGCTATGAATGGCGATCCAAAGAAGCCAGAAGTAGCATTGGCGCAAGCTTATTTCGCACAGCAAACACGAAAATTTGAATTATACATTGAAAACAATCAGGAAATAGACCGCGTGCTAATACGTGAAGAACTTGCAGATGGAAACAAATCTCTCGCTTCAACAGCAAAAGCCGCAAATGTTACTGATTATGCAAAGTTTCAAAATGCAGGTTATCTGGGTATGTATAATATGGAATCGTGGAAGCTTGAAAAGAAACGTGGCGTTAAAAAAGGAAAGCTATTTGACAGAATGAGCCGTACCGAACTTGCTGCCAATCTATTCCGTGTTACCCAAACCGAAGAGCTTATAAAGAGTAAACAAATATCTGGACAAGCTAATTTAGAACAAACACACTATACTGTTGGAAGACAAGTCCGAAATATAGTAGAACAAAATACTGGGCGCAAACCTGAACAGTTGCCACAAGAAAAAGAATTGCCTATAATTAAAAAAGCTCTTAAAATGACAGCAAAGGAAATGAAAAAGATTGATAAATAATTTTTTCGAATTGTAGTTTTGTTCTGCAATCTAAAGGTGCAAAAAAAGATACCCCCCATACATCTACACTAGTGAGCTACGGTCAACGTAGCCTTTCAATGTATCAAGGGCTATCTTCATGGCGCAAAGATAAAATTAAATATTCAAAAACGCAAAATAAAGTAACTATTTAGCATTAAGCGGTAATCCCCAACGGGTTTTACCGCTTTTTTTATGTTAACAGAATATGGAAGAAGATAAGTTGAACATATTGCTTGAACAGGCTGATGATGTGCCTCACTGGTATTTTTGTCGTTTACTTGCTGTGATGCGATGGAACGTATAGAGAGGTTCATTTATAGACTGATACCTCTTGTCGTGTTGGCAAGGGTGATATCGTTGTGCCTGTAATTCTCCCTAATTTTATAAGGCTCCCTAAATATTTAGTTTAGTGGCAGCTCACTGGGATACCTTACTTATTTCTTCGTGTACTAGTCTGCGAAACTCCTCACTTTTTGCAAAATTTCCTATCTGTTCGCCTTTGCACATATCGTAAGATATTTATATGTAAGAATAAGTTTTATTATTTAATAATTAAATAGTTATGCCTCATTTAACATGAATAAATTTCTCTTTTTTATTTTCGATATTAATGCAGATAATCTATTTCTATTAAATTCAAGGCCACTGGATGTACGGATTCCCATGTTGTTTAGTTTTATCGCAATGCTTTCAAGTTCCGAACTACTTGTAACTCCGTCAGTCATAGCGGCAATAATTCGGTTAGTAGAACTTTCCATCGCTTCTTTCCTCCGCTTTTCCCCATTCGCCTTGCCACCTTTCGCCTGACCTGATGTAGTGCCGCCTAAAGAGGTGCATTTGTTTCCAGCTTTGGAAATGAAATAACCGTCTTGCTCGATTCTCTTTTTCTGGACTGCTAAAGCTGCCTTTGTCCTTATCGATATTAACATTGCTTCTCGTTCAGCTAAAGCAAAGAATACAGTGAGCGTAAATTTATCTGTATGCGGAAGGTCGCAAAAATAAATCTTACCTTCTCCCATCTCATTGTATATCTGCAATGCTTCAATCGTATTTCTAAAGCGGTCTGATTTGGCTATAATAAGAATTGCGTCATTCGCTTTAGCAAATTCAATAGCCTTTCTTAGTTCGACACATCCGTTTAAGTCCTTTCCTGTGTACGCTTCGCAAAAGTCTGCTATTAGCTCCCCTTTTTCTGTGTTTACAAAGTGGCTGATTATATCCTGTTGTGCTTCAAGTCCAAGACCTGATTTCTCTTGTTTTTTAGTGCTGACCCTTCGCCAGCTTACAAACTTTTTCATAATTCAAATGTTTTAGTTAGTAATAGTTCCGCCCATGGAACTTGCACCACTTGCAAGGCGTTGAACCTTTGGCGGATAATTCGGCTTAAAAACCGTTGTTTCCAGTCAGCTCCTTACCTACTCCAACAGCTAACCAAATCAAAATGCAAATCATGAACATATTATTTCCTCCTTATTTTAGTTATTTGATTATTTTTCTTTAATGCTTTGCCGCTTCAAGCAACGAATAACGGGCGATACTTGCAAAGGCGGTTATAGTGGCGTGCTGCGTTTTCTAAATTATCAAAATAGTACCGCTTGGGCACGCTGCATATACGACCTCTTCTAACTATATATAGCACTCCGACAACATTATATACAACTGTGTACGCCTGTCTTTTCTCATCCCATCCCATCAGGCAGTATTCATGATCTGAAAACCTTGATTCAGATTCTTTTTCCAATTGCTTGTACTCTTTTTCTGTGTAAACCTGTGATTTCATATCTTTATAATTTTAGTTTGTTTCAGTTCCCGGCGGCGGTGTCGCTCCGCCTTCCCACATTGGTTAATCTTGTTCTATCGTCCACTCTTTTTTTACAAAGCCTTTAAAGTTGCCAAACGATTTTCTAAACGCTGCTAACGCTTTTTTCTTCGTATTACCGTAATAGCAATAACGCGCCCCATTGTGAAACTATACTGTTAACTTATATTCTTTCATATCCTTTAAAATTTATCTGATTCATCACTTTTGTTTATAAATTCGCGTAGCTTATCCCTGTCGGTGCCGGAAATGAATATCACAGCACCGAATAACAAAACCAACAAAACCATATTCAACTAATTAAATGACCGTCTTTAATCGTCCGTTACCATCCGTAAACCCGTTAAGTATTTCCGCCTCTCTTTCGGCTTCTTCCTTAGTCGGATAGCATTCTATTATACAGTTGTCCAGATTGTCTAATATGCCGTAATATCCAAGTGTTAACGGCTTATCCTTGACGGTGTAACGCTTTCCCTTTACTTTCTTCTCGTAGAATTCTACGTTCTCATCCATCGGGGTGTAATATGATGAAACGCTAAGCGTGCCCGATTCTATTTTGTCGTTAAACTCAATTATACCGGGTAAACCTTTTTTTAAGCTGCTTTCCGCGCTTACACCGTCATAGGTTACGCAATACTTGCGTTCCTCCGCTGTGTATACGTTGAAAACATCGCCCGGCTGTATGTCTGCACGCACTTTCGCGCTGGTTATGATTCCCGCGCCTTCAATATCGTAATAGCGCACGCCGTTAAAGTTGTCCGTTTCGGTTAAATGGATATTACCTAACTTCTCCGGTTGTTTCGTTTCTTCCTCTAATCCCGGGATATATATTTCTTCAGGAAGCGCCGGAAGTTCTTCCACGGCTTCCACCTTTTCGGAAGCCATCAGGTTGCGCACTTCGTCCGCTTTCTTCTTACTGAATATCCATCCGGCACGCTTTTCCCCGTTGTAGTTTAAAGCCGGGTTAAAGCGTCCGCCCAGTTCCTTTAATTGCTCTTTGATAGCCTTCGTATCGCCAAACACCGCGATAGCTTTTTCGGAGTAGTCCACGATTTCCAGGCCTTCAACCGTCACGGCTTCCACTTCTTTGGCTTCCTCAACCTTTTCAGGCTTAACGCTGCTTTTCTTTGCCTTCGGCTCTATAACCTTATATTCGTCGCTAACTTTGATTTTCAAATAAAAATTAGTATCGTAATAATCTTGCATACCGTCGCTATCATCGTAACGGAAAGAACTAGCGTAATTTGATACGGCATTTAACGCTGCGAATACTTCCGGGGTTAACTCGTCTTTCCATGCCTTCACGCTAGACATCGTGGACATATAACCACGTTCCGCGCTTCTTGATCCTGCAACAAAAGGAACACAAGGACCGGCTTTTAATTCTACCGCCATTGAATCCGCGTACATGCTCCACTCTGTACGGATGGAGAATTTAAACTCCGGGAAATTCTTCTTTGCATAGGATCTAACCTTTGCAGCGATTTCTTTAGTACTTAACTTGCTGTCATAATTTGAGCCAGCCCAACCGTTTTGTGTGTAGAAATTCATTGCTTTCATAACTGTTATATTTAAATTGTTAATAATTCAAACTTACAGCGTGATTAATAGCCTACTAATATCAGATACAGCCTATACACTCAAGGACTGAATGTTATCGCAATACCAGTAAACCAAGAAAATTAAATGGGAGAATATTTGCAAGAATCAGAATAGAGAAGTACCTTTGCTCCGTGGGATGGAAGCAAGATACCTTAGTATTTTGATCCTTTGAGAGTCTTAATATTCCAGTATTAAGGCTCTCTTTTTATTCCAACATTTAATAACACGCTTTTGGATGTAAACGCACATGCTTCGCTTTACGTTTATCCTTGTGAAAGGAATCGGATATCTTGTGTTATCACTATGTGATACCCTTTCCTTTTCACACTTCGAAGTTACGGAAAAGTTACCATTCTACCAAATATTTACCTATATAATTTGTAAATAAACATAAAAATATCACATGTTAAATAACATATGGTTGAAAGCTTGATTAGTATAATATTAAGCCCTTTTATTTACATCTTTGCAATGTGTCGCCGAGCCTGATCTTTGCCTTGTATTGCCCTTACTAAAGCCGTTTGCAACGAATCAAACGAGCGTTGCAATGTGTTGCAGGTATACCCCACCCCCCCCTATGCCAATACATCCGTAAACATCCGCCCTCTCCCGATTTTTTTTATTTTTTTCTGAATTTTCACGCTTTTACAATGTTGCATTTTTTCATATACACAACTTAATTTGTTATGTAAAATAATATTATTTATCATTATATCGATATTCATGTTTTGCGTTGATGCTTTCCTATTCAGATTGCTTTTATTCCCCTTTGTTTATTTAAATAATCAAAGGGAGTGAGGTGTTCGCTGTGCTCACTCTTTCTTTATGTTACTTTCTTTCTATGTATTTTGGATTAGACATTTTTCCTTTATTTATATAGGGTATGTCTAATATGCAATGATGTAGTACTATGCAATACAAGGCATACTTCAAGTATTCTTTTACTTTTAAGATTAAAAACTTAATGTTGAAACGGATTTAAATATATCATAGTGATAAATATTAAAGTAAAGCTTTAATATATGAATTTAATTAATTATATTTGCGTGTATTATAATATTATAATATGAATGACTATAAGTTTTATATGATGCGTTACGGTGAGCTTGGTGCCGGTTGGAAAGACTTGGAAACAGATTTTCTCGGTTTGAGGTATAAAGAATGTACAGGCCTTAATTCGTATGGAGAGCCTACAAATATGTATGCAGAGGATTTTGCCGAGACAAGCAAGGCTGAAGTGTATGTTTCCAGCACACCGGCATACAAGCAGACAACTATAAAACTGACATTGATATTCTTGGAGGATGATACCAAGGATGATAAGTCTTACCGTGACTTTATGGCTTTCATTACTGGTTCCAAGATTGCCTACCGTGATACAGCGAGAAAGAGAAAGGTTCTGATGTACCTTTCAGGAGCCACAGAGCCTAAAAGCGACACCCTTTACGGACAGAAATACAAGGAAGTGACGTTTACGTTCAAGAACGTTTACGGACATTCCTTCGGATATGACGAACAATTTCCTAACGAATAAAATTAAATTCTATATTGCTATGTTTTTAGAAACAGAGACCTTATCAGAAGCATTGTCTTTCGCCAAGCTGAAAGACTTGCCAAAGAAGTTCAATCCCGAACTGGGGCTTACTTGGATATTGGCTATCGCTCTTATCAAAAAGAAAAACCTTATGAATGCCTATGCCATTGTTGAACAAAGGGCTGACGGACTTATCCAGTACAAGAAGACATTCGGACGGCTTTCTCCCATTGATGGTCTTATCTCCATCCATCCGTATATGTACGTGGATGAAGAGGCGTTGGGAATGGCCATGAAAGCAAACAGACGAACTATCGCCATGCACTATGCTGATGCAGCGGACGACATCATTGATTCGGACGATGAGAAGTTCAAGGTGTACCAGTTGCAGTACGCCATGGATATGCAGAAACTGAACATGAACCAGGAGAAGCCTAGATTCGGGAAGTCTGTTGTTGATGAAGCGGAGGAAGCGGCTAATCCGGTTGTTGAGGAAGTGTTGAAGGAGAATGAGGCGGTGGCGACAATTGAAGATGAGGGAGAGTGTATTATCGAGGTTGAGGATGCCAAGACTGCGTTCAGGCCGAAAAGGGGTAGAAAGGCTAAAACGAAGGAATAGGTATGGGAGCATTTATAGCAAGACAGCCTAACGGATTGCTTTGCCGTTGGAGCAGTGTGGTGGATAATATCACTCATTACAATATGACTGATGAAGATTATATCGAATATCGTGCCGAGTGTGCGAGAAAGGAAGCAAGGTTAGAATTGCGAAACTCTTGTTTTGTCAGACCGTTCTCTGAGATTCTTGAAAAACGAGATGGAGACTTGGTGCTTCAATGTATTGTCGTAATTGAAAATCAGCAAGATTACACCAAAGAGGAAGTCGTTAAAGCGAAAAATGAAATGAATCGTCTTAAATCAGAGTTTGATGAGTTTGTTAAGGAAGTGAGTAAATAGAAAGAGGAATAATCTATGGATAAGAAAATAAGAACATTGTTTATTGCCCAATGTGGCGACAAATATATTTATGAATGGATAGAACCTCAATTTTCGTCTTATGTGTGGTATAGTACTCCTACTAAATTCAATACAAAGGAGGAATGTTTGTCCGCTGTCGGCTCTGCTATGAGAAATTCGGAGAAACCCAACGGCCCTATAATAATTAAGGAATTGAGGGAAACAGTAATCACAGAGGTTGTAAACGAAGAAATATTGTAACTATGGCAAAGAAGAAAGAAACCAAAGGCTTTGAGTTCATCATCAAAGAAAGTGATGTGCTGGAAAGGGAGAACTTCGGTTCGTTCGAGATTGTGGTGTTTAAGCAAGGAATCTGCTTTAAAAACTATACTGGGTACAAGGTGTTCACTACCCCATACGCTGTGGGATTGGACGGTGTGGCGCATGAAACATCTCTCTATGCGTGGTTGAGGTATATGGTGGACTTCAAGAAATCCATCAAAGGCAAGGAGAATGAAATGTTCGGGGAAACTACTTCCACCAACAAGGAGTTCTTGGACGGTATGAAGGTGTTGACTGAAGCAAACCTTATAAAGCCAATGACTGTGTTCACAGATATTAACGACGCACAGAAAGAAGCCGAAAATTATATGAAGTGGATGGAAGGTCAGATGAAAGATTTGAATAAAGCAATGAACACTACGCCGCCTGAAGAAGACTTGAAAGCTAATGCGGAATTTGAACAAAAGGCTATCATAGCAGAAGAAGCGGAGGAGATGTTTGACGATGGAACTAAAACCGAGGAAGGACAGGTATAACCCGGACAATGTATATCACATCTATATAAAGATGGAACGGCATCCTGGTGTGAAATGGGTGTCATTCAAGGACAAGCAGACCGGAGAAGTGACAAAGGGGCTTTTTATTCCCGATGTAGAAACAGGATGCATTAAGGTGAGAAACGGTAATATGTTTCTTAGCTTTAAGGCGATACCCGTAAAAGGATGCACCAATACCCATGTGATAATACCGAATGTTTCAAAAGGTGTAGATTGTAATATGGGTAAATGTGGGAAAAAGGAAGTGGATTTTAGAAAGGCTACTATTGGCAATATGTATGTTATGGGTGAAATTCTTAATGAAGACCAAAAGAAAATAATAGAAAAGTATGTCAGAAGGAGAAAATTGCTTAAAATCGGACGTTATAAGAAAGGTTGAGCGTATTGTGTGCGATTGCGTAAACAAAGCATTCTGCAAGGATAAATATTCGCCCATATCTCCATTGTCTTTATACGAAGGGAAGACAAATATACCGTTCGTAAAAAGAATGGCAAGACCTGCCGTGTTTGTGGTTGCGCATGACCGATTTGGGGTATCGTACAGCGCGTTAGAAAAGCATTCTCATATTCATGCACGTAACATTATACGATCTGTAAAGACTTATAAGAGCATTCCTGATTCAGACAATGCCGTAATGATGATAAAAGAACTTATAGAAGTTGAACTAAAAAAATTCCCGATTTTATGAATGATTTGCTTGCTTTTAAACGTAATGCCATCATGCTTGGTCTTTGCGGTGCTTACAAAACTAAGTGGGATTCCGCTACAAGCAAAGAAGAGTTGATGGAAATTGCCACTGACGCAAAAGGCATGGACATGATTGCTGACAGCATATCTAACGAGTGGGGGCTGTCTCCTTTGTATATCATAAAGAACTTTTCCGATTATATAAATGGTAAATGGCAGCGAAATAAGGACGGATACACATCCGAAATGTATGTTTCCCATAAGAGTGATGTTGATATACGTTCCACGCTTACATTGTTTGTTGATTGCGAGTGTGATATTGTTGTCAGCAAAGGAATTGTGTGTGAGATTTACCTAAGCGGAAAATCGAAAGTACGTGTCATGTGTGAAGGTCACTGTTACGTTATACGCTATGGGAAAGACTGTAGTTTCACGACTGAAGGTAATGGTGTGGTACATGAGAAGTATGTGGATAACTCTGAACCGCATATTAATCATGATTATAAGTAAATTTATGAATTGTATAACTAAGTCGGAGTGGGTGAAAGATTGATTTATGACCGAAGAAGAACAGATACAAGCCGACATAGAACGGTTTGAGCAAAGATGTAGCGATATTCCCGATGATGGAGATATGGTTGAACAAATACCATTATTTAGTTCTTCCGATATGCAGTCTGTCATTGAGGACGGGAAGAAGAAGCCGCCTATCCATAGATTGTGGGGCGATTTTTGGTGGGAGAACGAGCTTGTATTCCTATTTGCCGATAGCGGAATAGGTAAGTCTATTCTTGCCACGCAGATAGCCTACGAGATAGCCAAAGGGGAAAGCGAATGTGCGGATGTTGATGTAAGTCCTCAAAAGGTCTTGTACTTTGACTTCGAGCTTTCTGACAGACAGCTTGCAAGACGATACGGGAACGCTGATTTTCCGAAATCGCTTATCCGTTGCACCATATCGGAAGAAGTGGACAGCGATGATTTCAGCATGAACGTAATTGAAGGGATAAAGGATAAATTGCTTGACACGAAAGCTAAAGTTATGATACTAGACAATCTTTCATATCTATCCACCCAGACAGCGGAAGCAGAGTATGCCGGAGTTATTATGGACGGTCTCACAAGATTGAAGCGTGAGCTAAAAATCAGTATCATGGTGATAGCGCATACGCCTAAGATTGAGGAATGGAAGCCCTTGTCTAAAACCAATATGGCAGGAAGTAAGATATTGTCTAACTTTGCAGACGGAGTATTTGCCATAGGACGTACAAGGAATGGAGGACGTTATCTAAAACTATTAAAAACTCGCATGGTGAGTGAACCGGATGAGAAGTCGCTCCTGCCCTACTTCAATATTATTTCGGAGCCTTACCTTCATTTTGAAAAAGTTGGTGATGAAACGGAAAAGAAATTACTTATGGGAAAACCTGCAAAAGATTTTTTCACTTCTATTTGGGATAGAGATACGACATCCCCTATTCCTCTGAATGAGCTGGTAAAACTAATTATATCTAAGGATAATTCTAAGAATACTATAAAGGCTAAAGACGGAAATGCTCGAAAACGTATTGACCGTGCTATAAAATACGGCTCTTTAAGGAAAGATGAGTTAAAGAATGTTTTTCTGAAAACAGAAGATTGATTATCAATTATCCACAAACTGTAATTTAAAACAAGTTAAAGAGCGCTGGAAAAGCCATAAGATTGGGTTACAAGGATCAAAATATTGTGGCTTTTCCAGTAGTTATAATGGTTCGCATTTGAACCCATAAATACTTAGTTTAAAAGTAGTTAACGTTTACAATTCATTTCTTTTTAAGTATTTCAACACATTCCTTTACTCCATCATCGAAACCTTGTTTATAGCCTCTAGTATATTCCCCTATATTATATACCGTCATTGACAGAAAAAATAGAAGGATACCTAAAGCCTTATGCCAACCAGGAAGCGAGATGGAAAATGGCTTGAATGTTATTGTAAGATCACCAACCCATAATAGGGCGATAATACATGTAGATATAAATAAAATTGTTTTCATCGCTTATTTTCTTTCAATAATTCCGGATTATCATATATGTTACCTATCACTTCAAGATGATTACCTTTGCACAATAAAAATCCACGTTGATTATTTAACAAACGAAACCCACCATCAATATAATCTACTGAAAAATTGTCGTAACCAGCAACATTGGAACAAAAAACTCCATTAGGAATATCAATCCCATATTCTTTTGTTTTGACTATATCCCCCTCGTAAATCTCTTTGCCGTTCTTGTCACATAATCCGGTGAACTGTCCTACTGTTTCAGGAAGAACTACACAAGTTCTCTTTTTTGGAATAAGTTCAGCATTTTCAACGAGTGTAATAGTTGGGTAGTATCTTGGATATGTTGTCAAAGATCCTTCTATCCACTGTCTTGTTTCAAATTCTTTCCCTCTGAATTTTATTTCACGTTTCATAATCAATATCTTTTTCCGTTCAACATAGGTCTTAATTCGTTATATCTTTGTTTTTGCTCGATATGCCATAGCAAATCTATTCCAAGATGCTTGGCAAGCCCGAAAATTTTAATGAATGATAAAACTATATTTCTATCAATAAGATTTTTAGTAATATTGAAAATGGACTCTGTGAATGTTTTTCCAATGAATATACTCGAATAATCTTCAAGCACTTCATTGTCTAAGCAGTCATTCTCTAAATCTATCTTACACATTCCGCACAAGTCAAGCAATCGGATAACCGCATCACTCAATTCATCAGGAAGTGAATCTTTTATATGCTTTTCAAAGAAGCACTTAAATCGCTTTTCTTCTTCCACTAATGCAGGATAACGATTGTATTCCATTTCAAAACGACGTTTACATTTTTTTCCTAATCTACCTTTTCGGTCCGCTTCCACAGCTTCCATAAGCTCGGAAATGACAAGACAAAGAAGATGTTCATTACTCAGCTCCTTATCATGGAAACCGTGCTCGCAAGCGGTCTTATAAGCACGGTCGCGCCATTTATTCAAATTAATATTTTCCATAATCATATAAGTTTTAAACATTCTTTAATCCCGGCTTCAAGTGCTTCTTCGTAAGTATCCCATTCCCCTCCGTCATTTGTTCCTTCATAAGTAGAACTAGTTATATGAGTTCCATTGTCAGCTTTAGATATTTCGTATCCATAGCCACAAGCACAGTTATATACACATATATGAATATTTTTGGTTTCACGTAACCACTTTTGGGCGACGGATTGCGGAGGAACAGATAGGTATTTATAACAATGATTCAAAGTGGAAACATCTATGAGATATTTTCTTTCATTGAACCCTTTCTCTTTCAGCAGTTTCGCTGTTTCTAATGTTACAAATTCTTCGGTCATGGTTATTCTCCTTTACACTCTTCACAATGCAATTTATAAGCATGGGCAAACATCCCTAACGTAACAGGATCAAAGTGAAAATCTGCCTGTTTATCTTCTATGACAACTGAAACACATAATTGGCCGTTGCAAAAGTCAATATATGCCTCACCACCTCCATCCCCTCTAATGGAAAAGGTTTGTGTCTGTACACTATCCATTATCTACCTCCTTTAATCTTTTAATTAGGGCATCAGCGCAATTAAGCGAATATTTAGCGACTACATCAGAATTAACACCATAGTCGTTTGCTATAACAATTTTAATAATGTCTTTTGCCAATTCGTACCTACGTTGTTCCCAATCAATGTTTTCACTAAAGAAATTAAGTTCTGACACCTTGATATACATGTTTCCCACCAATGCAGTACCATCATCATATAAATCCTTAATCTCTACAATTTCTCCAGTTGATTTTACTCTTGCTTTCATATTTAATTTTCTGATTTAATAATAGTACCAAATGAACGATACCTACGCCAAACCATATTTCCACGTTGAATACTAGTAAGCCAATCACAAGCCTTAAAAACTTGTCCTACATTATATAAAAATGGTCGTTTTTGTATTTTTCTTTTTACTCTTGCTTTCATTGTTCCTCCTTTGTTTTAAAATGTTCAATCAGTTCGTTTACGGTGGCCTTGTGATAACGTCCTGAAATAATGGTTGCATTATCCCAATTTTCATCCCAAAAGAACATAATGCCTTTGAGTTCTGTGAAATAATGATCATTACCAATAGAATCGCCATAAGAAACGCTAAGAATGGAATCTGCTATAAACCACTGCATGTAGTTACTATCATCCCTTAATGCAGCTATAGCCAAGAAAAGTTCCTCATTCGTTCCGCAATCAATAAGACCATCTATTTCTTTAAGACCATTTGTATCATAATCGTCCAATGAATAAACCGAATTAACTCCAAATACACAAGTAAATAGATTATTCCAACCTAAATATGGATTACAATAATAGCCAAGTTCTTTTAATCTATTTCTAATATTAGCAGTATTTTTGCGTATAAAACACTGTGTTGTAAATCCCATAGTTATTTCTCCTTTTCAACTTTAACATATCCGTTTTCAATGCACCAGCACAACATATCGTAGGCTGAATCAATAAGTTCTTTTCCTTCTGTGATATTTCCGATAGACCTAGTATAAGATTCCACATACAAGCATGTATAGCTATCTGCAAATTTTTTGATGGTCAGCACTTCATTGCCGATGAAACAAGGTAACTTGTCGAGAATATCCGGCAAGGTGTAGATATGGTATAATCCAAGTTCTTGTAAATGTTTCGTCTGATCAAATGACAATACCTGTTTCATTCCTTTTCCTCCTCTGTTTTAATATCCGTTACTTTGCCACGACTGATAAAACACTGACCTGTCCCCAAATCTAACATGGAACAATAGGTCTCATCTAAAATATTACAGCATTCCCGGGACAAGGAACATTCATTACAAAATCCTTCTGATGGTTCATACAACACACCATCTATTATTATTCCGTTATTGACTTTCATACCGTTCATTCATTAGAAGTTACACCCAAACACAATACTTTGTCAGAAACGCCTATATCGTCAAATTCCAAAGTTAAATACTCTGTATCGTAAGGATAAGGGTATCTGCAATTTTTCAATTCTTCATCCGTCAATTTGCGTCTGACACGCATCTCGATTTCAAAATCATCGGGAAGGTTCTCTATGATTTTTCTAAGTTGTCCTACGTTCTTTATTTCCATAATCAATCTCCTTTCTCTTTTGATTAATCAATTACAATACACCTAATATCTCTTTCACCAAATAATTTATAAGTACACCTTCCTCCATAAAATTTTATGGTATCTCCCTTAACAGTAATAAACATTCCACCTTTTAATCTATGTTCCATATCATCTTTACAAGATAACATCGTGGTTGCCATAAGTATAATTAATATAAACCTCATAACTAATCTCCTTTCTCTTTAATTCGTTCCAGTACATCCTTGTTGAATTCGAGTATATCGTCGAAAGAGGGAATAGGCATCCAATGGGTTATACCTAATCTTTCTTCATTCACGTTTGCTCCCGTCTCCCATTCGCCCAAAGTTGAAAGCTGGCAAATAAGGAAGCCATAAGCCCCTCTTGTTAGAACCACTGTGTTATTTTCCGGCAACCGCTCCTTAACGCTTATCCAAGGAGATTGCTTTGACTGCCACTCTGCACCACATTGAAAATCTTCCATACTATCAGCATGACGTGAAACGTAGGTATCCGCGTCAACTTCTTTCAGAACGTCTTTTCTGAACTTCGTTTTATTAGTAGCATAATCGTATGCTGCTTCTTCTACTGTCTGTTTCATATCTCTCCTTTCCACCTATCCTAGCAGCATATACATTGCTACTAGGAATAGATAATAAATTGTTGTTTTACTCATTTCTAAATTGTTATTAGTTAATTGGCAGTTTCATAAAGCACATCCATATTGTCTTACTCTGTCTTCCGGTAGTATGTCCGAAAAGAGGTTTGAACGGGATAACAGACAAAACTTCCGCAGCTTTTATCTCACTCTCATTCCATTTGAATACAAGAGTGCCGTAAGGCTTCAAGACGCGCATACATTCATCAAAACCGCTTTTTATCATTTCTTGCCAATTATCCGGAAGCCTACCATATTTCTTTGCCATCCATGATGTTTTGCCAAGTGTTTTCAAATGTGGCGGGTCAAACACGACCATGTAGAAAGAGCTATCCTCAAACGGCAAGTTGGTAAAATCGGCTATTATATCAGGTTTTACTTCTATAGTTCTGATTTTATCTCTGTCCTTGGCAGTTACTATTTCCGATCTCTTATCAACGAATAAGGCAAGAGGATTATGTTTGTCAAACCAAAACATCCTACTGCCGCAACAGGCATCTAATATAAGTTTTCCATTTTCCATTAAGCTATTTCTTTTGATTTCTTCAATCTCAACTTTCTCAATACTTTGCAAAGTGCTTCAGTATTTTTTCTCGCTTGTGTAACCTCCACCGCATTCCCGATAAATTTCTTTTGGTCAGCTTGTGTGCCTATTAAAACATAATCTTCAGGGAATCCCATAATCTTTTTGAGTTCCGGAATGCGAAGCATCCGCATTTTAATATCCACTATGCCATACAGTGCCATGAACTCCTTTATCTTCACGGTCATAGGACTATCATTGTCGTAGATTTCAATCGCTACCTGACCGCTTTCTGTTGCTACCAGATAGGGCGGCATCTTATCCATGCGGGCTATTAATGTGAAGCAGGGGCTATCAACAGAGCCGCCAGCACTGTTGAACTGTGGATTCATCAGATAGTGCCATTTCCTGTTTGCGGTAATGGTCTGGGAGGGTTCCTCTATACTGCTACCTACATTTGAGAATGCAGTATTCATTATCCACGGCTGGCATGTTACCAAGTTTTGTTTCGGTGTTGTGGTAACAGCGGGGCATGGCGAGTTTATATCAGACACCTGACCACCTCCAGAATATTGATTCATAAAAAATGGAGATACAAGGGAAAGTCTGTCTTTAGTCAGAAGTGTAGGACAAGGCTGATTAATATCCTTTCCTGTATCCTTAAAGTTATAAGAACACATAAATCGGCTTTCAATTAAAGCCATCCTGTCCTTCGTTGTGACCGTTGGAGCTGGAAGGTCTACCGAATGATTATGTCCATTTCCATAATAAGCAGAGACAAAAACATGGTGGTCTTTGCAGGTGATTGCACCTGCCGGTTCTTCTACAGACACATTCTTGCTTTCGGGATGTCCGCTGAACTGTTTGGAGAGGAAACTTACCTGTACCTTTGCAAAGCGGTTTTCAGTAGTCAACACTCCGCATGGTTCATCAACTGATTTGCATGTGTCTTGAGGGCGAACCGTATTGTAACGGGAAAGGAAAGCATCCTTTCCTCCGGCTACAAACTTGATAAGTCCAGCATAGATACGTTCAAGCGTTTTCTCTGCAAGAGGCTTTTCCCTGAAGATGGTAGTTCCTTCATCAGAGAAATCAAGCACATCTTTTACCGGCTTCCACTTCTCCAGCCGCGAGAACATATCTTGCCTACCACCTTTACAGTGGGTCGGTTCAGGGAATACTATCGGCAAGTTCTTTTTAGCAAAGATGCCGAAGAAGCGTTTTCTTGTGGTGTAGGCACCGAAGTCGGCAGCATTTAAGATGCGGTGCTCAAAGTTGTAACCGTACTTCTTGACATTGCGCACCCACTTTTGATAAAGCCGGCCTTTGTCCATGCTGATAGGTTTCCCATTCTCATCCATATCTCCCCATGACATAAACTCTTCTACATTTTCAATCTGAATGTAGTCAGGGTCTATAACATCAATATAACGGAAGAGATGTTCTGCCAACGTTCGGCTGTCGGCATCTCTCGGCTGACCGCCTTTGGCTTTCGAGAAGTTGGTACACTCCAAAGAAGCATGAAGCATTATCATGGCATCAGGGTATAGCTGACGGATACGTTCTACAATAGTGCTTATCGGGGAAAGTTCCAGTGTACGGATATCCTCAATAAAGTGAAGTGCATCAGGGATATTGGCATCATGTGAAAGGATGGCATTCTTGTCATGGTTCACACAGCAAACAACCTTTCCACATCTATTTCCATCCAATCGTGCTTCTTCCACACCTTCGGACAAACCGCCGGCGCCACAAAAGAGATCAATAACAAATAGTTCTATATCGGACAGACCTTCAATGGATTTTAAGATATTTTTCTGCGATTTCATAACTTCTCCTTTTTAAACAGGTGGCTGAACGCATTATCCAAATCCAAGTCTAGATTCAGTTTGGACGGGAAAGATTTAATGTATTCGTACATCTTATAAGCGAGGTTGTCATCATCACCGCATCTGTCAATCAGTGTGAGCAACATGGCGTTCACCATGTCAGAATCATTGCCGAAGTTTTCCTGAGTGGATTCGCTGCAATGATTCACATCACTTTTCAATCTCTTTATCGCGGCTATGGCTGTGTTGAAGTTTCTTTTTGAATCGTGCCGCAATTCAAAGCCTTCCTTCTTGTATTGCTGCTGCATTTCTAGAAGGTTGGTTTCTAAAACGTCCGTGAGGACAAATACGATGTTGGTTATCGTATTCAGTTTGTCTGTTCCTTGCATAATCGTGTATTCTTATTTCTAATTCGAATGAATCCCCTTCGTTCTGTTTCTTCTAACAGTGGAAAGTCTTCATTCTTGATTTCACATTCTGTTTCGTAGTTCACGGAAGTATAACTTGGGATATTGAACTTTTTCCGGATTCTTACGATAACATCCGGATTTCTTGTTACCCAGTAAACGGTTATTCTCATGGTGATATCAGCATTTTTCTAGCTTCCTCATCTCCTGCATCAGCACGGTGCTTGATTTCAATGTACTCAGCATAAGAGATTCTGTTATCTCCACGCTCCTCTATCTCTTTTTCACGTTGGTTTCTGTATCGTTCACGCTCTTTCCGTTCAATATCTTTCCGACGTTCAGAAACGTAGTCCAGCATCGCACTTGTTATTTTCAATGGATCTATTGAACCGTAGAACCGCCCATACTTCCCTGACTTAAACCGTGCTATGAAAAAACAGATTTCAGCGGCATTTATATAATAATACTCCGAAAGGAATATCTCCGATAGTTCAGAAAGTTGCTCTTTCGCTATCTTGGTTGAAACTTCTGCAAAGTCATTCAATGAGCCAAATTGTATCTTTAGCCATTCTATCGGTGTTTCATCCCCATAAGTAGAAGACAATAGCCCTAAACTCGGAATGCTGTCATTCAACGCCAGTTCTGAATGGGTTGCATTACATCTGACAAGTTTGAACTGCAAATCAGGGTTGTAATCAAGAATGAATTGTGCAGGATCGGGATATTTATTCAATAACGCCCTCTGCTTCAAGTTCCTTTCTCTTTTTTGCGGCAGCTTCTCTAACGGTTGTAGCGACTGCAAGAACTGAATCACGTTTTCGCTGCTCGCTATCCTGTTGATTTTTACTAAGTCTTGTCCCATTATAGTTTCCTTCCAATATTTTAGTAAAGTTTGCTTGTTTGAAAATCCAATCAAAGTCGCATTTCCAATTGCGGTCATTAGCTCCAAGTAAGAACGGGGATTGAAGAATGAGATTGAAAACACTCCTCACTGACTCTTTCCCATATTGGGCTATCCGGGCTTTTACAGCCTTTTTTCTCACATCAGTCATTGATCTTATCTGCTGGAGTCTGTCTTTGAATGTGGTATTATAGTATTCCATCAATCCGCTGTAATCAATCTTTTCAGAGGGGGAGGGCGAAGAAAGCTTGGCTTTCTTTGATACTCCGTCAGGAGTATTTTCTTTCTTTTGATGTAGAGATATATCTATATACTCTCTTTCTTCTTTCTTTGTATTTGTGCCCTCTGTGTGCCCTGATTTTTGTAAAAGTTCGGATTGCGGTAGATTGCTGTTCATGGGCTGTGCCCCAAGTTGTGCCCTTAGTTGTGCCCATTCGTGTCTTAATTCATTGATTTCCTTTTCAATACCTGTGTCCTTACTTGTGCCCTTGGTTGTGCCCATTGGATTATATTCTTCATATTTACATAAGGTTATAAGGTTCATTCCTTGATTGCACTCAACAGTTATCATACCTTTCTTTCTAAGATGCACAAGAAAGGAACGCACCTTCTTTTCAGACCATTTCCAACGCTGTGACAGAAATCTTATGGATGCAGGATATTGACCTCTTGAATAAGAGATTTCTCGACCTCCGATACTCTCCTTTCGGGGCGTTGCCTCAAATCGTGCAGACTGAATTAAGTCTAACCACGCTTCGCAACTGCTAAAAGTACGGGCTTCATTCCACATTTCATTCGAGAAAAACCTGCGGCTTAGCCTCAAAAATCCTTCGTCCATAGTCTTAGAATCTCACGTTAGTTAATTGCCTTCCGTTAGAAAATACAGCCCACTTACCATTACCGCTATCAAACAATCGTAAATCCGACACCTCTCCGAAACGTTTGATGTTACCGCATAAATCCACAATCCATCCACATTCTTTAGAAGGATGCGGGCGGATGGCACGACCGACTATCTGATACCACATGGCAAGTGACATTGTAGGACGTGCCATAACGACCGTATCAAGTTCCGGATAGTCAAAGCCAGTCGTAAGTACACCCACATTAGCTACTACTGGAATTTCACCAGCTTTGAACGCCTCAAGAATATGTTCACGTTCTTTCTTAGGAGTATCACCTGAAACGATAGCGCAACCGGGTATTGACATCGTTAACCGTTCCGCTTCTTTCAAAAAACGGGTAAAGACCAAAATACCCTTCCGTTTTCCTCCGGCTTTGGGATTCATCAGCCTTTGGACGATATGAACGAGATAACCGTAGAAGCCTATCCGTTCATATTCTTTTTGAACTGACCTATCCGTATAGTCGGCACCAGTAGTATTTACTTTCAAGTTAAGTTCATTCCACCCTGAAGGATTCATTGAATAGTAATCCAACTTCGCCAAGTAGCCCATATCTAATAGGGTTGATACCTGTACATGATAAATGACCTCTGAAAAGACATGAGGTTTTGTCCGAGTGATAAATTTCAGCATGGAGCCGAAATCACGACTGGAGCTTAAACGGTATGGCGTTGCTGTCAGCCCAAGAACCTTACACTTCACTGCATCAAAAAAATCCTTGTACATTCCCTCTTTGGGGTTTACAAGATGACATTCATCCACAATGATGTTCTTGAAGTGGGTAAACAGTTCGGGATGATTCTTCACACTGCCGATGGTGGCAAATGTTATCCGGCTTATCTCCTTTGAGTTAAAGGATGCTGAATAGATACTGCAATCAAGAATACCGTATGAACAGAGTTTCTTGAAATTCTGTTCGAGTATTTCCTTCGAGGGCTGGAACACCAAGGTATGACCGTCAAGCCTTGCAGCTATATCCGCTATGATAAGCGACTTTCCGCTGCCCGTAGGTAACACCATAATAGCATTTGTTTTCTTCGCCTTGTTATTGAAGAAAGAAACGGCAGCATCAGAGGCTTTCTGTTGGTAATCTCGTAATACATAACTCATAGCCCTTTCTCCTTTCGTAACTTTTTATTAAGTGTTTTGTAATACTTGATTAGCTGTTCGTACTCAAAATCAGTCATTTTGGAAGTGCCGGCAGCTTTCACTTTCAGCAAGTCAAATTTCTGTTGACCGATTTTAGCAATTAGATTCACCCGATAGCCTTCCAAATGGTCGGCTTTGAACCTGTTGCAGTGCCGGCATTCGGCATGGCAATTATTCTCATCAAACCGTGTTGCCAAATGTGTACGACTGAAATAGTGCCCGCAGTCCGCTTGTGTAAACGGCTTTATCTGTCCACATGATATACATCGGAAGGAACCGTTTGGCATACAATCACGAAGCCGGATGAAAAGGGAAAACTCTTTGTCGAGCTTAGCTTTCAAATCCGGCTTCTTCTTTACTGTTATCCCTGCTTTATCAAACAGAGGTAAAGGCTTGTCTTTCTTCTTAGCCTTTCGTTTTATGTAGTACGGCATTTTCTATTTGTCCAATTGTTTCATCAAGTACCTTGTCTCTTGAACGACGGCTTGTTTGTCCCAGTCATATTCATTGTCTCCATAATGGAATGTGTCAAACCCGAATATCCATCAGTCATCACCTATTTCCGTATTATCGGTAATGAATTCCACATCATCCAATATGGGATTTCTTTTTCCGACATACTTGGAATTAATTTTCCTTTTGCTTCCGATAGATTCTTCACCGCTTATTGCCGGTTCTGAAAATGTGATACCTCCATGTACACTTATATCATCAATATCAAAATAAGACATTCCATGATATTTGTTCGCAGAGGGAACAGCCACATATCCGTTATGCGTTCCATGCTCTACCATAGTGGACTTAAACCATTCGTTTGATTTTATAAATGCTACTGCTTTATTTTCCATAGTTTTCTATTATTGGTTTACACAGTTCAACAACTTGTTTACAATCCTCCACATCAAACATTCCGATATGGCAAAGCTCACGTGGTATGCCCAGTTGATTGGATAGCCACAGGTAGGCTTTGTTTCTGTTTGAAGTGTTGGGGATATGTTTCTTCCAAATTTTATTGATAAGATTGGTCTTAGCTACCTGGTCGAAGTAGAAGTGGGCTTCTTTCTTGGCTTCCCTTAGTTCCGCGTTTGCCAAACGCCCTAACGCCTGGTCTGTACCCTTGTGTACTCCGACATAAGCCCTACAATCTCGGCAGAGGTAAATCATACCGTAGGAGCGTCCGTAGATTACAGAACTATCCACGTATTCAGTAGACCTACCGCAATAAGGGCAAATCTTACCAGTTAATAATTCATCCATAATTTTCCATTAAAAGCCCCGAAGCGTATTCTCCGGGGCACAACCATTATTTATTAACCCATGCCATTGATGTGTGGCTCACATTTATGAGGGATAAGCAGGAGTCGAACCTACACAAGTATCGTCTGATTTCTCGCTTTCGTCCGTAGATTGGCTATCCTACGATCTTTAAACTACTCAACAAATGTATTACTCTCAGCTACGGTCTTGATGACTTCCATTTCTATGTACACTTGAAATTTCCATTCATTTAGTCTTAGCACCCTATGACCATTTTATCCCATGTTTGCCCACCCTATCTTCACAGACCGGGAAGGCATAAAGTTTATAAGAAAATAAATCTAAAATTATCCTCACCGTTAGGTTCTTCGCCCGGCATATCATTACCGAAATCCATCGGAATGAACCAATCTGAAATATAGTCTTGCATGATTTAATCCTCCTTTTGGCTACTTAGCCATTCTTTATAATCTTTCTCGTAATATTGGGGTATTATACCTTTCCTCATAAAGTCTATGTATTCTTGTACAGTACAATCATCCCAATCAACTCCGTTGTCTGGTATATCTTCCGTTTCTGATGTACAAAGAGTGTATTCAAATGGATTATACCCACTGTTGAGCCCATATTCTTCAACTATCTTGATTACATTTTCATCGGTGGTTATTTGTTTGATTTCACTTTCAGCCACACACCCGGATATTTCAGAGTGTTTGCCAAGTACTTCACCGAAGTAAACACTGATTTTGTTATTCACTAAGTATTCGACATCTTCTGTGTCTGCAATAAATACTCCTTCAAGATTGCCCATTCTTCCGCAATCGAAGTCCATTTTAAATAATGCTTTCATAACTAAATCAAATCAATTATTTTGGTTTTAACAATCGCATCCAATCTCATATCAGACAAACCTTGTGAAAGGTGTTGTTCCATCAAAGTGTTTGCCTCCTTTAAATCCTTTGCGCAAACCAAATTATAGTATTTCAATTCTTTCTCATTGCCGTTCTCATCAATCTGAGTATCTACAATGGTAGCCTTGAAGAATGGCTTGTCTTCTGTCTTTTCGTTGATTATCTCAATGATGTTTGAACGTGAAATGGAGAAGACATCAGATTCAATATTATCAGATGCGTACTGTTCAAGCCCTTTGGCTTCCGCTTCTGCAAAAAGTGAACAGTCTGTAATGAAGTGTTCTTTTACTTCTTTTTTAAGACCGTCCTTGTTAGGTTTCATCACCTTTAACTTTACCTCGTAATACATATTATTCCTCCTTTGTCTTGTTACGTTCCTTAATCATTGCATCAGCTATCTGATAAGCTGCTTTAGCCTGTTTTTCAGAGTTGTAGTTTGTAATACTAACTTCTTTGGATGGGAAAAACAATGTTACAATTCTATTCCATAAAGTTCTTCTGCGTTTTGCTCCCATCATTATGCACTTCATTGCTTCAAGCGCAATATGATCGCGCGAAATATTCGATTCCATAATTTTATTGCTTTAATTGATTAATAACTTGTCTTTTGATTTTCTTGTACAGCTTCCCGACAAAACGTCCATGCTTCTCTGTCACGTCATCGGGTAAGTCGTTTTTATAAATATGAAGAAGTAACTGGATGAGAAGCACTTCTTGTTTTGTCAAAGTAAGTTTCATTTAAATATGAAATTTGTTTTGTTCAACCTCTATCTCCATCAACCGAACCAAACGTTCTTCGTCTGGAGATGGGATATATATACCACATTGGGCACTCGCGAAATTCCGAAACCTTTCAATGGTAAGGCTAAACTCTGTACTATCAAGGTCAGAAGAGCTTCGTAGGTACTTTATCCTACCCAAAAACTTGTCTTCTCTCTCACGGACGAAAGTGTCTTTGTTGCAGAGAATCTTGTAATAGTTTCGCTTTACATATTCCATCGTTTCACCGATTTGGCAACCGAAATAAGCAAGGCAGACATGAAGGTATTTGTTCTGATTTAAAGATCTTTGGGGTTTCTTTTCCGTCAATTCAAACACCTTCTGTTCCTTTATCAGTTTCTCCAGCTTCGCTCTTGCCTGCTGGACGTGGAGAGGATTAGAGCCATCGTACTTCATCAGAAGGGCAAATCTAGATCATTATCCGACACGCTAGGAGCATTATTTATATCCTCTGGGGTGGGTGATGTATTCTGAGGTATAAACTCTTTGAGGTCCCCGCAGATATAGTTCCTTCCTTCTACCCGTTCCTCCTTTTTAGGGGAACAAGTGATGAAATGCGTATGCCCGAACTGGGATTTCTCTTTGCGCTCGATAACAGCCACATTCACATAGATTCTTTCAACTCCATCTTTACACTTAATTTTCTTCATCTGCTCACGAGGTATATCAGAGAGACAGATAGAACCACTTAAAATTGCCATAATTAATTTTCTATTTTTTCTTTTAATAAATACTTGGTTAAATCTCTGTATTCTACCCACTCTAAAAAAGAGTGTAATAGATTCATATTATCCTGCTCCATACCATCATAACGATAACATGTAATAGCAGGCTCATAGCGTTTCAATGGAAGTCCTCTGACATCATATCCATGCTTATCTTTGTCGTATCCTTCAAAGATGAACAAGTCAAAGTGAAACACGTCTAAATTGAATAGCTGGAGATAAAATCGCCATTGGCAAGAATTGATGTAATCGGCATCGGTAGGATAAGAATATTTAGTCTTAATGTCCCTGATCTCCACACCATTCACCATATCGGCACATCCTGTTATAATAGCATCTCCAAAATCCTTATACAGTCTTATCTCATGAAAAGCATTCGGGTATTCGTTACGATAGGAAAGCGCGGTCTTGCATTGTGCAATATCCATAATCACTTTATCACCTTCAATGTCAAAGGATCTACCACAAGGAACAGGCTCTTTTTGTTCTTTATTATAATGGAGGAAGGTACGTTCTCCTGCATCTACTTTATCACATTTCGGTGTACCTTCTTCCACTATTTTATGAAATGCCTGTCCAATTTTTGTATACACATTACCCGTGAACTTGCCTGTTATACTGTCAATAACGGATTGCTCCGTTATCTCATAGTTGGCATAATCGCTTTGCTCTATGTACTTTCGGAATGCTTCTAAAATTGTTACGCGAATTAGCGGTATCATACTTTCACGAATAACTTTTTATCTTGATCGAAAGTGAATCCTTTTGCTGCAAGACTCTTCTGCATCTCAGAAAAGAAGGGTACTCGCATAATTTTAGGTAATAGTTTTGTAGCCTCCATCAAGGCAAGAATATCTTCATCGGTCATTGCGGCGGCAAGCTGTTCACGTATTGCCGCAAGCTGTTCATTAGCTTTTGCTTGTGCTTCTCCTTTTCCTTGAATTGATATCTTCACTTTCGATATAATGTCAGACATACATGTATCAAACTCGGTTGTTCCATAATCAGGTATTACCACAGTTCCAAGTCCTGCTACATTTTTGCCTACAAAATTATCCAACGGTGCAAATGAAATAGAACGCTTCCCATTTTGTATGAATACATATCCAACTTGGTCAGCTATCCTGACAAGCAGGTCTTTTGATTGCCCTGTGCAATCCGGAGAGTGCTTTATCACATCACCGTCTGCCGTTTCCTTGTCATGGCATATAAAAACAATGTCAGAACCATTCGAGCGAAGAAAGTTGACGAACTCTTTAAAGTCCTCGCCCATCTGCCCAAACCGTTTTAAAGTATTCGTTTTCAATTTATAATTATTGTCAATAGCATATTGACTCAGATAATCGTCTATCATTGATTTGGCTGTATCGACAACTATTGTTTTGTAATCTTTCATAGATTCACGTTCTGAATCAATATCTTTCCAACATTTAGCCATTATGGTATCACAACGTTGTACTGCGCGGTCTGCCCCCCTGTCGCAATCTATCAATAAAGGATTATCCGCTGTTGTAGCTACTGAGGTTTTCCCACTTCCGGGTACTCCATATAATACAATAATTACAGGACGCTCCGGTAAAACATCATTTTTCTTAACTATAGGCATAATATTTAAATTTTAAAATGTTCGCTTTTACCAACACAAAAAAGGCAGGTCCGCAGTCCTTACAAAGTTCCGCTTCCTGCCATGATATCTTTCCACTTCTTCAAGTTCGTTTTCTAGAGAATCGATTTCTTCATTAAGCAAGGATATATACTTGCCCTTACATTCAGCATTGAATGTGAGCCTTACCGATTCCTCACTCATTGACTGGACTATATCAAGCTCTGAATAAAGCTTTTCCAATTCATCGCTTATCTGGCTTATAGTTCTCATACCTTTTCAAGAAATTGGATCGGCAATGAGCATACACCTTTCATATTAGGATATTTGACATCAGCATATCCGTTAGCGATATAAACTATTGTACCTGTCAACGTATCACCTATCTCACGTACTTTATCACCTTTCTTCATAACCATTTATTTTAAGTTTATCTAATTATTGTGGCAATGGTTTCCAAAAATCAATGTCCCATGCCCGGTTAGTATTTCCACATATCCAAATGTTCTTCTTATGCTCACTATCGAATACCAACATCCCGGTATTCACAAATTTCCCGGAACTCTTCACAAGCACTCTTGTGTCCAATGGTGGAGGATCTTTTTCTGCATTCCTCCATTTCATGGATTCCAAAACAAATTGAGCACCTTTTTCAAAATCCACTGATGCTGTCTTTTTATGGGTAAGCCCTCGTATACCATCCGCATACTCCTTGGCTTTCATTTTTATAATATCTTTATTCATGATAACTTAACTTGTTTCCAATTAAAAAGCTCCTGCTATCTTCACAGACTACAGGAGCAAAACCTAAACGACTTAATCTATAACTTTGATAACTTACAGCCACCGTCAGCGGAATCGAACCGCCATACTATCCGTTAAATGAAAGTAGAGATTAGAACAGATAATTATTTATGTTTATTTTTTTTAGACAGTACCAGCCATGGACGGTGAAATTCCGTACCTATATTCACACACCGGCACGGACAGACAACATTAACTTTATGAAAATAACAAAAAAACTAGATGAAAAAATCATTCATATTCCTTTAACTCTCTGTATGTCATTACCACCAATCTCACACACAATAATGAGATAATGGAAAATATAATCACCGATACGGATTTTATAGGACTTTCCGTAACTATCGCACCATAAATCATTCCTAAGGAGCATAGTGCGGCAAATATAGACAGGATAAAATTGGCTGTTTTCATTATATTATGTAAAAAGGGTACGTTCCCAAATAGAAGTATAAACTGTCACATTTAAAACTTTATTGATGGAAAGGAGGAACGTACCCAAATTATTATTACTTTTGTTGTGTCACATTTAAAATTTTAAGGATATGTATTCAGAAAAAGAAATGCAAAAAATTAATTCCAAATTGGAGTCTATAAAATGTCCAATTTGCAAATGCACTGTTTTTAGTGTGAATAACAAACCATCTCAGGTAATAAGCTATCATGAAGATGTAACTGGAAATATTAATCCAAGTCTACACTCTTCAATAAATTGTATAAGAGTTAACTGTGTTAGTTGTGGATATGTTATGCAATTTAAAGAAACCATATTTCTTAATAGATAGCAACTGAATCATAGCCGTATTCCGTTTTAACATGGAACACGGCTATCCCATCTGACTCTTGTTGATGGAATTTCAAATCTGTATCTTTTATAGAAAAGTTTAACAATTGTTTTATTAATTCTCTTTTTTCTTTTTCTGTTGTAATATTTGTGGCGTTAACAGTTATGCCTTCTTTGGTTCTATTTATAAATGCTTTCATAATGTATATTTTATATATTGTTCCCCTCAACGGCTTAAACCGGTTGTTACCCCGAATCTTACGGGAGGGGATATATTTAGACCTTCCGGCGGTACTTGTGCCCAACCAAGTTTACTTAATGCACTAAAGACAAATCGGTGCACCGAAAGTATGTTCAATCAATTATTATTATAGACCATCAATACGTCACGGCATCCCTGCTGGTATTGACTCCTATAATCAATCCGTTTGTCTGCATCATACGGCTTATGAGTTACACCATATGAGCATTTACAATGATGTGAAAGAACTTTAAGCAGCTCCCCTCAACGGCTTAAACCGGTTGTTACCACGAATCTTACGGGAGGGAAGAAATAGTAATCAGATCAAATCACTTTATGTTTCTCTATGTACCTTTGCAATGAATTTACATTGTACCATACCATTCTCCCATCGCGACAAAACGATACTTGCCCACTCTCCCTAACTTTGCGTAGGTAGTCATCGGCACATCCTAAAAACGCCATGGCCTCTTCTCTGCTCAGCCATATCTTATTAACAGGTTGAACTTTCCCGGAATTTATATTTACCTTTTTCATTTTACTTCCTCTTAATAAATTTATTATCTGATTCTTGTTACAATGGTACCGTCAACACCACTTTTAGATATAAAATTATAACCAATCTTATTCAGTCTTGACATAGTGGCACGTACAACATTTTCTTTTATAGCTTTACTTTTAATAAGCCTTGTTTCTCCGACTGCTATACTTTTTAATGTTTCGGCAGGTGATATTTTTTTGATAACTATCGTATTAATATTTTCCATTATATTTGTTTGTTATTTTATTTTTCTTTATGTTTGCGAACGCTGCCATTTAGCAACTTTGTTGATATCGTTGTTTATTAACAGCATTGCAAAGATAGATATTGTTGGTAATATAGCAACAATACAGTAGATATTTAACGTATAATTAACATTATGGAAACAAGAGAACGTATTATTTCAGCTTACAACCATCTAAAAGATGTAGGTATTATATCATCTCAACAAAATGTTGCAGATAGAATGGGGATTAGAAAAGAAAGTGTATCTAAAGCGTTTAGTGGTAATAAAAGTTACCTAACCAATACTTTTATTCTTAAATTTAATAATGCTTTTGATAATATGTTTAATAACGACTGGCTTATGGAAGGAAAAGGAGAAATGCTAAAAAACAATCAATCCATTGGAGATATCAAAAACTCAAGTGTACATGGGGTTAACGTAAACGGTAAGGATATATATTTAGAATGCCCATTCGACAAAAACGGTATGGAAATTATTGTGAATATGATTAATCAAAACCAAAAGAATATAGAAATGTTTCAAGAACAAATAAACAGGTTGATTACATTATTGGAAAAGAAGTATAATTAAGAGTAAATAATGAATTACTATTTCTATTGTCAGAAGTACAACAATCAAGGTTAATTGATAGAATACATTTCATGAAGAAGATTAAATTTAGTTTCTTCTAGTATTTCAAAACCTTTTCTTAATTCTTCTGATTCGATATGGCGTTTAGTGATTTTTCTTTTTTTCATAATTCGTTCTTTGAAATGTTTACAATCGGTTGCAAGGCTACGTTAAGCAGCCTTGTGTTCACGGATGAGGTTTGAAATAATGATGTATATTTTATCAAGAAAATGGTTACGTTCAGCGATTTCAAGTTTGGACTCATCACGCCTTATTTTCTTGTAACTGTGTATTGATATCTGGTATAGATAATAAAGCTGTTCATACACCTTGTGCCATACGTCTTGCTGTTTGGTATTTGTGGCGGATGCGTATTTGTTTACCAACTGACGAACTTTGTTGCGTAGCGAGATTTCGGGTAACATTTCTGACGACATTGATACCGATAACAGAAGTTTGCCATTCTCTCCCCTTTCTTGCTCTATCGCATCAAGACGCTTTTCAACATTTTCAAGCCGTCTGCTTTGTTCAAGCAACGCTTGTGCGGATTGGACAAGTATTTCAAGTTGGGATAATGGCTTTTGCTGCCCCTTTAGTGTCTTTTCCATCGTGTTAAATGCTTTAATGTATTCTTCTTTAAACATACCAGCCTTTTTACCTGTATATCCCATTACAAGAAAGCTAAATCCATCTTTCGTCATTACACACATCTTATAGGTTTGGTTGTTCTGTGGGTGTACATAAGTGGTTTCGCCAAAATTGGCGGCTCTAAATTCATCAGAGCACGAGAGGTTTTCAATGTCTCTCATCACTTTGTTATGCTCTTTCCCAAACTTTTCAGCCACCAATAGGCTGTTAGTTAAAACTTGGTCATTCTGACCTTTAAAAACAAGTTCATTCATAAGCTATAATTTAAAGTTATATCTTTCTTATATTAATTATCCATCAATGTTTAATATTCGTATCACATCTCAACTCTCGGCAATACCAACCACGTGGGTACAGAGTGTCCTTTAGGCGATTTGGCAGTTCTTTTCACTTGAACATATTAAGCCAAACAGCCAACGGACTTTTCCTTTGATTCGCAGCTTTAAACTCTCGTATAATGACCGAACCTTTCAAGGGAGAATGACATCAACTTGCATTCTCTTCGAGGTTTTAGGTGAGTTGACACCCGTACAAGCATCCTCTAAGTGCTTCCTTGTATCGTACTTCCTGCGGTTTCCCGCCCCGTTTTCACAGCCCTCTGCAAGGTTTAAATCGGATGGAGGTGCACACACAGCGTCACAACCGATTGTATGGATTTGATCTAACTAATAGGAAAGAAAAAATCCGTTGCTAAAGTAGAGCGGCAACGGATTTCCAAATATAAAGAAGGCTCACGTTTGAGCGATTGTTTAATCATGTGTCTGTTGCCGCTCTACTTGCAACGGGTACAAAGGAATATGATTAACAAGAGATATCCAAAAGTGTTAACAATAGTGCGATATTCCGTTTAAGGCGGTTATAATCCGTTTTGGGTTGTTGTGGTTGGTTATTGGGATTATCATATTTAAATTATTTAATAACATTAAACATAAATAAGCAAAGGCACTCTACTTATCGCAAGCAAAGTGCCTTTTCATTTGAACGTTGGTCGTAACCTCAACGTGCTCTTATGCTAATTGTGGCAATATATTCACTTTAATCAACGCATCACGAAGAACAGATATAGTTGATAAATCATTCTTGAATACTTCGATGTTGTCCTCGGTAACAAGAGATGCGTAGTTGAGTATCAGTTGAGCAAGATCATCAGCAAGCTGCCTAGGTGATTCCATCTCATTGAAAAGTTCTTGAATACTGGACAAATCGTATTCTTTCTTGTTGCTTTTATTTAATTCCATATTTTTTGTGTATTTTAAAAGTTTACAATCTATTAATTAACAACATTGCAAAATTGAACATGAAATATGCACCCACCTCATAAGAAAAGTGGGTAAATGAATTTATGTGGCAAAAAACAAGGTTACGCGGCTGGATTCAGCTCACCTTTTATCTGCTTGATGGCTTTCTTCACGTTCCAATCATTTTCATATAGAGCAATAATGAAACGCACACCTTTGGTAGTCCATACTGTATATACACTTGTTCCTGTCGAACCGTCCGAGCGTGTGTACGTCTGTGTACGGGTTGAGTGCATCCCCCATGTCGAATAAGGCGCATGTAATATCCACTGCCCGCTTTGTCGGTAAATGATTCCGATTTCTTTCAGCTTCTTGTGCAGCTTTTCAGCATCCATTCCTATCTGCTTGGCAGCTTGTGTACTCGTCTGTGTGTTCACACTCTGCAAGTGGTTGTCATAGTAGCTGACTTTGGGAGCTGATTTTTTGATTTCCTCTGTCTGAATCTCAATGGTGACTTGCTGTTGTTCGGTTTCAGCTTCAAGCTGCTTTAACCGTTCCTCTCTCTTGGCAAGGGTAGCTTGTGCGATGGTTAGAGCACGTGCCATGATTTCTTCGGGAGTGTCGTCAGATTTAGTTGCGATATAGCCGCCAGTCTTGCGGATGGCCTTTAGAATTTCCTTAACTCCTTTCTTAAATTCTTTGGCAATTGGCTTGCGGGATTGCATGAGGACTTCGTATAAGCCATCTTCGGTTAAGAACCAAACTTCTTGATTCCCACCAGGGGTCGTAATAATGTTACGAACCTTTTCATCGCTTTCTACAAGGTTGGTTAACTTATTTGAATTACTTTCAGAATAGTTCAATACTTCTGCCACTTCTTTGGCAAGGAACAACGGATTTTCGGCAGTGCCGTAAACTGTGAATTTGTGCCCAAGCAACTCAGTTTCACTTAGAACTTGAATAGGATTTGTTGACATAACAAAAAAATGCACCTACTACGAGCTGTCAACAAATCCATAAGATTAATGTCGGAGACGTTTCCGTATCTCCACTCGGTAGGCGCAATATCTTAATTTTATACGATACTACTTATTAATATGTCTTGGCAAAAAAATAACTCCATATGGATAGAGCCATAAGAGTTTGCCGCTCTCATGGATTTGTTGACATCGCAAAGAAAAGCATTTATTTTGAAACCGCAAAACTTTGCAGCGTATTTTTGGAAATAAATTATGAAATCACTTCACCTCTCTCCCAAAAGTCTTACATATCATTTGTACAGCAATATTGTGAACTGATAGATATAATTCATCACCTATTTTATTATTAAAAGCACTATCATTTCGATGCCCATATACTAAGAACTTAGCAGCTTTATTATAATCAGAAGACGAAGAATTCACATTTGTATAATATTCGTATGACACATCTTCATTTGTGTTAAATCCTAAATAGGCATCCATCACTATACTTGCGAACCTATTCATTCTACAACCATTCCCTACATCTATAATATTTTCATAATACACCTCATCATCGTAAACAGAATCTTTCAAATAGTAATACTGATATTCAGAAACATCATATCCTCCAAACATATTTTCACCACGCACTTTACATGATAAGATACACAATGTATCGTTAAGTTCGGACGTTTCAATATCTGATATTTTTAACGCATCTGGGTTTCTTGCCATTTTAAGCATTGTTTTCTCCATCTGCTTTCTTGCCTTACTTTCAAGGCTGTTACTGCACGACACGAAAGCCAATGATGCAATAATCAGTAATAAAATCTTCTTCATAATAACATAATTTTAATTGTTAGTCAATGAATCAATATATACGCAATCTTCCCAATATTTAGGGACTCGCAATATTTCAAGTTCAGCCATCATCATACCTCCATTAGAAATGCCATAAAAAGACTCGTATAGTCGTTTAAAAACACATTCGTCAAACTCCACTACCAGTTCGTTGCTTATACCAATATCTAAAAGGTAGATATATGCGTTATTGGCAATATAATCAATACACCCATGTGTATCACACTCAGCAGATATGCTACAAATATCTTTCTTGAAGTCCATAAGGAACGTATATATTGCATTCCTTATTCTCGGATTAAGTTCATGCATATCCTCGTCTGACAAATACTTCCAATGAAAATCTTCAATTCCATTTCTAATATGAACAGCGATAGCTTTTGCAAGTCTGTTTTTATCATTTAGCACTTCACTTGCAACGTCCTTTATAAAATCAAGAGCCGATTTTACAATTTTTCTTTTCATATTTCATTTATCTTTCTTGTTCAGCAATCTGTCTTCTGTCTGTTCCAGTGTTTTCTTTTTAATATTAAGTTGGTGCTCCACTATCAAATCATAATCGCAATGAGTATCTCCACTCTTTATTGTTACAACAAAGATTTCCAAAGAAACAAGAACCAAAAATAAAATGCAATAAAAAGTAATAGACAAAAAACTACTGGTTATAACCTCCCATGTTGCATTTAATTCTTCTATAAAACCAACTTTTCTTTTGGCAAAATCTGAACGAACCTCCTTGTCTACTACACTCTTATTCTCTTGAAGTTTTTTTAATTGCTCTTGATAGATAGCAAGTTGGTTCTCATTAGCCTTTGTTTGCGCAGATATTGGATTTTCCATACTTCTTGTAACTACATTTGTAGTTCTTGTTTTTATGGGATTACCTTCATCATCAACGCCTGCGACAACCTCCTTGTTGTCAACGTCTGTAACTTTTATAACAGGATTCTTCTGCAATTTTTCATACAATTCAACATTTATCCGTCCAATAGAATCTATTGCCTCTGTAAGCATCTTAATATCGGCATCATACATTTCTAATCTATGAGTTCTAGCATTCTGAATAAGTTTCTCCCTGTTCTCATCCACCTTTATTGCCAAGTCGTTTTGAAATATGATTTGGTCAAATATAAAAGCACCAAGGAAAGACATCAGAACAGCTAATATAACCCTAAACACATAAGACCATGTTGGTTTACCAACAGCTAAAATGATAATACGTTCTATACAAAGAACAATAACCATAAATGCAAAAGATACAGTGAATTTTCCGTATATTGAATCTATATTAATATACTTGTCCGCAAAACAAAATCCTATTGTACCCCATAATATCATCATTATAGTAATGGCAGAAGTAAGCCTTTTAAATGTACGATGGCTTGCCTCTCCACAGTCTTTCAATATGTCAACTCTCCAACCTATAAGAAAGCATCCTATTTTAGTAAGTATTCCCATAAACTATTATCTATTTATAAAAGATTCGGATTTTGCAGCCACTCCTTTTAAGAATCCCCTTTCATAAGAAGCTATCATATTCATCATCTTTTTGTCTTCTCTGTCAAGAGACAATTCCATATCGTTTATTTTTTTAAGATGTTCATTATAAGTATCTCTCCTTGCTTTCAAAGACATAGAAGAAGTAGTCAACCCTTGAATATCCACAATATCAATTTGCACATTTATATCTCGAATGTCACTTTCATATCTTAAACGAACTTGCTCAAATAGCATTTTAAGCCCATTCTTAATAATTTCCTTCTTCGACTCTTTGTACGCCATATCTGCATTGCACATCGCATCACTATATCCTTCTTGCTCATAATCATCTTGTATATAAGCATAAATAGCATCAATAGGCATACCTGTACCATATTTAATTGTTATAGTATTGCTTTCTAGGTTTGGCTCTGAATCATCAACAAAATCCTCTCTTCTAATCTCAGGCAGAATTTCCTTACTATTATCCTCCACATTTGGCAATCCAACAACTTCTGTGTTATTAACTTGGTTGCCCTTCTTGAAAAAATTAAAAAGTCCCATATTTATTTATTGTTTTAGTTGGAATATCAAATTTTGCATGTCCTCTTTGGTGGCAAGAACTACATAGTGTAATAAGATACTTATCATTATATTCCCACGGCCGAAGTTTCCTCCCATTTTTATCAATATGATATTGCTTATGATGTACAACCAAATTTTTTTCACTTCCACATATTGTACATTTATATCCATCTCTTTCTAATATATGCATTCTCTTTTCACGCCACCTTTCATCAAACAGAAGTTCTCTATATGAACCGTGATTAGAATAATATTGTTTCATTTTCTCAACCCCTTTCTAAAACTACTGTTTGCACTCCTTGAACTCTTCATAAGTCCACCACCGAACACCCAAATGATAACGGCAATAAAAAATAGTATGTCCATAATTATTTGTTTTAAGTTAGCAATATTCAAATATCTATTCCTTTATCCTTCCATTTTCGTCAAATTCAAAAGGAAGCTCCATCTGACCAATTTGGCGCATCTTCATTTTCTTAAAATTATCACAAAACTGCTTCATGTTGTCGGAAACTTGAAACAACGTAATAACCTTGTTTATCTGTTTCTCCAAATTAGGCTCTCCTATATCAGTAGTCAAAAGCTGGTGATACCTGTTTGTTCTGTTCCCTGATTCACTTTTAGGAGTTTTCTTTTTAAGTTCCTCTAATACACCGTTAGGAAGTTCCTCGTATATAAATGTGTTCGTCCATTTTCCTATTATTCCCGGTCTTTTCTTTATACCGTTCACCGTATAATCCCAACCGTTAAGCCTGAAAAGTTCCTTGTAAAATATGTCAGGGAAGCGCTTTTGCCAAGGCAACAACTCTTCTGATATGTATGCTTTCAATATCCTTTGAAGCTCGTCATTCTCACGCTCGTACTGGTAGCCGGTGGCTTCATCAACAAGTGCTATGATACCTACCTTCGCAACTGAACGAATTATTATATCTGCATTACGAACAATAACATTATTATCAAAAACACCGGCACGATTTGCGTCTATTATAGCTGAACAAATATCGACCAAAAGAGTAACTTCATATCCGTTAGCCGTTGATTGTGAGCCACCTGCATTATTCCTTTTGAATTTTATAGGTTTAGAAAGCCGCTCTGATATGCTGTTATCACCGGCACAAAGATAGCTTGAAACACCATCCATTTTACAGAAACTATTCATCCACTGACCGCTCTTGCTATCGTAACCTATTGCCTTTTGTATTCCTCTACCGGAAAAGACTCTCATTCCATTGTCAAGCACATAACAAGGTATTTCCAAGTTTCCTAAACACAATGGGGTTTTGTCAGAACCGTATTTTGCAACTAATATCTTCTTTTCTTCCATACTTATATTTTAAGTTGATATATAAATTTTCTTCGAATATAGCTATCTGTTTTAATTTGTTATTTCATTGAATAATTGTATCTTTGCATATAAACCAGTTTGATATGAATGAATATGACAAAGAATTAGTCAGGTTGATTGCGCAGCAAGAAATCATAAAGCGTGAAATCTCACAAATGAAAAAAATATCATTTTGGAACTTCATACCAGCGATATGGGGTGGCATAATCACAGGGATAATCATATTCATACTAATAAAGCTAAAATAGAAGAAAGTATCGTTGAAGCTAACGCAAGTATCGCACTGATAGTTTGCCATATCCTCATCTTCTTTTTGTATCCCTCCGATTCCTTTTGCAGTCTTGAAATGTCCAATGTCAGTCTTTCAAGCTCATCCTTGCGCTGCTCACGTTCTCTCTCCCCCTTGAATCCTCCCTGCCTTATAAAGCGTATTCCTTTCTCGTTTATCTTGAATATACTCCATCTGCCCAATATAGTTATATCGTTTATTGCTCCATATAAGGACAACTGTAAATTCACTTTTTGAAGCAACTTCCTGTCAGTACATTCTTTCAGCTCGGTATCTGTAAAGATTACTTCCCCTCCTCTCTGAAAGGCTTGTCTTATTATCCTTTCAGATATTTCCTCTTCTATATCCATATTCTTTTTAACGACGTTACATTTTAGTTAAACGTTGCAAAATTACAACATAATTCCAAACTGTCCAAAAATAAGAGGTATGTTAGATCGCATGAAAAAAAAACAAATAAAAATTTGTCTTTGCAATATAATGTATTACTTTTGCATTATAATATAATACAATAATAGGATGGAAACAGTAATAAGAAAACAAACATCGTTCCGACTACGTGAAGATTTGCTTCAAGTATTGCAGGAACACGCAAAGAAGGCAAACAGAAGCCTAAACAATTTTGTAGAGAGCACTTTGATGGATGCGATGTATTCTTCACCAAATGAAGAAACGGTTGCAGCCATAAACGAAGCGCGTTCCGGCAAGTATTCGGGAACGATAGACACTACAGATTTTGATTCATTCATGAAATCTATCAACGAAATAGAATGAAAACGATCCGTTATAGCACAAAAGCAAAGAAAGATTTGAAGAAGTATAGGAATGACATCCTGCTAATGAAAGCCTTATATGATGTATTGAAAAAGTTAGCAAACGGTGACATCCTTCCCAAAGAATATAAAGCACATGCCCTAATAGGGAACTACAAGGACTGCATGGAATGCCATATCAAAAATGATTTTCTCCTGATATGGATAGACACAGAACACGATGTGATAGAAATTATCAGAATTGGAAGTCATTCCGAATTATTCTAAACATGATATTTACTCAATTTCGCCTTCAATACATATAAGCATATTAGATTTTCTTTTGTCGATCCTACACCTTTAATGTGAACTAACCTCAAACAGCCCCCACAATCGGAAATCAATATACCGAGTGGGAACCAATATGAATTATTATTTCTCTATATTAGCTCTGATCTGTTTAAGTAACAAAAATGCCCCTTCCATCTTATAGTTACCCAAACATTGTTGGGCTTGCATAATACAGCTTTCAACAGTGAGGGCTAAATCGGGAGTAAACGCAGATTTATTTATTTGCATTGTTTTGGGAAGTTGGCTAGCATGATCATTGAACCATGCAATCATTTCATTCAATTCTTCCTCTGTGTAACTTTGTCTTTTCTCAGCCATACTACAAAAATTTAATCCATTATTACAGGAACAGCAAAATTAAAAATCTTGTTTAAAATATACATATCACGAGATGGATTTATTCATGGTTTAGACTTTTTTAAGCTACCCGATATGTAATCTATCACTTTCCTGTTAGCCTCATCAATCTTATCCCTGTCGAAATCAATGTATATATCTGTAACATCACAACCAAAGGAGTGCCCCAAAGCTAAAGATATTACATCTTTCGGAATATCCACCTTATGTGCTAGCGTAGCCCATGTATGACGCGCCCAATATGTTGAAAGTTCGGGAAACAATGGTTGCTTACTTTTTTTCCCACCAAGCCCTTTTCGTTCAAACGGACCTATTCCTTTAAGATTCTTATTCATCCTATGGCTAAAATCATGATAGTCTCCATAGTAATCTAATACATCTAGTAAATGAGTTTTACCTTGATACCTGTCCAATATAGCTTGTGCTTCCGGCTCTATTTTAATAGAGTAAAATTTCTTTGTTTTCTGGCGATAATATTCTATACGTCCATCTATTATATCCTTGTGTTCAAGTAAAAGCAAATCACCTATATTTATTCCAACAAGATATACAATCAGCATAAATATATCCCTGTATTTCTTTTCAAACTCCTCACAAGGATAATCACGCAATAATCTCAATTGTTCAACAGATAAAGCACGTTTTCTAGTTTCTTCTTTTTTTATCTTATACTTTCGAAAAGGATATAAGGTAGTAATTTCTTCATCAATAGCATAATTGAATACTGCACGAATGTTACGCAGGTGAATAGAATAAGCGTTTACTTTCATCCCTGATTCAGCCATCCAACTTTCAAAATTAGACAGCCATTTCCTATCCATTGTGTCAAAGGTGCAATCCGGATCATATTCAAGCAGTTTATTTCTAGTTGTATTATAAACCGTTTTTGTTCCTGTATTACTCTTTATGGAAACAAACTCATCAAGATAATCTATAAAACATCTTGTTTTTTTTACAACCTTTTCATCAAATACATATTCGCTGATTATCTCCTTGGCTTTAGCGGAAGGCAAAGAAGATAATCTAGCTTCATCGTCAATAATCAATTTTTCAGCCTTATTCTTCAAACTGACAAGCCTTACATTTTTTACTTTAGACTGTGGTACCGATTTGTCCAAATAAGACACTTCATTAAACTTTTCAGAAGACGGTGTAGATATTCCAGTGGAGAAAACAAACCTCGTTTTCCCTATCCGTATCACAAGAAGAATCATCTGAGATCCATCCTTCTTTGCTCTTGTATCAGGTATCAATCTTACTGTTGCCATTGTTTTGTGACGTTTTTGTGACGATAAAGATACATAATAACCCCCAAATAACCACCTTAAACGGAATGTTTTCTTTGATAATAATATAAAAAAAAGCACTTACCATTAGATAAGTGCTTGATATTCAGCAGAGCGGCAAACGGGATTCGAACCCGCGACCCTCAGCTTGGGAAATTTAAAATTTAAAATATAACATACTGATTATAACATGTTTAAAAAATCATTATTTTTATTGTGACGTTTTTGTGATTATACTATATTATTTTCTTTGATTTGTGAAGATAAATATTGTTTCCCTTATTACAAAAAATAACCGGCAATTAATGCCGGTTACTGTGATAGAATCTTATAGCCTCATTGACATATAATGATACTGATTGCTCCTTATCCAAGATAGCAGCCACGTCCTCCTCTATCATAACAAGTATTCTTTTCACGCCATTAACCTTCGGTCTTCGGGGCACACCATTGCTGTCCAATATCCTGTATATTGTCTGCTCAGACCGTACCCCTGTTTCTCTTATTATCTCCTTGATCGCTATCCCGTCCTTATATAAGGACAATACCCTAGACTCTTGATCTAGGGTAATAGATCGTCCTCTTGCCATAATTAATATGTTTTATAACATTTATAATTTGTTGCTCGTTATTTCAAAAAGTTGCACCTTTGCATCGAACATCAACGATGTTAGTCGCACTTCGGTGCGTGGATTGAAACGACATTAAAAATGTCATTGTGGTTTAAACCACATTTTAATATTTAGGGCAGCGAAGAAATTCGTCGCCCTAACTTTTTATTTATAAAATCTCTATTTGGGTATAGTATGCATTCATCTTTCCAAAGAATGATTCTATTTTTGCTCTCTGATAAGAAGACATTTTGTTATAAATGACATTTTTGTCATCTTCTCTTAAGTAGTATTCCTTTTCACCGTCAGTAAGATTGATAACTATATTAATTAGTTATGGAGAGCCAATTTTGAAACAAAAACCAATCTTCTTAAAAAATTGCCATTAATGCAATATTTTTTACTTGCAGGATGAATGAAAAGAATTAATAGAACGGAAAGACTGGCGAGTTTGTATTTTTATTGACAGGAAACGAATGTTATGGATTGGGATCTGAAAAACAAGTATAAAACAGATAGCTCCTATAAATTTCTACTGTCTGAGGTATTTTTCCGGGTATTTTTGAGATTTTATTTGATTTTGTTTTACATTCCTGCGCTTAGAATACTTCTGGTTAGCCCTTGTCAGATCCTTGATGATCGTTTCATCGAACACCTCGGAATATATCTCTGTTGTCTTGACCGATGTATGGCCCAAGAGTTTTTGGACGGTGGTTATCGGAACGCCTTGGTGAACCAAGAGAGTAGCACAAGTGTGTCTGCTGGTATGGTAGGTAAACTTCTTACCGATATGCGCCATTCTTCCCAATTTCTGCAACGTCCTGTTGGTGTCCGAATTGCAACCTAATGCAGCCAGTTGTTCGATGCTGTCGTACTTCCGCATTATGCCCAGTGCCTTTCCGTTAAACAGCAGATATAGCGGAATATTGAGTTTTACGCCTGTTTTGATGCTATTCATAACTAGCCATTCCTTTCCGTCAATTGTTACGAGATTTTTATAGGTAAGTTGTTTAAAATCGGAAAATCTCAGCCCGCAATAGCAGCAGAAGAGAAATGCGTCCAGTATGTGCCGGCTGTTGTTCTTCCTGTCCGGCAGTTCAAGATTCTCCAGCTTCTCCAAGTCTGCGGGCATCAAGAAGTTATGTTCCTTCTTCTCTTTCTTGATCTTGAACTTACGGAAAGGGTATGCCTCCTGTAATATATAACCTTCGTTTATTGCTTCGTTGACCAAGGTACGCAGTATTCTCATGTGTTTTCCGACTGTGTTTACTTTCAGATTCTTGTTTCGCAAAAATGCGTCAAACTCTTTCAAAAACGTATAATTTATATCAGTAAACTCTATCACGTTCCGGAATTCCTTCAAAGTGGCTACCGTGCCCAGCATGTTATCCTTGGTTCCCGGTTTCCTATCTGAATTCTCTATCGTTTGTATCGCAAACTTTAAAAACGACACAACTGGTTTAATTCCCTTTTTTACAGCCTCCTTTAACGTGGAAAGGTTTGATTCAAGTCCTCTTTTCCAATAGCTAAGTTCTATAGCCTGCAACTCCAGTATTTTCTCATATAGCATTGCGTTAAGCTCATTCGATTGCGGATGGTTAATTACTTGAGCGCCATCCTTACTCCAACACTCCGGCTTTAGATAAACATTGGTTTTAAAATATACCTTTCTCTGATTCAAATAGGCTTCTATTTGGACTAGGGCTGTCCCTTGTCGATTTAACTTGTTTTGTCGGTTATAAACCAAACGGTATCTGATCTTCTCTAACATATTCAACTTTTTGTTTTTAAAGTTAAAAGAATCTTCTGTATTTACAAAATAAACCACAAAAAATGCTTCTGGGAGGACTAATAGGGATAAATGATTCGTGGTTAAGAGATGGAGGACTGTTTAAAGGTGACTTAAACACCATTAAAAAAAGTGTTATTCTACGAATCCAAGAAGGAGCAACCAATACGCCTATAAATAACGGATTATGGGGTATATTGGTTACCTTATATACTAATTTAGGTGGTGGACAAGATTCATCCATCCAAATTACATATTACAGTGATGGATCTTACTATATACGTAGTATGTGGTATGGTAATTGGAATTCTTGGGTGAGAATCACAACAACGGCGGTCTGATTTCCCACTTCTGGGAGGACTGTTGGAAAATAGATTGGTAAAATATAAGGAAATGAATCTAGGAG
>OFMI01000106.1_pt1 | contig 78977 bp, 95 predicted proteins | sample 1541741 | NCBI WGS metagenome assembly OFMI01 (sample SAMN04209219, study PRJEB22552) | human gut metagenome | biome: gut; material: feces | host: Homo sapiens | place: USA: Oklahoma | reverse complement strand
TGGAGATTCCTATCCCCACGGAGCCTGTATAGGATAATTTTGCGGGAATTTAGGTGGAATGCCGGAACCCCTGTTTTCGTCCCGTGAAAACAGGGGTTCTTTGCCGGACTGCGTATTTTTTCAGACTCCTTGTAAAAGCGGGCTCCGAGGTCCGGCTGGCGAACAGCCCCGGCGGGCGGTTAATTGAGAAGGTATATGCCCAGATTCAAATAGCCTGCGAAGGCGACCCACAGAAGGTAGGGGATCAACAGATAACCGGCGGGTTTCGAAATCCGGTCAAACGCCCGCCGGGTCGCCCAGATCAGGAGCCAAAGTAGGACAAGCCAGAAAAAAGAGAACAGGTATGCGTCGAATTGGAAAAAGAAGATCGGCCAGAAGAAATTTACGGCCAATTGCATGCCGTAGATCCGCAGCGCCGCGTGGATGACCGGCTTCTCTTCTTCAGACACCAGCACCAGATAAGAAGCGAACCCCATGAGAAGAAACAGGATGGTCCATACAACGGGAAACAGCCATCCGGGCGGAGCAAGAGGCGGTTTGTCCAGGTGTTGAAAAGTTTCCATGCTGTTTCGCGTCAGAAGCGCGGAGAGTCCGCCCACGGCAAGGGGAACCGCAAGGCAGACCAGAAGCTGTTTCCATTTTATTTTCATACGCATCACCCCTGTGTATGGTACACGGAAAAGAGGGGGTTTATGCCTGCTTTTCCCACCGGCCGGCCTGAGCCTGCCGGACGCTTCGGCGGCAGGAGCGGAAAGCGGCGGCTGGAGAAGGGCATATCCGGGGGACGAGCTTCATATGGTGGCATTGGGAGTTGAGAACATGATTTGTTACTGGAGAGAGCTGCTGGAGCTGCTGCCCCCCTGGCTCCGGGAGCAGGTGAACGGGGACGGGCTGGACAAACGGCTGCGGGAGATCCGCCTGCATCTGGGACAGCCCCCTTTGCTGGTAGCCGGGGAAGAGGATCTTTTGCCCAGCTGCCGCCGGGTGGGGACGGAGGACCTGAGCCACATTGTCAATACGGTTTCCCGCTTTTCCGCTTATGCGGCCTGGAGCGTGGCCCAGGGCTATCTCACGGCCCGGGGCGGACACCGGGTGGGTCTATGCGGCACGGCGGTCATACGCGACGGAAAGACGGCGGGAATGAAGGAGCTGCGGGCCCTGTGCATTCGGATTGCCAGGGATTTTCCGGGGTTGGCCGCCGGCTTGCCGGACCGGCTGGGGACAGGCTCTGCGCTGATTTTAGGCCCGCCCGGCGGAGGCAAGACCACGCTTCTGCGGGATCTGATCCGTCAGATCTCCGATGTCCGGCGAGAGCCCATTGCCGTGGTAGACCAGCGGGGGGAGCTCTTTCCCGCTCTGTACCAGGGCTATCAGTTTCAGACCGGACTTCGTACGGATGTTTTGACGGGGGCGGGAAAACAGGAGGGCATGGAGCTGCTGCTGCGGTCCATGGGGCCCAAGTGGATTGCCGTGGATGAAATTACCGCCTTGGAGGATTGTACCGCCATGGAGCAGTGCGGCTATTGCGGCGTCCGTTTTCTGGCCACCGCCCATGGGCGAAGTGTGGAGGATCTGCATCACCGCCCGGTGTACCGGCGGCTGCTGCAGACGGGGATGTTCACCACGGCCGTGGTGCTGCGGCCGGATCAGACTTTTACGGTGGAGAGGTTGGATGTGGCATGATACAGTGGATCGGTGCAATTTGTGTGGTGGGGGCCTGCGGAGCCTGCGGGTTTTCCATGGCGGCGAGCTATACGGGACTGCAGCGGAACCTGCGGCAGCTCTACAACGGCCTGGAGCTGATGCAGTGTCAGATGGAATATCAGATGACGGAGCTGCCGGAGCTGTGCGGCATTTTGGCTTCGGCCTGCACAGGCCCGGTGGGGAAGTTTTTCGGAGCCCTGGGCCGGGAGATGCAGAACGGGGAGACGGCGGAGGCCTCGGCCTGCGTGGCGATGACCCTGGCCCGGGACCGGGAGCTGCCGGAGGCTTGCCGCAGCATCCTGTCTCAGCTGGGCAAGACTTTGGGGCAGCTGGATCTGTCCGGGCAGCTCCGGGGGCTGGCGTCCGCCCAGGAGACCTGCCGGAAGGAGCTGGAGGCGGTGGAGGCGGAAAAGGCGGGCCGACTTCGCTGTTACCGGGCCCTGGGATTATGCGCAGGGGCCGCTCTGGCCATTCTCCTGCTGTAAGCCTATGGAAGTGGATCTGATTTTCAAAATCGCAGCGGTGGGGATCATTGTGACCATTTTAAACCAGGTTCTGGTCCGCTCCGGCCGGGAGGAACAGGCCACCATGACGACTCTGGCAGGGTTGGTGGTGGTGCTGATGATCCTGGCCCAGCGGATTTCGGAGCTGTTTGATCTGGTTAAAACCCTGTTCCAGTTTTAGCCATGGAGCGGTTTTTACAGGCTGCCGCTCTGGCCATGGTGGCCGCGGTGCTGGCGGTGGTGCTGCAAAAGCAGTCCAAGGAAATTTCCGTTTTGCTGGTCATGGCTTGCAGCGCCGTCATTTTTGCGCTGGCCGCCTGGTTTCTGGAGCCCGTTGTGGATTTCATCGCTCAGCTCCGCCTGCTGGGCGAATTGGACAGAGATATGGTAACCATTCTTCTGAAGACCGCCGGAGTGGGACTCCTGGCGGAGCTGGCCGCAGCGGTTTGTGAGGATGCAGGGGAGGGCACCTTGGGAAAAGTAGCGCGACTGTGCGGCAGCGCGGCCGCTTTGTATCTGGCGCTGCCTCTGCTGACTGCCGTGTTGGACATGCTCCGGGAAATGCTGAAGAGGTGAAAACATGCGGAAGTGGATGATTGCGCTGCTGGTGCTGGGCCTTTTGATCTTGCCTGCCCGGGGCGCGGAAGGGGAATATGAGGTAGAAGCGGAGGCCGAAGCCGAAGCGATCCTGGAGGATGTGCCCCAGGAGGCCCAAGCGCTTTTGCCTGAGGAGAGTGAGGGGTTTTTATCCGGCGTGTTGGAGGTGGTGCGTAAGGCCCTGCTTCTGGTGACGCCGGGGCTCTCTCAGGCCGCGGCGGCCTGCGCCGGGGTCCTGGCGGCGGCCGTGCTGTGCTCTTTGTTCCGGGCGGGAGACCAAGAGATCCGTTCGCCTGCCGCCGATATCCTGGGGGCAGTGGCCATTGCAACGATTTTGCTGCAGCCGGCGGATACTTTAATCCAAAGCGGTCTGGAGACGGTGCAGGCGATCAGCGACTATGGAAAGCTGCTGCTGCCGGTCATGTCGGGGGCCTTGGTGGCCTCCGGCGGGACGACGACGGCTTCCGCCCTGTATCTGGGGACGGCCTTTTTCGACAGTCTGCTGACCAGTCTCTTAAACGGCTTGCTGGGCCCGCTGCTGTACTTATTTCTGGCGTTGTCCCTGGCTGCAGCGGCCATCGGCAACAAGCTGCTGGTCCGAATGCGGGACTTTTTCAAGACGCTCATGAGCTGGACGCTGAAGCTGGTGCTGTCCCTGTTCACCGGCTATATGGCCATCACCGGGGTCATCAGCGGCACCACGGATGCAGCGGCCATGAAGGTGACCAAAATGGCCATCTCCGGCGCCGTTCCGGTGGTGGGGGGCATCCTCTCCGATGCCACGGAGACGGTTTTGGCCGGGGCGTCTGCGGTGCGCAGCACCGTAGGCGTGGCGGGACTGCTGGCGATTTTTGCCATTGCGGCCGCTCCCTTTTTCAAAATTGGGCTGCAGTATTTTCTCCTGAAGTTAACGGCGGCCCTGTGCGGCGTGGTGGGCCAGGAGAACCACACGGCGTTGACGGAGAGCTTCGCCCAGGCCATGGGGCTTCTGCTGGCGGCGACGGGAACCTGCTGCCTGATGCAGCTGCTCAGCACCGTCTGTTTCATGAAAGGAGTGATTTGATGGATGCCGTACGGCGTTATGTGATGACGCTGGCCGCCGCTGCCATGCTCTGCGCCCTGGTGAAGGCCATCGCGCCGGGACATAAGGGCCAGGAAAAAATTCTGAGTCTGGTCTGCGGCATTTTCCTCTTGGCCACAGCGCTGGGCCCTTTGGGCTTGCTTCGGCTGCCGGAGCTTTCGGACCCCACGGCCCAGGCCCGGGCAGAGGCCGGTCAGGCGGCCGAAAGGGCCGAGGAGGAGGCCAAGCAGCAGATGACGGCAATCATATCGGAGGAGGCAGTCTCATATATTTTGGACAAAGCCGGTGATCTCGGTTTGGAGCTGGAGGTGCAGGTGGAGCTGGATGAAAATTTGCTGCCCTGGAGCGTCCGCTTGCAGGGAGCGGTCTCTCCCTACGCCAAAAGCCGTTTGAGCGGTCAGATTGAGACCGAATTGGGAATTTCCCAAGAGAGGCAGGTGTGGTCCTCATGAAGGAGTCCGGTCCCGTTTGGAACAAGCTGACCCGCCTGACGCAAAAGCTGGGGAAGTTTAAGTATCCGGTGCTCATTTTGCTGTTGGGCGTGCTGCTGCTGCTTTTGCCCAGGCAAAAGCAGCAGCCGGCCGCTCCGGAGGAAACCACGGCCCCGGTGGAGGCGCAGTCCTCCTTAGGGGTGGAGGAGACCCGTCTGGCCAACCTCCTGAGCCGGATTCAAGGAGCCGGCGCCGTGGAGGTCATGCTGAGCCTAAAATCCGGAGAGCAGGTTCAGTATCAAACGGACACCCAGCGTCAAACCGACAGCGGCGGCACAGAAGAGAGCCTGCGGCAGGAGGACAATACCGTGCTGTATGCCACAGGCAGCGGCAGCCAGTCCGCTCTGGTGCAGCAGGTGACCGCGCCCACATACCAGGGAGCCATTGTGGTCTGCCAGGGGGCGGATGACCCCGCGGTGAAGCTGGCTCTGGTGCAGGCTGTGGCCAGTGTGACCGGCCTGGGGGCAGATCAGATCACAGTAGTCAAAATGAAATGAATCGAGGAGGAAAATTTCATGAAAAACTGGAAGAAAAACGCTGTGGTGGCATCCATTCTGGTGTTCGTCTGTGCCGGCATCTACCTGAACTGGCTGTATACCCAGGACACGGAGACGGCCGATTTGGTAGACACCTTGGATCAGGAGAAGATACTGGGCAGCTCTACGCTGGTCATGAGCCAGAACGACGATCTGGCGGCGGATGCGGCCAAAGAGGATCTCAGCGACGTCTCCGGTGAAGTGACGGATTATTTTGCCGCCGTGCGGCTCAGCCGCCAGGAATCCCGGGACAGCGCAGTTTCCATGCTCCAGGAGGCCATGTCCTACGGAGAAGACGCCCAGTCCACCTCCGCCTCTCAGGAGCTGGAGGGCCTGGTGGAGACGGCTCTGTGCGAGGCGCAGATTGAGAGCCTGGTCATTGCCAAGGGCTATACGGACTGCGTTGCTTATATGAGCGACGGCGGTATTTCCGTGGCGGTGGCGGCGCCGGAGGAGGGGCTGCAGGAGGCGGACGTGGCTCTGATTACCGACATCGTCATGACCCAGGCGGATCTGGATTTGGCGGACATTCGCATTGTGGAGGTAAAATAGCAGCCGTATGGTCCTGCCGGTTTTGCTGCCGGTACCGGTTGACGCACGCGGCGGAGCTTTTCTATCTGCAGTGGCGGGAAGCGAGGAAGCTTCCCGCCATTTTCTTGGGCGGAGAGAAAATCTCCAGTTGTTTTTTCCCGGAATTGTGGTACAATAAAGCAAGTTCAGCCATACTGCTGTGCAGAATACTGCGTTTTTGAAATTGTGAGGAGGTTCATCCTATGGCGGAGAGTAAGCAGTACATTACGCAAAACCAGGAAAATGGTACCGTTCAGATTTCTGAGGATGTGATCATTTCCATTGTGGCCGTAGCCGTTGGAGAAACCGAGGGCGTGGCAGGCTTCAGCCCCAAGCTGGGCGCGGACATCGCCGAGATTTTGGGCAGAAAAAATTGGGGCAAGGGTGTGAGGCTGACCATTACAGAGGATGACCGGCTGTATATTGAGTGTAACATTGTGGCCGTTTACGGTTACGCCGTGGTGAACGTGGCGCGGGCGGTTCAAGAAAATGTGACCTCTGCGGTGGAATCCATGACCGGCCTGCACGTGACCGAGGTCAACGTCAACATCTGCGGCATTACTGTGGAGCAAAAATAGCGTTTCATTTCCGGGAAAGGCCGCCGGAGAGCGGCGGTTGCGGCACATGCAGGGCATGGCGGATTTGCCGCCCGAACCCATATAAAAAGGAGACCGAGTATGACCAGGTCAAACGCCAGAGAGCTGGCAGTTCATTTAATTTACAGCCGGAGCTTCACCGGCGAGGAGCCGGAGGCTGCGTTGGAGGCTCGCCTGGACCGGGCCTACTATGCCGCCCTTTCCGGTGAAAACGAGGTCTATACCGAGCGGCCCAGCCGGAAACAGCTGGCCTATTTGGATCAGGTGGTGGTGGGAACGGCCAACCGCGCCGAGGAGCTGGATGCGATCATCGGCCGGTATTCCATCGGCTGGGATGTAAAGCGCATTTCCCGCCTGACCCGGGCAATTTTGCAGCTGGCGTTGTTTGAGTGCCGGTATGTGGAGGATGTGCCGGTGGGCGTGGCGGTAAACGAAGCGGTCACGTTGGCCAAGAAGTACGACGGAGAGGATGCCGGTACCTTTGTCAACGGCATCCTGCGCGCGTTCCTCCGGGACCAGGAGCAGGCGGAGGGCCGGGCTGCAGAGCCCCGGGAGGAAAGCGCGCTATGACGGTCCTGGGATTCGACACCAGCAACTACACCACCTCCATGGCTGCCTTTGACGGCGTGTCCGGAGAAAATCAATCCAGCCTGCTGCCGGTTCCCCCGGGGGAGCTGGGCCTGCGCCAGTCGGACGCGCTGTTTTTTCATGTCAAGGGCCTGCCGGAGCTTGCCGGCAGGCTGTTTTCCCATGTGGACGGAAATGACGTACGAGCGGTGGGGGTCAGTACCAGGCCCCGGGCGGTAGAGGGCTCTTACATGCCTTGCTTTTTGGCAGGCGTTTGCCTGGCGGAGACGGTTGCCGCCCTGCGACGGGTTCCTCTGGTGCAGGTGTCCCACCAGCAGGGGCATTTGGCGGCGGCTGCGTGGTCGGCGGGGCGCTTGGACCTTCTGGACCGCCCCTTTTTGGCCTGGCATCTGTCCGGCGGTACGACGGAGCTTCTGCATGTCGCGCCCCAGGGATGGAATCTGGCCTGCACCCGGATTGGCGGCACCACGGACATCTCGGCCGGACAGCTGATCGACCGGACCGGCCGGCTGCTGGGGCTGCCCTTTCCGTCGGGAAAGGAGCTGGACCGGCTGAGTCGGGACGGCGGACAGCCGGAGGGCTTCCGGGTCCGGTGTCCGGAGCTGGAATTCTCCCTGTCCGGCGTGCAGAATCAGGTGGAGCAGTTTTTTGCCCGAACGGAGAGCCGGGAGAAGACGGCGGCGTTTGCCCTGGCCAGCGTCTGTCAGGCGGTGCTTGCCGCCACCCGGCACGCGGTGAGCCGGTATCCGGGCTTGCCGGTGGTCTTTTCCGGCGGCGTGGCGTCCAACTCCATGCTGCGGGAGCGGATGGCGCAATTCCGGCCCGTTTTTTGCCCGCCCCAATATGCCACGGACAACGCCATGGGCGTGGCGGTTCTGGCCTGGCGGAGTTTGGAGGAAGCGAATGGAGCAGCAGATTTATAGCGTCACGCAAGTGAACACGTACATACAATCCATGATGGACTCGGACCGGCTCCTGGCGGGCTTATGCGTCCGGGGAGAGCTCAGCAATTATAAGGTCTACCCCTCCGGCCATCATTATTTTTCTTTGAAGGATGCCACCGGGGCGCTGCGCTGCGTCATGTTTAAATCCAGCGCCCTCCGGCTTCGGTTCCGGCCGGAAAACGGCATGAAGGTTTTGGCCATGGGGAGGATTTCCGTTTTCCCCCGAGACGGCGCCTATCAGCTGTATTGCACCGGCCTGACGCCGGATGGGGTGGGAGATCTCCATGTGGCCTTTGAGCAGCTCAAGGCCAAGCTCCAGGCGGAGGGCCTGTTTGATCCGGCCCACAAAAAGCCGCTGCCCCGGTATCCCGGCGTCATTGCCATCGTCACCTCATCCGCCGGAGCGGCCGTTCACGATATGCTGCGGATTCTCCGGAAGCGGTATCCCCTGAGCAAGGTGTTGCTTCTGCCGGTGCGGGTCCAGGGTGCGGAAGCGCCGGCGGAGCTGTGCGGCGCCATCCGCTATGTAAACCGGTGGAACCTGGCGGATTTGATTATCACCGGACGGGGCGGCGGCAGCTTGGAGGACCTGTGGGCCTTCAATGACGAGACGCTGGCCCGGACCATTTATGAATCCCGGATTCCGGTGATTTCCGCTGTGGGACACGAGCCGGATGTGACCATCTCGGACTATGTGGCGGACCTGCGGGCGGCGACGCCCTCCAATGCGGCGGAGCTGGCAGTGCCGGATCAGGCGGAGCTGGTCCGGCGGCTCCGGTCCATCACCTCGGCCATGGGGGCGCAGCTGTCCCGGCAGGTTAAGCTGAACCGGAAGCGGCTGGAGGTTTTGGCCTCCTCCCGGCCGCTGCAGAGCCCCACGGCCTATGTGGACGAGCGGCGCCTGCTTTTGGACGGGGTGCAGCGGCGGCTTTGTACCGCCCAGCAGCAGACCTTAGCCGGAAGCCGCCAGCGGTGTGTCCGGCTGGCGGCGGCCCTGGATGCCATGAGCCCGCTGAAGGTTTTGACCCGAGGCTATGCCATGGCCCAGACGGAGGATGGCCGGCTTTTGCGCACGGTGGAGCAGACGTCTCCCGGCGGCCGGTTTACCCTGCACCTGGCTGACGGCCGGATTCGGGCTTCGGTGGAGGCCATAGAAAGGACAGGCCCCGGAGGGGGCGAAGGAGGTTCCCATGAGCGAAAAGAATGAATCGTCTCAAAATTTTGAGCAGTCCATGGCCCGGCTGGAGCAGATCGTCCGAGCGATGGAGCGTGGAGATGTGCCGCTGGAGCAGTCCCTGAAGCTCTTTGAGGAGGGGACGGCGCTGGTGCGCCGGTGCAGCAGCCTCCTGGACGGGGCGGAGCTGCAGATCCGGCAGGTGATGAAGGGACCGGACGGGGCTCCGGTGGAAATGGAGTTTCAAGAAAATGACTGATTTTCAGGAACGGTTGGACCAATACCGAAGCTTTATGGAAGCCTATTTGTCTCAGCATTGCTTTCTAAATCCCGATGAGCCCCAACAAAAGCTGTTTGAGGCCATGCGCTACAGCCTTCTGGCCGGGGGCAAACGCCTGCGTCCGGTGTTGGTTTTGGAGTTTTGCCGGATGTGCGGGGGAGACTGGCAGGCGGCGGCTCCCTTTGCCGCCGCTGTGGAGATGGTCCACACCTACAGTCTCATTCACGACGATTTGCCCTGTATGGACAACGACGACTACCGCCGGGGACGCCTGACCAATCATAAGGTTTACGGAGAGGCCACTGCGGTCCTGGCCGGAGACGGTCTGCTGACGGCGGCGTTTTCCAGCCTGGCCTCCGCGCCGTATGCACCGGAAACCCGGATCCGGGCGGTGGAATGCCTCGCCCGCTGTGCAGGCGAATTGGGCATGGTGGGAGGACAGATTCTGGATATGGAGTCTGAGGAGCGGGCCTGTACGGAACAGGAGATTTTGGATATTCAAAGCCGGAAGACCGGAGCGCTGATCCAGGCGGCATGTCGGCTGGGCGTTCTGGCGGGCGGCGGGAACGAGGAGCAGCTGCAGGCTGCCGGAGCGTTTGCCGCTCAGCTGGGCCTGGCCTTCCAGATCCGGGACGATATGCTCGACCGCATCGGAGACGCCCGGACTTTGGGCAAGGCGGTGGGCGTGGACGGTAAAAAAAATACGTTTGTCCGTTTATACGGCATGGAGGTCTGCGAAACTTTGGTGGCGCAGCATACCCATGCAGCGCTGGATGCACTCCGGCCGTTCCCGGACGGGAAGTGGCTGGAGCAGCTGGCGGTTTCCCTGACGGACCGCCGGTCTTGACACATGGCAGGGGGTAACTGCGAAGGAAGCTTTTGCAGTTACCTCCAGCTTTTTTCAAAATTTTTGCATAACCGCTTGTATATTCATGTAAGGTGTGTTAAGATGTACGGGACGGCGCAGTATCCTAGTCAGAACAGCCAGCTCCCAGGAAGGGCCTAAAAATCCTTTGAAGGGCATATCGATGAAGTCCCTGGTGCCTGCTTTTTACGCCCAGTTTAGGGTGGGTGCTGGGGGTTAAGGATCCCGGGCGCATTCCAACGGCATGGAATATCCGACCCGGTTTCCGTGGAGACCTGTTGTTGTGCGACGGCGGTTGCATGCCGTTTGGCTGCCGAAGACCGCGTACGAAACAGGTATGAACCTGCATTGCGGTGCGCAGAATCGTGTGCTGTGTGCAGCGTAGCCTGCCTTGCGTGGGTAAGCGGGGAGGGGGAGACAAGCATCTCGGTCTGTGGCCACAGATTGGAGTGCGATTGCCCCGGAAACCTTACCTGCAAAAGAGGCTAAGAGTTGGATTGGGCTGCGGTGGAAAACACCTAGGCTGTAATGGGCAGACGGGGGATTGCAGTGCGGACTCAGTGGCAATCGGGTCGCCATTTCCGGCAACGTTTGGCCGGTGGGATCAAAGGGGAACCGCCCCTTCGGCAACGGGGGGTTCCTGCCGGGGAAATCCAACCCGACCTAAGCCGCAAGATTTATCCCGCCTGCCGCCGTCTTATCATGTACCTCACAGGAGGGAATTGCAGTATGCTCGATGAGATGTTACAGAGGCAGATCATCGCCCAAAACAGGGACTTTTTGAAAGGCGACCGGCAGGACGATCCTTATATCGAACAGTTTGAGTCGGACCAGGAGCGTAAGCGCAGCCAGCCGCCGCTGGTGAAGGCTCCCATGGCGGGGGAAGCTGCGAAGATCCTTCTGCCCCGGGACTTCTCCGCTCTGCCGATGAAAAACGGCCTGTTGGATTTGATTCGGGACCGGCGTAGCGCCAGGGTGTACACCCAGGAGGCTATGACGGTGGAACAGCTTTCCTTTTTGCTTTGGGCGACGCAGGGGGTCAAGGGCCTGCGTGGGAAGGCCTATGCCACCTTGCGCACGGTACCCAGCGGCGGTGCCCGGCATGAGTTTGAGACCTATTTGCTGCTGCGCCGGGTCGGCGACCTCCGGCCGGGTGCGTACCATTATCTTCCCATGGAGCACGCCCTGGAGTTTCTTCATGATCAGCCGGACATGGAGCAGGCGATTTCCGACTCCCTGGACGGTCAGAGCTGGGCGGCAAAGGCGAACGTCGTGTTTTACTGGAGCATTGTGCCCTACCGGGCGGAGTGGCGCTATGGGATTTACGCCCACCGGCCTGCGCTCATCGACGCGGGGCATGTGGGACAGAATCTGTACCTGGCCTGTACGGGGTTGGGACTGGGCACCTGCGGAATTGCGGCCTTTTCCCACGAGTGCTGCAACCGGATATTCCAGTTAGACGGAGAAGAAGAGTTTGTGATTTATACGGCTCCCGTGGGTACGGTTCGAGATTCCGACCGGGCCCAGGAGCATGCCTTTTATCAGTTTGTGGAGGATGAAGGGCTGTAGGCCCCGCCGCCAGAAACATGGCCGAAGGAGTTTTGACATTGGCGAAGGCGGATCGTTCCGGAGGGAAGAAAAGACGCAAAAAGTTTGACCTCCGGTGGGTAATTACCATTTTTTTCACAACGATTGTTATTTCCGGCACAATTTCTTTTACGTCCTCCAGCCTGATGGCGTCCTCAGGGGTGTTTGCAGCGTTCCTGATTTTACTGGTCATCGTCCTGTTGGGCATTCTTTTTGATATTGTAGGCGTGGCTGTGACCTCCGCCGAGGAGAAGCCCTTTCACTCTATGGCCGCAAAGAAGGTGCCGGGAGCGGCGGAGTGCATTGCGCTCCTGCGGCATGCGGACCGGGTGGCGTCGATTTGCAACGACGTCATCGGCGATATTTGCGGCGTTGTATCCGGCGCGGCTGCAGCGACGATTGCGGCCGAGATCCTGGCCGCATTTCAGTGGTCGGCCCAGACTCTGGTGAGCCTGGGCATGTCCGCCCTGGTGGCGGGCCTCACGGTGGGAGGAAAGGCTTTGGGGAAATCGGCCGCCATGAATTCCTGTACGGCAATTGTTTTCGCTGCCGGAAAGGTCATCCACTGGCTGAAGTGTGTTCCCAAGCTGCTGCCGGCGAAAGGCAGAAAAAACAATAGGTAGGTTGTGTGGTATTTTGAGTATTCTGGAGCGTATACGGGGCCACGAGGATTTGACGCGCCTGAGCCGGGCGGAGCAGGCGCAGCTCTGTGACGAGTTGCGCCGGTTTTTGGTTTCCCATGTGGCGGAAACCGGCGGCCATTTGGCGTCCAACTTAGGCGTTGTGGAGCTGTCCGTGGCACTGGAAACCGTTTTTGATACCCGGGTGGACAGACTGGTTTTCGACGTGGGCCACCAGTCTTATATCCATAAAATTCTCACCGACCGCAGAGATCAGTTTTCTTCTCTGCGGCGTTTTGGCGGCATTGCCGGTTTTCCGAAGCCGTCGGAAAGCGTAACCGACGCGTTTGTGGCGGGCCATGCCTCCAATTCGGTCTCAGTTGCGCTGGGTATGGCCCGGGCGCGAACCCTGCAGCATGAGAAATACAGCGTTTTGGCCCTGATTGGCGACGGCGCCACGACCGGCGGACTGGCCTATGAGGGCTTGAATGACGCCGGCGCCAGTCATGAGCCCCTCATTGTCATTTTAAACGATAACGAGATGTCGATTGCCCACAATGTGGGCGGTATGGCGCACCATCTGTCCACACTGCGCACCCGGCCGGGCTATTTCGGCATCAAACGGATCTACCGTACTGTGACGCATAAGATTCCGGGAGGAAAGACCATATATCAGCTGACCCATCGCCTGAAGAACTGGATGAAGAACCGCTTGCTGGACACGACGCTGTTCGAGGATATGGGCTTTACTTACATCGGCCCGGTAGACGGTCATGATTTAGAGCGCATGATCTATCTGCTGCGGGTGGCTAAGAGTCTGAATTGTCCGGTTGTGTTTCATGTAATCACCAAAAAAGGCAGCGGCTACGCCCCGGCGGAGGAGCGCCCGGACCAATTTCATGGAATTGGTCCGTTTGATCCCGAGACGGGAGCGCCGCGCTCGGTCTCTGCCGTGTCCTTTTCCGATACGTTTGGAGATACCATGCTTCAGCTGGGAAGAAGGGAAGGACGCCTGTGTGCCATCACGGCCGCCATGCCGGCGGGAACCGGACTGACGGCCTTTGAGCGGGCCTATCCCGAGCGGACCTTTGATGTGGGGATTGCCGAGGGCCATGCGGTGTCCATGGCGGGGGGCCTGGCCAAGGCGGGCATGATTCCCGTGGTGGCCATTTATTCTACGTTCCTGCAGCGGGCCTATGACATGATTCTCCAGGATGTGGCGATGCTGCACCTGCATGTGATTTTTGCGGTGGACCGGGCCGGTCTGGTGGGAGAGGATGGAGAGACGCACCACGGGGTGTTCGACGTGGGGTTTCTCAGGCAGGTGCCCGGACTGACGATCCTGTGCCCGGGGTGCCGGGCAGAGCTTCGGGAGATGCTGATTTGGGCCGTGCAAAAATGCGACGGTCCCGTGGCCATCCGGTATCCCCGGGGCGGCGACGGCGCGTTCCTCACCGCCGGACGAGAGACGCTGTTCCGAGTAGGCCGGGATATCACCCTGGTGACCTACGGCACCATGATCAACCAGGTCATCCCTGCGGCAGACCGGCTGGCGGCGCAGGGGATTGAAGCGGAGGTCCTGCGCCTGCGGACCATCAAGCCCCTGGATATGGAGGCTGTCGCCACCTCGGTCCGGAAAACGGGACGGCTTCTGGTGGTGGAAGAGGCCCAAGGCGTGGGCAGCGTGGGCCATGAGCTCATTGAAAAGCTCAGCCAGAGGGGAATTCCGGTGATTTACGGCGGTCAGAACATTGGAGACCGCTTTGTGACCCACGGCTCCCTGCCGGAGCTGTATCATGCCCTGAGCCTGGACACGGACTCCATTGTCCGGCGGGCCGAGGAGGTGGTGCGTCGTGAAAAATAAGCAGAGGCTGGATCTGCTGCTGGTCCAACAGGGACTGGCAGAGACACGGACCAAGGCGCAGGCCTTGATCATGAGCGGCCAGGTATATGTGAACAATCAGAAGGCGGATAAGCCGGGGGCTTCCTTTGCGCCGGATGTGGAGCTTTCCCTTCGGGGAAACGCCTGTCCTTACGTGAGCCGGGGCGGCCTGAAGCTGGAGAAGGCGCTGAAGGATTTTGGGCTGAATCCCGCCGGCTATGTGTGCAGCGATTCCGGCGCTTCCACCGGGGGCTTTACCGACTGCCTCCTGCAGCACGGCGCGGCGAAGGTGTTTGCCATTGACGTGGGGTATGGCCAGCTGGCATGGTCCCTTCGCTCCGACCCCCGCGTTGTCACCATGGAACGGACCAATATCCGCTATGTGACGCCGGAGGATTTGGCAGAGCCCTTGGATTTGTCCGTGGTGGACGTTTCGTTTATTTCTTTGCGGCTGGTGCTGCCTGCAATCCGGGCTCTGCTGAAGCCCACCGGTCAGGTGCTCTGCCTCATTAAGCCGCAATTTGAAGCAGGCAAAGAAAAGGTGGGGAAAAAGGGCGTCGTCCGGGATCCGGAGGTGCACCGGCAAGTGTTGGACGGCTTTTTGGAGCTGGCCCGGCAATTGGAGTTATCTGTTTTGGGCTTGACCTTTTCCCCGGTCAAAGGGCCGGAGGGAAATATAGAATTTCTGGCGCACCTGACGCGGGGTCCGGGGGAACCGATCGGTCCGGATACGGCCGCCGTTGTGGCCGCCGCCCATCGCTCGCTGGGAGGTTAACCTGTTGAAAAAGATTATTTTGACGCCCAATCCCTATCGGGACAAAAGCTTTAAATTTGTATTGACGGCGCAAAACTACCTGGCTGCATCCGGGGCGGAGATCAAAATTTGCCTGCCCTTTGATGTGGACAAGGGCTTTGATCTGCCCCGAGGCGTGAGCTTTTCCAGCCTGGAGCGGGAGCTGCCCGGCGCGGATATGCTGGTCTGCTTTGGCGGGGACGGAACCATCCTCCATGCCTCCAAGGCGGCCACGCGGGTCGGCGTGCCGGTTTTGGGTGTCAATATTGGGACGATGGGGTTTATTGCGGAGCTGGAGAGCTCGGAGCTGCCGATGCTTCGGCAAATTGCGGCAGGAGAATATCAAATCGAGCGACGGAAGATGCTGGATGTCGCCGTGAGCCGGGATGGAAATATCCTGCAGCGGGAGACGTGCCTCAACGATGTGGTGATCACCAAGGGGGCTGTGGCGCGAGTCGTACGATTGTCTGTGTACTGCGACCAAATCCAGGCGATGGAATTTGGCGGAGACGGCGTCATTGTGGCCACGCCCACCGGCTCGACTGCGTATAGCCTGTCCGCCGGCGGTCCGATTGTCGAACCGGATGCCGGCGTGATGCTGATTACGCCCATTTGCGCCCATGATGTGCAAAGCCGTCCCATTGTGGCTTCCGACCGCCGTGTCGTCACGGTGCGGTTGGAGCGCTCCGGAAAACGAAATGCGTTTCTGTCGGTGGATGGCGGACGGGCCCTCCGGCTGGGAGCCGGGGATGTGGTGCAGATATCCCGCTCTGCCTTTGAAACGCAGCTGGTTCGGCTCAAGGACCGGAGCTTCTACGATATTCTCGGCTATAAATTCAAAAACTCATAAAGGAGCAGAGTATATGAAGACCCAGAGACAGGCTAAAATCATGGAGATCATTTCGACCCGTGATATCGAGACCCAGGAACAGCTTCTCCAGGCCCTTCAGGACGAGGGATTTTACAGCACGCAGGCCACCATTTCCCGGGATATCAAGGAACTCCGGGTGGTCAAAGAGCTGACGTCCTTTGGCACTTACCGCTATACCGCCTCTGCAAAGGACGGGGCGGGGACCTTTTCCGCCCGGCTCAATACGATTTTTCGGGAGTGCATCACCAGCTTTGATTATGCCCAAAATATCATCATCATTAAAACGATGCCCGGCTTGGCCTCAGCGGCGGCCTCTGCGGTGGATGCGATGAATATGTCCGTTGTGGTAGGGACCCTGGCGGGAGACGACACCGTGTTTTTGGTGATGCGGGACAACAACGCTGCCGCTGCATTCTGTGGAGAAATCAAAAATCTGCTGGCATAAGGAGGACCCCGCTATGAAGAAAATACTGTGGATGGGGGGCGTGTACGCGGCAGCCGTCTTAGCGCAGCTGCTCACGTCGCTGCTGTTCCTGTTCCTGCCCTGGGACCCGTTGGCAGAGGCGATCATTCTGTCCTGTTTTTTGCTGCTGATGCAGGGCTGCGTTTTTCTGGCAGAGTCCGGGTTCCAACGCGTGGATATGACGGAGCGCCTGCTGGGTGTTGTTTATTGGATTCGGAGGATTGTCAGCACCGTTTTTGCCGCAGCTGTTGGTAATCTGGTTATCGTGTTGGCGTCTGGAGTCCTTGCCGTCCCGGTCTGGGTGCGGGGGCTGTTTGCCCTGCTGCTTGCCTTGGCCTGCGCCGGAGGGGTGCTTCTGCTTTTGCGGGCGATGAAGCCGGAGCAGGCGCCGGATGAGACAGAGGAGAATTCTTAGGGGGGAAGCTGCTGTGCTGTCGGCTCTGCGAATTGAAAATATTGCCGTCATCGAGCAGGCGGATCTGGTCTTTCACCCGGGATTTAATGTTTTGACCGGGGAGACGGGAGCGGGAAAATCCATTGTCATCGACGCAATCTCCGCCATTTTGGGTGAGCGCGCGTATCGGGACATGATTCGAACCGGCGCCGCCAAGGCCTCGGTCCAGGCCCTGTTCCAGCAGGTGCCGGAGCTGCCTTGGTTTCAGGAAAATGGGATTGCCTATGAAGAGGAGACGCTGATTCAACGGGAGATTTATTTGGACGGGAAGAACGTCTGCCGGGTCAACGGGCAGCTGCTGCCGGTGTCTATTTTGAGAAAACTGGGGCTGCAGCTGGTGAATATTCACGGCCAGAGAGATTCTCAGCAGCTTTTTGACGAGGGGTACCACCTGTCCTATCTGGACGCCTTTTCCGGCAACGAACCGCTGCTGACGGATTACGGCGAAAAGTTCGAGGCGGTAGCCGCCCTGCGCCGGGAGATTCAGCGGCTGACCATGGACGAAGGAGAGAAGCTACGCCGGACCGAATCTCTGAAGTTTCAGATTGAGGAGATTTCCAGAGCGCATTTGAAGCCGGGGGAGGATGAAGCCCTGGAGGCCAGGCGAAAGCTGCTGCAGCATGCCGAGAAGCTTTCCGATGGCCTGGACGCTGCCGTGGCCGGGCTCTATGGGGACGAGGATTCTGACGGAGCCGCCGCCCTGCTGACCCAGGCGGAGCGGGCGTTGGCGAAGCTGGGCGGATTTGACGGCGCGCTGGAGTCGTTGCACGCCAGGGTGGCGGATTTAATGTATCAGGTTCAGGACGTGGCGGAAGAGCTTCGGGACAGACGGGCGGATTTTGCCTATTCGGCCGACGAGCTGGAGGAAATAGAATCCCGGCTGGATGTCATCCACCGGCTCCGGCGGAAATACGGCGCCTGCTGCCGGGATATTTTGGATTACCAGGACAGGGCGCAGAAGGAATTGGACGAAATTGAATTTGCAGACGATGAAATCGCCCATCTGAAAACCAAGCTTGGTACGGCGGAGGAGGCGGCCTGGGAGGCGGCCCGGGCGTTGCGGCGCGCCAGACAGGCCGGAGCGGTGAGATTGCAGGAGCGGGTGCTGGAGGAGCTGCGGCAGCTGGATATGCCGCGGGTTCAGTTTCAGTGCAGCTTTACGGAGACGGAGCTGACGGCGTCGGGCGCCGATGCCGTGGCGTTTTACATGTCCGCCAATGTGGGCGAGGCCTTAAAGCCTATGAATAAGGTGGCCTCCGGCGGTGAGCTGGCCCGGATTATGCTGGCGCTTAAAAATGTCCTGGCGCAGCAGGACCGGGTGGACACCCTCATTTTTGACGAGGTGGATACGGGAGTTTCCGGCCGGGCCGCCCAGAAGGTGGCGGAGAAGCTCCATGCTGTGGCCCGGAACAAGCAGGTTCTCTGCGTGACCCACCTGCCTCAGATTGCGGCTTTGGCAGATACCCATTTGCTGATTGCCAAAGGGGAGCGGGAGGGCCGGACCTATACGACGGTCACGGAGCTGGACCGGGAGGGCCGGAAGCTGGAGCTGGCCCGCATCATCGGCGGCGCCTGCATCACAGCCACGACCTTAAAGAGCGCGGAGGAGATGCTGACGGGTTAACAAGCCGGACGGTTGCCAGACTTGTTGGAGCGACAGATGGTCGTGGACTGAGGATGCTCTGCGGGGCATTTTCTGAAATAGCCCTTGACGGGCTATGGAAAATCTTCTATAATCACAGGCGAAAACTGAAATTTGCGGATGCAGATCCGGAGAAAGGGTTCGATTTGTTATGGCGAAAGAGTTTAAACTGACTGCTGCAAGAGTAAAGGAATTGGAGGAGGAGCTGAATTACCTCAAAACCACCCGGATGCAGGAAGTGGTGGAGGATATTAAAGAGGCCCGTTCCCAAGGCGACTTGTCGGAGAACAGTGAGTATGACGAGGCCAGAAACGAGCAGGCAAAGCTCTTTGGCCGCATTGCGGAGATTGAAGACATTCTCGCGCACGCCGTAATGATTGAAGACGAGAACGAGGCCAGCGGCCGCATCGGCTTGGGCTGCACGGTGCAGATTCAGGACCTGTCCTCCCAGGAGATTTTGGAGTTCCGGATCACCGGTTCCCAGGAGGCCAATCCCATGCTGGGGAAAATGTCGGACGATTCTCCCTTTGGCCGGGCGCTGGTCGGGCACGGCCCCGGAGAAGTGGTGACGGTGGAGGCGCCTGCGGGCCGGTTTGAAGCGAAAATTCTCAGTGTGACGAGATAACGCAGAAAGAAAGCAAATGAAGAGGTTGTTATGGGAAAGTTTGTACCTGCATCAGAGATGTCGTTGAGCGATCAGGTTCGGATTCGCCGGGAGAAGCTGGCGCAGCTTCAGGCGGATGGAATGGACCCCTTTGCCCAGACGAAATATGAATGGGATTCCTGCAGCGCAGAAATCAAGGACCACTTTGCGGAGATGGAGGGAAAGCCCGTCTCCCTGGCCGGCCGCATCATGAGCAAACGGGGCATGGGCAAGGTGATGTTTTGTGACCTTCAGGATCATGCCGGCCGGATTCAGCTCTACGTCCGTCAGGATGAGATGGCGTCGCCGGAGGCCTACGACCGTTTTAAGAAGACGGACATTGGGGACATTGTGGGCGTAAAAGGCGACGTCTTCCGGACGCAGAAGGGCGAGATTTCCGTGCGGGCTCATGAGGTGACCCTCCTGAGCAAGGCGCTGTTGCCCCTTCCGGAAAAGTTTCACGGCCTGACTGATTTGGAGACCCGGTACCGCCAGCGCTACGTGGATTTGATTGTCAATCCGGAGGTTCGCCGGACCTTTGAAATTCGCTCGAGATTTATTTCGTATGTCCGCCGCTTTTTGGATGGACGGGGCTATATGGAAGTGGAAACCCCCGTTCTCAATACCATATCCGGCGGCGCGACGGCCCGCCCCTTTATCACCCACCACAATACGTTGGATATCGCGATGTATATGCGCATTGCAACGGAGCTGCACCTGAAGCGCCTGGTGGTGGGCGGATTGGACCGGGTCTATGAAATTGGCCGCATTTTCCGCAACGAAGGGATGGATCCGAAGCACAATCCGGAGTTCACCACGGTGGAGCTGTATCAGGCCTACGCGGATTTCCACGATATGATGGACCTGTTTGAGGCCCTTCTGTCCGGCGCGGCCCAGGAGATTCTCGGCACCTATCGGCTGCACTGGATGGGCGAGGAGATTGATTTGACGCCCGGCTGGCCCAGGATGACCATGGCGGAGGCTGTGGAGAAATATCTGGGAGTTGACTTCCTCTCCGTCTCTACGGACGCAGAGGCGGAGGCCTTGGCCGCATCGGTGGGTGTGGAGCTGGGTCCGGAGAAGGAGCATACCTGGGGCAACTTCCTGTATGCATGCTTTGACCAAAAGGTGGAGGAGCGGCTGATTCAGCCTACTTTTATTACCATGCATCCGGTGGATGTTTCCCCGCTGGCCAAGCGGTCTCAGAAGGACCCGCGGCTCACAGAACGCTTCGAGCTGTTCATCTGCCACAGTGAGATGGGGAACGCTTTTTCCGAGCTGAATGACCCTGTGGACCAAAAGGCCCGCTTCCAGAAGCAGGTGGAGATGCGGGAGCAGGGCGACGATGAGGCCGGCATGATGGATATGGACTATATCACCGCTTTGGAATACGGCTTGCCCCCCACCGGCGGCCTCGGCATCGGCATTGACCGCTGCGTCATGCTCTTAACCGGGCAGGATACCATTCGCGAGGTCATTTTGTTCCCAACGATGAAACCGTTGGATTCATAAATGATACGGAATATCCCTGCTCTCCGCTGTGAGGAGGAGAGACAGGTTGCGAGAGAACACTTTTTGGAAGCAATTTCAGAGGGTGTTCTTTTTGCAAAGGCGGGTTGCGGCGATCGCTGCAGAGAATCCCAAAGAGGGCCGATCTACATCATGGCAGAGGCGGTTGAATATGGACAAGTGCGGAAAGTGCAAGCACAAAATCTCAACAAACGAAAATATCATGCTAAGTATTTGTGAGATATATAATAATGAAAATATAGTCAACAAGTATGCAATGACAGCAAAATGCGCAAAGTGCGGCGCGGTGTTACAAAAATCGATTCCGCAGTGGTGGGCCACAGAAATGGTCCAGATTGCCATCCTGCTTTTTTGGTTTTTAAGTGTAAAGATGATGGAGAATCTTTATATTATAAAAATCCTCATTGCCGCAATTGAAGCGGTGCTTCTGTACCTATTATATAAATTTTGCATATCTACGATCTACGCCGTAATTCCATGGAGAGAGGCAGCACATAGCACCGAAGAGGCTTTGCATGAAAAAATGTTACGATATAATCTTATATGCAGGACTTTGACGGTGATATTTATATGCTTTTGTATGCAAATTGTTTTGTAAGCATATTCGGAGATGGGCGTTGGTGTACGTATACGGAACGGTCCCGGCTGAGCCGCTGCAGAATGGGACAGATCCAGAAGGCGTGCAAGAGCCACCGGCAGCGGAATGACGTGGCCTGGCCGAAGATATGGGGTAAATTACGTTAAGCGGCAGAATACCGCTTACATAGATGGAATGGTTGGAGTTTCAGGGGAGACTGGTAAAGTGTGTGAATATAAACATAAACATAACCCAAGCCAATGGGCAGGGAGTTGGAAAGCGGTAAAAGAGTTTTGGAAGTGCAGCGCTGATGGACAGGAAAAAGACTGGCATTGTGCAGTTTGCGGGGCGCAGATTGAGAAACCTAATTTTTATCATATAAATTACTATTTATCTCTAATTATATATCCATTTTTGTTTTCTATAGAGCTACAGGCGTTTTTACCATTTTATAAAATATTTCCGAGTCCGGTAGTGGCGGCGGTATACTGCGGGGTGGCCCTTTATTTTAGCCGGCTGTTAGAGTTTCGCATTATACCGGTTTTCATATTGTCTTTTGGGAAATGGAATTTAAAGTCTGCAAATCAAAGGAGAGTATTTTTAAAAGGAAAGACAAGAACGATTTTTAGAATATTTTTTTCGTTGCTGCTATGCATTGCGTCAGGCATAGCAGCCATGGCGTGGTTTTTTGAAAAGTTATAGAATTTTGACGCGTGCTTTCGACGGGTTTCGCTTCACATGCCAGTGGATCGAGGTGGAAGTTTGCCATTTCCGGGGAGCGGATCCGGCGTGGATGAGACGCGTGATGTGCCGGTGCGCCGAGGGCACGCCGTGCGGAATTCATTGGGGAGACGAGAGAAACGGGAGACAAAGAGATGCAGGGGCTGCCGAAGAGAATCGGGCAGCCCCTGCATTTGGTATGCGCACGTGTGGACGTACAGCCGAATTTCACATTACGCCGTACTTGTCGTGTCCATGGATAGGATAACACAGGGCGGCGGCGTGTTCCAGCGTATCCGGGTAAAAGATTTGTAAAGATTCGAGGGGAAGGAAGACGGAGCTCCCGGACTTTTCCAATCCGGATGTTTTTCGGAGCGCTTTGGGGCGTCTAAAATATCCCCATAGAAGGCGGTTGTATTGGGGGCCTTCTACGGGGATATTTTCTGCAAAGGGGGTCGTTACCTGCGGTTGCTGCTGACAATGCGGTAATAGAATCTGGAGGTCAGCAGATAAACAACGCTGTAAATACATGCAAAGAGAAGGAATGTGGCGCCTGTGGTGAGCATCAAAAGCGTTTGGTTGGTCAGGGCAAACAGGCGGAGCATTTTGGAAATCATGGGGAAGGCAAAGGCGGTATGAATTCCGGCGGTGATCAAGGGCAGGAAGAAAACGGTAAGCACCTGAGAGTGAATCACCCGGCGCACCTCCCCTTTGGACATGCCGACCTGCTGCAGCGTGTGGAATCGGGACTGATCTTCATATCCCTCGGTGATTTGCTTGTAATAGATGATGAGCGAGGTGGCCAAAAGGAACAGAAGTCCCAGGAAAATACCGATGAAAAACAGACCGCCGAAAATGGAGTAAAAATCCTGCTCTTCATAGACTCTGGACTCTACGGAGATATCCACGTCTGTCCGGTAGCGGGTTTCCTCCCGAATGGTCCGGTATAACGTGAGCTGCTCTTCCCTGGCAGCGCCGGTATCAAAGCAGTAATAGCCGTTTGCCGAAATAGGCTCCTCGCCGTTGGCTGTACCGACAGCCTGCAGCAGGCTGTCCATGATGTCCACGCTTGGAACGACCAGATAGAGGAAGGGGACCACGTCGGTAGAAGAGAATCCATTGTCCAGAAAATCCGGCAGCTCTTCCACGATGCGGAAGGTGTTTCCCAGCAGAGTGATGGAATCGTGTCCATATGTCCCGGCGTCTTTGTGGAGCAGAACCTCCCCGGGATTCAAGGTGATATTTTGCCCGGTGGAGCGGTTGTAGTCCTCCAGGGGGACCAAACACACGTCCAAAACCGATCCGTCTCCCAGGCTGCCCAAGGCGAGCTCCATTTTGTCTGCATCCAGCTCCACGGTGGCGCCTTCCAGATAAGCGGTAAAGTAAGCGTAGCGGTATGTCAACAGGCGGGAGGTGGAAAGCCCCTGTGCTTGCAGCGCGTTTTGTGAAACTTCTTCTGCAACCCGGAGACCGTCCACGGCATTTTCCCGGCAGATGAGCACCATTTCCCGGGGGTACCGGTTTTGTAAAATATCCGTATTGCCCACGTATAGGCTTGCCGTACCGGAGACCATAACCAGAACCATGGTGGACAGGATACAAATGGTGGCCAGTCCCGCGCCGTTTTGCTTCATCCGATGCAGCATGCCGCCCACAGAAATGAAATGATTGGTTTGGTAGTAATATGCCTTGATGCGGCGCAGGAGCTTCAAACTGGCGACGCTTCCAGAGATGAAGCAGCAGTACGTGCCCAGGATGACCAAAATGACGGCCACGAAGAACCACAGCATGGCATCCACCGGGTTTTGGATGGTAACCGCGATCCAATATCCCAGACCCAGGAGAAAGACGCCGATGAGCGCCAGAAGCCAGTTGGCCTTAGGCTCCCGCTCTCCGGCGCTGACGCTGTGCAGCAGCTCGACCGGCTTGGCTTTCCGAAGCTGCCACAGGCTGTGCAGCAGAATCAGAAGGGCATAGGCGGGAAATACCGTCAGGGTACGAAGAAAGGACTTCGGGAGAAATTCCACAGCGTAACGGATTTCAAATTGCAGCATGTTGCACAGCAGCAGCTCTGCCAGCTTGCTCAGCAGGAGCCCCAGCCCCAGACCGACGGCGATGCTGGCTCCGAAGGCCATGCAGGTCTCCCAGAATAGGACCCGGCCGATGTGCCGCTTTTCCATGCCCAATACGTTGTACAGGCCGAATTCCCGTTTCCGCCGTTTCATCAGAAAGCTGTTGGTGTAAAACAGCAGGATCAGGGCAAAGAGCTCGACCACGAAAATGCCCAGATTTAGGATGCTGTACAAAATGCTGTTGCTGGGTATGGCGTCCCAACTGTCTGTGTAGGTCAGGTTACACAAGACGAAGTGAAGCATGACCATCAGCATACACGAGAGCACATAGGGGAAGTAGAACCGCCGGTTTTTTCCCAGATTGGAGCAAGCCAGCTTCAGATAAAATGCCTTACCCATTTTGCTCACCGCCTGTCTGGAGCATGGTTAAGGTGTCGGAGATGCGCTGGAACTGTTGCTCGTCGGAACAGGCGCCCCGGTAGAGCTGATGGAAGATCTGACCGTCCCGAATAAACAGGACGCGTCCGGCCCGGCTGGCGGCTCGCACGGAGTGGGTTACCATGACAATGGTTTGCCCGCCCTCGTTAATTCGGGTAAAAAGCTTCAGAAGCTCGTCTGAGGAGCGGGAATCCAGCGCGCCGGTGGGCTCGTCGGCCAGAATCAGCTGGGGATTGGTGATCAGAGCCCGGGCGACGGCGGCTCTTTGCTTCTGTCCGCCGGAGACCTCGTAGGGGAATTTTTTCAAAAGCTCCGTGAGTCCCAGCTGGACGGCCAGAGGGTCAAGGCGGCGCCGCATCTGTCCATGGGGAATGCCGGCGAGAACCAGAGGCAAAAGGATATTGTCCTGAATGGAAAAGGTATCCAGCAGGTTAAAGTCCTGGAATACAAAACCCAGGTTTTCCCGCCGGAAAGCGGCTAATTGCCCTTCCGGAATCTTGGTGATTTCCTTGCCGTTCAGCAGGACCTGTCCGGAGGTCGGCCGGTCCAGAGCGGCCAGAATGTTTAAAAGCGTGGTTTTTCCGGACCCGGACTCGCCCATGATGGCGACGAACTCTCCGGACTCCAGCTCGAAAGAGACGTTGGAAAGCGCCTGTACTTGATTGCCGCCAAAGCGGGTGGTGTAGATTTTTTTCAAATTATGTACTTCCAATATTGCCATGGATTGGGAACCTCCTTGGTTGTTCTGGAGATATTCTACCCGGATGCCGTCTGGGTTTCCATCGATTTACCTTACAATTTTCCGGGATTTCTTACATTTTTGTAAGATAAGACAGGGCTGCCGCAGCCGAATGCTGCAGCAGCCCCGCGGTTTCCTTCCGGTTATGGTCAATCGTTTTCCGGATCGTCTTCCAGAATGACTCCCAGATTTTTCTTCAGCCGCTTGCCGATTACGCTGATTTGGATGACGGAAACCAGGTCGGAGAGGCCCTGATAAAGAAGCACGGCCCCTACAATCATCAGCAGAGCGCGGCCGAAAATCTCCTTTTGGATCATAAAGAGCACACCCAGAAAGGCGGCGATGACGGACAGCAAAAGCAGCACCCACCAGCTTTGCAGGCCCAGCTCCCGCAGGGTAAAGGCCCGTTTGATGCCGATCAAGCTGTCTATGACGACAATTAAGCCGAGGATGACAGAGAGGATGTCGCGGATGGAGCTGGGGGAGAACAGCGCGAAAATGCCGATCGCCGCCGTAATGACACCGATGACCAGCTCAAAAGTAAAGGCCCGTTCCGGACTGAAGACAAAGCTGAGCACATTAAAGCCTCCGTAAAGAACGAGGGCAGTACCGACCAGATAGCACAGGACATTCATACTGGCGTCCGGCCAAATGATTAACACAAGTCCCAAAAGGATAAACGCCAGAGCCGTCACCACGAAGCTCCAGCGGAACTCTCGCAGCGCGCGTTCCAGCAAACCTGCATGCTTGCGATTTGCCATAAAAATCCCCTTTCCAATTTCAGCAGTGTCTCATTGCTTACCTATTTATTTTAGCAATTTTTCAAAGAAAATACAACGGGACAAATTTTACGAAGCGTGGCAAAACATGGAAGGCGTCGGACGCAACTTTGGCATTTCGGCGCAAAAGTCAAGAGTAAAAGCAGAAAAAACTAAAAAATTTTTTAAGCGGCGGCAAGGTGGGCGGAAAACAGGTCGTTTGAACTCGCAAAGCCCAAAATTTCGCGCGGATAATTGTTGATCCAAGTTTCGACGCGAAGGATATATGCGGCGGTTACTTTCCGGAAGTCTGTTCCTTTCGGCAAGAACCGCCGTATCATTTTATTGATATTCTCATTCGTTCCCCGCTCGAACGCGCTATAAGGGTGGCAATAATAAGCCTTCGTGCGTTTCCGGTTCTTCCCGTAGATTGATTTTTCAATTCCGGCGCAATCCGCAAATTCCGATCCGTTGTCAAACGTAATGCTTTTGAATATCTTTGAAAAGCGTTTCCCGTATCGGCGTTCCAGCTTGTTCAACGCCGCCACAATGCTGGCGGCTGTTTGATCCGGTATCTTCATAATGATTTCTTGCCGCGTCAGCCGCTCCGAAAGGACGAATAACGCTTGCTTCGTTTTTTTCTTCCCGCAAACGCAATCGCCTTCCCAATGCCCGAAGGTTTTTCGTTCGTCAACCTCCGGATCGCGTTGTTCTATACTTTCGCCCGCCGACGTGCGGGCGGCTTTCTTCCGTTCCACTTTTTCATATTTCCGCTTCCGTTTTCCTTTCTCCGGTAAGCTCTCGCGGCTGATCCCGTAGAATATGCCTTTGTCGATATAATTATAAATCGTCTTTTCGCTGATCTGCGTCTTGAAGGTCAGCCCCAGCCGTTTGATTTCCCCTAATACGGCGGCGGGGGAGAACCCTTCTTCGCCGATCTTCTTTTCGATGAATGCGGCTAATTCGTAATCGCTTCCGATCTTCAATTCTCCGCCTTTTGCCGCAAGGTTTTCACGGTATCGGGCTTCGGCGATCTCCGGCGAATAGCGTTCTTCCGTCGTTAAGTCGGAATTCAAATGCGTATAGGTTCCGCGCTTTAACTCCCTGTAAATCGTCGTATTATGGACGTGCAAACGGTCGGCAATTTTGCAGGGCTTCAAGCCCTCTTTTAACGCCTTTTCGATTTTAAGGCGATCCGTCCACGTTAAATGTTTGTGCATTTGTGTTCCTCCCTCTACGAAAGAAAAAGGGCGGCATATCCTGCCGCCCTCCGTAGCTTCGCTTTATTCCTCCAAGAATTCTTCTATTGCCTTTTTGATAACCTGTGCTTGTGCCGTACCCGTTGCGGCGCATTTTTCTTTGAATGCTTCCGCCATCTCCTTCGGAACGCGAACGATAATCGAACCGTATACGCGGCTGTTATATCGGTTCTTCACCGCCGACGAAGTTTTCGTTTTCCTTTTCTCCGCCATCCTTTTCACCTCTAAAACAATTCTTCCGCTTGAACGTAGGCGCGCAATTCCTCTTCATCGGCGCAAATATCCTTCGGAACTTTGTATTCTACGGATAAGCCGCCGATTTTACAGGACAGCACCCAGCATTCGCGGCGCTCTGTGATCGTGTATTCCTTGTTTCCTTTGCGAATAATCATATTCAGCCCCTTTCCGCCCGTTCCATTGACAACCACGGGCAATTTATATATAATAGGGCTTACGGGAAGGGCGGTTTCCCGCCCGTTCCCTGCCTATGAAAGCTACTTGCTTTCTTCGGGATTTGAAGCCTTGCTGGATTTTTGCTTCTTCAAAGTGATTTTGATAACAACGCTTTCCACCGCTTCGTTATTTTCAATCGCTTTTGAAAGCTCCTGCAAGGCTTTTCCTATGTCCTGCGCCATTCTCTCACCTCCTTTCTATGGTCTTATTGTAACATACTTATTGCAGTATGTCAATAGATTTCCGCAATAAAACAAGAAAAAATCAGAAAAAGCAAGGCGACGGGAAACCCCGCCGCCTTTATTCGTTTCCTAAAAGCCAATCAACCGAAACGCCCAGCACCTTTGCAAATATCTTCAATTCAAAGTCGGATACGAACCGCGTTCCGATCTCTATTCGGCTTATGCTGTCCCGCTCCATATTAACGCCTTCCGTCTGTATTTTCGCGGCTAAATCCTCTTGCCGTAGGCGCTGAATAACCCGCGCTTCCCGCAAGCGGTCGCCACAAATATTTTTCTTTCCGTTGTAATCGTATATCTTCATAGCTTTGCGATCCCTCTTCATTCTGATTATTTGCAAACGGTGTGTAAATATTCCGCTTTATTCTTGATTTTAGCGCGCGGAAGCCGTATAATTGTGTTAAAGGTCAGAATGGGTAAATTCTGCCTTGAAAATTTACAATTCAAAGGGGGATTTGCTCTATGTTCGTAACCTTTACAAAGACACTAAAACGAATGACTGGTTTTCGGCTGGGCTTCGGTATCCGCGTAAATAAGCGCAACGCCCCGTTGTGGTGTGGTGCTATGCTCGTCGCCGGAATGTTCTATCTTATGTGGTATATGATTATCGGCGCGGGCTGGTGTCTGTACTTTATGCTTTTGGCGATCTACAAGATTTATTATTACCTGTTTAAGGGGATCGCGATAGGGTGTAAGAAACTGTATCGTTTCATCAAAAGGAAAACCGCTACGGCGGAAACGGAAACGCCCGCCGATCCGGAACAATAATGCCAACAAAAAAAGCCCCGCGAAGGCGTGAAGCCCTCGCGGGGAATTTTTTATATCGGCGGGAAGCCCCCGCCGCCGAAAGCCGCGACGCGGAAGGGGGAGGGAAACGCGGGCGGATCTGTCGGTGTTAGTCTTTATCCGGTTCTTCGTCTGTTTCGATCATTCCGATATATTCCGGAAGATTGAAAACGGCGGCTTCGATCAGTTTGTCCAAGCTGTCGGGATCAAGGGTAAAGCCCTTTTCCTGCAAGAACTGCACGACATAGGCTTTCTTTTCTGCGGCGCGCCCGCTCCCCACGTAAAGCTGTTCGGCGGCTTCGACGGCAACCGTTACCCACAATTTGATTTCCTCCAGCTTGTCCGCGTCGATTTTCCCTTTCAGCCACGGGATCACAAGCGCGGTAATGATAGCCACGGCAAGTGTGGCAATCGCTTCAACAATAGGTGTAAGATCAATCATTTATAAAACCTCGCTTTCGTCTGTATCCGTTTCCGGTTCGATTTTTTCTTTCTTCTTTACCCTTGCGACGATGATTTCGGATAGCCGTTTCAGCATCAGTGCGCCGCACTCGATCACAACGGCGGTAAAGTAGTATGTAATCAGCGTTGTTTGCTCGATCCCCGTAATTAGGAATGAAACGTACTGCGCCGCAATGAAGATCACCGTTGTAATTCCGATCGCGACAATAACTTTCGTCGCGAAGCGTTCATCGGCAAGGAATTTCTTTTGACGCTTTCCGCGCTTTGAACTTCGTTTCATATTTCCCCCTTTCATTGCACGAATTCGCACGGCGTGCAATTCAATAACGCGCACGTGCGTTCCCGTGTGTTAAACAAGCGTCAGATCGGACAGCTTCACCGCCGCGACAACTACGCCGCCGTAGGTAATCACGACGCGATCGCCGCTGATCTCCTTTACGACGTGATCGCGGTTATACACGAAGGAAGCAAGGCTTTTCCCGTCGTAGGTTTTCGCGCCCTGCTTCAAGCGAACCTTGCTTCCCACCTTCACGGAAGCCGCCGCCGTCCCGCCGCTTCCGGTCGTGATAAATGCGTCGGAATATCCCGCCGCTTTCAGCTTTGCAAGCATTGCTTCGGCGTTCGCCTTCTTGCTGAACGCTCCCACCTGTACTTTGTAATAGCCGCCCGTATTCACAACGTAGGTATCAAAGCCCGCCGCCTTCAATTTCTTTTCCAGCGTCTGTGCGTTCGATTTCTGCTTGAACGCGCCCGTCTGCACCTTGTAAAGCGTACCCGTTCCGGAAGAAGGCGTTTCCGGCTCCGCCGCCGAAGCGCCCAGCCTCTTGTTTACCTCCGCCGCGATCGCGCCTTGCCTTTCGTACAGGTAATTCCCCGGACAAGATTTATTCGCGTAATCTCTGTGAACTGTCAAATTACACCCGTTCAAATGGTTTACGCGCTCGTTCTTTTTCGTAGACCAAACAAGTTTCTTGATCCCGTTGCGGCGGCAAATATCCGTTACAAGGTCAAGAAGGGCGGCATACGCTTTATCGTTCACCGCGTAAGGCTCTGTGGTATCGCTTGCAACCTCGATCGTGATTGCGCGGTTATCGTTCGCGGCGCTCGAACTGCACCAAGAACGATCTTTTTCTTCGCAATACATACCGAAGCGCCCGTCGTATCCCACTCCGTAATTGCTCGACGCTTGACGCGAAGAAGGCGCGAAGATAGCGCCCAGCGTTTCAACGGAACATTGCCCCACGACGCAATGAATTGTGATCGTGTCGATCTTATTCTTTCGCGGGCTTGTCCTGTTCGGTGAAATCTTCGTGTAATTCACAAGTGCGCTGTTACTCATCTTCATCATCACCCCTTCCGTCGCCCGCGCAAAATCCCGCCACGGTTTCAGGGTCTACAACGTCGCCTTCTTCGTCGTAGATCAATCCTGTTTCTTCGTCGTAGTTAAGCCCGCCGACGTAAGGCAGATCGTCGTCGATTTCCCCGTTGTAGTAACGCATATTCAATACGGGCTTTTCCTTTTTGTTGCTCATTTTGAAAACCTCCTTATAATCAAAGAACGGGAACGGCTCATTTGCGAACCGCTCCCGCTCTTTTTCATTTGTTATCGATCTGCTGTTCGATATGGTCAATTCGCTTGTGCGCCTGTTTCGCCGACGCTTCAACAGAAACAAGCCTTCCGACGAAATCCGTATTTGTCTTTCGCTGTTCCCGCTGTTCCGCTTTCACGTCGTCGATACCGCCTTTGATGTATCCCAGCTCCGTTAAGATCGTTGCGTCGCTCTTCGCTTCCTTCGTTTTGTCGCTGTCCCTGTTACGGACAAAGGCGATATATCCGAACACGATTGCACAAACGCCGCTGATAACGGAAATTGCGGATAAGATCGCTTCGCTCATTCTCAACCCTCCCCGCTGTTCACTTCTTCCCATTGCCACAAAGAAGGCGTGTCGGGCGGATATACGCAATTCGGCATATCAGCTTTTGCAAGGTAGATTTTCCCCTTGTAGCTGTAATATTTCCCGTTCTCGACGTTGACGACAATTCCCGCTGTTTCCGGATACGGGATCGGATCGTCAATCGTCCCCGTGTGCGTAAGCTCCACAAGGCGGTAATATGCGAAGGTCGTTTCGACGGGATAGGAAACGGAATTCGACGTATGCGGCGCGATAATTTCGTAATACCGCCCGTTGTACTTGATAATTTCGCCCACGGTGTTGTAGGCGTGCGCGTCCTCGTATTCCGGATAGTCGATCACTTCCGCCGATTGCAGGATCATTTCGTCGGTAATCGCTTCCGTTCCCGCCGCGCGATCCTGCACGATCTGCGCCTTGAAGTACATTGCAAGAAGGGCGGCGGTACTTTCGCCCGCCGCCTTTACTTCTTGCGTTTCTTTCTTTGCTTCTTGTAATTCTTTCTTCACTTCCGCGTTTCCGCCGCCAGCTTTGTTATGTTTTACGCTCATTCAAAATTACCTCCGATCCCCGATACCCAGCACGCCGTCAGCGCGTCGCCGCGCTCAACAGTAACGCGGATATTTAATCCGAACTGCGTTGCCGTGTTTACGGTGTTTTCAAATACGTGCGCCAGCCCCGAAATTACCGCGTTCGTGCAATCCTCCCATACGGGCTGAACGTCGTAAGGATTGTTGCACGCCTCCACCTTGAAAGTACCACCAGCCGGAATATCCCTGTTCACATTGATATTGCACCGCGTCGGCTGGCTCTGCGCTTCCAGCGGCTCCGAAAGGGTAATTACAAAGCTGTTGATCGCCTTCGTAAACGTAAGCGTCCGCGTTGCACTATTTCCGGCGCTGTCGGTCGCGACAATCTCGATCGTGTGCTGGGCGTTCGTCAGCCCTGTAAAAGTGTTCCCGCCTACGGAAAGGGTAAGCGTTTCGCCCAGCGTTACGTTGTTCCGCGTGTTGATCGTGCTTCCGTCGATTTTCTCTACGACGTTTACAACGTCGTTATCGGGATCGGTAACGCTGTATTCGTAGGTGAAATCTTCGCGCTTCACGCCAAGATCGGCATTCTGCCCGCTGATAACGGGCGGCTGATTGTGAATTACCGCGATTGCGCCGCTGGTCGTGTACGCGGAAGAATTGCCCGCCGTGTCAACCGCCTTCACGCGGTATTGAAGTGTGTTCCACGAAGTCGATACCATTTCCGAAAACGTGCGGGCGGCGGAACTCTGAACCTGTGTCCACGCGCCGCTGTTTGCGCTCCGCTCGAAAACGTAGGTCAGCGCGTCGCCGTCCGGATCGGTGGCTTCCGCGCAAGAAATATTGATATTCTGCCCGCTGTATGCCGTATCCGGCGCGGTAATGCTGGGCGGCGCGGAAGGCGCGGCATTGTAGACGATTTCATAGTTTCCGCTTGCGTTCGGGCTGTCAGATACCAAGATTGAAGATTGCAGATTGCAAAGCGGGCGCACGCCAGTGTTCCCGTAGCACGCGCTGCCGTAGTTCAGCGTACCGCCGGAATTGACGCTGCGGACGTAGTTGGCGGCCGACGAATTAGGCGTGCGAAGCCACCAATACCATCCCTTTGAAGTCGTGAAGTTACTGTTCTTGTATTCCGAACTGTTTACGCATTCTGCCGTAGGATAGGCGACGCGGGAAGCGTCGTTGCTGAACAGGGCAAGGCGCACGCCTTCGGCGATCCCGTTTTCGTTCGCAAGCCCCACTTCTGTGGTAGACGCAAGAAACATTTTCGCCGTGAAGGTTTCGTAACTGCCGCCGTCCGTCGAAGATTTTACGACGGTAAGCGTTGTGTCGAGAAGCTCCGCAACGAACTTCGGATCAAGCATAGCAAGGAAGCCCGCCCAAGCGTCGTATTCGTTGTAATTGTCCCATACGTTCGCGTTCGTCGGCGGTGCGTCCGCGCTGTGCTTCGCGCTGTACCAGTTTCCCGCCGTCGCGTTGCTGTTCAGCCATTGCAGAATGTTTGAATGAATATGCCTGTTGTTACCGTAGTTTCTGCGATCGCTGTTGCCGTTGCTCGGCTCCTTCGCGTCCGAACACATAAGCTGGATAATCCTTTCGGTTATCAGCGTTACGCTATTCGACGGATAGCCGCTGTGGTTCTTGTCGGCAACCTTGAAAATGATCTTTGCGCCGAAGCGCGATTGATACGCCGAAAGAACCGGAACTTCGATCTTGTCGCCCACGGCAAGTGAACTTAATGCTTTTGACATTTTTCCGCCTCCTTTGAATTGAAAAGCCTGTTGTAATAGTGATCCGTTCGCCGGATCAAGTGATAACAATTTCCCTTTTCGGCGTGTCCTCTCCAGCTTTTATAGGATTGTTCAACGGTCGCCGTCGTGATCTTGCCCCGCTCCACAAGTCCGCGCATCTTCTTCAATTTGCGCTTCATATTGTTCTTGCTTCGACGGCGCACCTTCCGAATTACTGCGCCCGTTTCGGTCAAATATGTATGAAAGCCCAAGAAATCAATACCGTTCCGCAAAGGGTAAATGTTCGTTTTGTTGTTCAAAGATAAGCCGATCGCGGCGACGTGTTTTTCGATCTCCGCGCGGCAATACTGCAAATAGGCTTTATCTTCGTGTATTAAGAAGAAGTCGTCCATATATCTGCCGTAATACTTAATGCCCAGCTTCTCTTTGATGAAGTGATCTAAATTATTGAGGTAGAGAAGGGCGAAAAGCTGTGAAGATTGATTTCCGATCGGTATTCCGACGTTTCCTTCCGTGCTGTCGATTATCATTTCGACAAGCCACAAAACGTCCGGATCAGTGATCTTCTTGCGGATTAAGGATTTTAACACGTCGTGCCTAATGGAATAGAAGTATTTGGAAATATCCGCCTTCAATATCCACCCGTCAATTCCGTTTTTACGGTAAAACCTCCGCAAGAACTCCCGAAGCCTGTCTAACCCGTAATGCGTACCTTTGCCCACCTGCGAAGCGTAGTTATCCGTAATGAACGATCTTGTAAGGATCGGTTCAAGCACGTTATCGCAAAGCGAATGTTGAACAACTTTGTCTTTATAGCTGTTCGACATAACCACGCGTCGCTTCGGTTCAAATACTTCAAACGTGTTGTACGGCGATAGCGTGTACTTCTTCGTTTTAAGCTGATAGCTTAACAGGTTCAGCGCTTCAAGAAGGTTTACTTCAAACTTTGCCGCCGCTCCTTTCCACCTCTTGCCTTGCCGCGCCTTTCGGTAGGCTTTGTATAGGTTCTCGAAGCTATATATCTTCTCGTAATCTGTCATAAAAATTCCTCGCTGTGTGTAGCCTTTGCCTTCCGCCGCGCGGAATGCTCCGGCATCGGCGATCCTGTATTTGCCCCCGTTGTGGATCGCGGCGGCGGGATACACCTTCCTTTGATGGTGGTATTCTGCTTTCGGCTTATGCCTACTCGATCTCATTTTCCACCGAAGCGGGCGAACGCCGTTGTTCCCGTTGTACGCGTTGTTGTTGTTCAGCGTACCGTCGGAATTGACGTTGCGGACGTTGTTGGCGTTCGACGAATTAGGCGTATCAAGATGTACCCCAAACGGTTCACCCTCTCGCACGATCCCGCTTCTTCCACGCGGCTAACATATACTTCACGTCAAGCGCAAGTTTAGACCAATATTCACAACTGTTCGTTGATATGAAGCCCTGTTCGTGCGAAAGCTCTATGAAAAATAGAAGCTCCTTGCAATAGGTCATTGCCTTTGCTTGAAGCCTCTTCCGTTCCTTGAATTCCTGCGCGTCGAGAAGGTTTAATTCGTTCGCCTCCAGCGCGCATTCGTAAATATCCACCGCTTTATCCTGTATCCTGTTCACAAGGGTAAAACGGTATTTCTTTGGAAAGCGCTCCGTGCTGTTCGTAATCGTGAACGTATGCTTGATTAAATCCTTGCACTTCACAATAACGTTAAATTCCGAAGGTTCCTTTCTTCCTCTTTCCTGCCTCTGCATTTATGCACCGTCCCTTTCGTATGCGGTCAATAGTAACGGCATCTTCGGCGCACCCCTCGAAATCAAACCCAGCCGCCGTAACGAAAAGCGTTCCTTTGTTTCCGGTTACGGTCGTTCCCGTGATCGTCAAAGCATCTTCGCCGCAACGTTCGCACGGCGGCGAAAGCTCGATAAACAGGTTCCCTATAATGCACGACAATTCCGCCCGTGTGCAAGCGTACCGCTTTAGCATTCGATACGCTGTAAGCTCTCATTCCATACGCCCGTTGTCGTAACGCCGGAAAGGTCGTCAAACAGGATAAGGAACGGATTTTCGGTAATATCATTGAAGATCACGGCTTCGATCAGATCGACGCGGGCGGAAAGCGCCGTAATCATATTCAGAAGGTTTCCGGCTGTGTTGTCGTCCAGCACGTCCTGCAAGCCTTCAAACCAAGTATCGAAGTCCGTTTGCGCTTCCGTCTTGAAGTCCGCGAAATACTCTTCCAGCGCGTCGTACTGTGTGTTTCCCTGCAATTTTAAGGAATTCATATACGACACAAGGGAATTGTACTCCGCCGCACTTTCGCTCTGATATTCCGCGAACCACGCTTCAAGCTGTGCGTTAAAAGCTGTCGTGTCGATGGTATCGACAAGCCCCGCTACAACGCCGCAAACGGTAGTATCAAGCCGCTTGTCGGTAATGCTCGATCCCGTGATCGCGGTAACGCCCGCGCCCACGTAAACGTCGGCGATTGCCAATTCGTAAATATCCGCGTCCCGCTCGACGGCTGGCGCGGTAGGGGAAGCCGAATACGAAGAAGATTTCACCTTCGCCGAAATAACGCGGTTCGTCAAGTCCCATCGAACCACAATGCGGTCAATCCGGTTCAGCACGCCGTCAGCCGTCGCAAGCGTCAAGGACAGGTCGCTTGTGTTGTTGTAGAAATAGCCGTTGATCCACGCTTTCCCCGCCTTCACGGTTATTTGCATTCCGTTTCCCGCCACTACTTGAAGCCCCGTTGAAGGAACAGGGAATACGCCGTTTCCGATGAACGATCCGAAATAGGAAGCCCAATCTTCCGCCTTATATTTCCGGTCGCCGGATACGCTGTTAAAAAAGCTCGATTGTTCCATATTTACACCCCTTTATTTTGTAATCTGCCGTATCTGCGTTAAAAGCGCGGGCAAGCTCTCGCCGAAGGTAATATCGATCTCTTCGACGTTGTTTTGATAGGTTTCCGCAATTTCTGTTATGCGAACGTCAATGCGAATTCCCCAGCGTTTGTTCACGCAAGTAACGCGGTCGCCTAAATCGTAATCGGTTCGGTAGATCAGATTTGCGAAGGTATTAACCTTTGAACCGAACGAAAGCGTTTCCGCGTACTGCTCCAATTCTTCCGCGCCTCGTGCGGACAAAAGCGCTAAATACTCCGTATCGGTCAGCGTTACTTGCGTTCCGTCGTCGTCCTCGTATTCCTGCACTATATCGGTGGCGTTTATGAATACCTCTTCACGCTCCAGCCCTGCTGCCAATCCGCCCACTTCGGCAACCTTGCGGGCAACGCCTTCTTTCTCTTCGCCTCCGACGAACGCCGTTGATTTAAGGTTTTCAATGCTGTTTGTGTATTCCTGTTCAACGATGTTATCGAATTCCTGTGAAAAGATACAAGGCGCATTCCCTGCGGTATTTCCCGCCGTAAGGTCGCGCCCTTCGTAGACGGAAAAGGCGTGCGCGCCCGTCCGCGCGTCCGTCCGCATTCGTATTCCCAGCTTTGCCGCCTTTGCCGCCGTTTCCGCCGCAAGCTGTGCGTTCGCGAACTGCTCCGACGTGTAATCAATCACGCCGCTTTCGGTGTCTGCGTCGTCCGTCGCGATTGAAACGTCCGGTATTTTCCGCACGGTATCAGCCGGATTTGTTACATTCTCCCGCACAATGCGGTAAAGAATGTTTTGCGTTGTGTCCTTCGTGATAATCTGCTTTTTGATGATCCGCTTCCCGATCCAAGCGATCAGGAACTTTCCTTGAACTTCGATTTCCTCCAGCCCCTGCGAATTTTTCGTAATATGGACATACCGAATTTGTGCCGCTTCATCGTCGCCGCGTTTCATAATGATATTGTTCTTCACCAGCATTCGCGAATGCTCTTCGGTGAAGGGAACAAGTAACTTGAATTCGCCGCAACTCCAATAACGGCGTGTCCATATCAGCGAAGCGATCTTTTCGACAATCCCTTGAAGCTCCATTTCGGAAGAATAGACGTATAATTCCATACCGCTACACCCCCAAATACAAGTTATTGTGATAGATCGATACTTCGAGATTTTCCGCGTTCGTGTCCGCTGAATAGCGGAAAAGGTTATCGCCCACGGCAAGCTGTAAATATGAACTGTCAACGTCCAGATAACGGAAAGCGTCGCTTTCCGCTCCGTTCCGCGTCAGCTTCACGGATTTTTCGCCATACCCCGTCGAAACGGTCAGCACGTCGCCCGCTTCAAGCGAAATATTCGCCTTGATGAACTCTTTCGTATTGACGTTCAAAAGCTGTGGATTTGTCAGCGCGCCCAGCGCGCGGAACTCGATACGGATACCGCTTTTCACGTCGCCGGAATTGAACACGTTTACGATCAGCGAAGGCTGGCGGTAGCCGATTTCCCAATCCGGCGTTATTTCCAGTCCGTCCGGAACAGGGAATTCAAAGCCGCCGATCCACGTTGCTATATCCTCGCGCGTTTCCGCCTCTTCGCGCCAAAACGGATTAAGGCACGAAAGCTGGATCGTGAATTGCTCGAAAATCGTTCCGCGCTTAAAAATAGGCGCGTTGTTGATCGTGCAACCGATAACCCGCTTGAAGTCGCCTAATTCGTAAGTAAGCGTCGCGGAATACTGCGGATTTAATATCCGGTTCAGATTGCGGCGCAATTCCTGTATAGCGATTTTGTCCCGCTCCTTGATATGCCCCACGATGTCAATATCGCGGCTTTCAATGCGGTATCCTAAATACGTATCTCCGTCCTGCCCCATACTGTTTGTTGAATAAATAGCGTTCTGCACGTCGGACAAGCCGGAAACGTCCTTGAAGTTTACGTGATACGAAGAAACAGGGGAAAAGACAATGCTTTCCCCCCGCTCGTTCGTGTAGGTCAATTTCTCTTGTACTTTCATTAGGTCATTACCTCCCGCGCAATCATTCTGAACTGCCGCGCCGCCTCCCGCTGTTGCTGGGCGTAGGAAGTATCGTTCGCGTAGATGTTTTGAACAACCTTGAACGTCGCTTCCTGTCCGCCGCCTGTGCGCGGGCGCGGTTCGGGATCGTCCGGAACGGCGTTGTCGGTCGCCTTGCGGATCGTCTTTTCAACGTTCCGCATTTCACGCCCGAAGCCTTCGCCAAGCCCCTGCGCCATATATTCGCCGATACCCGCAAACACTTTCGACGGGGAAGCAATATCCATTTCATCTTCAACCGCCGCGACAATCTCGCGCATCATCGAACGCACGCGGCTTTCCAGCCAGCTCGACATATTTTGAAAGCCCTGCCAAATGCCGCGCACCATCTCTTCGCCCGCCGCTGTGAAGTCGGATACGAAGGAACGAAGCTCCGTCAAGATAGGCTGTACGATCTGCGCCACCTTGCTTGTAATCTGCGGGATACCCTGCACCATACCGGAAGCGATATTGCGGTCAATCGTAACGCCCGCGTCGATGAACTTCTGATTTTGCGCGTTGAAGGCGGTAATAATGCTTTGCGTGATCTGCGGGATCTTCGCGGTAATCTGCGGGATACCGTTAATCAGTCCGGAAGCAATGTTGTTCCCGAAGTCCTGTCCGGCTTGAATAAGCCGTTGCGCCTGTGCGTTCAGTCCGGTAATAACCTTCTCGACGATCGCGTTTATCGCTCCGGAAAGCCCTTCGATATTCGCCATAATGCCGTCATTCACGGCGCGCACCGCTTCGGCGGCGGTAAGCTGTCCCGCTCCGCCCATTGCGGCGGTCATATCAGCCGAAACGCCGTCCATACTTTCGCCGAAGCCTACGCCCACGCCTTCGCCCATATTCGTACCGATTTCGGCGAACACGGTTGAAGGGGAGTGAATGCCGAAGAAACTTTTAATCCCGCTCACAAGGGAAGAAGCCCAGCCGGTTACTTTGTCCCATAACCACGAAGCCGCGCTTGAAATACCTTCCCACAAGCCGTGAAGAAGGTTTGCGCCCGCACTCACCATTTCGCCGCCCAAACTTGCGAACGCCTGTACGATACCGGAAACGATCTGCGGAACCGCTTTGACAATTTCAACAATGATCGTCGGCAAATTCTGAATGAGGGAAACGAACAACTGAACGCCCGCTTGAATGATCTGCGGGATATTCTGCACAAGCGCGTTTACAATCCCGCTGATAATCTGCGGGATCGCCTGTACGATCGTCGTTATGATCTGCGGAAGCGCCTGTATCAGCGCCACAAGAAGGTCAATGCCCGCTTGAACAATCTGCGGGATATTTTCAAGAAGCGCTGTAATGATCCCATTTATGATTTCCGGAATAGCCGAAACAATCGTCGTAATGATTTCCGGAAGGGCGGAAATAAGGGAAGTCAGAAGGTCGATACCCGCTTGAATGATCTGCGGGATATTCTGCACAAGCGCGTTTACAATCCCGCTGATAATCTGCGGGATCGCCTGTACGATCGTCGTTATGATCTGCGGAAGCGCCTGTATCAGCGCCACAAGAAGGTCAATGCCCGCTTGAACAATCTGCGGGATATTTTCAAGAAGCGCTGTAATGATCCCATTTATGATTTCCGGAATAGCCGAAACAATCGTCGTAATGATTTCCGGAAGGGCGGAAATAAGGGAAGTCAGAAGGTCGATACCCGCTTGAATGATCTGCGGGATTGACGCAAGAAGCCCGTTTACAAGGCTGTTAATTACCTGCGGAAGCGCCGCTACAAGAACGGGGATCGCGTTAATGATACCCTGCGCCAGCCCTGTAATAAGCTGTAATGCCGCGTCAATCAGCATAGGGATATTGTCGATCAGCGTTTGCACCAACTGCGTAATAATCGAAACGATCGTCGGAACAAGCGTCGGCAAGGCTTGCGCGATACCTGTTGCAAGCGTCCCGATCATCTGCAAGGCGAATTCAAGGAAGGTCGGAAGCATCGTCCCAAGCTGTTCAACGATGAACGTTACAAGCCCCAGCAAGCCTTCGGAAAACTGTTGCGCCGCGCCTTCTGCGCCCTCCAGCGCTCCTGTCAGCCCTGTTCCGATAAGCTCGACGAACGGCGTTATCTGTTGCAGAAGATCCGCCGCAAGCTGTTTCAGCTTCGTAACGATAGGTTCGACAATCGCCCCCAGCGCCGCCATAGCGCTGTTAAGGTTCGCCGTTGCCTTCTGCGCTTCGATAATATCGCCGTTTACCTCTCTGTAAGCCTCCGCCGCGTCTGAATAAAGCCCGTTCAGCGTTTCCGTAATCAGCGCTTGCCGCTCCTGCTCCGAAGTGCAAGCGTCCAGCTTTGATTGAAATTCATCTTCCGAAACGCCCGCCCAATTCAAAGCGTCGGCAAGCCCGCCCGTAATCTGTCCGGTTTTCGCCGTTTCGTTCGCGGCTTCCGTCAAGTTTTCGATCGGCAAACTGTCGCCGAAGGTCGCGTAAACGCCCGTCGCTATATCCGTCCACGTCGCCAGCTCCTGCTCGTTGTTCGTAAGCTGTGCAAGGTGTGCGGCGGCTTCGGTCGCCTGTCCGTCGTCGCCAAGAATGCCGTACAGTTCGGTATAGGTGTTCTTCGCGTCCTCTGCGGAATGCCCCGCCGTCGTGAAGCCCGCTTCCAGCTTGCCCATATTTTCGCGGGCTTCTCGCGTGCTTTCTGCAAGCCCTAAAAACGCGCCCGCCGCCGCTCCAATCGCCGCGCCCATTGCGGCAACGCCCGCGCCGATTGCCTTTCCTACTTTTCCTACGGTGTCGCCGACGCTCTCCCAATCCACCTTTGAACTTTTCAGCTTCTTTGAAGTGTCGTCCAGCTCCTTCTGAACCTTCACCATTTCGGCTTTTGTATTGTTAAGGTTCGTTTGCATTTTTTTATAGGCGGGATCGGTAGGATCGATCCCGCCTTCGCGCATTTTCTTCAAGGCATCTTCTGCGGCTTTCGCTTTCTTTGCCTGTTCGTCAAGCTGTTTTTGTAAAATTTCCTGCTTCCGCGTAAGTGCTTCGATACTCTCCGCATTGTCGCCGAATTCCGCCGTCGCCAGCTTCATTTCCGATCCGATTTCGCGAAGGGAAGTGTTGATACCTTTACAGGCGGCGCGGTATTCTTTTTCGCCTTCAAGAATGATTTGCGATTTGATTTGCTCTTCCTTCGCCATTTACAACCCTCCTAACACGTCGTCAATATCGGCTTCCGGCTCTTCCGGCTTGAAGCGATCCGGATTAAATTGTTTGTGTATTCTAAAAAGCGTCAAGATTTTATACGGTGTCATTCGCCATACTTCGGCTTCGCTCCACCGAAGAAGCGTAACGCCGATATAAAGAAGGCGGGCAAGGTCGATTATTCCTTGCCCGCCGCCGCGTTTTTTCTGATTTCGTTTTCCTCTTCGTCGTCCTCTTCATCGTCGCGGGCGGGCGGCTCTTCCGTGCCGTTGTTGCCCAACGAAAACACCTTGAAGATCGAAGATTTTACTTCGTTGAAGTTTCCTGTATGAATAAGTTTCCCCACCTGTTTTTCGGTAAGCTCTTCGTCGCCGTCGTCCGCGCCCTCGTTCAGAAGCAGGGTAAGAAGCCAACGAAGGTTCTTCACGCTGTCTTTTCCGGAAAGCGCCTTGTCCAGCTTGTCAAAGCCGCCGAATTTGTCCTGCATTTCGTCAATTACGTTCAGACTGAAAAGAAGGTGTCTTTCCTTGTCAAGTGTAATCGGGAAACGCCCGTCTTTAATTGCGCTCATAAAACAATAAGCGGGAAGCCGTTTCCGGCTCCCCGCTGTACCCCCTTTCTATTTCGTTTAAGTTTCTGTATTGTTCGGTTCTCTCACCGTAGTAAACCAAGCCGCCGCTACGCTTTCCGTAGGCAATGCAACGTGTTCCGCCTTCCACAAGCCGTCAGAACGCTTGATGAACTGCCCGACGATCTCCGGCGTAGTAAATTCGATACTGTCGCCCTTCGTCTGGTAGCTCTCGGAAGGGATCGAGAACTTCACCTTGTAAAGCCAAATGTACTTGTAGGTTCCGCCCGCTTTCTTCGCGCGGAAGCCGATTGCAAAATAAGGCGGTTCGTCCGTATCCGAACCGTAAACCACCATATCGTCGTCCTGCTGTTGCCCAAGCAGGGCGGCAAGGTCAGCCGGAAGAAGATCATTGACGTTCAGCGTCAATTCTCCCGAAACAAATTCCTTTACAACCTCGTCGGCTCCGTCGTCCGCGTAAAGGATCGCTTCGGCAACCTCCACGGAAAGCTCCGCCGAAATTGCCTTCGCCATTTTTACGGGCGTGCCGTATTCCTCCACGCCGCCGTCGCCGATCGTGATAGGCGCGCGGTAAAGGTCGCGCAATCCGATTGTAGCCATATTCGTTATACCTCCATATACTTGAATTCCACGGGAACGTGATAATAGCCCGTGTTTTCCTCGAACACTTCCGGATCAAACGTGATCCCGTAGAACCCCGCTTCCTTCAATGCCCGTTTTGCGCTCCGCATAAGGGCGATATAATCCACACGGGAATAAATATCCGCCCTGTACGTGAATTCCTCCGCGCCGCTTTCATCGTCCGAAAAATGGGTATCCAGCCCCACGACAATCTGATACGTGATAAAGGTTTCTGCCTTTCCGGTGTAAATCAGCCGTTCGACGGGATAGCCCAGCTTTTCCAGCGTCGTTTTTACAAGTGTATCAACGTCCGTCATTTTGCTTCGCCTCCCATACGCGGCGCATTTCATCGTTTACAGCGTCCGCCGCCTTCGTATTCGCCGCCGTGAACCACGGGCGCGCTGGCATATTCTTTCGTCCGTATTGCAGGACGAAGCCTTTTGTCGCGTTCCGTACCCCGTGCCTGTCTTTCCCGTCCGGATATACTTCAACCATCTTTCCGCCGTCCCGATCCTTGACTTTTGAAACGGTTATCGACGCGGCAAGATCGCCCGTGCTTCTGCGGCTCCGGAACATAGTTCGGATTTCCGCGCGCTGTGCTTCCTGCATTACCGCGCCGCCAGCTTTCAGCATTTCCGGTACTGCTTCTTCCGCGATCTCCGCACGTTGAAGCATTTGTTCCGCTACGTCGTCAAGCCCGACAACGTTAAATTTCGCCATTGCCGCCGCCCCCTTCCGCTGTATCGCCCGCCGCGTTTGCGGCGCTCTGCGCTTCGGGGAAGCTGGAAAGCGTCAATTCTACAAGCTCTCCGTCGTCGTGAATGTAAGTGCGAAGAATTCGATAGCGTTTCCCGCTCGAAACGGGATATTCCGCGATCGTTTCCCCGCTATATTCCATTGCGTAAACGTCGAACTTGATTTCGGCGGCGTGTCCCGCCATTTCCGCTTTGTAGAACTCCGAATACCCTACGGATTTTTTATCAGCGAAAACCGTTGTCGCCGTTTCCGGCTTCCTTGTAGGGAAGCCGTGTTCGTTTGTCCGCTCCGAAGGTTCGGAAAGCGCGATCAGCGTTATTTGATCTCTCCAGCCCATTATCCGCCACCGCCTTCCGTGTATTCGTCAGACAGCGACAAGGCGCATTTCAAGTAATCGTATGCTTTCCTGTGCCTTTCGCCTTCGCCGCCGAAGTTATCTTCGGATTTCGCGTACAGAATGATTGCGCGGTCTAAAAGGGGATCGCCCAGCGTTTCGCTGGACGATCCCGCATTTTCCGGAACGTTGATACCGACAAGCCGAAGATCAGCGATACCGGAAGTAATGTAATCTTCGATTTCGTCGTCAAATACGGCGGCTGTTTTTCGCAAAGCCAGCTTTACCTTGTCAAGCATCATCGTTCAACCCTCCATTACGCGCCCGCCTTTACCAGCTTCACGAAGGCTTCGCCGATTGCGGGCTGGCAATCAAAGATCGCAATACCGCTGTATTTGTAGCTGTTCGTGTCGATGTCATAGGCGTTCTTGACGTTGATACTTTCCGCAAGGTTCGCGCAAACCTTCTTGAAGTCGCCCAAGAAGGCTTCGTGTTCCTTCACGTAATCGGACAGAAGAACCGGATAGCCGTAAACAAAGTAGCTGTTGCCCTGCACGGTTACAATATGGTTCTTGCTGGTATCCTGCAACGGCATAAAATCGGTGAACAAGGTTCGCTTGCTCATAACGAATTTTGCGTTGCGGTCGTATCCGGCGTTCAGAAGCCCGATCAGCGTCTGGACGTTCGCGGCGGTAAGGGAAGCAGAAGCGCCTACGGTAACGCTGTTCGTTGCGCCCCAAGTGTTCGCCTTGTCAATGCCCTTCGGCTGGGAAGTGCCTGTGCCGTTGATGAAGAAATCTTCAACCTTGCGGGCGATTGCTTCCGCAAGCATATCAACGATCCAGCTTTCAAACGCCGCAATGCTCATTGTCATAACGGTATCGGAAATCTGAACCAGCTTCACGATCTCGTACCCGCTCAATGTAACGGTGGTAAGGGTGTCGGCGGCGGGCGTGATTGCGGCGTTTTCGGTATGGATCGCCGCGTCGTTGTTCGTGCCTTCGACAACGAACTTCACCGCGCCTTTGACGTGAAGAAGGGTAACTTCATTCAGCATAGGCGCAAGTTTCTTTACCTTGCTGATAATCTCGTTTGCGGTCTGCGTCGGCACAACCTCCGCGCCCGTGCCGCTGGCGTTCGCATACGCGCGCTTCTCCGCGTCGGTAAGGGGAAGGCGGCGAAGGTTTTTCAGCCACGCGGAACGGTATTCGGGCGTGCCGAAGGGATCGTCCGGATCGGTGTTATCCTCTTCCTTTTTTCCGAAGGAACGGACAGAAACGCCGCCGCCCTTCGCGATATTGTCAAGAATGCCGTTGCGCTTCTCGGCGGCGGCAATCAGCCCGGCGCGCTCTTCGGTAAGCTCCTTTGTTTCTTTCTCCAGCGCGTCGATTTCCTCGGCTTTCATAGCGTCGCCGCGCTCTTCGATCTCCTTCTTGATAGCCGCAAGGCGGGCTTCAATCTCTTTAATTCTCATTGTGTTAAACCTCCATCATAAGTTTGATTTTAAGAATTTGCTTCCGGCGCTCCAGCCGCTCCTGCTGTTCTCTCTCGATCACTCCGTCGAAATAGGAACGCGCCGAAATATCGGTATCGGCGTTCGCCGGATAAGATACCGCCGAAACGTCGTAAACCTTCTTGATCTTCAAGATCGTTCTTGTGTGCGTGTCTTTGTTGTATGCGTCCTCCGATACGGTGAACGCCCACGACATTTTGCAGATAAGCCCCGCGTCAATGCTTGCATACAGGCGCTTTGCTTCTTCCGTAAGGCTCAAATTTGCGGCAATAAATAAGCCGCCGTCCTGCGGTTCCAAAAGCAGGGAAGGCGGCTTGTTCTTTGCCATCTTGTTTCGGGCGAATACCATTCCGGAATGATCGAACTGCATAATCACGTCGGACAAGTCCGCGCCGACAAGGGCGTTTCGGTCGATCATTTCGCAATACTTGATCCCACCGTATTCATACATAACATACGGCTTATTGAACGTTGTTGCGAAGCCCTCGACGTAATAATCGGTGTCAAACCTCTTCTCCGTTGTCCCCTGCGGGATCATCAGCGGCTGGAACATTTGACGGTATTCCCGTTCCTTCACTACTGGCATTCGGTAAAACCTCCTTTCCTAATTCGCTAACTTCCGCGTATTCTTTGCGAATATAATATTTGTCGCCGTCGTCAACGTGCGCCATATTCCAAATATCCATAACGCCGTTGCGCGTCAACAAACCACGGTCAAATAATTGTGTACTGATATTCAGCTTCGTATTGTTGCTCGCGTATTGAAGCCTGTTCGCGGTAAAGGTAATCGCATTCCCGAAGGATAATTCCCGCTGTGTGTAGGTCATATTCGACATAACCAGCGAAAGCTGGATCGCGAAAGGCTCGATTTTCCCTTCGTAATAGGCGTTCCACTCATCTTCGGTGAAGGTGTTTTGAATGATTTTCGCGTTCGTGCCGAAGTAATTAAAAACATTCTCGTTGATCTGCGCCATCTGCGCGGCGTTTACGGTGAACGGCTTGCTTTCGATCGGCTTTACGTCCGCGAATTTGCTATCATAGATCACCATTCCGGATTGATTATCCGCCGAAAGGTTATCCGCCGTGAAGCGCTTGCGCTCTTTTGTAATATCTTCCGGCTTTAACATATTCGCAACTTTCGCCAAGAACCGGACGGAAGCTGAATTTTTAACGCCGTTGATAATTCCTTGATTTTGTGTATGGATCAACTGCATTGTAGGTCGAAGTGCGGCGTTGCTCTCTCCGAAGAAGTCGTCGCTATACTGAAATTGCGTCATAACGCCGACGCGCTCGAACTCGATTGCCGCCCGCTGTCCGTTCGCGAAGGTGTATCGCAAGAAGGGCGCGCCCTTGTATTCGACAACCTCGCAACGCTGTGGAAGTAGGGGATAATACCCTGCAATCCCACCATATTCATCTTCAATCGGAACAATGAACGCCGTGTTATTCACCGAAAGGATCGTCGCGATCCGGTAAATAAACTTCGACGTATCCATAAACGGATTAGGGCGGAACTGCAAAATTCTTTCAAGGTTCTTGTATGCCGTCCCGCTGATTTCCGGTTTCAGCTTTGAACAAAAATTCGCGAACGAATGAATAGCCGCCCGCGTAAGCTCCATTTCGTAAAGGCTTTCCGGCGCGTTCGTAAAAACGGGTGAATACCCGTTAAGCATTTTGAAGTATCCTTCCGCTTGAATATCCGAACGCGGCTTCCGGAAGATTGTTTCAAAAATTCCCATATTGTTATCACCCCGCATTTTTCAGCATTTCGCCGATCTCGTTATAATATTTCTGCCGTACCGTCATAGCGTCGATCACGGAAACGAAGCCGTCGATACGCGCCCGCTGTTCGATTTTTACCGGACGGAACTTCCGCGTTTCCATATTGTGCTTTAACGCGACGTTGAGGAAATGCGCTTTCAGAAGGTTATTATCCGCGATCTTGAAATTGCCGTCTTTGATTATGCCTTCAAACTCCCGAATAACGGGCGCAAGGTTTTCACCTTGCCATACGTCGTCCGTCTGGAAGCCCGCCGCCTTCAAGTCGTCAATCAGGTATTGCGCGCTGTAACGGTCATACCCGATCTTTAGGATATAAATTCCGTACTGATCCCGAAGGGTAGAAAACCATTCGTAAACGTCCCTGTAATCGACGTGATTTTCGCCGGACAGCTTCACGATCCCTTGCTTGACGAAAATATCATACGGCACGCCGTCCACCGCTTGCGCGGTTTCAAGCCTGTTCGCAGGCATAAAGAATTGTGTGAAGGCATACAGCACGCCGCCGCGCTCGATTATCACCGAAGCGGCGGTCAAGTCTGTTGTTTGCGATAGGTCGATACCGCCCACCGCGTAGCTGTCTTTGAAATCCTCCAGCTTTATTTTTTCTCCCGCTCGATCTACGACGACATAATCAAGCCAAGCGACGGAAGAATTCTGCTTGATATTGCAGTATTTGCAAAGGAATTCAGCCCGCTTTGAAAGGCTCATTTCCGCAACGGCGATTTCCTCTTTGAAGAACTCCGGCGAAACGGAAACGCCCATATTCGGATTTGCTTTTTTAAGCTCTTCAAGGTCGTTCCATTTCTCCACGTCGTCAATCATATAAAGCAGGGGAAGAAGGCGGCGTTCCTTGCTTCCGCCTTTCAGAAACGCCGTAGATCGCGCCATCAATTCGTCGAAAATACCGTCGTTTTCATATCCCGCCGTACTGATAGACAGGATCAGCGGCTGGCGGCGTGCGCCAAGCGCGGATTTCATTACCTCGTATTGCTTCAAGCCGCCGTCGCCGCGCCAAGACGCGACTTCATCGTTCACGACTAAATGCGGATTGAAGCCGTCCGATTTCTTCGCATTGAATGCCAGCGGCTTTATTGCCGTGTTGCTTTCCTCGATGTAAATATCCGAACGGCGCTTCTTCGCAAGCTCCGAAAGCTCCGGTTCTTTTTTAATCATCTGGAAGAAGTTATCGTAAACGATGTTCGCTTGTTCCAGCTTCGGCGCAAGGCAGTATATTTTCGCGCCGTATTCGCCGTCAAGATATGCCATATACGCGATCACGGCGGAAGCGAAAAGCGTTTTGCCGTTTTTCCGCCCGATCACAATAAACACTTCGCGGAATATCCGCACGTTATCTTCATCAACAATCCCGAAGATCAGCGATACCGCCGCTTTCTGCCATAACTCCAATTTCAGAAGGTCGGTTCGTCCCTCGCAATGATGGCAGAAGTTTTCGATAAAGCGAATTGCCTTGTTCGCCTTTTTTGCGTTGAAAAGAAAAAGCCCGTTTTGAAGCCCGCTAACGATGTATTCATAAATCAGCCGCACCCATTTCCCGACGACAATTTTTCCCGTCGTTATGCCGTCGTAATACTCGTAAATGTAATTTGAAAACGGCATTTTTATTCGTCCCGCAAGGCTTGCAGACGGCTTTCTTTTTTCTTTTCTGGCGGCACAAGCTCACAAAGCTGTTTGATTATGGCGGCGTGATTTTTCGTCATAGCGATATGCGTTTTTACTGCGTCGCTTTGTTTTGTCCCGCTCTGATTTGCGCCGTTTTGGTATTCGACGGTGTATCCCTCTTCGTTAATAATTTCCTGTAACTCTTCAAGGGATACCGCCATAAATGCGGCGTTGCGGATAAGGCTTTCTACGGTCTGCAACTTGTTTTTATCCAAGTCGCGGAAAACCCGCTTCAACCTGTTTATCTCTCTCTTGATCTTTTGATCTTTCGTTAATTCCTTCTTTGTCGCCATAAATTATCACCCCTTTTCGGCGGATACCTACACCCCTTTTTCGCGTACACCCGTTATGCGCGCGCCTGCGGAGTAAAATTAACCTCCCGCCCTCGGTGTTTCACCCTCCCTAAATCCTCGGCGAATAGGGGGGAGTATCACGTTTCCGTTTTCGTCAAACGAATATCGCTTTTTCCGCTTCGATCGATGGTGTTCTTTGTTATGGCAATCTTGACAAAGCGCTTCGAGATTATCCCACGAAAGCGCAATGTATGGATCGTTTACGTTTTGCTCTGTCAAGTATGTTTTGTGATGTGCAATCTTTGCGGCGACGGGATCGTCCGGTGTAGAACAACGTTCGCACAAGTAGCCCTTTGATTGCAAGAAGGCATCACGGCAAGAACGCCAAGCGTCGCTGTTGTAGAACTGTTCTGCCCACGGCTTCATACTCGCACCTTCCTTTCCCGCGCATAATAAAAGCGCCCTTCCGGATTGCTCCGAAAAGGCGCTATTCGTGCGCTTGCGTCTTGCGTAAGAATTCATCGTAAACAGTATAGCATAGATATATTCCCCTTGCCACCCCTCGATATTGTCGCGATATTGTCATTTATTCGCCCGCCTTGCGCCTGTACGTTGCCGCACTCACCGCCGCCGCGATCCCGAATACGCATACCGCCATATCGTTTACGATCTTGTTCCGCCATCTGCACGCGGTCTTTACGCCCTTCAAAACGCCCGCTTCTTCAAGGTCGAAGGCTAATTCCTCCCACGTGTAGGGCTTGCCGCTCTCGCGCGGCTTGCCTTCGTAATCCTCGCCGAAGTAGTACATACGAACCACCGTGAATTCCTTGCGGTCGCGGTAAAGGTTTATAGCCCTCTCCAGCCGCTCGAAGCCGTACTTCGTTTCCCGATACTGCCGCCTTTTTTCTTCCCGCATTTCCTCGACAATATCGGCTTCGGTTCTCTGCTCATAAAATCCCGTGCTTTTGCTCCCCGCCGCGAAGGTCTTTCGCCCTGCGTGATATTCCACTTCGCAATAGGCTTCTTCATTAGCGACAAGCGCCGCCAGCTTCTTGTAGTTATACAAAAGCGTTTCCATAGCCTTGAAGTAATTGACATACGCGCCCGCCGTGTCTTTGTATGCTTCATACGCACCCGCGCGGGCGGCTTCGTTGATCGCTTCGCGCAACTCTTCGGAAATGCCCGTTTTTTTCTTCGCCATTTTTCAGCCCTCCGTTTTCCGCTGTAAGTAGTCGATAATCACGCTTGCGGCTTCCTGCCAGCCCTTGCAGATTGCCGCCGCGTAACCCTGTTCTAAAAGCCCGTCGATCCAGCGCACCTGTTCTTCGCTGATCCTCCCGCCGCGTTGCCGTTTAAGCTCGATATAAAGCCCGTGATTTCCGCCGCGTGCAACGGGAAGGCAAAGATCCGGAACGCCGGATTTCACGCCCTGCGCCCGAAGGCGTGCCGCCTCGATCTTGTTTCTGCTCCCGCCGTTCGGAACGTGATACAAAAGCGCCAATTCCGGAAAGCGCCCCGATTGAAGCGCCGCCCACTCGAAAAGCGCGATTTGTTCGTCCGCTTCCGTAGGAACAGGAAGGGAAGGCGTGTTATTTTTCCGCATTTTGCTTCGCCTCCCAATCGTTGAAGAAGAAAAACGGCTTCTTCTGCGCCACCGCTTCGCCGAACTCATATTTTGCGCCCCTGCTTTCCGTCCAATCCGGAAGGAAGCATACTTCGGCGCATTCGTTCAGCATTGCGCCCGCCATTCGCATATACGCTTCCCACGTGAAGCCCTCCGAAGGCAGTAACGCCGGATTGACGACAATAAAGCCGCCTTCCTCCAGCTTCTTCTGCGCTTCATAGAATTTTGAGCGGTAGAACGGATCGCCCGTAATCTTCCCCGCAAGGTAAACTGTCTTTTTCTGCATTGTTTTTCCTCCCTTCGTCAAAACAGCGTTGTTTGCGTTGCCTTTTCCTGTTCCTCCAGCAGATCAAACAGGCGGATTTGCGCTTTCTCTTCTTCAAGCCGCCTGTTCGCCGCCTCGAAATATTTTGTATTGATTTCAAAGCCCACGTAATCAAGCCCGCCCATCCGCTGGCAAGCGACAAGGGAACTTGCGCTTCCGGCGTGCGTGTCTAAAATCTTCATACCCTTTCGGGCAAACAGGGATAAAACCCATTCATACAGCTTCACGGGCTTTTGCGTAGGGTGGATCGTCCCTTCGATCTGCAATTCCACGCGGTTAAGCGTGAAAATCCGTGTCGGCGTGTCAAAGCTGGTATATACAAGCTCACAATCAGACATTGAAAGCCCGCGTTGCCCCTTGTCCCATACAAGCCAGCCTTTATGCGCCTGTTTCAGCATCGGAACAAAGTAATTCCCGCCCCAAATGATTTGTTCACGGGATACCCGTTCAAGCTCTCGGAAATATTCTTCGGTCGGCGGCTTGTTGTCCCAGCCTTCCCGCGAATGCTCCTTCCGGTTATGCTTCGGATTTCTGCAAACGCGCTTCCGCTGTCCGTCAATCCCGATCCCGTAAGGCGGATCGACGATCGCAAGGTCGAAGAACCCGTCCGGAAATTCCTTCATTCCCTGCATACAGTCCAGATTATAAAGCCTGTTCAATTCAAGCACCGTCGATCGCCTCCTTCCTCTCTTTTTTCTCCCACCCCTCCGCCCCTCCCGCTGGGAGGGGAACAGGCTCAAAGGAATAAACCCCGCGCCCGATCCTTTATGCACATTTCCCCAGCCTTCATTGTGGAAAAGCGCAAGCCGCCTTGATAGATTTTCTTTCCCCGTCGCCGCCCTGTTCCTATCACTCACGCTTCACCCCGTAAAGGTCAAGCGGCTTCGCCGTGCTTCGCAACCTTTACGGGCTGAACCGTTCGTGATCTCTGATAAACAGGCGACGGGGAATAAACGAAAATCTATCTTCAAGGCTTCTTCTGTGATCGAAGCTGTGCTTCGTCGCCAAACGTTACACATTTACAAGGCTTTAGAAACGCTGATCCGAAATCAGCTTTTGCCGTCCTTCGCCGCTCGTTTCCGCTTGCGCTTCGGCGGCTCTAACACATACTTAAAATAAAGGTATCCATACTTCGTACTTTTCGTTTCTACTAATATGTAGCCCTTCGGCGGGCGCGGCGGCTTGCTCTCCGTGTAAACCCTCTTTGCAACGGTCGGCGTTTCCCGATCCGGCTTCCGCGCGTTGCGCGTCTGCTTCCAGCGGTGTCCGCCTTGTTCCTTCGTCCAATGGTCGAAAAGGTAATTTGCAAGCCCTGTGTAATCCTGCCCGTGATCCACGCCGTCGTAATAGTTATGTTCGCGAAGGTGGTTGATCCGGACGATATTTCCGTAAATCCATTGTTTCTTGATTGCCTCTTCCGGCACGCCGTCCGAAAGCATATGTGCGTGAATTCTGTTCGTGTTCTTGCCGCGTCCTAAATAAATGAAGATCACGGCATCGGGGAAGGCGTATTTCAGCCGCCGCACGAACAGATCGCGTATCCGCTTCGCTTCCTTGAAGGTATGTACTTCGTTTTCATCGTCCAGCGTCAGCGTGCTATATAATGAACGCGGGGAAAAGTTTTCGTTAACCAGCCGCGCGTGTTTCCTCCTTGAAATTCCGATCCTGTGTTGTTCTCGTTCTTCTTCCGTCTTGAAGCGCGGGCGCGGTTCAGCCTTCTTTATATCGGTAAGCCTGTCCGATATGTTGAAAACCTCCTGTTCGCACACAACGCCCGAAAATATCCTTCTTTTTACCCTTTGCATACGTCAAGCCGCCTTCCTTTGACAAAAAGCCGCTTTCGTGCTATACTATCTAATGTATTGAATAGCCTTATACGGCAACCCCGAACGGGGAAGAACCGTCCTGTACGCCCATACAGGACGGTTCTTTTTTATTTATCCATTGTTCAGCCCTTCGCCCTGCACGAACTCTTCGCATTGCGGTTCTTCGCAAGGCTTGAAGCGCATTCCATTTTCGCACCCCACGCACGGGAAAGGGTTTACCCCGTCCGGCGTGAACCCTTCGCGGATTTTATCGCACTCTTCCAGCCGCGCGCATTGATCGCACCAGCATTTCCTGCAATCCGCAATTTCCGTTTTCACGGAACGTTCCTGCTCCGCTTCCTTTTTCCTAATCTCTCGGATCGCGGTTTCTTCCTGCATAACGTCGTAAGCGTCCATTCCGGCTTGAAATCCTCTAAAAAGCGCCGCGAACATAAACCCCAGCGCCGCGCCCGCTTCTTCCAGCGCTTCCGCGTCCAGTTTAATTTCGCTCATTCCCATTTCTCCTTTGCATATCCGCGTTGTGGCTGTATCCGGTGTTCTTCTTCGCGCCGCGTCTGCCGCAAGTGCGGAAGATCGCGACGATCACACAATAGACAACCAAAACCGCCGCCGCAATGCAGATAATCCCGCAAAGCAGGAAAAAGGCGTTTTGCATAAAATCAAACATCGTCATTGATAACCACTTTCCTTCCTTCCATTACGCCAGCTTCCTTCAACCGCTTGCGTAAATGCTTTTGCTGTGCAAGGATCGAAAGGGCGCGGCGCTCGTTTTGCCTGTACTGCTTCGCTATATCCTTTATATCCTCGCTTTGATAGTAGCCAGCGCCGTCCTGCGCGTTAATGATAATCGCGCCCTTGCGCCTTGCCTGTTCAATCTCTTCTCGTATCTTCCGATCCGGCAAGCCCGTTACCGCGCGAAGGTGTGCGCGCGTTACCGCGTTTTCCTTGCCGATCGGTATATAGTCCGTAATGCTTGCCGCCCGCATTTCTGTTACCTTCCTTCCCCGAATACCTCTTCCGGCTTGATATTCCACGCCGCCGCAATATGCTTCATCATATCGACGGCTTCGGCGCGTTTCCTTTCGTCCCCGTCAAGGTAGGATTTCAAGATTTCAGATTTCAGAACACAAAGCGGGCGAACGCCGCCGCCCCCGACGCAAGCGCTGTCGCTGCTCAGCGTGCCGTCGAAATAGACGTAGCGGACGAACGGATTTTTCGGGCTGTCCGGTGTCGCCGTCCACCACCAAGTGTTCGGAAGTTCCGGAATGTTGCCGCGAAGAAGCCTGTATTCGTCGCACGTGATAAGCCCGACGCGGACGCGATCGCCGCCGTAGTCTTTCAAGCCGTCGTCGGCGGTCAAGTCCACGTTGAAATACTCGAACATTGCTTCCGGCGCGCCCGCCGCGATCAACTTGTGCAAGAATTCGCCGTTCAAGAACTCGCGAATATCAGACGCGGCAAAATCGTTCCTGTTCTGCGCGTCGAAAGCGCCTTCGCCAACGCACTCCGAAGCAATGCACTTCACCCAGCTTTCGGCGGTCTGAATGATCGTGAAGGCGATCCCGCCGATCGTGATTTCCTGCTTCGGCTCGAAGCCGTGTTTGTTTTCCGTCATATCGAAAAGCCCCTTTCTTTCTTCGGGCGGTTTTCCCGCTCGATCGATGATCTTGTTAATGTACCAAATAGCCTTTTGTAAATCTTCTTCGCCGTTCTTCCGCTTCCAGCGCCATAAGTATTTGATCGCGTTTGCCGTGCAGAAGGCTTCTATCCCTTCAAGCCCGATCGTCGCCGCTTCCAGCGCGTCGATACACTCGATCCCGCCCGCGTTGTAGTGCGCTGGGTGGTTTACCCGCTCCGCCGCCATTATCAACACTTCTTCCCGCCGTGCCTGTAAGGGCGCGTTTTGTTGAACTCGTGCTTCTGCGTAATAGCCGCGTCAATGTCAATTCCGGCATACCCGCAATAATCGAAAATGCGGATAATCACGTCTGCAAGCTCGATCGGTATTCCTTCCGGCTTGCCGCCGTTTCCGGTGTAAACCTCCGTAGGCAAGCGCCCGTTGCGGTATTCCTCCAGCGCTTCGGATACCTCCGAATGAATAAGCGCGATAATTTCCGGAAAGCCGCGCTTTTCGTCCCACCAGCCGTGTTCGACGGCGTTTTCGTGAATTTGCCTTGCAACCTCGTTAATTCCGATCATTGTTTGCGCTCCTTTCTTCGTCGCTGTCGGTTTCCTCCGCGTCCCTCTGGCAATCGCACGTTTCCCCGTTGTCAAGGTGTGCGCCGCAATGGTCGCATACTTTGTATTTCATTTCTTCGTTACCTCCGTTCTTTGGAATAATCAGACGGCGCAAGCCGTCCGCGCATAGTGTCAAGCCGTGTTCGCGAAGGTAGGCGCGTCGGCGCTCTGCTTCCGCCGCTTCCCAGCCGCAAGTAGGGCATTCGGAAGCGTTACACTTTTGAACTTCCTTTGGATCAATGCCTAAAAGACAGATATATTTTGCTTCACTCATTTCTGCATCCCTCTTTCCGCCTTGCGAAGAGCGGGAGGAAGCCACCGTTCGTCGCCGTCCATCATTCGTTTGTACATATCGTAATCTTCAAACTTCGGGCAACTTTTCATCAGGGCGCGCGAAGCGCTCCACCGTTGTAGGTATTGACATATCTTGAAGTGCCGCAATTCCTCCCGTGTAAATACCCGTTCAATGCCTTTCTTCCATTTCCCGTGTTCATCGACATACCTTTGCTTGTCATAGATCATCACGAAAGGTAATAACCCGATTTTCCGCAATGTTTGAACCCTGTAAAGGTCTTGTTCCTCCGTACTCCAAAAGTTCGTTAGCACGTAAACCCCGATCCGATCCGGATTTTTAATCCCACTCGAAGCGATATATTCAAACTGTTCCGATAAATCTTCTTTTGGATCGTCCCAAGCGAAGAAGTAATTTCGTGCTTTTATTTGTTTCAGCGCGGCAACAACTTCTTCGTTTACGTATCTCGCGTCAAGCCCTCCTTTGAAGTCGATTTCCGCGCGGGAAGCCGCAAGCTGATTTATAAGTTCGATCCTATCTTTACAGGCAAGTAAGTTTTGATCTAATAGACTGATTTTCTTTTGCCCTGTCCAGAATTCCGAAAGATCGGTGACTTTCCGTGAAATGCACCCATCCTTTTCCGGTGTAATGCAAAACCCGCCGCGCGATCGCGCGTGATTTAGCCGCGGGCAACCCCTTGTTAAAAACCCAACCGCGAAGTTGTATTGCGGATAGATTGAATAGTCCGGCGTAGTGTGTTCGATCTCCGGTGGAAGCCTGTTATCAAGGTCAATTCCCGATCCTCCGATACATACGCGCTTCGCATTATTCACTTCGGGGATTTCTGTTTCTGAAAATATAACGGAACAAAAAACAATGTCATATTCTCCTTCGGCTTTCCACCATTCTACTTCGTGTCCGTTCGCTTTGTAGAATGCCGAAATCTTCATCAAGGGAAGGTTCGGGAAGTTGTGACTATCAGCGGCAAGAATTCCGATTTTCATTCTTCGCCTTCATTCCCTCCTACAATCTCGCCCGTAGCGGGATCGACGTTCAAGGAAAATTGTTCCGGCTCTGCGGCGCGCGCCAGCGCCTTCTCCCGCTCCCGAAGATCAAGGGAAAGCACGCATTGCTCCGTAAGCCGCTTCAAATTGTCTACGAACTGCTGGCTAATCACGTCATACGGCATAATCACCGCTTGAAGCAGGAAGCCCGCCTTTGCCACAATGTATGGTGTCCCGCCGGGCGTGATCCGCTCGTATAGCTCCAGCACGTCCAGAATATCGGATACGGGCGAAAGGTAGCGGCTTTCGATAAACACAAGCCCGCGCCGCGTCTGCAACGGCTTCAAGGTCTTTCCGGAATATGCGATCGAAATTGCTTCCCGCTCGACGGGCTTTTCGTTTGCGTCCATATCCTCGAAGCTGATTTCCGAAGGAATGCCCGCTACTTGAACGAACCAATCTTCCCGCTGTTTTTCCGGAACGTCGAAGATCGTTAAAAGGCTTTCTTTATCCAGCGCCGGAAGCCCTGTTACCGGATAAGCCGCCGCGCCGTCGCCTATGTACTGAATAACGCCGCCGCTTTCGCCGTATCGCTCATAGATAACGGCATATTTGTTTTTCTTGCAGATCGCCGCGATATTTTTAATCTTCATCTTCCGCCACCTCGCTTTCGTCTGCGTCGTCCCGCTCCGTAATCGGCGGAAGGTCAACGCGGGGAAAACGTACCGCAAGCGCGATTTGACAACCGCAACGCGGACAATCCATAGCGCTGAACTGTAAAGGCGGTTTTGTCAGCGCGTCCACAAACGCGCGCGGTTCCTCTGCAATGTAGATTTCTTCTTTTGTCGGCGTTGCGCGGTATCCGCAAACGCCGCACGTCTGTTTTCTTGTAAACATATTGAATAGCCCCTTTCCGGTTAATATCTGCCGTAAACCCGAACAACGGTGAAGGGCTTGTCCGCCTTCGTCGCCGTTACGATTGCCGAAGTCATAAAGGATACGCGCAAGAAGTCCCGCGCCGCCCGCTTTGCAAGCCTCCACGTAATCATTCGGGCGTTAGGTTCCTGTATTGCGTCGCCGTCCAGCGGATACTCGCAAATAAGAACCGTATTTCCGAAAGGTCGCCGCGCTGGGCGTTCCTTCATAAATTCTTTGTTGCCCTCTTTGCACTTCACAATTTCAAGCGCCTTCGGGAACTGCCAGCCGCCGTCCTGCTTCTTCTCTTTTGTCATAGTGTTGCGCTTCCTTTCTTTGCCATTTATACGCCTTGCGGGAATTGAACCCGCTCCCGTTCGGTTCGGCTCCGAACGCTCTTTCCGTTGAGCTAAAAGCGTATATTCGTAGTCCTTAACATTCATACGGATTTTTCAAGCTCCAATCCCACGTTTCAGCATCTTTCCAGCCGATCGTGAAATGATTGTTCCGCCCGTCCCCTGTGAAGTACAGGTATTCAGCCGGAAGGACGCGCCCGACGTTTTCTTTTCCGCTCTTCTCCGCGTGATAGCGTTTCAGCACGTCAGCCGCCAGCGTCGCAAGCTCCGGAAGAACGGGATAATCCGCCGAATATCCGGCGAACTGATACGGCGCTTCTAAAACCTCCAGCACGGTATCCGGAAAGCGGGGATCGTCAACACGGTTCAGCACGCACCAAACGCACGCGGCTTTTTCCATATCCGAAGCGATCCCGCGCGCTTCCCCGTAAAGCATCTTTGCAAGCGCTTCAACCTCCGCCGCGTCCGGTATGTATTCCGGCTCTTCCTCTTCCGGCGCAAGCGTCAGAATCGGGGAAGGGGATATGATCGGCGAAGGTTCCGCCGACAAACGCGGCATTTCCTCCGCCGCATTCGTCCCGCTCCACGGCATAAAGGCGGCAAACGGGATCGCGACGATCACCAGCGAAAGAACCGCCGCGAACTGCCTTTGTTTCCTCTTCACATTGCCACCCCGCTGTCCGCTTCAAGGGATAGCCACCATTCGGGATTATTCCGGAAGCGCTCATTCCTGCAAGCGTCGCAATTCTCCGCCCCGCACCCGCTACAATATCGCTTTTGAAACTCCATATCCCACGGCGCTTCGATAATCGGAAGGGAACGCAAGAACCGCCCCAGCTCCTGCGCGCCCGCCGTGATTGCTTCAAAGTTCGTTTTGCCCATATTGAATAGCCCTCCTTGCTCTTATCCCTCAATCCCGATATAAAGCACGTTTTCGTCCGCTCGAAGCTCCGTCACCTTGCAATTTTCGTATTTGTGCATTTCGTCACGGGCGAAATCTTTATAAAGTCCCTTGTAAATCCGCTCTTTCGTGTATCCATCTTCCCTAATATAGATGTTTACGTTTGTCATTCCACCGATCACATATCCGATCGTTTGCAATGCGACGTGATTTGCGATCCTCTTCATTCTCATATTGAATAGCCTTCCTTTCGTTACTGATTTGCGGCGCGTCTTTTGCCCCTGCGCCTAATGTTTTCAAGTGCTGTCGTCTGTGCAAGATCGGCGCTGTAAACAGGACGCTTGTTTTCGTCAAGCTCTCCCGTGTATCCGCGTTTAAGCTCTTCGTAAATAGCGGCAACGCTTCTTCCGATCTTCGCGGCAATATCCACCGCGCGTTCGCCGTCGCTGTAAAGTGCTTCGATTTCGCGGCGCTGATCGAACGTCAAATACGAATATCCGTCCATTTCGCAAGCCTCCTTTCGCCGTCCGGATAAAAAAATAAAGCAGGAAAACCCGTTTCGGTTTTCTCTGCTTTTAATGTTACTCCGTACAACTTTGGCATTTCGGAAGAATTTTGGTTGACTTTGTCCAGATGGTGATATAAACTATATGAGAAAGTCCATATAGCCTGTCCCGGCCGGAAACGGCGCATGGAATAGGGTGCAAAGCCCTGCGAGTCGGTCACTGTGAAGCCCCCTGTGGGGATAAGTCAGATACATGGGGACAGGAAAGCGTTTCTGCCAGAACCATGGAACGTAGAACTGAGATTCGGATCTCCGGCGGCAGAGGCCGCCGGAGATTTTTGCGTGCCGGGAGGCAGATGAATCATTAGGGTCAGACGCCCAGAAAGGAAATCTGCATTGGAACAAAATAAAGCGCTTTTGGTGGTGAGCTTTGGCACGTCTCACCACGACACCAGAGAGAAAACCATCGATCAAATTGAGGCCTATCTGGGACAATCCTTTCCGGACCGCAAGGTTTACCGGGCCTGGACCAGCGGAATGATCATTCAGAAGCTGAGGCGGGAGGGAATTGAAACAGATACCGTGCCTGATGCGCTGGAGCGGATGCTCCGGGACCGGATCACCGATGTGCTGATTCAGCCGACGCACCTGCTCAACGGGATAGAAAACGACCAAATGCTCCGGCAGGCTGACGCGTACCGGAGCCGGTTTCAAAACCTGCGCATCGGCGCGCCTCTTTTGACTTCCGACCGGGATTTGCAGCGGGTGGCGGAAATCCTGACGGCGCAATTTCCCGATTTGGGCGAGGAAGAGGCCGTGCTGCTGATGGGGCACGGCACGGAGCACGATGCCAATGCGGTATACGCCGCTCTGGACTACCGATTTAAGGATATGGGAAGAGACCGGTTCTATATGGCGACCGTGGAGGGCTACCCTGCTCTGGAACAAGCGTTGCGGCAGATGAAGGCAAATCAGAGGCTGCAAAAGGTGTATTTGGTTCCGTTCATGATTGTGGCGGGGGACCATGCCAAGCATGATATGGCCGGGCCCAAGCCCGACTCCTGGAAGCGCATGGTGGCGGACGCCGGCTATGAGCCCTGCTGCCTGCTGCGAGGCTTGGGAGAGCTGCCGGAAGTCCGGCAGCTGCTGGCGGAGCACGCCGGGCAGGCGGAGGCCCGGCAGTCGGCGCCTTTCCGGGGGAAGCTCACCGGTGTGGGAGTAGGGCCGGGAGACCCGGAGCTTTTGACATACAAGGCCATGAAGCACATTCAAAATTGCGACCTGCTCGTTCTTCCGGACTCGGACCGGGGCAATTGCGTGGCGTATCAAATTGTGGAAAAGGCCTGGGCCGGAGTCCGGAACAAGCCCGTTTTGCAGGTGGCCATGCCCATGACCCATGACAAGGCCCGCATGGCTGAAAGTCATTTGGCAGCGGCTCGGGCTGTGGAGCGGCATTTGGACCAGGGAAAGCAAGTGGTTTTCTTAACCCTGGGGGATCCTTCCGTATATTCCACGTATTTCTATCTCCACCGGCAAATTACAGCGGACGGCTACGAAGCGGAGATGGTACCCGGCGTGCCCTCTTTTTGCGCGGCGGCGGCTCAATTGGGCCGGAGTCTGGGCATGGGGACGGAGATGATCCACATCATTCCCTCTTGGCATGGCGTGGAGCAGGGCCTGGACCTGCCGGGTGTGAAGGTACTGATGAAGGCCGGTTCGCAGATGGGCCGGGTGAAACAGGCGCTGCTGGACCGGGGGATGGAGGCCGCTATGGTGGAAAATTGCGGCATGGATGGCCAGCGGTGCTTCCGGAGCACGGCAGAGATCCCGGAGGACGCCGGGTACTTTTCCCTGCTGCTTGTCCGGGAGGAAGGAGGCGCGCGATGATACATTTTGTGGGAGCGGGTTCCGGCGCGGTGGATCTGATTACGGTCCGGGGGCAAAGATTGCTGTCACAGGCGGACCTGATTGTTTACGCGGGGTCTCTGGTGAATCCGGCCTTGCTGGAATATGCCCGGCCGGACTGCCGGATTTTGGACAGCGCTCGGATGACCTTGGAGGAGGTCGTTGCCGCCATGCTGGAGGCGGAGAGAGACGGAAAGACCACAGTGCGCCTGCACACCGGGGACCCCAGTATTTACGGGGCCATTCGGGAGCAAATGGACCGGTTGGATGCAGCCGGGGTCTCTTATGATGTGTGCCCCGGTGTCAGCGCCTTTTGCGGCGCGGCGGCGGCGCTTCATTTGGAGTACACGCTGCCCGGGGTGAGCCAGAGCTTGGTGATCACCCGGATGGCAGGCAGAACGCCGGTGCCGGAGGCGGAGTCCATCGAGTCCTTTGCGGCGCACAAAGCCAGTATGGCCATATTTTTATCCACCGGGATGCTGGAGGAGCTGTCCCGCCGCCTGGTGGCCGGGGGATATGACGCAGACACGCCCGCCGCCATTGTATACAAGGCCACCTGGCCGGACGAGAAGGTCTGCGTCTGCACCGTACAGACTTTGGCCCGGACCGCCCGGGAGCACGGGATTACCAAGACGGCCTTGATTTTGGTGGGCCGCGCGGTGGCGCACCAGGAATATAACCGGTCGGAGCTGTATCACCCGGCTTTCTCCACCGGATTTCGGAAGGCCAAGCTATGACGATTTGGATCATCTCCTTTACCCTTCGGGGGGCGCATCTGGCGGCCCGGCTGGCCGGGCGCCTGCCGGAGGCCAGAGCCTTCGGTATGGCGAGATATGCGGCCGGGACGGGGACCGAGCCGGTGGAGGAGCTGGCTTTGTGGTGCCGGACAGCCTGGGAGCAGGCGCAGGGTTTGATTTTTGTGGGCGCGGCGGGCATTGCGGTGCGCTCTGTTGCGCCGCTGCTTCGGAAAAAGACGACCGACCCGGCGGTGGTGGTGATCGACGAGGCGGGCCGGTTCGCCGTTTCCCTGGTCTCGGGCCATGTGGGCGGAGCGAATGAGCTGGCGCGTCAAGTGGCGCAGTGCCTGGATGCCGTTGCGGTGGTGACCACCGCCACAGATGTCAATCAAAAATTTGCCGTGGATGTATTTGCGGAAAAAAACCGCATGGTAATCCATTCCATGGCGAAAGCAAAGGAGATCTCCGCCGCCGTTTTGGCCGGGCATCCCGTGGGCCTGCATACGCGGCTGCCGCTTTGTGGAAGTTTGCCGCCGGAGTTGACCCCGGGCCGGGTTCAAAGGGAAAATATCGAGATCGGCTATTGCGCCCAATATGCCGACAGCCTGCTGCTGATTCCCCGGAGCATTTATCTGGGAATCGGCTGCCGGCGGGGGACCGGCGCGGCGGAAATTGCCGGAGCGGTGGAATCGGCGCTTTCTGCCGGCGGGCTTCCCCGGTGCGCCTTGGCGGGAGCGGCCAGCATCGACTTAAAAATGGGAGAATCGGGTCTTCTGGAGTGGGCCCGGGGGGAGCAGCTCTCCCTGTCTTTTTATTCTGCCGAAACGCTTCAGACGGCGCCCGGATGCTTTTCGGGTTCCGAATTTGTCAAAACGGTAACCGGCGTAGACAATGTATGTGAGCGGGCGGCGGTATTGGCCGCCGGGGGCGGCCGCCTGATCTGCTCCAAACAGGCGTTCGGCGGCGTGACGGTGGCGGCTGCTGAAAAAGAAATGAGGATTGTGTTATGAAGAAATTGACGGTAGTGGGCATTGGCCCGGGGGCCTATGAGCAAATGACGATACAAGCCGCTGCGGCGCTGGGGCAGGCTCAGGTCATCGTGGGCTACACGGCGTATGTGGATTTGGTGCGGGATCATTTCCCGGACAAGCGGTTTTGCGCCACGCCGATGACCAAAGAGGTGGAGCGGTGTGAGCTGGCGTTTCAGGAGGCCATGGCAGGGCAGGACGTGGCCGTGATTTGCTCCGGCGACGCCGGGGTGTACGGAATGAGCGGCCTCATTTATGAGGTGGGGCAGCGATATCCCCAGGTGGAGATCGCGGTGGTTCCGGGCGTGACCGCCGCCCTCAGCGGGGGCGCGGTGTTGGGCGCGCCGCTGATTCATGATTTTGCAGTCGTCAGCCTCAGCGACCGGCTGACCCCCTGGGAGAAAATTGAAAAGCGTCTTTTGGCGGCGGCAGAGGCGGATTTTGTCGTCTGTCTGTACAATCCGGCCAGCCGGACGCGGCGGGATTATCTCCAAAGGGCCTGCGCCTTGCTGCTCCGGTTCCGTGAGCCGGAGACGGTCTGCGGCGTGGTGAAGAACATCGGCCGGGCGGGGCAGGCGTCCCAGGTGTGTTCTCTCTCCCGGCTTGGGGAGCTGGAGGTGGATATGTTCACCACGGTTTTTGTGGGGAATTCTCAGACCCAAGAGCTGGACGGCCATATGGTCACGCCCCGGGGATATCGGCTATGAGACAGGCGCTGATTTTTTCCGGCACCAGCGACGGCAGCAGCCTGGCCGTTTGCCTGGCCCGCCGGGGATGGCAGGTGACCGTGTGTACGGCTACGGCCTATGGAGCCAAGGCGCTGCCTGCCATCCCCGGAATCCGGCTCCGGACCGGCCGTATGGACGCGGCGCAGATGGAGGCTTTTTTGAAAGAATATCCGTTTGACACAGTCGTGGACGCGACCCATCCCTATGCGGCGGCTGTGTCTGAAAATATCCGGCGGGCTTGTCAAGCCGGGCAGGTGCCGTGCCTGCGCTTGCTGCGGCGGGATCAGAGCTGTCAGGGCGTTGTGGAGGTTCCCGACACAGCGGCGGCGGCTTGCTTTCTGAACACGGTTTCCGGCAACGTGCTGCTCACCACCGGCAGCAAGGAGCTGGATGCCTACGGGGCTGTGACGGATCAGAGCCGGCTCTATGCACGGGTTCTGTCCACACAGGAGTCGGTGGCCCGGTGCCGGGCGCTGGGGTTTGAGGGAAAGCGCCTGATTGCCATGCAGGGGCCCTTCTCGGAAGAGTTGAATCTGGCCATGTTGCGGCAAATTGGGGCCAGGTGGCTGGTGACCAAGGCTTCCGGCAGCGCCGGTGGATTCCCGGAAAAGCTGGCGGCAGCCCGACGGGCCGGGGTTGGGGTGGTCGTCATCCGAAGGCCCCTGGCGGAGTCCGGCCTGTCTTTGGACGAGATGGTCCAAGCGCTCACGGGTATGCCCCAGGAGCGGGAGGTGAGCCTGGTGGGCATCGGCATGGGCAGCCCGGAGTCGCTGACCGGCGAGGCGGTGCAGGCGCTGGAGGAAGCGCAGGTTCTCTTCGGCGCGCCGCGTATGCTGAAGGCGGTGGAAGGCTTCCCTGGTTTGAAGATTCCGGAATATCGAGCTGAATTCATAGCCCGGGAGATTCTCCGCCGGGAGGAGAGCCGGTTTGCAGTGGTCCTTTCCGGGGATCCGGGCTTTTACAGCGGGGCGGCTCCCCTCCGCGCGCGGTTGGCGGGAAATCCTGCGGTCCGGGTGCGGGCGGTTTGCGGGCAGAGCTCGGTTGCTTACTTATGCGCCAAGCTGGGCAAGTCCTGGCAGGATGCCGTGCTGCTGAGCCTCCACGGGCGACCGGGGAATCTGGCCGGGGCCGTGCGGCGTAACCGGAAGGTTTTTGCACTGGCTTCCGACAATGTGAGGGAACTGCTGGAGGAGCTCTGCCTCTGCGGCCTGGAAGACGCCCAGGTCTCGGTGGGCTCCTGTCTGGCCGGTCCGGAAGAAACAATCGTCCAGGGCGATGCCGCTTCCCTGCGGAGCCGGGATTTTCCCCCGCTGTCCTGCCTGCTGGTGGAGTACGATCAGGGCGGGTGCCTTCCTGTGACGCCGGGGCTGCCGGACGAGAGCTTCCAGCGCGGCGGGGTTCCCATGACCAAGGAGGAGGTGCGCGCCGTCTCCTTAGCCAAACTGCGCCTGACGGAGAAGGCCGTCGTTTACGATGTGGGAGCCGGTACCGGCTCGGTCTCCGTGGAGGCGGCTTTGCAGGCCTGGCGGGGGACGGTCTACGCCATTGAGCGAAATCCGGAGGCCTGTGATTTAATCGCGGAGAATTGCCGCCGGTTTGCGGCGCGAAACGTAACCATAATCTCCGGCAGTGCGCCGGAGGCGCTGCAGGAGCTGCCCGCGCCCACCCATGTGTTTCTGGGCGGTACCGGCGGGTCCATGGCCGGAATCCTCCGCTGTGTTCTGGAGAAAAATCCCCGGGTTCGGGTGGTAATCGATGCCGTTACCCTAGAGACGGTGACGCAGATCCTGACGCTGACCCGGGAGCTGGCGCTGCCGGATCCGGAGTTGGTTCAGGTTACGGTGGCCCGGTCCCGACGGGTGGGCGGCTATCACATGATGAACGGCGCCAATCCGGTATTCATCTGTTCCTTTGGAGGAGACACGCCATGAAAAGACCCAGATTCCTGCTCGGCGGCGTGATGAGCGGCAGCGGAAAAACCACGGTAGCCTGCGGACTGCTGCAGGCGTTTCAAAATCGGGGGCTGCGGCCTTCTTCCTTTAAATGCGGCCCGGATTACATTGATCCCATGTTTCACGCCTCCGTCATGGGAGTAAAAAGCGGAAATCTGGACGGATTTTTCACGGACGGGCAGACCATGCAGTTTCTGCTGGACCGGGGAGCCGCCGGCACGGATCTTTCCGTGCTGGAAGGAGCCATGGGCTATTATGACGGCATTGCTTCCACAGATCAGGGCTCCAGCTATGCTGTGGCGGCTGCCACGCAGACGCCGGTGATTTTGGTGGTTCCGGCCCGGGGAATGGGGTTGTCGGTTGCGGCGGTGATAGAGGGCTACTGCCGGTTCCGGCGGGATAGCCGGATCCGGGGCGTCATTTTAAACCGGATTTCTCCGGGTTTGTATCAGGAGCTGAAGCGTGAAATTGAGGCGCGCTGCGGCGTTCGGGTCTTCGGCTATCTTCCGGAGCTGCCGGAGCTCACCTTGGAGAGCCGCCATTTAGGCCTGCACATGCCCGGGGAGGTCGGAAGCCTGCGGGACAAGCTGAACCGTCTGGCGGCACAGATGGAGCGCACTTTGGACTTTGATGGGATCCTGGCGCTGGCTCAGGAGGCGGGGCCTCTGATGGGAAGAGGACCGGAGCTGAACCCGGGCAGTCCCGTGCGCCTGGCGGTAGCCAGGGATGAGGCCTTTTGCTTTTCCTATCGGGAGAATTTAGAGCTGCTCCAGGACCTGGGGGCGGAATTGGTTCCGTTCTCGCCGCTCCGGGATGAACAGCTGCCGGAAGGCGCCGCGGGTCTGCTCCTGAACGGCGGTTACCCGGAGCTCCACGGACCGGCTTTGGCAGAAAATCGGGCCATGCGCCGTGCCGTTCGCGACCGGATTCAGCAGGGCCTTCCCACCGTTGCCGAGTGCGGCGGCTATTTGTATCTCCAGCAGACGCTGGAAACCGAAGAGGGCCGGTTTCCCATGGCGGGCGTTCTGCCTGGAACGGGATGGAATACGGGCAAGCTTTGCCGGTTTGGCTACCTCACCCTCCGCTCCCGGCGGGACAGCCTGTATGGACCGGCCGGTACGGAGCTGCGGGCCCATGAATTTCACTATTTCGACACGAATGACCCGGGGGAGGCCTTCGACGGGGTGAAGCCCGTCCGGGGCACGCATTGGCGCTGCATCCACAGCCGGGGCAATTTGTTGTGCGGCTTTCCCCATGCCTACCTGTACGCCAACCCCTCCTGTGCCGTCCATTTCCTGGAGGCCTGCCGCCGGTGGGAAAAGGAGGGGAGGCAATGAATTGGATTTTATGCCGCGCCGTGGCTTTGTTAATCGGCTTTTTGGGGGAACAGCAGATCGGCTGGCCCCGGAAATGGTACCACCCCATTATGGCCGTCGGCTCGCTGATCTCCGGTGCGGAGCGGATGCTCCGAGCTTGGTTCCCCAAGAGCAAGGCAGGAGAGCGGGCGGCGGGGATTGTCATGGCGTCGGCTTTGCCTCTGCTGACGCTGGGCGTGTCCGGAGGTGTGCTGTATTTTCTGTACCGCTGGAGCTGGATTGCCGGTCTTTTGGTGGAGAGCGCTATGTGCTGGAGCATTTTTGCCTCCGGCAGCCTCCGAGACGCGGCGCAGGAGGTGGAGACGGGCCTGTCCCACAGTGTGGAGGCGGGCAGGCAGGCGGTGAGCAGAATTGTCGGCCGGGACACCCGGCAGCTGTCCCAGGCAGGTGTCGTCCGGGCGGCGGTGGAGACGGTGGCGGAAAATCTCTCCGACGGCGTCCTTGCGCCCTTGGTCTTTACGGCGTTGGGCGGGGCGGCCGGAGGCTATTTCTACAAAACGGTCAATACGATGGATTCCATGGTGGGCTACCGAAATGACCGGTACCGGTATTTCGGCACCGGAGCGGCCCGGTTGGACGATGTGTGTAACGCAATTCCCGCCCGGCTGTCGGCGATTTTGATGGTGCTTCTGGCGGGCTTCTGCGGCCTGGACCGGCGGCGCGCCTGGCGGACGTTTTGCCGGGACCGGTACTGTCATGCCAGCCCGAACTCCGCCCAGACGGAGTCGGTGATGGCCGGAGCGCTGGGCCTGCAGCTGGGCGGAGATGCCTGGTATTTTGGGCAGCTGCACAAAAAGCAGACCATCGGCGATGCCCTGCGGCCTGCAGAGCCTGAGGATATTGCGCGGGCGGTTCGTCTGATGCTGGCGACTTCCGATGCGGCGGTGTGCTTGGCCGTGATGCTTTTGGTCTGGATTGGAGGATGAGACATGAAGACGGAATTGGAACATGTGCATCCGGCGGAGATTGAGCGCCGGAGCTTTTCCATCATTTCCCAGGAGCTGGGGCCCCGCACTTACGCGGGACCTTATGACGAACTGATTTTAAAGCGTGTGATTCACGCCAGCGCGGACTTCGATTACGCAGATCACCTGGTCTTTTCCCCCGGCGCGGTAGAAAGCGCCATGGAGGCCATCCGGGCCGGTGCGGACATTGTCACAGATACCCAGATGGCGAAGGCCGGGATCAACAAGACCGCTCTGGCCCGGTTCGGCGGGCAGGTGCGCTGCTTTATGTCCGATCCGGACGTGGCCCGGGAGGCGGGGGACCGGGGGACGACCCGGGCGGCTGTCTGTATGGAGCGGGCGCAGGCGCTGCAGCAACCCCTGGTTTTTGCTGTGGGCAATGCGCCCACGGCGCTGGTTCGCCTGTATGAACTGGTGCAGGAGGGGAGACTGACGCCGGCCTTGATCATCGGCGTTCCGGTGGGCTTTGTCAACGTGGTGGCCTCCAAGGAGCTGATTGAGCAGGCGGGAGCTCCCTACATTGTGGCCCGCGGGCGAAAGGGCGGCAGCAATGTGGCCGCCGCCATTTGCAACGGAATCCTATACCAGATGAAGTGAGAGACAGAACATGAACATACAAATGATTGGTGTGGATCACACCCTGGCGCCGGTGGGGATCCGGGAGCGCTTCTCGTTTACCAGTACGGCGGCGGAAGCGGCGATGCGGTCTGTCTGCAGGCGGGAGCAGGTGGAAGGCTGTGTCCTTTTGACCACCTGCAACCGGACGGAGCTTTGGCTCAGCGCCCAGGGGGAGCTGGAGCTGCCGGAGCTGCTGTGTGGACTCAAGGGGCTGAACCCGGCCGCCTATCAGCCGTACCTGGTGTGCCGCCGGAACCGGGAGGCGGTGCAGTACCTGTTTTCTCTGGCAAGCGGACTGAAGTCCATGATTCTGGGAGAGGATCAGATTTTGGCGCAGGTCAAAGCAGCGCTGGCCCGAGCCAGGGAGCTCCAATGCTGCGGCAGTACCTTGGAGGTGCTGTTCCGCCATGCGGTGACGGGGGCAAAACGGGTGAAGTCCCAGCTTCTGCTGTCTACGGCAAACGCCTCCGCTGCGGAATTGGCCATGGAGCAAATGCAGGTGCAGGGGTATGCGTTTTCCGGGAAGCGGTGTCTGGTCATTGGAAATGGGGAGATGGGCAAACGGGCGGCGGCGGCTTTATTGGCAGCCGGCGCTTCGGTGACGGTGACGGTGCGGCAATACCGCAGCGGCCTGGTGGAGGTGCTGCCGGGATGCCGCCGCATCGATTACGGGCAGCGGTATGAGTATCTGCCGTCCTGCGACCTGGTGGTCAGCGCCACCAGCAGCCCGAATGTGACGATCCGGGCGGAGGAGCTGGCCCGGTGCGGGCTGGACCATGACCTGTTGCTCCTGGACTTTGCCGTACCCCGGGACATAGATCCCGCCGTCGCGGCGCTGCCCCATGTGACGCTTTATAACATCGACCGGTTCTCCCTTCCCCAGTCCGGAGAGCTGAAGCGTCAGCTTCAGGAGGCGGAGGAGCTGCTGCAGCAGGAGCTGGAAAAATTTGAGGCGTGGCAGGCCTGCCGGGATTTGATTCCCCAGGTGGAGGCCTTGGGCGCCTATATGGCCCGGGAGGTGGACTTCCGGATCGGACCGGCGGTCCGGGGGCTGGCTCTGACCAGAGAACAGGATCGGAGCCTGACCCAGGCGGTGGAAAGCGCCGCCGGTCACGTACTAAAAAAGCTGATGTTTGCGGTCCGGGATGAGGCGGGCGCGGAGGTGCTGCGCCAATGCCTGGCGGCAATGGAGCAGGTGGCGGCCTATGAGTGAGAGAAAATTCCCCTTGTTTTTGAATCTCACAGGCAGAGAGGTTTGGCTGTTCGGCGGCGGGGCGGTGGCGCTGCGCCGGGCGAAGACGTTGCTTGCTTTCGGGCCCAATCTGACCGTTGTGGCGCCGGAGCTGGACCCGGCGTTTTTGGAGCTGCCGGTGCGCTTGGAACGCCGGGCCTACGCGCCGGGGCAGATGAACCGTCCCTTTCTGGTGCTGGCCGCCACCGGCGATGCAGCGGTCAACCGAGCCATTACAGCAGAGGCCCGGTCCAAAGGGGCCTGGGCCAATAACGCCTCGGACCGGCGGGATTGTGATTTTTTCTTCCCTGCCGTCATTCTGAAGGAGGACATCACCGTGGGCCTTACGGGAGACGGGCAGGATCATTCAGCAGTGCGCCGGGCGGCGGCGGCAATCCGGGAGATGAAATTATGAGCCGAATCATTTGCATTGGCAGCCGGGAAAGCCGGTTGGCCGTCATCCAGACCCGCCAGGTGGCGGATTATATCCGGCGGACGATGCCGGAGGCGGACGTGCGGTTGATCACCATGAAAACAACGGGGGACCGGATTTTGGACCGGTCTTTGGAGGCCGTGGGGGGCAAAGGGCTGTTTGTGAAGGAGCTGGACCGGGCGCTTTTGGAGGGCCGGACCGAGCTGTCCGTTCACAGCTTAAAGGACCTGCCCATGGAAACGCCCCAAGCGCTTCCCATTTTGGGCTATTCCCGGCGGGAGGATCCCAGAGATGCGCTGATTCTTCCGGCGGGGACGACCCAGTGGGATCAGAGCAGGCCCTTGGGCTGCTCCAGCCGGAGGCGGATTTTGCAGCTCAAACGGCTGTATCCCCAGGTGCAGACGGCGTTGGTTCGGGGAAATGTCCTGACCCGGCTGCAAAAGCTGGACCGGGGGGAATACGGGGCGCTGATTCTGGCGGCGGCGGGGCTCAAGCGGCTGGGGCTGGAGGACCGAATTAGCCGGTATTTTACCCCGGAGGAGATGCTGCCGGCGGCGGGACAGGGCATTCTGGCGGTCCAGGGCCGGGCCGGTTTGGATTACGGCTATTTAGACGGCTTTTTTGACCCGGCAGCGTCTGCCTGCGCCCAGGCAGAGCGCGCTTTTGTTCGCGCCCTGGACGGCGGCTGCACCGCGCCCATTGCGGCCTACGGACAGGTCCGGGGGCATATTCTGACGCTCACCGGGATGTACTGCCGGGACGACGGCAGCGACGATTGGCGGGGGTCCGTGCAGGGCGAGCCCCGGGAGGCGGAGCAGCTGGGCTTGACCCTGGCGGCGATGTGGAGGGATGCATATGGCGGGTAAAGTTTGGTTGGTGGGCGCGGGTCCTGCAGACGGCGGCCTTCTGACCTTAAAAGGAAAGGCGGTTTTGGACCAGGCGGAGGTGGTGGTTTACGATGCTCTGGTGGGGGGAGAGATTCTGGCATGGATTCCCCCCCAGGCGGAGAAAATCAACGTGGGAAAACGAGCCGGCTGTCACCGGAAGACACAGGAGCAGATCAACGAAATTTTATGGACCAAGGCGCGGGAAGGAAAGCGGGTGGTCCGGTTGAAGGGCGGCGATCCGTTCCTGTTCGGCCGGGGCGGGGAGGAGCTGGAGCTCCTGACGGCTCATGGGGTGGACTATGAGGTGGTGCCCGGCGTCACCTCGGCGGTGGCGGTTCCGGCTTACTGCGGCATTCCGGTGACGCACCGGGATTTTTGCTCCTCCGTCCATATCATCACCGGCCATCCACAAATGGGACGGAAGCCGCAGTTGCCGTTTCGGGCGCTGGTGGAGGCAGGGGGAACGCTGGTATTCCTTATGGGACTGGCAGCCCTGCCGGAGATTTGCGCCGGTCTTCTGGAGGCGGGCATGCCCCCCGATACCCCGGCGGCGGTTTTACAGCAGGGGACCACGGCGGAGCAGGCGGCTGTGACGGCGGATCTGCAGAGCTTGCCCAGCCGGGCGGCCCAGGCGCAAATCCGGCCGCCTGCCATTTTCCTGGTGGGCGGCGTATGCGGTTGCCGGGAGAAATTTGCCTGGCGGGAAAAACTGCCCCTGTTCGGCTGCCGGGTGGTGGTGACCCGTCCCCGGGAGCGTGGCGGGAGCCTGGCGGGCAGGCTGCGGGAGCTGGGCGCGGAGGTCTTGGAGGCGCCGGCCATCGCTACGGTGCCCCTGGAGCCCGACGCGGCCTGGGATGCGGCTATGGAAGCGGCGGACCGCGCCGCCTGGCTGGTGTTCACCAGCAGACGGGGGGTGGAGCTGTTTTTGGAGCGGCTCCGGAGTCAGAACCGGGACATTCGCATGTTTCACCGGGCCGAAATTGCAGCCATTGGGACCGGTACCGAGGCGGAGCTCCGGAAGTACGGCTTGATCCCCCGGCTGGTTCCTGCCGTTTTTGACGGGGCCCATTTGGGCAGAGCGTTGGCGTCTCGTCTTCAGCCGGGGGATGAGGTTTGGATTCCCCGGGCCCTGCATGGGTCGCCGGAACTGCTGCAGGAGCTGAAACAGGCGCCCGGCGCGATGCTCCGGGAGCTGCCTTTGTACGACACGGTATATGAGTCTGCCGGGGCGCTGGATTGGGCGGCGGTATTCCAGGAGCATCCTCAGACGTTGGCGGTTTTTACCAGCGCCTCCACCGTGCGGGGATTTGCCGCCGGTATGGGGAAGCTGGATCCCCACGCGGTGCGCGCCCTGTGCATCGGTCCGCAGACTGCCCGGCAGGCCCGGGAGCTGGGTATGCAGGTCTTTGTTTCGGAACAGGCGTCGATGGACAGCCTGATTCGGCTTGTGATGGAATTACACAGAGGAGATAGACGATGAACATAGTGCAAAGGCCCCGCCGCCTGCGGGGCAATGAAACCATACGAGGCATGGTCCGGGAGACACGGATCAGCAAATCCGCTCTGATTTATCCGGCGTTTGTGGCCGAGGGGCTGACGGAGCCCCGGGAGATTGAGGCCATGCCGGGCCAGTACCGCCACACCACGGAAAGCCTCCTGCATATGGGGGAGCGGCTGTTGGAGGCTGGGATCAACAAAATGATGCTCTTCGGCATTCCCCTGGAAAAAGATCCCCTGGGCTCTCAGGCGTACTGTACCCACGGCGTGGTCCAGGAGGCGATGCGGGCGTTAAAGGACCGTCTGCCGGAGCTGTATCTGATTGGAGACGTGTGTATGTGTGAATATACCTCCCACGGGCACTGCGGCATTTTAAACGGCCGGGAGGTGGACAACGATGAAACCCTCTCCTACCTGGCCCGGATTGCCCTGAGTCAGGTGCAGGCCGGCGCAGATATGGTGGCGCCTTCGGATATGATGGACGGCCGGGTCGCTGCAATCCGGACTCTGCTGGATCAAAATCAATACACCCAGATTCCCATTATGTCTTACGCGGTGAAGTATGCGTCCTCCTTTTACGGCCCGTTCCGGGAGGCGGCGGATTCTGCCCCTGCCTTTGGGGACCGGAGGAGCTATCAGATGGATGTTCACAATGTTCGCGAGGGGGTCAAAGAGGCGCTTTTGGACCTGGAGGAGGGCGCCGATCTCATTATGGTGAAACCCGCCATGGCCTTTGGAGACGTCATCGCCAAGGTCCGGGAGGCGGTATGTGTGCCGGTGGCTTCCTACAGCGTCAGCGGCGAATATACCATGGTGAAGTGCGCCGCCCGGGCAGGGGCAATGGACGAGGAGAAGCTCATTTGTGAAATAGCGGCCTCGGCCTTCCGGGCGGGAAGCGATGTTTATCTGACCTATTTTGCACAGGAGCTGGCCCGTTTTCTGGATGAAGGGAGGTTGGGTTGATTGACTCGCTCTGCACAGCTATTTGAGGAGGCCCGGCGGTGGATCCCCGGTGGAGTCAATAGCCCGGTTCGGGCCTTTGCCGCGATTGGCGGGAGCCCCCGGTTTATCGCCCGGGCCGACGGAGCTTATCTGACCGACGTGGACGGCAACCGGTATATCGACTATGTCTGTTCCTGGGGCCCCATGCTTTTGGGACATAACCGGCCGGAGATTCGGGAGGCGGTGTCGGAGGCCGCCGCCCGGGGACTCAGCTATGGCGCGGCCACAGAGCTGGAGGTGGAGATGGCCCGTCTGGTGTGCCGGATGGTACCTGGGCTGGAGATGGTCCGCATGGTGAACTCCGGTACCGAGGCGGTGATGAGCGCCATTCGGGCGGCCCGGGGCTATACCCGGCGGGATAAAATCATCAAGTTTCAGGGCTGCTACCACGGGCACAGCGATTGCCTTTTGGTGAAGGCCGGTTCCGGCGTCATGACAGCCGGGATGCCCGGCAGCGCCGGGGTTCCGGCCGGGTGCACGTCGGACACGTTGACGGCGGAGTACAATGATCTGGCCGGTGTGGAGGCGCTGTTTAAGGCCAATCCGGATTCGGTGGCCTGCGTGGTGGTAGAGCCGGTGGCAGCCAATATGGGCGTGGTGCTTCCCTCGGAGGGCTTTCTCCAGGGCCTGCGACAGCTGTGCGACCGAAACGGCAGCTTGCTGTTGTTCGACGAGGTGATCACCGGCTTCCGTTTGTCGCCGGCAGGGGCAGTGGGATATTTTGGCGTGCAGCCGGATCTGATGACCTTTGGAAAGATCATCGGCGCGGGAATGCCGGTGGGCGCCTACGGTGGAAGACGGGCGATTATGGAGCAGGTGAGCCCCTTGGGCCCGGTTTATCAGGCCGGGACCCTCAGTGGGAACCCGGTGGCCATGGCGGCGGGGCTGGCCCAGCTCACTTTGCTGCGCGACCATCCCCAGTGGTACGAAAGGTTACATGAAACGGCCGACCGTTTCTTTGCAGAGATTCAGGCCACGCTGGCCGCTTGCGGCCTTCCATATCCCGTGAATCATTTGGGAAGCTTGGGCTGTATCTTTTTTACAGATGGTCCTGTGACCAATTATCCCCAAGCCCGCAGAGCCGATACCGAGGAATTTGGAGCTTACTGCCGGTATATGCTGGACCACGGCGTTTACTGCGCGCCCAGCCAGTTTGAGGCCATGTTTTTGTCGACGGCGCATGGAGACGGAGAGCTGAACCAAACGCTGGAGTTCATCCGGTCGTACTTTCAAACCCGGTAAAATGGAGCAGCGGAAATTTTATCAGCAGAAACTCCTCCGCTATGGCTACACCACGGGAAGCTGTGCCGCCGGTGCGGCAAAGGCTGCGACTCTGATGCTGTGCACCGGGCGGAAGGTGGACCGGGTCCCGCTGATGACCCCAGGCGGCGTTCTTCTGGAGCTGGAGGTTCTGGATCCGGTGCTGGACGAAAAGAGCGCTTCTTGCGCCGTCCGGAAAGACGGCGGGGACGATCCGGATGCGACCAGCGGCCTGCTGATTTACGCCAGGGTGCAAAGGATTTCCCGGGGAATTCAGATCGAGGGGGGCGTCGGCGTGGGCCGGGTGACCAAGCCCGGCCTGGATCAGCCCGTGGGCGCCGCCGCGATCAACCATGTGCCCCGCCGGATGATTCAGGCGGCGGTGCAGGAGGCCATGGCAGGAGAGCCCGGCGGCATGGAGGTCACCATCTATGTACCCCGGGGCGAGGAGGTGGGGAGGAAAACCTTCAATCCCCACCTGGGCATTGTCGGGGGCATTTCCATTTTGGGGACCAGCGGAATTGTGGAGCCCATGAGCCAGCAGGCGCTGATCGACACAACGCGGGTGGAATTGAACATGCGAAGGGCTCTGGGAGACACGGACCTGCTGCTTACAGTGGGAAATTACGGGGATGATTTCGCCCGGTACAAGTTGGGCTTGTCTTTGGAGCGGCGCATCAAATGCTCCAACTTCGTCGGGCAGACTTTGTCGGATGCAGCCGCCTTGGGATTTCATCGGGTGCTTCTCATTGGACATATCGGCAAGCTGGTGAAGCTGGGGGCCGGAATTCTCAACACCCATTCTTCCCAGGCAGACGCCCGCATGGAGATTTTGGTATCCTGCGCGCTGGCGCGCGGAGCGTCTTTGGAGGCCCTGCGGGCGGTGGCTGCCTGTGTCACCACAGAGGCGGCGCTCCGGGAGCTTCGCCGGTTTCATATGCTGGAGCCCACCATGGAGGAACTGGGCTGCCGGGTCACGGCACAGCTGGAGCGGCGCTTTGGAGATTTTTTGGAGCTGGGAGTCGTCATTTTTTCCGGGCAGAGGGAAGAGGGGCAGATTCTCTGCCTGTGCGGCCGGGGCGGCGCGCTTTTGGAGCATTGGAGGCGTTTGTCATGATGGATGCACCTCATGGAGGAGATATTTATGCTTATGACCGGGATTTGTTGGATTTCTCCGTCAACCTGAACCCTCTGGGCATGCCGGACCGCGTGCTCCGGGCGATTCGGGAGCATGCGGAGGAGTACGACCGGTATCCGGATCCCCATTGCCGCGCGCTGCGCCGGGCTTTGTCGGTCCGGGAGTCGGTGCCGGAAAAATGGCTGGTGTTTGGCAATGGAGCGGCGGATCTCATTGTCCGCCTGTGTATGGTTTTGAAACCCAAGCGGGCGCTGCTCCCGGCGCCGACCTTTTCCGAGTATGAAAAGGCGGTTCGGTTGGCGGGGGGCGAGGTCCGGCGCTTTTTCCTCCGTCAGGAGGCGGGCTATCAGGTAACGGCAGATTATGCCGACGCGGTGCAGCCGGGAGACAGCGTGGTTTTTCTCTGCAACCCCAACAATCCCACAGGCGCCCTGGCGGAGCCGGGGACGGTGGAGGCGCTGCTCAGCGCCTGTGGGCAGGTAGGGGCGGTTTTGGTCGTAGACGAGTGCTTTTTGCCCTTTACAGACGGGCGCTCCTGCCAAAGCCGGTTGCGGGCATATCCCAACCTGATGGTTCTCCGGGCCTTCACCAAGCTGTATGCCATGGCCGGGCTGCGTCTGGGGTACCTCATGTGTGCGGACGAGGATCTGGCCGGGCGGATTGGCGCCTGGGGCCAGTCCTGGAGCGTTTCGGCCCCAGCTCAGGTGGCCGGGTTGGCTGCTGTGTCGGAAGAGGGTTGGCCGGAACGAACCCGTCGTTTTTTGCGGATGGAGCGCCCCTGGATGACGGACGCGCTGGGGGCGTTGGGCTTTTTTGTCTACCCTTCCCACAGCAACTTTTTGTTATTTCAGGCGAGACCTGATTTGTGGGACCGGGCGATGGCCCGGGGCGTGATGCTTCGCCCTTGCAGCAATTTTCCCGGCTTGGACGGAAGCTATTTTCGCATCGGCCTAAAAAAGCGTGTTCAAAACGAGATGCTTTTGCAGGTTTTAAAAGAAATTGGAGGATAATATGGCAAAGTCGATTATGATTCAGGGGACGACCTCCAGCGCCGGAAAGAGCTTCCTCACGGCGGCGCTGTGCCGGATTTTTGCCCAGGATGGATACCGGGTGGCGCCGTTTAAGTCGCAGAACATGGCCCTGAATTCGTTTATTACGGAGGAAGGCTTGGAGATGGGCCGGGCTCAGGTCATGCAGGCCGAGGCGGCCGGGGTGAAGCCGTCTGTGCGGATGAATCCGATTTTACTCAAGCCCACGGGCGATACCGGCTCTCAGGTGATTGTAAACGGCGAGGTTCGGGGCAATATGACGGCCAGGGAGTATTTTGCCCTCAAGCGGTCGTTGTTCTCCGACGTCATGGACGCGTATCACGCCCTGGCGGCGGACTACGACATCCTTATCATTGAAGGAGCAGGCAGCCCGGCGGAGATCAACCTGAAGCAGGACGATATTGTCAATATGGGTATGGCCGCGCGGGCCGATGCGCCGGTTCTGCTGTGTGGGGATATTGACCGGGGCGGTGTGTTTGCCTCCCTGTACGGTACGGTGGCTTTGCTCAGCCCCGAAGAGCGGGACCGAATTCGGGGCTTGATCATCAATAAGTTTCGGGGGGACCAGAGCATTCTGAACCCCGGCCTTACGGAGCTGGAGCGGTTGACGGGAAAACCGGTCGTTGGGGTGGTTCCCTACCTGCCGCTGGAGCTGGATGACGAGGATTCTTTGACAGAGCGGTTTCAGCGCCCGGCGCACCGGGGGCTACTGGATGTTGCGGTGATTCGGTTGCCCCGGATTTCCAACTTTACAGACTTGAATCCCCTGTCTTGCGTGGAACAGGTCTCGCTGCGCTATGTGCATTCGGCTGGGGAGCTGGGTGAACCGCATCTCATCATTCTACCCGGTACGAAAAACACCATGGAGGATTTAAGGTGGCTCCGGCAATGCGGCTTGGAGGCGGCAATTTGCCGCCATGCGGCCCGGGGCGGGGCTGTGATGGGCATCTGCGGCGGATACCAGATGCTGGGTCGATCTCTGCGCGACCCGGACGGCGTGGAGGCCGGTGGACAAATGCGGGGAATGGGCCTTTTGGATGCCGAAACAGTCTTCCTGGCGAAAAAAACCAGAACCCAGGTCCGGGGCAAGGTCCGAAATGCCGCCGGAATCTTTTCCCCGTTGAACGACGTGGAGTTTACGGGCTATGAGATTCACATGGGCCGTACCACCTCTTCGCTGCCGCCTTTTTCCGGCTTAAGCACGGGTCAGGCAGACGGTCTGTGGTCTGGAAACGTCTTCGGCACGTATGTCCACGGTATTTTTGAGCAGGGGGACTTTACCCGTGCCTTTGTCAACTGTATGCTCCGGAGCATGGGCTTAACGGAAGCCACCGGAGCGGTGGATTGGGCTCAATATAAGCAGCAGCAGTACGATGCCCTGGCGCAGGGGGTGCGGCAGGCGCTGGACATGCCCTATGTGTATCGCCTGTTGGACCTGGATCCCGGAGCGGCCCGATGATAGCCTCCTTTGTGTTCGATCTGGATTCCACCGTGTTAAAGGGAGAGCTGTTGCCGGCCATTGGGGCTTGGGCCGGAGACCGGACCCTGGGTCCGGAAACCATGGCCTCGGTGATGGGAAGCTGCCCGTTTGCCCAAAGCTTTCCTGCCAGGGTAAAGCGGCTGCAGGGGGTACCGGTGGCCCGGGCGGCGGAAATCGCCCTGAGGCTACCCCGGTATGAGGCCCTCTGTGGGTTTCTCCGTGCCAATCGGGACCGATGCTATCTGGCCACGGGAAATCTGGATGTCTGGATCGAACCTCTCGTCTGTCAGCTGGGATTGTCGGGCCATTGCTTTTCCTCCGTTGCCCGGGTGGCGGACGGCCGTGTGGTGGAAATCGTGTCCCTTTTGGATAAGTCTGCGGTCCTGCCCGGTTTGCCCAGGCCCATTGCCGCAGTGGGCGACGGCATGAACGACGTGCCTATGCTGGAGCAAGCCGACGTAGGGATTGCTTTCGCCGCGTCTCACCCGGTTCCGGAAGAATTGGCCGGTGCGGCCCGCTATGTAGCCCGGGATGAAGCGTCTTTGCTGGCTTATTTGGAGAGCCTGTCGGCGGGCTTCCAGCTGTGCGGTATGGAGCGCACGGCGTGCGACCCGGATTCACGTGAGGAGGGGTATCGTCGCGAAAATCCGTTGGTTGATCCAGCCGGCGTCCGATTTTTGGGTTTGCCTGACCGATAGCCCGGAAGTCATCCGAAGAAGCTTTGCTTTATGCCTCCCACTTGTGCGGAACAGGTGGGGGGCATTTGCCTACCCGGGGGTTGACTCCGAACGGCAGCCGGTTGGGCCTTTGGGAAGACATGGCGGCCTGGAAGGATGCCGTGGATGGAAAGTAAGCGTCAAACCTACCACCGACTTGCGGAAGGCTCTCCAATATGAAACAATACTCCCGTATAGTAGCGGATAGTATATGCGACTGCCATATACGATC
>OFMI01000105.1_pt1 | contig 79116 bp, 85 predicted proteins | sample 1541741 | NCBI WGS metagenome assembly OFMI01 (sample SAMN04209219, study PRJEB22552) | human gut metagenome | biome: gut; material: feces | host: Homo sapiens | place: USA: Oklahoma | reverse complement strand
GATATCCGATCCATCATATCCATCCCATCTCTTTTTGTTCCCCGCTTTATATTATTCATCTTTGATTGATAGGATATGATATGATTATCTATATCATTTTCTTTAATTGGTATATCTTTAATTATTTGTGGTTGAAAATCCGTATACGGAAAATCGGTTTCCGTAAAATCCTGATATGGCTGTACCGGATCTGGATTTTTCGTATACCGGTTTTCCATTTCCGTAAAATCCCGACATGGATTTTCTTTCGATAAATGCTGGGATTGTAAGTCTTTTTCATCTTGCTTCTCTGGTTGTTCCTGCTTTTCTGAATGGACTTTTTTTAATTTTTGTAATTCCTCATTTCTGCTTGTTTTCTGAGACGTACTTTTTTCTTCTTTCATTCCTTCCTGCATTCGTTCGGCTACTTCTCGCTGCATTTTCTGAATGATCTGTTCATGGCCTTTTGGATTTTCTATATCTTCTAATTGGCCAGGATACTCCAAAAAAATGTATTCCACACCCTGAAATCTTCCATTCTCCCTATATTCCATTCTACTCAGATATCCATTCTCCTCTAACTCTTTCAGCGCAGACATGACTGCACTCTTTCCTTCTTTTACGATAGCTGTCAAACCGGATACCGAATATTTCCAGTCTGCAGGAAGGGATAATACCAAAGACAGCAATCCGCTTGCCTTTAGGGAAAGATTCATGTCGCGTAAATGATAATTTGACATCATCGTATAACCATCTATTTTTTGGATTCTTTTGTAGACTGCCATAGTAAAAACCTCCTGTTTCTAGCCTTTTGCGATCCGTAGCCCCATTTTCGTCACTGCGTCACAATTTACACCCTTATTTTGATTTTTTTGTCTGCCTGGTACTTTTACCATACCAGGCAGTTTTGTCCATTCTGCAAGCTCTGACACGTTTACAACTGGGGTTATCCATTTTTCTACGTGGTCACTGTGCTTCCGCAAGATGTATGATACATTTTACTCAATTACCTGGTAATATACCGTAACGAAATTTCCGTTTTTTTCCCGGACAACACTTTTTTTTATGTATTGTTTTTCGATCAATTTTTTTAAACCGGATCGTACAGCATCTGCTTTATCTTTTCCAGATTCCACTAACTGATCCACGTTCATGGTTTCGTTCAGGTAGATTGCTGTATACAATCCTTTTTCTTTGAATGATAACGTATTATCATCGTATACTTTTTCTATCATATATTTTTCCTCGTTCTTAAGCACGCTGTAGTCTTTTTGTTTTTCATAAATATCAGTAATATGACATATTTCAATCCTCCAAAATCTCATTAAATTGTGCTGGCATGTCGTGCAGGCTGTAACCGTTTCTGTTCTCCAAAACATTTTCCATCTAAATATCCAGATGAGAATTTCCTGAAGTCTATCGGTGTATCATACATATTACCTTGAGCCGTATCAAATTTGTCGCAAAAATCTATGACTTCTTTCGGTAACCGTAGTATCAGACTCCATTCTTTTTCCTTTTCTTGATCCTGCTTTGAAAATGCTTCTCTTACCCCTTCACAAAAACCGGCTCCATATCCATTGGTTATTTTTTTTTGCGCACCAAGCGATAAATTACAGTATGTCTGTTTCAAATTTTGTATCTGTGTTAAAACGCAGTCCACTGCATATGTAAAAATATTTACACATATACTCACATCTTCTTCGAGTCCAACGAATCCAACAAAATATGTTTTTGAGTGTTTTGCTCTTTCATGTACAGCCTGGCAACAGTAATTTTCGCTAATAACAGTAGATAAAGTGAATATCCAAAAATTTGTTTGTTTTGTGCAGGAAATAGATGTTTTGATTGTTTTGATTTTCTTATTTCCCTCATGCAGCTCTGCTTCGGTTAATTTATACTCTGCCATAAGCTGCCTGGCTTTTAAGAGTGCAGCCTGGGCTTCGAATTCGTTTGGACTTTCTGACAGAGCCAGCAGTTTCCGAATTTTTTTCTCAATGTCCATTTTTTCACCTGTCGATTAACGGAATGGTAACTCTTCATCTGGCATGGCCGAAACATCATGAAATTCTGCATCCATATCTATCTCTCCGGCATTTTCTCCAGAAATCTGATCCCGTTTGCTTTCCGCAAATTCATGCTGTTCAACAACAATGTTCACGGTATAAACTTTAACCCCGTCTTTGTTTGTATAACTTCCAGAATGCAGATGTCCGGAAATAGCGATCTTGGTTCCCCTATGAAGGTATTTTTCTGCAAACTCAGCGTTCTTTCCAAAGGCAACGCAGCGGAAAAAATCTGCGTCCTGCTGTCCATCCTCATGCCGGTATCCTCTTGCAACAGCAAGTGTATAGCTTGCTGTTACGGTAGATTCCTCTTCGCCTTTTCCATTCTTTTTTGAAATGTAACGAATCTCTGGCTCCTTCGTTAATCTTCCAATTTCCCATACTTTGTTCATAATGTACATTCCTTTCCTTAAGTTTATTTCTTTTACAAAATATAATAACGACCGTTAATTTGAGAAATTATTATTTTACTATCTTTTGGAACGGTCACATTCAAGTTCACTCCTTCTTTTTGCTTTCATTGTCCCCGTCATTTTCATCCTGATTCAATATACTTTCTGTTTCTTTATATACCTTTATTGATTTTATAAGTCGGAAATGTGTTAAAATCCACGAAAAACTGTAACAACCAAATTTGTAAACTTCCCGATCACCAACAACAGCGATCAAAGTTGTTGCTTGTTCACTCTGACCTTCCACCTTATAGTAAGAAAAACCTGATCTAAAAAAACCACACTCTGTTCCGCGAGACAGATTAACTTTGACATCTACGCTATAAAAATTTCCTAATGGAAAATGAACTCTGATAACATCTATTCCAAATGGATCATCATATAACAAAAAATATTCCCTGTATAATTTTATTTTGCTATTTAATACACTATTAAGTTCTTCTGTATTTACTTGACTACGTATTTCTTGAGAATCTATATTATTTAGTTCAAACCAGTTATCCAGAATAGCAAATGCCAATGACCATGCAACTTCTTTTGTATTAAACAGGTGTAGCTCAAATGCTATTGTAATAACGAAGCTCCGATATAAGTTATCCAATGATTTTTTTCCGTTGATCCAATAGAAGTGCCTTTTTATACTTGCACTTTTTATAAGATAGTTGGCAAACGAGCTATCGATTCCTTCTGTTGCATTGCAGGATTTTTGTATTGCCTTTTTCCATAAATATTTTTTCCGCATATATTTCCCCTTCTATTTTTTAGCTCTTCCATTAATCAGGTTTCTCATTCTTTCGTGATTAGAACCCCTACAGCAAACAAATCGTAGTCGATATAAATGATGATCTCTATAAAATTGGCTTAAATAGATGAATGTTTCTTATGTGGTTTAAGCAAGAATACTGATCTGCTTTTCTATTTCGTATACTCTGGATAACGGAGCTGGACTGCCTGCCAGAAATATGGAGCAAAAGAGCTGTAAAACAGTTCATTTACTGTATAGTTCTGACATTCTTTCAACTGGTTATCTACTTTGTCTTCATAGTCCACAGTAGGTATCTCCCCCGAAAACAGATTGAATGCCATTCGGATTGCCTTTTCACTGCTGCTTGTCTGCCATCCGGCTTTCAAGCATTCCGTTTTTAAACATTTCTGTTCAAAATCGAATATTTCTGTTACATGACTTCTGGTACTCTGCATCAAATTGATGCAGTAGCATAATGCTTTATCTGCAGAATCTGGTGCAGAAAATTTCTGCAGACTATCGTAATATGCTTTTTTGTGTTCTGAACTCGTAAAACGAATTCCTTCTTCCGGAAAATCAGAAAGATTTTCTACTTGTCTTTTAGATTCTGTTTTTTCTGCAGGTACCGCAACATATGGTTCCGGACCTTGATGTTTCTCCGGAATATCATCTATTTCTTCCCGAATCCAGCCACAACGCAAAGAACATTCTTTTTTACATTCTTTGCAGCATGAGTATGGTGCTTCACAATACGCTGCAGAACCACACGCGCCTGATTTGCTCAGTCCTGTTTTGCACGGCTTGAGGTTTGGGTTTCTTTTTCCTTCTTTTGTGGGCTGTTTAGAAGGTATTTCCTGTGTCACGGATTTGCTTGCGAGATAACCTTCCATTGCAGCCACGGTGAAAAATTCCTTCTGAACAAGATCTTTCTGATCTTCTTTCGACTGCTTGGCCAGATACAATGCAGCTGCAGGTGTCAGTTTTTCTTCTCTGAATGCCTGCATTCCATCTTCTGACAGATGCTTTGCCGTAAACATTAAGTTCTGAATGGTTGATTCACTCCGTTTTGTGGACAGAGCGATTTCTTTCCGCAGTATTCTTCCCTTCAGTGTTTCATCTTTATTGATTTTTGGCAGGAGTTCCTTCAGTCTGACTACCTGCATCATCTGTTCATACCCATTTAAATCATTTCGAGCGGATGAATTTGTCAGGATCAGAAGCAGCTCGGCAACATCATCGTTGCACTCTATGACCAAACACGGAAGATAAGCATATTCCGGAAAGCCACGCTGCACTACGATTTGACTGGCCCGCCATCTGCGGTGTCCGGCCAGAATTTCATACTGTTCTGCATCCTTCTTTCGGACCAGAAGATTCTGAGCAACCCCGCCCAAAATCTGGATAACATCTGCCAGATTTTCCAGTTCTTTTTCACTGTAAAACTGATTAATGTTTGAAACCAATTGCGTATAATGAATTGATTTCATGTTCTGTCGGTAAGATCCAGAGAGAGATGCCAGAACTTTGCTTTTCTTTGCCTGCTCTGCAGACAACCCCATTTTATTCTTTAGGATTGCATTCAAATTTGCCAATTTTCTGCCTCCCTCTTATTCCATCAATGCCAGAACTTCTTTTGTAAGATCTTCGTAGTCTTTTGTTGCCGCATCAAATCTGCGGTGTCTCGCCAACGGTTTTCTTGCCTTATTGGCAGAATTTACAGAAACACGGTTTCTGACCACTGTTTCCAGCATTGGGAACTGGTATCTTTCGATCAGATCATAAATTTCTTCAAGCTGCGATTTGCGTTCCGCATATTTTGCGATGAAAACATGATATGTAAGACCTGGGTTATAGATTTCCTGGATCTGTGCAATGTAATCGGAAAGGAAGTTTAACCCTGTTTTTCCAAAAACGTCCGGCTCATATGGAATCAGAAGTTCATCCGCAGCAACCAGTGCGGCAATCGTTGGCAGCTGCATGGAAGGATGGCAGTCAATGATTGCATAATCGTATCGATCTTCTACTTGTTTCAAAGCTTCTTTGATAATAAGTGGAAGTCCATCTGCTTCTTCCATTCTGGGCGATCCTTTAATCAGATCAAGATTTGGATATTTTGTCCGGTAAATACAACTTATTGTTTTTTTACCATGAAAAATATCCAGCAGAGTTCTGGTGCTTTCGTTGACCTTGCTGTAAATGTAGGTCGCATTGGCCTGCGGATCAGTATCAACCATCAAAACTCTTTTTCCTTTTGCGGAAAGGTTGTAAGCCAGGTTTATAACAGTTGTGGTCTTTCCAACACCGCCCTTGTAGTTGTCAACTGCGATTGTTTTCATGTTTTCTCCTTTCGGGTTCTCAAATGGAACCAATAAAAAATTTACTTATCTGCTTTTATCCAATTCTTATTAATCAATTCATGCACATCCAAATTTGAATGGTACATGGAATGGATCATATTCAATGCACGTTTTCGCCTTCTTTGGATTGTTCGCGAAGAAATTTGTAATTCTTTCGCGACTTCGTTCCAGGATATGAACTTTTCATACAAAAGCTGCAAAATCTCATGTTCTTTACGCGGGAGGCACATATAACATCTATGTATTTTTTGTATACCGTCAATCTCTTCCAGCTTTTCATTGATTCCCTTTTGCAGTTCGCTGGAGTATTCCATTCCTTTAAATTTCTTGTTTTTCAGCAAATCGCTCAGATCATGTAAGCTCGAATGAGTTGTCGCACTCCCGGTTCCTGAATGCTGTAGCGCCAGAAGTCTGCAAAGCCAGTCATCATTAGAATCCAAACTCGCTAATTCACGGACAAAGGCTTCTACGACATATCGTAGCTCTTGAATAATGCGATCATAGTCTTGAATAATTTGGCAGATTTCTTGATCGGTATATTCCCTCATTACTACCCCCGGATTCTATTCTGGATTTTCAGCTTTTTCTTTTTCTTTTTCCTGCATTTTCACGTATTCTTTTGTAGCTTTCATACCGGCAATGAAATTTTGTACGGCATATAATTCATCTTCATCTAATGTTGCCATCAAAAAACCGGAACGTTCTTCTTTTTTAGTTAGTCTTTCGATTGGACTATTCATTTTTATCTCCTCCTTGTCGAAATCTTTTATATTGCTAATTATATCGTTTTGTAAAGATTTGTCAATATTTTTTTATAAAAATATATTGACAAATATATCATTTTTTGCATACTATATTTACAAAATGATATAATTATGATAAAATATTTTTTAAAAAGGAGGTACAAAATGAGCACAATCAATGAGAGACTTCGTGATTTGCGCGTAGCATGTAATTTAACACAGAAAGAGTTTGGAGAAATCATAGGATTAAGCTGGGGAAGTGTATGTCAAATAGAAACTGGCAGAAGAAATGTTACAGAAAGACATCTTCACCAAATAGAAATATGGCCAAAGAAAAAAGTGAACATGAAATGGCTCAGAACCGGAGAAGGTACTTCCATGTTTTTAGATGATCCACTTGAAAAAAAGATGTTGGAATTGAAAGCAGTTTTCGGTCTAAATAATGCACAATTTAATCTCTTTAAAAATTTTCTACAATTGCCCCCAGCTAGTAGAGATATTATATCCAATTATTTAGAAAGTTGTTTTGGGAACCGTGTACCCGATCAAAAAGAAAAACTTCCCACATCAACAAAAGAACTGGAAACTTTAGAAAAACGGTATAAGCCCAAAAAAGAAGAAAATGCGTAAAACGCCAGGGACCTTCATGAAGAATGAAGTTCCTGGCGTTCTGCCATATTACCGGATCATGTAGATAAACTTTGTTTTGCCGGAAAAGTTGATGTTGTAACATAACGTGTTTTCTCTCAAGAAATATAATGCATATATGTTACCTGGTTTGTAAAAAACATATTTTTTTTCAATAGTCTCACCTCCTGTCTTATACGCCTGAGAGGTTATTATATTACAAAAATTGGTAAATTTGTGCTGGTAATTTCCTGGATTTTCAGACTTTTGTGTAATATAAAGGATTCTTTTTTTCCGATCCACGCTGCAGCGGTCGATTTTTCTTTTCCTGACGTTGTAAAATTCTAATTTTGGAATATTGCATTCTGAATCTGCATATGATATAATGCCGATAGGCAATAAATGATGTGAGTATCCAAGTGGATACGCAAAAATCCCCGGAGGTCGCAACTCCGGGGATTTTCTATTCCGTTGTGGCGGGGTGGCTTATGCCCCAGGCTGGCTACCGCTTATTTGTCTCCATCCAGCCATTTGCAGATGTAGTAGGCAACTACGCTTGCCAAGACAGAGAACAAAAATGATGTGATTAAATCCAAGTGGAACACCCCCTTTCCGCACCAGTATAGGGGTGGTAGCTCTCAGATTATATCATAAAAATATGGATTTTGGAATATTGCATTCCGGAGCTGCATATACTATAATGCCGATAGGCAAATGAAATAAACGGATTGCAAAAGTCAACAAAATCCCCGTGAGGTACCAGCTCACGGGGATTTTTATTCCGTTTTAACAAAGCGGAAAGAAAGCTGACTGCATACGAGATACTGGATCAAGCAAGCCGACAGTATACAAGTGGCGGAAGCGAAAGCAAATATATATAAAAGTGCTTGCATAATATATACATTTGCTGTATAATAAAAAAAGAAAGGAGCGATATTTATGGCACAGATTAATTTACGTGTAGATGATAATTTGAAAAGCAGTGCGGAAAGGACGTTAAATGACATCGGTTTGAGCATGTCTACCGCAATCAACATTTTTCTGAAAACAGTTGTAAGGGAAAACCGTATTCCATTTGAACTGTCAGCAGACCCTTTTTACAGCAAGGAGAACATGGAAGAACTGGAAAGACGTGTAGCGGACATACGTTCTGGCAAGAGCACCTTGAAAGAGCATGAGCTGGTAGAGGTGGAATAATGAGAAAACTATGGCAGGATGAAGCGTGGGAAGAGTATCTCTACTGGCAGACACAGGATAAGAAAACCCTAAAGAAAATCAACAGGCTTTTGACCGATATCGACCGGAACGGGTACCAATGCACAGGAAAGCCAGAACCGCTAAGCGGAAACCTTGCAGGATATTGGAGCGTTCACATTGACGAGAAAAACAGGATAGTGTTTAAGATAGACGGAGACAGCATGGAAATTATCCAGTGCGGAACGCATTACAGGGATAAATAGAGTGGCAGAGATGCCACAATAAGCCATTTTCCCTTGGGTGCTAAAGAGCCATAAGTATATCATAAGATTTTCGTTTTGGGAATATTGCATTCCGGAGCTGCATATGCTATAATGGCAATAGCTAAGAAAGAAGTTGTATCCAAGTGGTACACAAAGCGAAAGCCCCAGAGTCGCAACCTCTGGGGCTTTCTTTAGGCTAGTTGTCACTGTCTTTCGAAAGTACATACTTACCCTGACCCCGATGTTTCTCTATCACATCGGGGTTTTTAAAAAAAGAGGTGAAATTATGGATGAATCAAAACTTACTCCTGAAGAACTTGAAGAAATGGAAAAGCAATTTTGGGAAATCGTAAGAAAATATAGACCAGAAATATTCGAAGAAAACGAATCTGATACAGAATAATTGGCTAAACAGAAGGTAATTATATTTTGTTATACTTTGAATTAAGATGAAATCTGAATGCCTCTATGCTTCTTCCCTTTTTTAAACATTCGTAGCTTACAGTATATGATGTGCACCGACATATTTCTTTTACTGCTATATCTATAACCTTGCTTTTAAATTGGCTGATCTTTTCATATTTAGTTTCACAATCACATGCTTCACGTATTGTCTTGATTGCCAATATAACGGATACTCCATCTGCAGGTATGAATCTTGTCATTTGTTCTTTCATTAAAAGTTCATATATTCTGATTGCGTACACTGATTTCATAGCAAGTATATTTTCCAGCTGGTATTGAGTATACCTCTCTTGCAATCCCAATAAAAAAGGTTTTAATAATGGATTCATTTTTACGGCCAATCCGACTCCTTTTTCATAAGCACATGCTGTTACCCATTGTATTTTCATGAATTTTCCTTGTTGATAATCTTTTATTGCTACATGATTTGTTAAAATATCATCTGTGATCGTATCCATATCCCGGTATAGATTAGCTGCACTGATATGTAACATTTTTGCAAGCTCCTGTACCGAAATGAAATAAGACTTTAATTCTTCATCGTCTGGTTTAATTTGCATTATCAATGCTCTTACTATTTTTGCTGAATTGAGTTTCAAATTTTGTTTTCCTTCCAGCAATTCATTTGATTGTACAACATAATGTTCTGTATTTGTATTAAAATCGAAACAGAGCTGTCCATTCAGCTGATAATCTTTCTTTTTCCCCATATATATTACCTTTCCTCGTAAAATTGTATTTGATTATATCACAAAAACCACCCTTTTACAAGTAGGTGGTTTTTGCGATACTTATTCACATTTTTACAACTATCAAAAGGTGGTTTTTTAGCTATCAAAAGGTGGTTTTAAAACTATCAAAAGGTGGTCGATTGACTATCAAAAGGTGGTTTTTTAGTGCCAAAAAGTGAGTAACCATGCGGGTTTCCGGCCCTCTAAATATAAGTATTATAATTATTTAAAATAATTTATATTATATATGCATCAAATAACTATCAAAAGGTGGTTTTTTTTAAATTGTGCCGGTATGTCGTGCAGGCTGTAACCGTTTCTGTTCTCCAAAACATTTTCCATCTAAATATCCAGATGAGAATTTCCTGAAGTCTATCGGTGTATCATACATATTACCTTGAGCCGTATCAAATTTGTCGCAAAAATCTATGACTTCTTTCGGTAACCGTAGTATCAGACTCCATTCTTTTTCCTTTTCTTGATCCTGCTTTGAAAATGCTTCTCTTACCCCTTCACAAAAACCGGCTCCATATCCATTGGTTATTTTTTTTTGCGCACCAAGCGATAAATTACAGTATGTCTGTTTCAAATTTTGTATCTGTGTTAAAACGCAGTCCACTGCATATGTAAAAATATTTACACATATACTCACATCTTCTTCGAGTCCAACGAATCCAACAAAATATGTTTTTGAGTGTTTTGCTCTTTCATGTACAGCCTGGCAACAGTAATTTTCGCTAATAACAGTAGATAAAGTGAATATCCAAAAATTTGTTTGTTTTGTGCAGGAAATAGATGTTTTGATTGTTTTGATTTTCTTATTTCCCTCATGCAGCTCTGCTTCGGTTAATTTATACTCTGCCATAAGCTGCCTGGCTTTTAAGAGTGCAGCCTGGGCTTCGAATTCGTTTGGACTTTCTGACAGAGCCAGCAGTTTCCGGATCTTTTTTTCAATATCCATCTTTTAACCCCCTCGTTTTTATCGGAATGGAAGTTCTTCTTCCGACATTTTCGAAATATCAAGAAACTCTGTATCCATATCTATCTCTCCGGCATTTCCGCCAGGAGTCTGATCCCGTTTGCTTTCCGCAAATTCATGCTGTTCAACAAATCACCTCCAATCTATTCAAATGAAAGATTGGTTTTACTTGTCTTTATTTTTTTAAATCGTCATCAATTTGTTCCATTAAAAACTTCTTTGTAGTTGCGTGATAATCAGCACATCCCGTTTTCATATCAACGGCTTCCCACCATATACAATGATCTGGTTCATAATAACCACAATTACTAATTCTGTATCCTTTATACTCGTAGATACCTTTTGATATTTTTACAGCTCCCATACTTTTATTCTCCTAATAGCTGGCCGACTTTTTTTCGCATTTTCAGCTTTTTCCTTGCGCTCTAAAGCGAGTTTTTCTTTCAGATTATCCTCTCGTGTGTCATCAAAAACCACGGATGTTTTATCGAGGAACTCCTTCTTCCAGTTGCGGAGAAGATTCGGCTGAATATTGTTTTCGGTTGCGATTGTATTTAAGTCTTTTTCTCCTTTGAGCAGTTCAATCACTAATTCTGATTTGAATTTGGCTGAGAAATTTCTTCTTGTTCGAGACATAATAAAAATCCTTCTTTCTGTAGTGTTTACAGTATATCAGATTCATTAAGAAATGTCTCTTGAAGTGTCTTAAATTCTACTTTGTCGTACGACCATTTTTTACAATTTCATTTTTGTAACAGAAAAACGGCTGAAAACCCAGTAAAATCAAGGTTTTCAGCCGTTTCCATTTGATGAAGCATCGGGGATTCGAACCCCGGACAACTTGATTAAAAGTCAAGTTCCCTTACCGCCTAAAATGCCCGCAAATACGCCATTTTTGCGAAAGCCCATGACACAAAAATGACACATTCAGATCTTAGCACATTGTGTCTATCCTGTCAAATAAAAAACCGCGTCAATTTTTGACACGGTCTTTTGTACGTATATTATTTGTTTTGTCTATATTTCTTTATCCGTTTTGCGTTTTCAGAAATGTTTTCATTATATGCAGGTCTTACCCTCGGTAAATAGGCATGAACTGTCGTTTCTGCATAACCAGTTATTTCAGAAATTTCTTTTGCATTTTTTCCTCGATCATATAAATTCAAAATAATTTCATGAGTATCATTTGCAACAATTCCATACGTAGATAATACCTTTGCTATTTGTTGCCAATTATACCCAGTAATTTTATGCACACCTGTTATTGATTGTTTTTCTTCGAACGCCGATAAAATTTTTTCATCTTTTAAATTCATATAGTTTCTCCTCTCAAATATTTTAGTTCTCCCCTCTTATTTTATCTTGTTCAACAACTCTTTCCAACAAATTCAGCACATACGACGGCGGCTTTCTTTCTCCACTCTCCCAGTGACACAAGGTCCCTTTCGGGATCCCATACCGTTTGCAGAAAGCTCCTTGTGAAAGTCCGGAGCGTTCTCTTATCTCTTTAATCGTCATAACTTTCTTCCCCGTCTTTCTTCGCCATCCACTCTTTATTTTGTTTTATCCTGTTAAAACTTTTTACTATTTTTTTCTCGAATTTCTTCTTTTCTTCCTCTGTCATTTCACGATCGTTTTCAATTTTGTTTATGACTTCTTTTGTTATTCCTTTGTTTTCCCGGACCACTTGATATGCCCATTGTGCTCCTTCGTAGTTCATGCACTGTAGTGTGTGAATGATTTTCTGTGTGATCACATATCCCGGATTGATCACCGGCATTGAGTTTAATTTTTCTTTTTGCTTTTGGGGCGCTCCGCCGACGAACAATTTTGCTGAGTCTCTCGGGTTTCGTATTGCTTTCGGATAAGTTGGTGGTATGAAATCAGCTTTTCCTGTTATACTGCATATTCCGTTTGGATCCAGCTTTTTCAGATAGTAGTCACGCCATTGGAGGTCTTGCCCGTCTCCTGTTTGTAGCGCGTACAGGCAAAATCTTTCGTATTCGTCCGATATGGAGGCCCTTGTCAGGGTTTCCCTCGTTACCATCACGAAACAAATCATTACCTTTTCTTCCGGAAGATTTACTTTCCTTAAAAGATCTTTGATACACTCTCTGAGAAGTCCTTTTTCGAGAAATTTGTACACTGATTTCGCCAGCTCGTCGTCTACTTCCTCGATATATTCTCCTAACTGCTTCATGTAACTTTCGTTCTTTTCTTTGCATTTCGGGTCATTGTACTCGTTGCATAAATATTGCATATTATCATGAATCGGGTGCGGTGCACATCCACTCGTTCTTGACTCTGATTCAATCGTGCACGGAATCGTAAAACGATCTTGCTCATTCAGTGTTGCCCCAACGAAATTTCCACTCTCGTCGAGCAATACTTTTATGTTCGGTTTAATTCTCGTGTGCGCAATCGGAATGATGTTCTCCACTCCCATTCTTTCGTAAATATCTAGGATCTCTTTCCAGTACATCTTTTCCTCCCCTTTCTTTACAGCTCGATTGAGAACTCGCTGTTCAGCAGCTCTTCAAAATCTGGATCTTTTTCTACGTAAGCTCTCAGAAACTCTTCCGGTTCACATGGAGCCATCTCGAAGTGAAGGTCTTCTCTGATCTCATCGTTCATATAGGTTGCGATGTTCTCCATTTCTTCCGTGTTCAGTTTGTATTCTTCTCCGTATCTTGTCATTGTTGTTTCCGCCTTTCTCTTTTTTGTTTTGTGTTCCTTTGTTAATTATATTGTACTCCATTGGAGTACAAAAGTTAATAGTTTTTTCAAGTTTCCCAATAGTTTTTTATAGAAAAGACGCAGGGGTTGGTATCCCTGCGTCTCCTCATTATTTCTGCTCGTTGCACCACTTCTGCAGCTCCGTTACCATCAAGGTCCTCGTAATAATCTGTCATACCATATTTTACGTCATTAAAATATGCAGTGAAATATTCATTTTCATTTAAATTCTTTGCTTCCGAACTATTCGTTATTACCACTTTTTCTTCTATTTTTACTACCACCTTTCTGATTTGTTTATTTCCTTTCTGTGATTATATATTAGCACATTATACGTATAATGTGCATTTTTTTGCAAATAAAAAAAGCCGTGCCATTTCGACACGACTATTTTTTTATTCGTAAAACACGATATCGGCGCCCGCATCGCCCTCATACTCTTCTGCGGCCTCCTCCGCCTCTTCGTAAGTTTTGACTTTTGCGATCGTTTTCCGCGTTTCTTTGTCGACCACGAAAATTTCCATTGGAGTAAACTTCCAAATATCTCCGCCTCCGATCCACTCGCCGTCTTCGTCATATTCGTTTTCCTGGATCGAAAACTCTTCGACCGTGAAGAGGCTTCCGGATGCGCAAACATCCGTTTTGTATTTTTTCAATTCCTTTTCGGCTTCCTCTTTGGTTCCGAATGAAGCAATTTTTTCCGGATCCACATCGTACATCGTGCATCCTTCCTTGATTTCATTCCTTTCTTTCCAGCTGATTTCTGCTGTTGTTTTTACGATTTCAAATTTTTTCATTTTCTTATCTCCTTTTTTCTCTTTACTATTTTTTAAGTCATTGTCGATCAGTTCATTTATATATTGAGACGATGCATAAAAATCCCAAAAAGGTTGCAGCCAGTTTACAGGAAATCCAGTCCCTCATTATTTTTTCGGTAATTCAATAGGAATGTCAAATTACAATATTAGAAAGAATTTCATTCAATACCTTCGAAAGGGACATATTCTGAGCATGTGCGATTTCCTCTAATTTTTTCACATTTTCTTCTTTCAGATTAAAACTTTTTATTATTGTTTTCGGTTTCTCTGGGGGAGTAGAAAATATCTTTGATACATCGAATTTTGTTTCATCTGTAGTTTTTCTTTCTTTTGAAGAATCTTTTTCAGCCAATGTTAAAACACTCCTTCCATGACTTTTTCCAATTCGCTATATTACTTGGTATATTCTGGATAACGGATCTGGATTGCCTGCCAAAAATATGGTGCATAAGAGCTGCAAAACAGATCTTTTACCGTATAACTTTTACATTCCTTTACCTGATTGATTGAATCCCCATAGTTGTTAATACTTGGGGTATCGCCAGAAAACAAATTGAATGCCATTTTAATTGCTTTTTCATCATCTTCTGAAAGTGCATCATTTTTCAGGCATTCAGGTTTTGGCTGCATGGCATGGAAGTCAAAAAAATTCTCCAGTCTATCCCTTGTATTGGGGCTTAAACATAAGCAATAACATAAAGACTTGACAGTTGCATCCGGATCTGGAACATTTTCTAAAGTTTCATAATACCTTTTCTCGTGATCGGCGCTGGCAAAGAGAAATTTTTCTTTTGAAAAAGTTTTCGATGATTGTGTGACCGACAGTGTTTTTTCGACTTTTTTTTCTGGTTGCTCCGGTTCTTGTATATATGAAACGAAATTTTCAGTAGGGACTTTTTGCTCGATTTCTTGTCGCTGAATGAAAGGTTGCTCTTTTCCTGACATGGAGGATCGCTGAACCGGTTTCTTACTGGACAGGTATCCTTTCATTGCAGATACGGTGAAAAATTCCTTCAGAACAAGATCTTTCTGATCTTCTTCTGACTGTTTAGCCAGATATAGTGCGGCTGCAGGTGTTAGCTTTTCTTCTTTGAATGCCTGCATTCCATCTTTTGATAGATGTTTTGCCGTATACATTAAGTTCTGGATGGTTGACTCGCTCCGTTTCGTGGACAGAGCGATTTCTTTCCGCAGCACTCTTCCCTTCAATGTTTCATCTTTATTTATTTTGGGTAGGAGTTCCTGCAGTCTAACGACCTGCATCATCTGCTCATATCCATTTAAGTCACTTCTAGCGGATGAATTTGTCAGGATCAGAAGTAGCTCTGCAACATCATCGTTGCACTCTATGACCAAACACGGAAGGTAAGCATATTCCGGAAAGCCACGTTGCACTACGATTTGACTGGCCCGCCATCTGCGGTGTCCAGCCAGAATTTCATACTGTTCTGCATCCTTTTTCCGGACCAGAAGGTTCTGGGCAACCCCACCCAAAATCTGGATAATATCTGCCAGATCTTCCAGTTCTTTTTCGGTATAGAACTGGTTAGTGCTTGGAACCAGCTGGGAATAATGGATTGATTTCATATTCTGCCGGTAAGATCCGGAAAGAGAAGCAAGAATCTTGCTTTTTTTTGCCTGTTCTACAGACAGGCCCATTTTATTCTTAAGAATCGCATTTAAATCTGCCATATTTTTATTTCTCCTATTCCATTAATGCCAGAACTTCTTTTGTAAGATCCTCGTAATCTTTTGTTGATGCATCGGTTCTGCGGTGTTTTGCCAGTGGTTTTCTTGCCTTATTCGCTGAATTCACAGCAGCTCGGTTACTGATAACGGTAGTGAGCAGTGGAAACTGGTATTTCTCTACCAGGTCACGTATTTCTTCTATCTGAGATTTACGGCCAGCATATTTCGAAATAAATACATGGTATGTAAGTTCCGGATTATAGTATTCCTGAATCTGTGCAATGTAATCAGATAGAACGTTTAGGCCAGTTTTTCCGAAAGCATCCGGTTCATATGGAATCAGAAGTTCATCCGCTGCAACAAGTGCGGCAATTGTTGGCAGCTGCATGGAAGGATGGCAGTCAATAATCGCATAATCATAGCGATCTTCTACTTGGTGCAAAGCTTCTTTGATAATAACTGGAAGTCCATCTGCCTCCTCCATCCGGGGAGAGGCCTTGATAAGATCAAGGTTTGGATAATTCGTTCTGTAAATGCATCTTTCTGTTTTTACACCATGGAAAATATCCAGCAATGTTTTGGAATTTTCGTTGACTCTGTTGTAAACATAGGTTGTATTGGACTGCGGGTCAGCATCAACCATCAGCACTCTTTTTCCCAATGCGGAAAGGTTGTAAGCCAGATTAATGACCGTTGTGGTTTTTCCAACCCCTCCTTTGTAGTTATCGACTGCGATTACTTTCATGTTATCTCCCTTCCGGTTCCTTCTGGAACCAATAAAATAGACAGTCTAGGAAACATAATAATTTTTTTGATAATTTTTTATTAACTTTTCTATTAATATTATATGATAAAATGCGCAATAAATCAAGAGAAAATTTGATTTATCGCGCAAAAAACATAACCCTGGCGGGTGGAAATGTCAAAAGGACACATCCGTTTTCAACAGATCTGTCCTTTTGACATTTGAAAAAGTGTATGTTGTACGTTTACAAAATCACCTCTATGAAGGTTTTGACGGCTTGCTTATATTCTTCCGGAAGGATCAGTACGCTGTCAACCAGTTTTGTATCCGGAGTAAGTGCCTGCGCAAAAGAAAAAATTGCTTTTGCTGCATGTGCTGGACACTTAATAGAAATTGTACGACCGTCAGAAGCGGAAGGTTCCTTCGTTGTGTCTTCCGGCTGTTCTTCGGATACAGGAATTTCTTCCGAATTTGTGCTATTCACGCAGGTATCTAAGGCATTATTTTGAAAATTTAAAAAATCCTCAGAGGCAAGTACCTTTATTTTCTCAAGACTTCCATCAATATAAAGCCCATCCATGGAAGTAGCCCTGGATAAGGCTACATAAAGCTGCCCACAAGAAAAAATTTCAGGCCACCTATTCCCTAATTTGAGAGTAACTTTATCCAGACTTTGCCCTTGAGATTTATGGATTGTTATTGCATATCCTGGTCGGACTGGAAGCTGCCGGAAAGTACCAATGATTTCCTTTGTGACTTTGTTTGTGCTAGGATCAACGGCATAACGTTCTACATCCCAGTTGGCATATGGAACGGTTACCAATTCATCGCTTTCGTCAATTTTAACTGTAATCTCATCATTCCCAAGACTGGTTACGATGGCGCTGCTTCCGTTCCGGTATTTATCCGTGTTCTGCAGCATGATAACACGAACATTTTTCTTTAAATGCAGCTGATCTGGTGCCGGTTTATCCTGAGCGGATACATCACCGGCAATTTGTGCCTGATAAGTGCGTGCTTTTCCAGGAATCTTCGCAATTTTTGCGGCGTTAATTTGGTCAGCAGTTTTGTTCCTTCCACAGAGACATATAGCCTCATCGGAGTCAGAAAAGGGTTTCTTCCTTGAATTTTCAGTAAAATACGGCAGGAAAGATCGATCACCTAGACGAATTCCCTGCAGGGCATGTATCATATCCTTATTGGATTGTCGCATAACCTCTGTTAATTCACATTTGACAAAGTTACATTTCTTCCATCCAGGGGCAAGAAAGGCATAACCAGATTTGACGGGGAATCCGTAGTGTTGTGACATAAGATCACCTTCATCCGGTCTTCCATCGTTCGTATGCACAATTACCGGCGGCAGCTGTCCGAAATCGCCAATGACGATCAGCTGGATAGGATCACGATGTTTGTTTTTGGGATTGGCCAGATAAATACTGCTTTTTCTGATTTTGTTTACTTTCTGTATCGACTTGCATATAAAGTCAAATGCGTCGATCCGGAGCATGGACACTTCATCAATCAAGATCACATCTGACTCATAAATAGGATCTTTTGGCGTAATCTTGGGAGTTGCAGACCAGGTCATACGGATTGGGATGCGAAAGGCACGGTGGCATGTAACACCGTTGATGAGCATGGCAGCTTTTCCTGTTGAAGCTGTAATTAATACAGTTTTTCCGGTAGCTTGGAGTTCATCTACGATAATTTGTGATATATAACTTTTTCCTACACCTCCACCTCCGGAAATAAAAATATTATGTCCATTTTGGGCTTCTAAAAGAGCCTGTTTTTGTCCGTTTGTAAGAGTCTGCATCTGTTCATTTCCTTCTTTCTTATTATGGCTGCTGTTGCAATCTTGCTTCCAGTAATTCGATTTTTGCCTGCAGTTTAGCGTTTTCACGTTCCAGCTGCAGCAATTGCCCGTTCATTTCCCTTTCCTTTGCAGCAACTGCATTTAATGTTTCTAAAGCAGCATCTTTTTGCGCAGCGGAAAGTTTTTGCTCTGCTTCTGATTGCAGCTCACGCTTTTCTGTTGCATGATCTTTCTCGAGTTCTTTAATGGTACGTTCTAAAGCATGTATCTGCTCTTGCGCAGTTTTTTCTGACTCGTAAAGACCGTCGTATTTCTTGCCCTTCTCTTCTGCAGAAGATAACTTTTCAGCCAGGGTAGAGATTGTTTTTTCCTTCTCGGCAGCCAACTGGCTGGAAGATTCGGCCCTTTCCTCAGCAGCAGCCAAATCCTTGAGAGCCTGACCAGCTGCTTGTGCAGAAGCGGTTGCAGTTTTTTCAGCATTTTCTTTTGCAGCCTTTAATTCTGCCATTTGATCCTGTAGATTTTGTATTACTCTGTCTTTACTGTCCATCGTTGCGGAAAATTCCTGCAGCACGGATTCGCGCAGATCATGATTAGTTTGCAGAGCATCCGTGAACATTTGAATCATGTTTGTGGCACACTGCTCAAATTTTTCAATGGAAGCCTTATGCTCCGGCAGGTCCACTTTTCGTTCTTGCATGTAGTATGCATTTATCAGCAGCTGCATGGTTTCCTGCTGATTATTTCCGGTTGCCTCTGCGATTTCCCGGAATTTTTCTTTCACATTTCCATCAATCCGGAAGGAAACGGGTTTTAACCACCTCAATTTTCGAATATAGCATGTCACATGGCTAATGTCAATTGCGATGTAATACACTATAACGTATTACATATGTATTACACTCTTGACGGGCAGTCCGGGACTAAAATTATGATTCCCGGCGTGCTATTTATTAATAGTATTTTAAAATTTCATCGTTTGTCGGAACCACTTCAATCAGATCGCCTGGCTGCACTTTGAGCATGATACAAATCTTGTTTAAGGTCGCAAGAGAAATATTTTTTCCCTCTCGAATACTCTGAACTGTCTGGTCAGACAAAAGGTGTTCTTTGTGTATCCGAGTTGAACTATATCCTTTTTTCTTTAATTCTTCCAAGATGTTTATCTTATAATGAATCAATATAAAAACTCCTCTCTTCTGCTGTGCTTTTTCTTTAATTATAATCTGATAATAGATTAATGTCAATATCTTTTTTTATTGAGGAAAATGCTATATTATAAACAAAAATGTACAATACAGAAGATAAAAAGTAATCTGAAAATAGATTATTTTTATTGACGAAGAACAGATGTGGTGATATAATGAAAACAAAGAAAGGGTTTTAGAATAAAGTGGAGGTGAAGCAAATGGAAAAGTTGGATAAGAAAACATATAGAGGTATAGTTAAATTTACTCTTGAGTCTATGTTAAATTTGTCCAAAACAGATAAAAACTACAATCTGGCAGCAGATACAATTTATTATTATGAAAATACAATTGTCCCTGAAGGGCAAATAACACAAGATGAATTTTTAGAATTGTGTAAAGAGGTTGCGATAAAGTAATTGGAAAGGATGTGGCAAAATGATAATTAATTTAATGAAATGTTATGGCGTTCTGGGACACGAAAAAAACCTGTTTATGCAGAATTTCCAGCAATGGAAGCGTATTACGAAGTAGAGGTTATTATTCCAGACGATTTGTTTGAAGTAGGAAAAATGAATTCGGAACAACTTTAATCACTCCTAAAAATGGTAAATGGACCTATACCTTGAATCAAATTTTAAGAAACTGGAGAGAAAAACCTGCATTTATATGGTATGACAAAGATGGAAAGCTACAAAGAAAAATTTTAGAAGAAAGATGAAGAAACAGAAATTCTTAAGAATGCCGATTGTTTAAGTGTTTCCCGTGTCAAAGATTGACACGGGAAATACCCCCAAGGGGATTTTTTCCGTAGCATATACGTTATGAAATTTCTCCTTTCTGCCACGCCGGGCGGCTGCTTCTGTTGACTGATCTATCGGGGTTTGCGTGCAGCTCAAATACCAGGAAGCGGAACAGAAGCAAGGGCGGGCCTTTGCCCGTTCATCTTGACCCTTGCTGCTGTTTTGATTTCTGGTATGCTGCAAACAGCAAAACCAGATCAGTCAACAGAAGCAGCCGCCCGGCGTGGCAGAAAGGAGAAAAAAAGAACAGTCTATGCTTCGAAAAATAAAAAAAACGCGCCCCCTCCTGAAACAGTTCCAGAAGCTGATTGGAACCGTAAAAACTCGAAAGGAGAAACAAAATGGATTTAAGAAAATACAGCGTATCTGAATTTTCTGAGATGCTGGAAAACGAAATGAAATTGAATAAAGAAAAATGTGAGAAAATCGCAAAATACTATGAAATGAAAAGAGACATTAAAAATGATCTTGAAATTACGTACAAGATCGTAGCTCCGGTGGAAAAAAATGTATATTATCGCAGACCACTGGAAATGGCCTACAATTATGAAAGCACTCTTTGGGGCATGAAGGAAGCGCAGATCAGCAGTTTTACCGGAGTCAAAAATAAAGAGTATTTTGTCAATACTATTAATTATTGCAGAGCGAAATACATTAAAGAAGCAATCGAGGAAATAATTAAAATCAAATCAATTCCTGAAGAAAATGAATTTTCCATATACAGTGAGCAGGAATTTGTTTTAGACTCATGGATGGATTATCCTAAAGTATACTTATTAGAAGAATGGCCAGAAGAAGATTGCCATTACTTCCATAAGATAATTCCATCAGCTGCAGGATTCATGCATTTTGTGATGGACGGTAATACCATAATGGCCGGAGAAGAATACATTAAAAGCAACATAAGAAAAATTCGACAAAGGAGCTGGTGAAACTCAGCCAGGAATATTGCAAGATACGTTAATGAATAGTTTTATCGCCAATGCTCCAATGCGGTGAAGGTATCTTATCTATCCAATCTCTTTTACTGCTGCGGCAGAGGTTGGCCAGACTTATAAGAAAGCGGAGCGGCCAAAGAATCCACCTCAAAAGCGATCACAGTCGATGGTGTGTGGGGTCATGAGCTGACCAAATGCTTGCAGGAGATTTTTAAGACTGGAGTAGACGGCGTGATCAGCGATCAGCCGACGAGCAACAAAAAATACTGTGCTGGCATCGCGGCGGCCGAATGGTCTGGCAAGCTGTCCGGCGGATCCGATCTGATCAGGGCCATGCAGAGATGGGCAGGAGTGACCGCAGACGGCTACCTCGGACCGCAGACCATCCGCGCGCTCCAGAAAAAACTCGGCACACCGGTAGACGGCGTGATCAGCTACCCGTCTGCGATGGTCAAGGCTTTACAGGAGTGGTGTAACCGCCAGTAAAAAAATATAAAATATATCAAAAGGCGTGGGGATTTCCCTACGCCTTTTTTTATTGCAAAAAATAAAAAAACTAAAATAACCTATTGACGTATACGTCAATGAGTGGTATTATATAATCAAAGTTAAGGCATAACAAAAATCAAGGAGGAAATTAAAATGGAAAAAGCAAAAAAAATTAAAAGTCTGGAAGGAATCCAGAGAGTAAGATTTAATGATTTTTCGGAGTACGAATCAGAGAAGTCAGCAAACGGTGGAGCGTATGGCTTCTGGACGGACTACACCCGTTTGGAAAACGGGATGTGGGAGGTTTCCTACGGAACCACCGCAGAATTTGACTTCTGCCCGGTGTGCGGAAGCTTCGATGATCACCGTCTCGAAGACGGAACTTACGAGTGCGGTGAGTTCCAGACGGTCAGCGAAGAGGAACTGATCGAAGAAATCAATAAATTCGTTGAGACGGATGACGAATTTATTGAATATAAAGAAGGAGAAAAATAAAGAATGAAAATAAAAACAATCCGGAACGCCTCCGGCTTAACACAGGAGGCGTTCGCAAGAAAATATAACATCCCGAAGAGGACTCTTGAGGGATGGGAGGCGGGAAAAAGAAACCCGCCGGAGTATGTCCTTTTACTACTCGATAGAGTAGTTAGAGAGGATACCAAAAAAACAGAAAAGGAGAAAACAGAGATGAATAGCTTTTACAATTACAATACGATAATTTTAAAGCATGGAGTAGGCAGCTACTCCATGAAACAATTTAACAACTTTACTGAAGGCGATTGCATCTGTGGAGAAAACGCAAGCCCGGAAGAACTGAAACGCTGGACGGGAGACCAGTACGACTTGGCAAAAGCCGAGCTTGCTAAATATAGCTGCTCGTACCGCAAGTCCGGTGGATACATGTTTGCCGATGAATACGCGCTCGAATACTGTAATACGGACGAAGACGGGGAATTTCTCGATGGATCAGACCTCGATCTCGCGGAAAAAGAAGCATGAAAGAAAAAAATTATAAAAAGTGTGTAATTTGCGGGAAGGAGTATCCTTGCACTCCCTCCCGCAACGTTGTGACTTGTTCGAGGGAGTGTAGACTCAAATACTTGAGCCAGAATCACAAGGGGCTTAAAATGTCAGCCGCCACCCGGGAAAAGATGGCAGAGTCGAGAAAAAAGGTTCCGAACAGTGCAGAGATACAGAGGATGGCGACGGAAGCCGCCAAGAAAAGCCCGAAATCTGGGCGATTTATAACCAACAAGGCGGCGATCGACTGGCACTTAGTCAGTCCGGAAGGGGAGCATTTCCATATTCACTCCCTTGCCTTTTGGCTGAGGGAAAATCACGAGATGTTTGGCGTTGAGCCAGACACTCGGGAGTTTAAAAATGTTATTTCGGGGCTTTCCCGAGTAAAAAGAGCAATGCTCGGGAAAATCGGAGACGGGCAGCGGCCGTGTGCAACGTATAAAGGTTGGTCTGTGATTCCGACAGATTACGACTTGGAAAAATTAAATAAGGATTTAACTGATGATAGCTCAAGGTGAAGATAATTAAAAGGAGACAAATAATATGCAAAAAAAATTTATGATTTTCGGAATATTGCTTTTCTGGTTTACATATGCTATAATGCCAGTAGGCAATGGAATAAATACTTGCATATTCAACGAAAACCCCAGAGAGTCGCATTCTCTGGGGTTTTCTATTCCGTAAAGTGGTTTAATCTTTTAGGCTGGTTGCCTTATTCATCTCCATCCAGCCATTTGCAAATATAGTAGGCTACTACACTTGCCATGATAGAAAGAATAAATGAAATAAATACTTCTTGCATATTCACGCCCCCTTTCCTGGCCTAGTATAGGGGAGGCAACGCCGTTCATTATAACATACTTTAAATCTATATGCTATCTTTTTTAGCAAGTGATACGCAAAAATCCCTTGATATTTCACCTCCGGGGGTTTTTCTATGCCGTTTGAACCGGGTGGCTTACGCCCGAGACTGGCTACCTCTTATTTCTCACTATCCAACCATTTGCAGATATAATGGCAAACTACATCAGCCAAAATAGATAGTAGCCACGAAAATAATATTTTCATAATAAGCTCTCCTCTCTATGTATTTCGGTACGTGTATCGTTCCGATATATATAGAATTGTAAAAAAACAAAAATATAATTTTCACGTACGAAAAAAAGTGCAAATAAAAAAACTACGGCGGATATGTAATCACCGTAGTTTTTTTATTTGCACTTTACACTATCTTTTTTCAATCAAATTCCCCTTGACACTCCCCACAGCTAAAGCAGGGGGATTCTTGTTTCTTCCACTACTGCATTGACGAATACCTTACGGTACTGCAATGTCTTACACAGTGTCCACAAGCTATGTTTATCCTGTTCCCGTATGCCCTACGGTACAGCTTTTCATCTTTATGCAGACTGCATCTGCAGTGCTTTTTTCAGAATATTAATGCCTGCATTCGTATCCCGGTCATGAACTGCATGGTATTTCGGGCACTCCCAGATACGAATGCGCAGATTTTTCACCAGCGGATTCCGATAGCCACAGGAACTGCAGGTTTGACTGCTCGGATACATCGTTGGTACTCTGTGAAGTTCATTTCCATACCAGCTGGCTTTATGGTAATTATACAATTCCGATCACTTCTGCGTTTTCAACGATGATCTCGTCTTCATCGCTTCCGTATGCATACCGGTCTCCGGCTATAATCACTGTTTGATATCCATAATCATAACTCTCTGAGTCTTTCAACGCTTTTTCCAATATCTTCTCTGCCTCTGCTGCTTCTTCGTTGTCAAGATTTTCCAGATTCTCGATTCTCATTCCGCACGTTCCCGAAAGCTCTACTGGCTCGTCGTCTTCAAAAGTGCTTTCATCCTTTTCATAGTTCCAGTCGAAGCTGTTTCTGCAAATATCACCCACTTCGTAGTTTTCGTCTTTTCTGCACCGGCGAATTGCAGCTACTGAAAAGTAATTTTCGTTCATTTTCTTTAAAACTTCTTTTGCGTCCATTTTGTTTCCCTTTCTTATCTTTCATTAATCGTTTTAACCTGTTCCTTTGTTAATTGTATCATACTCCAATGGAGTATAAAAATCAATGTTTTTTTCGAGTTTTTTAAGCAAAAAAGGACGCAAAAATGCGTCCTTATAATTCTTTCTTATTTTTCTTTTTATCTTGTTTCACGACTTTTTCCAGCAGGCTCAACACGTATAATGGTGGCTTTCTTTCTCCGCTTTCCCAATGGCACAGGGTCCCTTTCGGGATCCCGTACCGCTTGCAAAACTCCCCTTGTGAAAGTCCGGAATGCTCTCTTATTTCTTTAATTGTCATCACAGTCTTCCTCTTTTTTCTTTTCCATCCATTCTTTGTTTTTTGCTATCGCGTTATAACTTTTTTCTATTTTCTCCTCAAACCTTTTCTTTTCTTTTTCCATCATTTCACGCTCGTTTTCAATTTTGTTTATAACTTCGTTTGTGATTCCTTTGTTTTCCCGGATCACTTGGTATGCCCATTGCGTTCCCTCATAATCCATACACTGTAGCGTGTGGATTATTTTCTGCGAAATCATATAACCCGGGTTGATCACCGGCTTTCCGTTCACGCTCAAGTTTTCTTTTGTTCCTCCGGTGAATAATTTGCTCGAATCTCTCGAGTTTCTTATCCCTTTCGGGTAAGTTGGCGGGATGAAATCCGGTTTTCCTGTTATTCCGCATATACCATTCGGCGTCAACTTTTTCAGATAATAGTCACGCCATTTGAAATCTTGCCCGTCTCCAGCTCGCAATGCGTATAGGCAAAAATCTTTGTATTTTTCTTCCGATATAGAGGTTCTTGTTAATGCCTCTCTTGTTACCATTACGAAACAAATCATCACCTTTTCTTCCGGAAGATTTACTTTTTTCAAAAGATCTTTGATGCAATCCCGGAGAAGCCCTTTTTCAAGAAAACGGTAAACCGATTTTGCCAGCTCGTCGTCTACCTCCTCAATGTACTTCTCGAGCTGCTTCATGTAGTTCTCGTGTTTTTCTTTGCATTTTGGATCATTGTATGTGTCGCACAAATATTGCATGTTATCGTGGATCGGATGCGGTGCACATCCGCTCGTTCTCGACTCCGATTCAATCGTGCACGGAATCGTAAAACGATCTTGCTCATTCAACATTGCACCGACGAAATTTCCGCTTTCATCCAGCAATACTTTTATATTCGGCTTAACTCGCGTGTGCGCGATTGGGATAATATCTTCTACTCCCATGTCTTCGTAAAACTGTAAGATTTCTTTCCAGTACATTTTCTCTCCTATTCTCTTTTTTTGTTTGTCTTTTGTTAATTGTATTATACTCCATTGGAGTATATATGTCAATATTTTTTGTTATTTTCCCAGCATAAAAAAGGACGCATGTTTGCGTCCTTTTTTATGCTACATTCCGCACTTATTCAAGTTTGTCTTTTCAAAATAAATTTTCATTCTTATTTCCTCCCGTTTTCTTTATTGTTCCTTTGTTGTTTTTATTATACGCCAATATTGGCGTATTGTCAACACTTTATTTTACTATATTTTTTCTCTTTTTATATTGATTTTGCGCCAAAATTGGCGTATGATGTAATCAAAGTTAAGGAACGAAACAAACACAGGGAGGAACAGAATATGGCAACAATTAAAGAAATCAGAACGCTTTGCGGAATGACGCAAAGCGATTTTTCAAAAAAAGTCGGTGTTAATATCCGACTTTTACAGAAGTATGAGTCTGGAGAGTGTTCTACACAAAACATGTCGGCAAAAGTCGTCCAGGCTTTCACGTCTGCTTTTGGCTGCTCGCTTGAGGAGCTGCTCGATCTCGATACCTCTGTTTTTAGTGGCGAGGTTACCGCGTCTTTAAAAAATGGCGACCTTTCTCTTCCGGATGTCTTTTTCATGGCAAAATATCAGCGTGTTAAAAAGTGCAGCAAGATAGGCGCATTTGATGACACTTTTCGTGCTTGTTACAATCGCATCCCTCCCGCTTTGGCTGGAAAATTGTCTGCTCAAGATCTGGCGGATCTAGTTGACGCCTTTTATAATTGCTATAATGACGGACGCTAAAGGAGGAAATTACGTTTTATGCTGTGTGGTGAGAATGTTACAGTTAAACAATTAGTTTATCTTTTAATAAGTTGTGGTTTTCGAAAGTGTGAACTTTGGACACAAAAAGCATATATAAATGCGAATTGTAAAACCAAAACACTTCGTTCACATAGAATAGCATCCAAGAAAATAGATTTATTGCATGAAGCAGGGTTGGCTTATAAAGACGCACAAAAATTTGTTATAATGGAAGGGAAACAGAAAGTTAATAAAACTAATCTATCATTGCTCGGCGAACCATTATGGATTGGTACTATAGAGGAATTGTCTAATAAGCAAAATCTATGGAACAAATCTGTGTGTGATTGTTGTATAAACGGACTATTCCGAAATAAAATTCAAATAATAATAGAGGATGGTGATATAAATGCCTAGACCAAAGAAAGACGGGCGATACTTGAATCTGTATCTCGACAGAGCTTTACATGAGGAATTTGAGCAATTCTGTGAGAGCCTTGGACAAACCAAGACAGTTGCTGCTGAAAGGGCTTTCCGAATGTACATGGATGCTATGAAGCAAAATCCAGAACAAATAATGAAAGTTGAACAAAGCAATGATTATAAGGAATTATCCCGTGTCAACGATTGACACGGGATAATTGGAATAAAAGCCCCCATAAAGGTGAACTTAAAGTTTCTTGATGATATTTTGTAAGGTTTATCATAACGCATATGAAACGATGTGCGGACATATAGAGAAACACTTGTCCCGGATGCCTGGAAGAAATGTTTTTTAAAACAAAAAAGTGATGATTTTTCCTCTCTTTTTTGTGTAAAAATGATAAGTTAGAAAAGTTCTGTTTGTCATATTGGTTGTGTACCATTCCCAGCACCGCTGCGCGTTGGTCTGCCCATCTCCCAGACCACTTGCCGGAAAGCAGCTCTTTTTTTGATAAAAAGAGCTGCAAAAAGCCCGGCAGAATAAGGAAAAATAGAAGTCCCCCCTAAATCCCCCCGATGGGGGATTTTTTTCGAATGTCTCTATGTAATGTTTCTCTCCAATCTCTTGTATTTTTCTTCTGATTTCTCGATCAGGGTTTTTTGCGTGCATTATACAGCATGGACAAAAAGCTAATAGGGTCAAGATGAACGGCTACGCCGCCCTATCAGCTTTTTGCCCATGCTGTATTTTTCATACCCGCAAACCCCGATAGATCAAGAAATCAGAAGAAAAATACATAGAAAGGAGAGAAAAAATGTACATTTCTACATTCGAAAAATTAAGAGCACCCCCTCCTGAAGCAAGTCTCAGAAGGTTTTTGGGAGCATCGGCTCCGGCAAATTTTAAATTGATAAGGAGAAAATATTATGTTGGATAGAAAAATGGTAATCAATGAGTTACGTAAAAGAGGATATATTGCAGAAGAAAAAAATGTAGTGAAAAATGGTGTCATTTGTGATGGAATTTCAATTCATTTGCCGGAAACAAAAATGGAGAACGAAAAAGTTCAGAGCGTTTTTGGGGTAATTTATATGGATACTTTAGAAGAAATGAAAGAAATGGAAAACTTGAGTTTTGAACAAGTGGTGGAAAGAATCATCGAGGTCGTATGGGAAAATAGTCCTAAGTTAAACGATTTTCCAAAGAACGACAAAGAAGTTTTACAGAAAATCACAATCGGTTTTCAGAGAACGGAATATAACAGTAATATGTTGAAACGGAAATCGGATTTTGATGGAATTGAAGAGTATTTATATATTATGACAGAGGATGGAAAAATTAATATAAATGATGATTTCCTTAAATATTTTAATGTACCAGTGGAAAGCGCATGGAGAGCCGCAGAAGAAAATACGAAAAGAGACAGCATTATTTTTTCAATGGCAGATTTTTTTAAAGACGTAGCAGATGTGAAAGATTTTATAAGAATACCGCTATATGTAGTAACAAATAAAGAAAGGAAATATGGCGCATCGGCAATCATAAATAAAGAAAGGCTTTCAGATTATTGTCACGAAATGGATATAAACAAAATAGTGGTTATACCCTCTTCAATTCATGAAATGATGTTTCTCCCATGGGATGAAGAAATAGATGAAAGATACATGGATGAAATGATTCAAGGAGTGAATGACATATTAGTTTCACCAGTTGAACAACTCGGTAATAAATCATACATCATGGAAGTGTAATTGCAAAAATTCCGCCATGAAAGAAACAGTATGGCGGCGTAAATAAAAAATTCAAAAGTGGTTCGTGTCAATGATTGACACGAACCACGGAAAGGAAAAAATGAAAAGAATAAAAGAATATCAGATGATGCTTAATGAGAATAGAATTCCATATTTAGAAACACAGAAATCTTTTTTATGCGAGAGTAAGTGCAATTCTCCGGCAAATGTAGCAGAGATCATGGAAAGTTGCTTCCGGATAAGTGATCTACCAGAAGAACATATATATGCTATTGCGTTGAACACGAAAAATCAAATTACTGGAATTTTTGAAGTGGGAAAAGGAACCGTTAATTGTAGTTTGATTTCTATAAGAGAAATATTAATTCGAATGCTGTTGGCTGGTGCTGTGTCATTTATTCTGTGCCATAATCACCCGAGTGGAGACACAAATCCGTCCCAAGAAGATATTCAAATTACAGAAAGTATTGGAAAAGCGGGAAGTTTGATTGGCGTTTCACTACTGGATCATTTGATTATCGGTGAAAAAAATTATACCAGTTTGCGGGAAATACAAGCAGTTACGTTTGAGTAAAAATGAGAACTAATTTTCAGACAAAAAATGGGTAGATACTATTCCCAGCATCGCTGTGATTGGTCTACCCATTTCCTAGACTGCTTTTATGCAGAAAAAGGAAAAATCAAAGTATTCCCATTAGATTCCCGGAATAGGGAATCTTTTTTTGTCTCTATAGGAATGGCTCTAATATACAGTTTTGCCGCTACAATAAGGTGGGATGTATATCCTATCTATCCAATCTCTTTTTCTGAGCAGCCGTTTAGTCTACTTTACAAAACAAAAAGGAATTTTCCTGTGTCAATCCTTGACACAGGAAAACTAGAATAAAAGCCCCCTAAATCCCCCTAGGGGGACTTTTTTCGAATGTCCGTGGAAAATGTCTTTCTCCTTTCTGCTATATTTTTTTCTTCCGGTTCCTCGATCAGGGGTTTTAAGCGTGCATTATACACCATCCCTGTAAGGATGATAGGGTCAAGATGAACGGCTGCGCCGCCCTATCATCCTTACAGGGATGGTGTATTTATCATGCCCGCAAACCCCCGAAAGATCGAGAACCCGGAAGAAAAAATATAGCAGGAAGGAAGAAAGAAAATGCACACTTCTACATTCGAAAAATTAAGAGCATCCCCCCTCAGAAACAAGCCCCAGAAGGTTTTGAGGGAACGCTGGCTCCAGTAAATTTTTATAAAAATGTGAATATGTCTTGTGTCAATGTATGACACAAGAAAAACGAGAAAAGAGGTTAATAAGAATGGCTGATTTAACACATATTTTCCATGTCGGTCAGAAAGTGAGAGTATTTGTTGCGGATGATATATGGCAAAAATGGCATAAAGGAACGGTGAAAGAAACACACGAAGATTATATTCTTGTTGATGTTCCTGACATATGTGACCATATGCAGTATGAAAATGATTATATTGGTGATGTTCGTCCTGAATACAATTTCCATTTAGATGAACTGGAAGGTTAGGTGTCAAGCGTTGACACGGAAAGGAATCCCACGCCTCTATAGACGGGGGAGGATGTTACACTAAGAGAGGAGCGATGATCCAATGAAAATAGACAAAAAATATGTGATGATTGTTACGGCGGAAGATGAAAGATATGGAACAGCAGGATATGGATTGGATTTTTTTGCAAATAGTCCAGCGGAAGGAATTCTAAACGACATTGTATATGGAGACAATCTGGAGGAACTAATGGTTAGTTCTGATGGGGAGAGCAATGAAGGACTGTTCTATTTGCTGTATAGAATGAAAAAGAACGACTCTGGTATTTCTACGGGAATAAAAATCGGATCAGGAACTGTGGATTGGAGTGCAATTGAAGAGGAAATTTTACTGGAAGAGAAAAAGAGAGGGGAAAAGAAATGATTTTAGTAAATTGGGAAGAAGATGCAAAAGTAATTGTGAAAAATTTTTCGCGGAAAGAAATGGAGAGGTTAAATGCAATTATTGCAATGGACATTATGGTTCGAAACATGAATAATGAATCTGCTTATTTTACATGGATTTATCTTGTACCTGATTGTGCAAATGAATATGATTTTATTGATTTCGCGAAAAACGAGGAAGGAACTGAAAAGAATAAGATGTTTGATGCAACAGTTGCTTTATTCAAAAAATTATGGGAACAATACGCAAGCAAAGATGATGGTTTATATATTGGCAACAAGACATACTGAAACATGAAGTGATTGGACACAAAGCATACAAAAAAGAGAAATGGAAGTCATCACATTTCTCTTTTTTGTTTTTGCAAATTTTAAATTATAAGGTATTTAAAATATATCATAAAAAGCATCAAAAAGCAAGGGTTAATTTGAAACATTTGGCGGGTACCATTCCCAGCACCGCTGCGCGTTGGTCTGCCCGTCTCCCAGACCACTTGCCGGAAAGCAGCTCTTTTTTGATAAAAAGAGCTGCAAAAAGCCCGGCAGAAAAAGGAAAAATAGAAGTCCCCCCTAAATCCCCCTAGGGGGACTTTTTTCGAATGTCCGTGGAAAATGTCTTTCTCCTTTCTGCTATATTTTTTTCTTCCGGTTCCTCGATCAGGGGTTTTAAGCGTGCATTATACACCATCCCTGTAAGGATGATAGGGTCAAGATGAACGGCTGCGCCGCCCTATCATCCTTACAGGGATGGTGTATTTATCATGCCCGCAAACCCCCGAAGATCGAGAACCCGGAAGAAAAAAATATAGCAGAAAGGAGAAAGAAAATGCACACTTCTACATTCGAAAAATCAAGAGCATCCCCCCTCAGAAACAAGCCCCAGAAGGTTTTTTAGAGAATTGATTCCCGTGATCTTTATTTGTACAGAAAGGAAAAGAAGAAATGACAAAAGAAGAAAGAAAAAAACGAGTACAAGAAGCTTGGAAAAAATTAAAAACAACCAGTAGAGATTCAAAGGAATTTAAAGAAGTGCTTACGACTTGGAATAAACTTGATACGGAATACTTGAAACTATATAATGAAGAGTATTAGGGAAAGCTTCAGGGATGAGCTGAAAGAGTTTACTTAAGGAGGTATATAAAATGGAAAATATTTTTTTCTCAAAAACTATTGCAGATAACTATAATAACCAATTTTTGACAATAGGGGATTTTGTTAAAATTTGCGATGTAATAAAAGTTGGAGTTTTTGAAGTGATGATTGAAAATCATCCGAAAAATCGGGAAGTAAAATACAATGTCTATAAAAACATGAGTGAATACATTTCAACAGTGCCAGAATGTTTCCCGAAAGAGGAAACTGATCCGTCAATTGCGGAAGGAAAATTTGATGTGTCTTTTGCAGAATACAAATATCACTTTGAAGTGGTTGGACAAAGTGTAGTTGTACATTGTATGAAAACTTTCGAAGAGTGATACATTGTAATCTCAAGTGAATTACTCAGCAAAAATTCGTTGAGTAATTCACTTGAGAAATAAATGAAAAACCATGTTTTTATATAAAAAAACGTGGATTTTTGTATACTTCAAAAAAGCATAAATGTAAAGAAAAAAAGAGCAAGCGGTATACCGCCTGCTCTTTTTTGGATACGATTAATACTCTTTTGCACTCCAGTTCACTCTCAAAACTGCATACGGTGGAAGTGATTCTCCCGCTGCCTGGTAGTTATAGAAAACTCCTCCCGCAGTTTCGGAATATACGCCTCCAGTTTCTGCCAATTCATCCCACACCGATACAGGCACCACACAAACTTCGGAATCGAAATACGTATATCGTGCAACGCCAAATGCAACACAAGGCATAACATCGCCAGCCATTGAATCCGCTTTCGTCTTGAGCTTTTCCACTAAAGTCCGGCTCGCCAACACCTGTGGGCTCTCCCGACGTTCTCCGTTGGAAAGGCACCGGCTGATTACTGCCAGAAGAAGTTCTGGTTTCCCCTCTTCCTCCGGGCAAGCATGGATGTATCCTGTGTCATCTGAAACGACATCGTACCCCTTTTCCTCTAAGGCTGCGATAACCAGCGCACGGAATAAATCGATCGTTGTTTTCTTTTTCATTTTAAATTCCTCCTTTAGTGATAAATTTTCTTTTTACCTCTTTGGTGGTAAAAAAAATTTTTATTTCTTTTCTTCTATAGAATACCACATTCGCCGTCACTTGTCAACAAAATGAGAAGTTTAATTTTTTTTTATTTCCACAGACATCCGCATCTTGTATTTCACAATATCCTTATGTTATAATTCAGAAGCTACCGCCCCTAAACTGGTGCAGGAAGGGGGTCGTTACTATGAACATGATCTCTTCATTTTTGCTTTCTGTTCTGGCAAGTGTAGTCGCCTACTACATCTGCAAATGGCTGGACAGAAAATAGCAGCTGGTAGCCAGCCTGAGGACTAATCCACCTCGCCCAAACGGACAGAAAACCCCGGAGTTCGCACCTCCGGGGTTTTCGTTGCATTACTATGAATTTATCTCTTCATTTTGCCTACTGGCATTATAGCATATGCAATTTTTTTTTGCAATATACGAAAAGCAATCCGATCGTGAAAAATAAAATGTCTAAATAGGGTGTACGTTTTTATACATTGCCAAATAGAAAATAAAATGTTAAAATAGAGTTATAAATTTAATTATTAAACAAAATGTAGATTATATCTTAGAATTTATTTGTACAAAGAGGAAAAAATGAGTAAAGGTAAGAATATTGCTTATGTAAGAGTATCAACGGTTGACCAAAATGAAGCCAGGCAGCAAGAGGCATTGGGAAAATATAACATTGATAAGTGGTTTATTGAAAAGGCATCTGGAAAAACAATGAAAAGACCTAAACTCCAAGAAATGCTGGAATACATTCGGGAAGATGATGTCGTATATGTAGAGGAGTTTTCCAGACTCGGCCGAACCGCAGTTGATCTTTTAAGTATTGTGGAAAAAATCGAAGATGCCGGAGCAAAATTTGTAAGCCTAAAAGAAAACTTTGATACATCGACACCAACAGGACGTTTGCAGCTCACCATGATGGCAGCCATTGCAGAGTTTGAACGAGAAATGATTCTGGAACGGCAGCGTGAAGGAATAGCAATCGCCAAAAAAGAGGGACGCTACAAAGGTAGAAACAAAATTGTTATTTCCAATATTGAAGAATACTACAATCGTTATATGACACGCAAGGCAACAAAAACACAGATTGCGAAGGAATTGAAAATAAGCCGATGTACGCTTGATCGCTTATTCCAGGAATATAAAACAGGAGAGAACCAAAATGGCATTTCGTAGCAAGACTAATAGAATGATACAACTGATTTTATCCAATGCGTCGTAAAACCCCTTGCTTCAGCTATGGGGATATACGCGTCCATCGAATTTACGCAAGTAATTGAGATGGACAAAATAGTAGTCGTATGAAATAAAAAAATATGATATCCTATTCCTATACTGCTGGAAGCAGTAAAACGGTATATCGGAAACCAGAAAACATCGCGGAGACAAAAGGATAAGATAGGATAATGCAAAAAGGGATCAAATTCAGAATCTACCCGAATAAAGAACAGAAAACCTTTATTCACCAGACGCTGGGATGCTGCAGGCTCATCTACAACCGGGGACTTGCCATGCGTAAGGAAGGCTATGAAAAAGGAGAAAAAATCGGCTATGGCCAGACATCTGCCATGCTGACAGAACTGAAAAAGCGGGAAGAGTTTGCTTTTTTGAAAGAAGCAGATTCCATTGCATTGCAGCAGTCTTTGCGGGATCTTGACCGGGGATTTGTGAATTTCTTTCAAAAAAGAGCTTCCTATCCAACCTTCAAAAGCAAACATAACCGGTTTCAGTCCTACAGAACGGTAAATCAAAAAGACAATATTCGTATTGTGGGAAGATATATCAAACTTCCGAAACTCGGATATGTTAAAGTGCGTCAGTCGATGGAAGTGGGAAAAATCCATCACGTAACCATTGAATATACGCCGTCCGGAAAATATTTTGCGGTGCTGAATGTTGAATTTGAACCGGAACCACGTCCCAATCAGGGAGGAACGATTGGAATTGATGTCGGAATCAAAACATTCTATTCTGACAGTAATGGAAATGCCGTATCGAATCCCAGATATCTGGAACGCGCAATGCAAAAGCTTAGAAGAGAACAGCGCAGACTTTCCCGAAAACAGAAAGGTTCCCATAACCGCGATAAGCAGCGGATCCGGGTTGCCCGGGTACATGAGAAAGTAACGAATCAAAGAAATGATTTCCTGCAAAAGCAGTCAACGATGCTGGTGCGTGAAAACCAAACCATCTGCATCGAAGACCTGCATGTGAAGGGGATGATGCGGAATCATAAACTGGCAAAATCCATAGCCAGTGTTTCGTGGGCAAGGTTTTTTGAAATGCTGGAATATAAAGCTGCCTGGTATGGCAATGAAATCCGCAGAGTGCCAACGATGTATCCAAGCAGCCAGACCTGCAGTGTCTGCGGATATCAGAATCCGCTGGTGAAAAATCTGCGCATTCGTATCTGGGAGTGCCCCAGCTGTCATGAAGTTCATGACCGGGATATGAATGCAGGCATCAATATTCTAAAAAAAGGCCTGCAGATGCAGTCTGCATGAAGATAAAAGAACTGTACCGCAGGGCATGCGGGAACAGTATAAATATAGCTTGTGGACACTGTGTAAGACATTGCAGTACCGTAAGGTATTTGCCAATGCAGTAGTGGAAGAAACAAGAATCCCCCTGCTTTAGCTGTGGGGAGTGTCAAACTGCCGCACGCTTTGCAGATAGCAATACACAAGCGAATTAGGTTAGCTGATGTAAAGCCCTCTCCTATTTCCAAGGAGCCGGATTGGCGTTAAACTATAATGAATAGAGGGCTATCACAATCACATTAGGCAGTGTGGTTAAGATTAGCCCTCATGATAAATAAACGTGGGAATGTCAAAGTCTCTTCCTAGATCCGTGGGACGTATTTACGGTTTGTGGACTTTTTCTTTTTCGGTGTCTTTTTCGGCTCTTCTGTTACAATATATCCTCGTTCTTTTTGTAGTTGATATGCTTTTTCTATAATATGTTCTTTTCTTTCAATGAGCATTGTTAAGTAGAATTGTTGTTGAATGTCTGTCATTGGAATATTGCGTATCACTTTTTTTATCTTGTCCATAGATATATGCTCTGTTACATATTGCAGAGCCCGAATGCAATCTATATCCTGAGTTTTGGTTAAAAAGTTATAATAATTAATTTTTTTGTTATCTATTTTTAATGCAGAATTTGGAAAAACATATAGTCTGTTTTCGATTTCCGATCTGGTCTCCAATATTTTTTCCATTTGTTTATCAGTTAACTGTGGATATAGGCATGAGCCATTGTCATATACAGGAGCAATTCTGGTTTCTCTCGTCAATTCATTAACTATGATTCCCCAATTTCCATTATGCCTGTCGAAATTTCCAAGAAATGCATCGGCAGCAAACATCTTCCAAAAATGTTCTTTGATTTCTTTGACATCATATAAATTTTGTTCTTCTATGGATTGAAGCACTTCTTCTAATTCTGTTCCATATCCGTTTAAGCTACTATCTATACATGCATTTTTTATCATTGCAAAATTTACAATCCTATCTCCCGGATTACAAAAATCTTTGCAGGCAACTACCATTTTTCCATTGTAAATCCCTAATATTGTTTCCTGTGTAGTTATATCTAATGTTCGATAAATTGAACTGGCGATGTGTTCGTTTAGGCAGCCATTTGAATAATGCATCACAGGATTGTTTCTTGCAAGTGCCGGAAATTTTAACATATAACGTTCGTTATTATAAATCACACAAATTTTTTTACCATTAGCACCGTCATACACTCTTAAAGGTTCAACGTCGCATTGCGTAAAATCAATCATATATTTTATAACCTCTCCATTTCTAAGTATCGTTCTCTTAAGTACCATGCATGATCTTCCGAAATATCACCATCTGTATAGGCTGCATTTATGGAACCATATAGTTCGCACCACAAACAATCATAAGGATACTTACCTTCTTTCATTGCATCAAGATCGTGTTGCAGATATGGCGGAAGATTTACTTCATAATATTCTTTTTTTTCTATATTCATTTAATCACTCCTTGAATCCTTTGTTTACAGTCCATATGAATTATACTAATTTTATCATTTTCCTCAAAATAAAACAACAACTGTAAATGTGGAAGAAAGCTATTTATTATTTTTTTTCTGTGAAGCTTTATGCAGCTGTTCTATTTTACGCTGTAATATTTTCATGCTGTCAATATCTGATTGTGCAGCAAGTGTTCGAAGATCTTCTAAGGTCCACTCTTCTGTTCCTGCTGCATCGAGAAAAAGCGCAGCCTGTTCTTCAGAATGGGATGGATCATAAATGTATTCCTTTGCAAGTCTCTCACGTTCAGCCTGTTCTTGAATGTCTAGTTCTTCTTTGCGTTTTATTTTAGAGTCATGAAAAAAAGATGACCAGATTATTCGACGTTTAACGGGAATGTGTTCAAGCTGCTTCTCTTCTTCCTGGGCAATTTCATTTTCTTTAGCTTGATATACTTCCAACTGCTTTTCAAGTTCATCAATTCTATTATTCAGAATAGCAATTTGTTTTTCATAAGAAGCTGCAGTTCCCTGAGATTTCTGCAGCGATTCAGTCGCATCAACGAGTTGTTGCTGAATGGAAATTTTTTCTTTCTCTGAATCCTGCAGCTGATGAAAAATATCTTCCTTCTCAATGGAAATTTTTTCATGCTCCTTCTGCATAGCATTTATTCTTTCTTGCAGGTCACCTTTAGATTTATGTAGATCATCTTTCTCTTGCTGGACGGCAAATTGCTGCTGCAACAAAGCGGACATTTCGTTGTAAGCGTCTAGTTGGTTATGAATCAATGGAACGTATTGCTCCATTGATTTTTGAATCTGTTCAATATCTGCACTGCTTTTTTTTTCAATATAATATTTCTTCCGAATAGACTGAAAAATTTCTACAGAAGAATTTTTTACGGAATCTTCCAACATGGCTACGAGATCTTCCGGATCTTGATCGAAAAGACTGATCATGCGTAATTGCCATGATGTAGTATCCTCATTTATATAAGGAAGCATTTTTTCAATCCAATCTTTGGGAAATCCCAAATTCAGTAATAAACTTATTTTTCCACGCGCATTTTTTTCCTGTTGAGAATCTAAAATTTCATTACGTTTTTCTTCAGAATATTTTTGGAAAGCCATTTTCACTACTCCTCTTTATCTCTTTTGGATCTTTTTTAATTTTGATAAACGTCTGGATGCCTGTTGCAAATTTTTGATTTCTTTCTGTAGTTGTTTTTCTTTTTTACTATTAGATTCTTTTTGGTGTATCAATTCTTCGATCGGATAGTTTTCTTCGATCTCATCCAATCGGTTTTCAAATTTCCCTTCCATTTCAATAGGAACAGCGGCATTCGCAAATGCACTTTGAATGGAAAGATATTCGGAAATGACATTCTCTGTTTCTGAATCTTCACGGCTAGACTGTATTGCACGAAGTTCTCTTCGAATGGAATCGGTCATTTGATTCAATTCATCCAAGCGGGAGGACAAATCCTGAACGGTTCGAATTTTATTATCTTGCACGGTTTGCAGGTCACGCAAATTTCTATCAGCCTCTTTTGAATATTCTCGAATGTTCCCTGTGCCACTAGTAACTGTGCGTTCGGAATTTTTTAACCTCCAGTATGGAATCATATAACGTTTTTGATGCTGCGTAAGGTATAAACCATTTGCTGAACGAAAACCAGAGCCGATGGAAGATTCAAAACCTCGAATATGTGGTGGCAGTCGTTTTAATGATTCTGGAATTTCCATCTTATTTAATGAAATGCGCTTTTGAATACTTGCGACAGTGTATGATTTTCCAAGAACGTAATTTCTACGGTATCGTCCGGCCGGAGTTTTAAAATCTTTAAATGAAAGATATTCAGAATTCCATTTTTGTGAAAACCCAATTTTTACTTGATATGACTTCCTCATTATAGAAAGAAAATCATCGTAGGAATCAGATTGCGCTATTGCCATGTCAATAGCTTCACGTAATCGTTGACTTCCGGATGGATCTTTCTTTTCCCTCCATGTTCCATAATCAACGCCTTTTCTTTTTCCTGGAACGTAAGTCAATTTTTTCAGTCCATATTTTTCGCAAAGCTGATCCGTTATCGGTTGAATGTTACTCTTCCACTGTCCATCTGAATAATGATACTTTACTCCGTCTACTAAACTGACAGAATTAAAAACTATGTGAGCGTGCATATGCGCGTGATCTGTATGGACAGAAAAAACGTATTCATATTTTCCGGCGAGATATTTTTCACAAAAATCCTGAGCAATATTGAAGCAGGTGATAGCATCCGTTTCGCCTGGTGCGAAACTAATAATGAAGTGATAACATTGTCGGCCATCCAATTTGCGAAATTCTTGTTTTGTTGCCATCATCCGGTTATATACTTCCTGTGTAGTGGAACCCGCGTTTCCTCCGATATAACGCTCTTCTGTTTTGTCAGGATTCAAAATATAATCAATGCAATTATAGAGTCCTGCGTTAGGATTTCCGGATTTCCGTTCTTTGACATGACTCAGTTTGGTGATTGCCATTTTGAAATCTCCTCTTCCAATTTTTGAAAATCAAACTCTAATTTTTCAAGCTGCCGTTTACATTCAGAGATTTTTTCCAACATTTCTTCCGGATAAAAAGATCCTGCCGAATTTTTTTCGATCTGCAAAAGTTTGCTGTCAATATTGAGTAAGGCCTGTTCGACTTGACGAAAATTCTTTTTTAAAAAATGAAAATTTGAAATTGTGGAATCGTGTAAAACGCTGCATAAGTATTTTGAAATATTTATTTTTGCGGATTCCGGATTTTCCATTTTTGCTTTTTCTAAAAAAATATCATAATCAGTTTGAGAAATTCGAATGGCAACTACCTTCGTCAGTTTCTCAGAGGCAGTTGCTTTTTTATTTTCTTTTTCCATCAATACTTTCCTCTTTTCTGTACTCGGTGATAAAAATTTTCGAGACAAATCAATTAAAAAAAGCCCATGGACGTTTTACGACCATGACAAAAATATCCATGGACGTTTTATGACCATGGGCTTTTTGTGGAGAAAAATGCGTTTTTTATGAAAATCCCGGAAAGCCGCATAAACACTGGGGCTGCAGGCTCATGGACGTTTTACGACCATAAGAAACACATTCCTATTTCTTAATTAGCAAGATACGCAAATTGTAAACAATTTGCATCTTGTTAGGGAGTCCCCTAAGACCCCTTTTGCTCGATTTTATATCGAGCGTAGGTATAAGGTAATGTAAATTTTTACAATTCTTACTTAATGTAGATGAGATAATCTTCATCACTGTCTTCAAAATTTGTTTTATCACCATCATCAGTTGTGTTTGTTTCTATGTTCAATGCTCCAACAATTCCATCCATCACTGCGTCTGTGATGAGTTTTTTCAAAGAATTTTCTGGAGTGAAAATTGTGTCATATGCTTTTATTGCTTCAAGAAAAAAATCAGTTCGGTTTGCAAATCCATATTCATTGAAGCGTTCAATTTTTGAAATCAATTCGGGATTGCTCACATTGAAATGATAATTTTTGCTTTCCATTTGCTACCTCGATTCTATTTGAAAAACGGGACGTCCTCACCCCAAAAGGATGTCCCGCAAAAAATTAGTCAGCTAAAAACTCAAGATCATTTGAATCATAATGAGAAATTTTTTGTTCCGGAACAGTGCTGGATGTTTCTTCTGTTTCAGAATTTTCTTCTACGTCATCAGTTGATTCTTCTGAAGGTGCAGAATTTCCGGTCGATGGTGAAACTGAATTTTTCAACTCAGGAGAATAAGTGCTCTGCAAAAACTTCCACATCTCTTCAAGATCTGGCTTTCCATTTTTGCTTGCAGACTTCAAATAAGCTAAAGTCTCTTCGTAACTTTCTGTCTGATACTGAACAGTCAAACGTTCCTCTTCTGCCATAAGTTTATTGAGTTTATCCTTTGTCTTTTTGATTTCGGTCTGAACCTTTTTTAACTTTGCTGTTGTTGCCTGAGTTTTTTTTCTTTCCATTTTAGTTACCTCACTTTTAATTTTTTATGAAACACAGAATAGTGATTCTGCATTTTTCTGATTATTTTGAAATGTGTGGTGTGAAAATAATTCATTATTTTTGTATAGGGACAGTCTGTGATGCACGATAATGGACTGTGCAGCGTGATGATAATTTGCTTTGCACTGCAATTTCTTCTTGCGAATGAAAAAAAGTAAACTGCTTAATAACTTTAATATATTTCTCTTTATTGAATGGCTGCAGTGCCTGCAGTACAATGGCAGAGCGTATTTTTTTTGAAAAGAGGCACGGAAGATCGAGCATCCTGGCCCTTAATATTTTTCCGGTTGATGTATCGAAAAGTGCTATGAATAAATTTATTCCGTACTTACAATTCGGAAAAATAAATTGTTTGCTCTGCCATGTGTCTAAGTATGGAGAATATGAGATGCTGCACCAGTCAGAAGATCCAAAGCGAAAAGAGATAAACATGATTTTTGAAAATTCTGTAATTCGAATTTCAAATTTTTTTTCGAATCCATCCAATTCTTTCAAAGAAGGATTTGCTCGAAAAATAAAAAGCACTGCACCAACTTCATCAAAATGTATATACGCACTATCTGGATAGCCGATGTATTTTCTGATACTGCTGGATGGAAATTCGTCTGCGCATCTATTTTTCTTCTTCATAAAAAATCGTATTTACAGTCTTGGTGTTTTCTTTTTCTTTGGTTTTCTCTTAGCAGTTTTATTTACAACTTTCTTTTTTTCTGAATTCACTTCTAGTTCTTGCGGAAGTAATTTTGTTGCAAGCTCTGGAAAAGCTTTAACTATTTTTTGATCCAGGACAGTTGAGTGTTCCCTAAATAAGTCAAACATTTTCCGCATACTTTTATCCGGATGAAAATTGTTCGGATCGGATTTTTTCCAATCTTTGTAATGACCAGAAAGATGACTCTTTCTTTCGTCGGTTATTTCAAGCCCATAGTGTTGACAAAACATAATACTCATAACATCAGCTTCAAATTCTTTTTGATGCAAATTTGTATTCAGAGATTCTTCGACAGATCCATGTGCAAGAGCGTGTCCGAATTCATGTGTTAATGTTGAGAAAGCAGCGGTATCCTGTAAAGTTGAAGCAATATGAATTTCGTGTTCTGACGGACTGTGATAGCCATAAAGGGAAACTCCTTTAATATTTTGTTCCTGGTCTTGCAGAAAAACTTTAAGCCCAAGATTCTCTTCACAGTATTCTTTTAATATATTTGTGCAGCTTCTGTGAAATTCAGATGGAATTCCACGGTCAAGAAGCTTTGGATATTTTTCCGGAGGAAAGTTTGTCTGCGTAATATCAAATGTATATCCTTTTTTGAAATACGAAAGTTTCTCTCCTTCTATTTCTCCGACATCATAAGCGGCCTGCTGTTCTTTGGATGCTTTACTATAAGGAATATCTCCATCATCTGTTTTTAAAATAGTGATCGGTGTATGGACGTACACTTCCATTCCATGCTCACCTTTTTTTACAGAGTAACCAAGTTCTTTCCAGGCTTTAAAGGATTTACAGAGTAAAGCTCCTCTTTGCTGTTGAGCAATGAGCATCATGTTGCGTGGTGAATAAGCGTAAGAAAATTTGCTGGAGAACTGTAAAAATTCAACAATCTCTTCCGGATTTTGATTCCATCCATTAATAATCTCATTGATTTTCTTATCCAGACTTTCTAGTTCCTCTGATCTGTTTTTTTTCTCTTCGGCCATAAGGTATACTTCCTCTCTAAGTTACTTTAGTTTGCTTGTTTCATATAAAACTGCAGCATAAGACATAATTTTTCCGGTGGAAGAGTTAAACAATCTTTGATCTTCTTTTCCGGGATATGCCGATTCATAGCTTCTGTGATGTTTGATACTTCATCTTCGGAAAGTTCGAGTATATATCTTCGGATAACATCTTCCAGATTCCCGGAAAGATCCCAAGATTGACGCACATCATAAACAGAAATGGTTTCTGCGGCAGATTCTTCATCTGCCTCCAAGGAGGATGTGTTGTCTGACGTATCATAAATTACAGAATTCATTTTTTCGTTGACAGCATTCTGTAATTTTAAAGTGGCACTATCATCTTCCAATTTCTTTAACTGTTGAAGCAAAAAAAGATTTCCTTGCGGGCCATTCAGTTTCGGATCATCCAGATCCAGAGAACAAAATTCATCTTCGCTGAGTTCGAATAACATGCCGGAAGATTTCCCTTCTTTTAGATCATCGCGTATTTTTGCTTGAAGACCTTCATCCGGAAAATAAAATTTCTCCTGGTGATTTACTGTATGCAGGTTTCCGTTTTTATCACGGAAAATTTCAACTGGATGGGTATAAGGTCCATATTTTTTTGCCTTCAAATAAGAGGGATCATGGAATGGCTTATATTTTTTGTCGATGATTGGTTTACTTGCAAATGGAAGAATGATGCAACTGTCTTTATCCATTTGTGCAACTTCATTTGCATCCATAAGCGAACGCTGCAGGCGATCGTAGCTTGTGCTGCTGCTTCCGTTTTGACCGTATGAAACACTACCGGATGCCTTTTCGATTGTGGCAGCACCCAACATTTTACTGATAGTTTCCTGGGTGTCATACGCACCACGGCCGGAACCAAGAAATAAAAATACAGCACAGGAATCCATGAATACTTTCCATCCGTCACCCTTGTACATGGTTTGCAGCTGACTAATTGATTGCAGGAACAGCATGACAGCAATGTTACGAGATCGAAGGGTTGTGATTAAATGTTCAAAACCTTCCGGCCGTAACCCGTTGCCAAACTCGTCCATCCAACACTCAACACGAATAGGAAGAACACCATGGTAATTCTGATCTGCTTCTACCAAAAGTTCATCGAACAGCTGTTGATAAAGCATATTTCCCACAAAATTGTAGCTGCTATCGTTTTCTTTTAGGACTAGAAATAATGCTACTTTACTTTTTCCATCCCTGTGCCAACCGGTTCCAAGTTCCCATAAGTTCATATCATCTGCTTCAAAAATGCGCTGAATAGATTTCGAATAAAAGAACTTGAATTTTCCATTTAAAATTAAAAGAACGGAAGCAACTGTTTCGGGCGCACCTTCTTTTAATTTACGATAATCTCTGACAGCTGGATGATCTGGATACATATCTGCTAATGCATCCATTAATAAAGATAATTCTGTGGACTCTTCTTCATCCTCAGAGCGAGGTGGTACTTTTTTACTTTCCAGCTGCATGAGCTTTGTTACTTGATTTAAAGTTTGCGTAGCATATACAGGTTCCCATTTTAAACCGGCTTCTGCAAAAATCTTTTTTTTATCTGGTACAGATACAGCCCACACGAAATAAAAGAGAGACTGCAGATAAAGAGCGCAACCATCATCCCAGAAAGGGTCGCCTTTTTGGGCATCCGGGGGTTCCACAGACTTGAAAATATTCATAATCAATCGTGGAATATCATCTTCTGTTCGGATATAAACAAAAGGATTGTATCGATCAGAAGATTCCATGTTTTTTAAGTTCAAAACACGGATCTGATAACCGTTCTTTTGCAAATAGTTTCCATATTTTTCCACAAGTTCACCTTTAGGGTCCATGAATAAATAGGAAGAAATACATTTTAAAATATTTGGAGCAATCACAAATAATGATTTACCGGTACCAGGAGCACCGACAACAATCATATTATTATTTGGAAAGGATTTCGAACCGGATAAAGCCTGATTTACGTGTTTGGAAAGAATGCGGTTATTTTCCGGATGCTTAAGATCGGCCATGCGTTTATTTGCAGTGTCCGGATCATCCCATTCTGCAGAACCATGTTCGATGTCTGAATGTGTGTTGCGATGCGTATCCAAATAAAACGCAAGAAAAAATACCCATCCGGTCAGACCACATCCAAGACTAATCAATGTGTACTGATTAAAACAGCGCCATGGATGATTCATCCATGACGCTGTTTTAAGATTTATATCATTACCAGGTTCACCCAAAATACCTGCAAATACAAGGCATATTAATTCGACTAAAATAAGAATAAGCACAAGACTTTTAATTGGAATCTTTTTTTTCTTTATCATTTTTTCTCCTTATATTAAAGCTTTAAGTCTTTTTTCCTTATAGGGGAAGATTTAGGCTTGTGTTTAGAAGCAGGATTTTGAGAAAACTTTAAAATCTTATTTTGATTCTGGCCGAACTGTTTTGTTATGTTTTTGCGTCGAACTGGATCATAATAAGGTAGTATTTGCGCTCCTTTCATATTCAATAAAGGATTCGATGTTGGTGAATCATTTTTAAAAATTTCATATTCCTTTTGTGGATCAATTGCTGAAACAAGAGTTTTTCCGTCATCAGCAATGGAAAAAAGAGGAAGTTTGATATGCAATTTAGAACCAGGAATACGAGAAATAAAAGTCTTGTCATCCATAATATCATCAACAAGACTACAATTAATGGTAACGGGAAAAGCTGCTTCTTGAGTAGAAACATCTGGAGAGCTTTGTGAAACAGTTTTTTCCATAGATTTTGCTTTTGATGATTGCTTTTGAGGAGCTTCGGACGGAGTTTCAGTTTCTGCATACGGAATATAATCTAAACGATGTGTTTCGTCAGATTGTTCTGTATACTTGGAAAATTCTTTTCCAGACAGACTGCCGGAAGGAGTCTGAAGAATCCCTTTTTCATCCGGACGATAGACATTATAATTTTTTTCCGGATCAAGAAAAATAATAAAGCCCTTACCATTGTCAACGGAAAGAGCTTCCTGAATACGAACATATTCTCGGTCACCTGTCTGCAGCGCAATTTCATCTTCTCTTCTGGCAGCTACTCTTTGAGAAGGAATATATCGTTCGATTAACCCTGGTCGGTTCTTTAAGGCTTCATAACGATCGACTTCTTTCCCAGCCAGGGCTTGCTCAAAAGACTGTGCATTCAGATTTTTTCCTTTCTGCCAATTTTTTGGATCGGTTTTTTCCTTTATTTCCGGCGAAGCTGTTTTCATATAATCTTCCTCTGACATACGGCCAGAATCAAAATATTCTTGTTCAGTTATATCTTCTACCAAATTTTTAGCTGCATCCGGAAATTCTTCTAAATATGCTTTAATAGCTGCTGCGAATTGTTGCAGAGATTGATTCGCAACGGCAATCTGGATGTGATTATCTCCATATTTAAGATCCGGAAGAACAGAATAGTTCACGCCACGTTCGTCCAATATATCCAGGAATTGCTCTAGTTGCTCATTATCTTCCGAAGCATCTCCGAGTGCAAGACTTTTGATTTTATAATTTCCGGAAGTAAGAGCTTTCAACTCTTCAAAATCCAGTGGACCACCAAGATCGAGCTGGTTTGTTACATAAGATTCGTATAATGCCTGCCATTTTGCAACGTCTTTTCCACGTATGGCAATTTGCTGGCAGGAATCCTGAATATCCAGATCAGGAAGGAGACAGTAGGTAATTCCAACCTCTGTCATGGAATCCATGAGTTTATCCAACTGTTCCGGATCGCGTGTGGGGAGATTTGCGATAATATAATCTCCATCACAGGCTTTCATGAATTGTGTAAAACTTTTGAAGTCTGACGTGGAGATTATATGTTGCTTATGTAGTTTCATACAAAATTGAATCAGTCGGAAGGGAGAAAGCAGAGCTTTATTTACTACCTTTCCGGTTACACTACCTGCGGAAGCTGCTGCTTTAACAGCCCCTTTAAGAATAATCATTTCTGTGTTGACCAAGATAGCAAGGTCACCACTTCCACCTGCATCTTCAGCTGCCATTTTTAATACCTCCTTTAAATAACCTTTTTAGTTGTCTTTTTTACCTGCTTCTCGGGTTTCTGCTCAGGACGTTGCATTTTAGAAAGTAATGTATTTGTTCTTTCCTGCAAATTACCCAATGTACGCTCCATAGCGTAAATCTTACGCTGGACAGAAGCAATCTTACCCTTTTCTGGGTCCCACGGGACATATTCAAGAAGTTCTTTTCCGGTCAATGCCCGGCCAACGTTTTTTACACTATTGGAAACATCTTGTACGGCCTGCTTTGCATCGTTCAGCCGCTGGAATAGTACATCGAGAGAATCCTGCGTATGCTGCATTCCCTTTTGCAACGAAGCCAAAGCTTTTGGAACATGAATTTTTTCAGCAAACGATAAAAGCGCATTTTTTCCAGCAGTTTTTAATTTACTCTTAGTCTGCAGAACAACATTGGCAAGGCGGGACTTGTTAAGTGTTATGAGTTTTTCACTCTGATCAAGATTATTCTGTACAGTATCAACACTGTCAGAATCATTAAAAAATCTTTCGTCAATAGAATTTACCTGTTCTTTGAGTTCCCTGAATTCTACTTGCATTTTCTGATGCTCTTCTTGTAATTTATCCAGATGACTTCCGAGATATTGCAACAGATTAGCTGCTTGAGACATATCATTTTTCAGAAGAGCCTGTAGTATCTCTTGAAATGGTTCCTGATCAACCAATGGAAGAGATATATCCATAAGATTTTCCATTTTTGCTTGTTGATGTTCTGCCTCCGGACTTTCCGGAGTGGTGTTTTGATGCTGCATAACTTCTTCATTGTTGGATGAAGGGATACTAATTTCAGGTGCAGAATTAAGATCAGGGACAGCAGTTTCTTCTGGAGTTTGTTCGGAAAGCGGAACTGCAACTTCTTCGTTTGGCTTTTCAAGAGTAATAGAACTTCTGGTTGGCCGCTGTGGAAGTTGTTTTCCAGAATTTAAACATTCCCTTGCTTCTCTTACATAGGAAAGTAGAGCATTTGCATAAGATACATTTTTTGAATCACAATTTAACTTCTGCAATCGTTTGGCTCCAAGTTCTGTATCGTTTAATTGTTGATGCCGCTCAAGGTAATCCGATAAAGCAGGTGGAGTGCTGTGCGTAACGCCATCCATTAACGTGTCGGCCACTTTAACTTTAGAAAGATCAAGGAATGCATTATACTCCTGCGGCGTACCATTCATCAAATAATGAAGTTCATAATTAAGAACACCGGATTCTTGGTGAATCAAAAAGCTATCTGCGTCTGATAATGGGATTTTGTCTCCGACGGACAATTTTTCTACTGTACTTTGCAATATAAAAATCATAGGCTCTTGTACATCTAATTTACTTTGAGAACCCCATGTTTCACGGCGTTGCTGCATAGTAGCCAAAGGGAGTTTGATTCCATTTTTAATCTCTTCATCTGGCATTCCAGAAGCTTTTTCCAAGTTGATTTCATTAAGCTCATCATTAGTCAGTTGATATATGTACCTTCGAATAACATCGTCCAAAAGCCCGGTCAAGTCCCAGTCTTTCTTTCGTTCTTCAAAATTATTTTCAATTTCTTGTGACATAAGAACCCTTCTTTCTTTTTAGTTCATGTGTTGTAACTGATCCTGAAAGGATGTTGAAGTGTTGGATAAACGATTGGCTGTACGTTTCATTCCATATAATTGCTGAGAGTATAAAGCGATCGCGTGTTCTCTTTGATTTAAAAGGTATAGATTGATTTCCTCTAATTCTTCGTTGGAAAGTTCGAGAGTATGACGATCCAGAAGAGTTTTTAATGTGGATGAAAAATCCCAATCCTTTTTCCGGGGGCCCAGTGACTCTGACATATGGTTTCCTCTTTTCTACAAGTCAAATTTTACTCATCGTTTTTTTGGGACGTTTCAGTGGATGCTGCGTAGGACGTGACTTCTGTTTGCGCTGCTCTTCATATTTGTGGTCAATATATGATAAGTCCTGATCGCGAAGCGCACGTACATTTTCAGCTCGTAATTCATAGTCAGATCCATTACTTGGCTTACCTTCTGCAGCGAGATCTGCCTCGATTTCATTAAGAGATTCATAGTATGATCGGTAAATACTCGCAACTTCTTCCACGTCTTCCGGGGTATAACCATTTTTCAAGGCAATAATTTTATGCTTTTGGACCCGAGGATCTTCTTCTTGCTCAACAGTCTTATTTGGTTCATCAAATGCTATTTCCTGATCTATTTCTTGACGTAATTTTTCTGCTTTCATTAGGTCAAGTGTAGACACCATCGCAGATAAAAGCTGTTTTTGATTTTCAACCAGTACTTCTTGTCGCTCAATTAATGTATCTATATCCATAGTTTCTTTCTCCTTTTTTTGTAATAAAAAAGACTGCTTAGCAGTCTTAAATGATTGGGCGTTTTTGGGAACATTTTGTATGCTTGTTTACTGTTTTTTGCCTTTTGAAAATATTATTTGAAAAGATATTCTTTTTTGATATATTCTTCTAACGTCATTCCTGCGGCAGCAGATTCCTGATTAAGTTCTTCCTCTACAGGAATTAAATCCGGAACATAATCTGTAAATAGCGGCTCATCAGGCAAATCTAAACCAGAATTAAGGCAGTATCTGCAGTCGGATACATAGTTATCGAAATCTATCAAGTATTTTTCCTTCCATGATTCTATCTCTACAGATGGCTTGTCAAACAGAACATGCACTGTTACTGATTTATCGGAAATTTCTTCATGTGCTCTCAAATACGGCACCAGCTTATTTAAAAGAAACAGTCCATTGGTACGGATTTTCTCTGCAAGTTCCGGTGTATTACTGGATGCCACCGAATCATAATACTCAGAATCATATGCATACATAAGTGCCATATTATGAAGGTGATCGATCAAGGAACCCTCATAATCACCGAAATCCTGGCGGCCTTCATAGGAAAAATTTTCTTTCCCCATATTATAATTCAACAGGAATTTTGTCTTTTCATAATAGTGGCCGCCATATTGTTCTCGAATATCGGCATCAATTAATTCAAACCTTTTATTTGCTTCTGCGAGCGGAATAACCTCGCCATCTTCAAAATCGTTACACTCTGACCAAGTTATTGTAACAGTAGGTTCTTTACAGCGATCCTGCTAGTCCTTTGCAACACGTTCGATGCAATCATATTCGGAATAAATACTGCTGTCAGCATACATATCATATGCCTCTTTTGCGAGATCTTTCGAATATTTATGTGGTACATCATATGAATTTTCCAATTCGGCAACCATAAAACTGGTAACAAATTCTTCGTGGGCTTCCATAACTTCTTCGGCCGTCAAGGTATATTCTTTCCCATCTCGTTGTATTTTCATGTTTTTAATTCTTCCTTTTTTTGATTTGTGGTTCAAAAAAGGCAGCCTCAAAATTAGGCTACCTTTTTTCGGAAAATTTATAAGTATCAGTTTTCCTTGGAGACTATGAATTCCAGTTTTCGTTCTCCATATACGCTATTAAGATGTTATTGAGGCGCGAAATATTATGTTTATTTTGCTCGATTTGCTTTTGAATCCAGTTTTTCTGTGTCTGATTTGTAATGTCACTTAAATCATACTTAATAATAACGTAAGTATCATCATATTTTGAGATTGCCGGTGAATCCATGGGAAGAAAAACCCACTCGCCAAATATGTCTCCGGTTTTGTATAAGTAATCATCTACAACCAGAACATATACGCCGGTATGTTTGATTTTATTGATTTTGTTCTGCATTTTTCTCCATTTCATTTAAGGCAGATTCAGAAAGTGGTGCATCACCGGCATCAGAAGTATTATTGGAATCTTCCTGGTGCCCTGTGGTGTCTGATGTATTTGCATCCATTTTCTTCATTTCCAGTACCTCACTCTCTGTCATGCCGGCAAATTCAAAGGAAAAGTCCTGGGAATTTTTGTTGTATGTAACCAGAGTTACGGTTCGGTTACTGTCATTCAGTACGAGATAGAATGTTTCCTTACTTGGTTTATAGGTTCCATAGGCCAGATATTCACCTTCCGTTGCTGTGATATTGTTTTCCGTGATCCATTTATGCAGTCTGCAGGGAAGAAACCAGCTTTTATTGTAACCATAAGCGTCTGTACATATGGCTGTGATAGAGTGGGCGGAATCTTCTTTTACCGGTGTGCATTTCTTCAGCCAATCGTCTTTCTCTTCATCAGACATATAGATCCAGTTACTTTGATTGATAACTGGAAGATAGTCGTTATTTTCATAAATATAATCTTCCCCAAGGATATGGTATTTATCTTCTTCTGATACAGAGGAAGAAGTAACCTCCCTTTCACTGGAAGAAGATGTTTCCGTTGTCTGTGTTTCTTTTCGTTGCTCTTCTTTTTCACTCAAACTTCTTTGGTCTATGTAATCGAGTGTTTCCTGCAGCGTGCTTTCTATGGTACGTTCAGACTCAGCTTTTTGGATGTTTTCAATATTCTGTTTGATATAAGAGTCAATTTCGGATTGCTGGTCATCCGATAAGTCTTTTACGGCATCCTCAATCTGCTGGATTGCCTCTTCCTTTTTTTTACTGTAGTCTGATTGCTCCACGGTAATAGAATGTCCAGTATTTGAGTTGCTGGAATCTTTATGGATAGCGACCGCGCCTCCAACCGTTGCTATTGCAAGAGCGGCCGCCGCTATGCTTATGGCAACCTCTTTTTTTGAAAATTTTCTTTTACTCATAAATGCCTCCAACAAAAAATGTCGTAAGAGAAAGATGAAATTTCCCTTAGCGACCTTTTTTTCTTTTTAACACCTTTTTTATTTCGAAACATCAATCATGTAGTCAACAACCTTCTTGTAAAGCTGCCGTTTTTGTTCCGAATAACCGAAATATTCAAATGCAAGATCTGGGGAATATTCGGCTTTTTCGACAAGCCGCTGCATAGCCACCAGTTGCATCAGAACATCCTCTCGTTTTTCTTCCGTATCAAGCTGCAGCTCACTTCCTAGCTGCATCCCAAGAATTAAAATAGCTCCGGCTTTTATCCGTAGGATTTTGCATTCTATTTCTGTTATTTCCATTGAAATCCTCCCCATTTTCTTATAAGCATAGTCCAACCACTTTTTTCTTTAGCATTGGTTTTGTTTTCACGGATGTGATTGGCGTAACTGCCATGTCGGAGTTTACTATTGCAGGTTGTTCATCATCTTCCAGTATAAGAGCATCTGTTCCTTTCTCATCCATGTTCAGGAGCGCATTCAGTTCTGCCAGTCGCTTTAGCTTTTCAGCGAGTTCTTCTTCCTGTTGGAATGGTTTCGTTACTTCTATTTTCGCTGATTCTAATTGATTAGTTAAGGTTTCAAGTCTGTCTTTGGCTTCGGCAAGCTTATCCGGCATGGTTTTCAAAACATTGTCCAATCGAATAATATTTCCAACTGGATCAGGGCCAATCTCAACAGGGTGGTTCATAGCTCCCTTAAGTCTCAAAACGAATTTTCTATTAAAGGAATCGAATGCTATATTCATTGAAAATCCGAGATATGTTCCGATTTTGGCAGTTCCATCCGCATCAGTTTGAAAAAATTTTATGATAGCGTTTCCTGCATCCTTTCTTGTGTCATACACACCTGATCCAACCTGCATATGGAACTTATCTTTGCTTGTGGCAGCATTTTGTTCATAGAGAGCTATATCCTGTTCAAGTTTTTCGATTAGTTCTTTCACCATAACGATTTGGCGTGGATAATGCTGAACAATATTATCTTCCATCCGGTATTTTTGACTTGTATAGTTTGCTTTTAACAGTCTTAAACGTGATACCTGAATGTCAAGATCCATTTTTTCTTTGATATATGGATTTCCGGTTGCAAGAGCCTTTACTTCCGCATAGGATAGAGCGGATTCGTCTACATCTTCACAGCTACGGACCGGCGATTTGCTTGTCATGATCTGGCTGATGAATTTTTGCTTGTTTTCGATCAGCTGCCAGGAATAAGCATCAAATGTTCCTTCTGTAACATAACGGAATATTTTTACCTTGCGGTTCCGGTTTCCCTGCCTTAAAATACGTCCTTCCTGCTGTTCAATGTCGGATGGACGCCACGGTACATCAAGATGGTGCAACGCAATCAAACGATCCTGCACGTTTGTTCCAGCACCCATTTTAGAAGTAGATCCGATCAGAAAACGAACCTGTCCGCTACGGACTTTAGCAAATAATTCAGCTTTTTTCTGATCTGTATTGGCGTCATGAATAAATGCAATCTCATCTTCCGGCACACCCTTTTTCATAAGGAGAGACTTTAACTCATCATATACGCTAAAAGATTCATCCCTATTTTTCCTTGGCGTAGATAAATCACAAAAAATAAGCTGTGTAGATCTTTCTGAAGTGGTTTCTTCCCAGATATGATAAGATTTTTCGGCACACACTGCAACTTTTGAATTTTCATCCGCAGGTAGCATTTCGTTTATCAGACGCTGATCGAGAGCAAGTTTCCGGCCGTCGTTTGTTATCCTCAACATGTTGTCTTGATAAGGTGACACAAGCTGGTTTCTGACTGCTTCAGCGCGATTAGCAAGCGATGCAACCATTTCTTTCTGGTATTCGCTTGGTTTCAGAACTACATTTTCGTATTGAGCCTCCGGAACAGGAAGATTCAGCATATCTGCAGTTTTAATGTCGGCCGCTTCTTTGAATACTGAAATTAGCTCAGGAAGATTGAAAAAGCGAGAAAACCTTCTTTTTGTACGGTAACCAACCCCCTCTGGAGCTAACTCAATCGCTGTTTGTGTTTCACCAAATGATGCTGCCCAGGAATCAAATTGTGTCATTCCCAATCTTTTCAGTGTGCCGTACTGCAGATAACGCATATTTGTATACAGCTCTGTCATACTGTTGGAAATCGGCGTTCCGGTAGCAAAGGTGATACCTTTGCCGCCGGTTAGTTCATCCATATATTGGCATTTTGCAAACATGTCTGAGGACTTCTGGGCTTCTGTCTGCGGGATACCTGCCACATTGCGCATTTTGGTATACAAAAACAGATTCTTATAGTTATGGCTTTCATCCACAAACAGCCTGTCTATACCGAGTTCTTCAAAATTTACAACTTGATCTTTTCTGGTTTGGTCATAAAGCTTGGCAAGACGCGTTTCCAGACTCTTTTTGGTCTTTTCCATCTGTTTAATGGTAAAACGTTTGTCATTCTCTGCTTTTATTTCACGAAGTCCTTTTTCGATCTCATCAATCTGCTGTATGATTGTATTTTTTTGTCGTTCATCGGAAAGAGGTATTTTTTCAAACTGGCTATGTCCGATAATAACTGCATCATAATCTCCGGTAGCAATTCTGGAACAGAATTTTTGCCGGTTTGCCGGTTCAAAATCTTTTTTCCGGGCCGCAAGGATGTTTGCCCCCGGATATAACCGTAGGAAATCAGAAGCCCATTGTTCTACGAGGTGATTTGGGACAACAAATAATGATTTCTGGCATAAACCGAGTCTTTTGCTCTCCATCGCTGCAGCAATCATTTCAAATGTCTTTCCAGCACCAACACACTGGGCAAGTAATGTATTGTTGCCGTATAAAATATGGGCTATTGCATTTTTCTGGTGCGGCTTTAATTCAATATCTGGCGTCATGCCAGGAAATGTCAAATGAGAGCCTTCATATTCCCGTGGACGAACAGAATTGAATAGTTCGTTATACGTTTCTACAATCTTCTGTCTTCGTTCCGGATCACGGAATATCCAGTCTTTAAACGCTTCTTTTATGTTTTCCTGCTTTTGACTTGCAATAGTCGTTTCTTCCTTATTCAGTACCCTCCTTTCATCAAAGGTATCATAAATTTTTATGTCTTTCAAATTTAAGGTATCTTCCAGCAACTTATACGCAGTTACTCTTGTGGTTCCAAATGTGGTATTTGCAAAAGAGCGGGAAGTTTCAGCATTTTTTCCGGCAATGTTCCATGTACTTGTTATATTCGAAAAACTTGTTTTTACAGCACCAGGATCTAATAGATAATGTGGTGTTTGAAAGACTTCCCCCATGAAGTCATCTATATACTTCGGATCAATCCATGTGGCACCAATCCTGATCTCTATCTCTGAGGCATCGAGATTTTGGGGCTGTATCTGTTTAAGTGCCTGCACATTAATGCTAAACTCAGGTTTTGTTTCTGCGTAAGATGTTGCAATTTTGAGTTTTTCCCGGACATTACCGCTTAAATATTCATCTGCAGTCTCCCATTTTCCGGTGATTGGGTCTTCAAATATGACACCGCGAAGTTCTTCCACAATTTCTTTGGTATCTTTTCCGGAAAGTTCACTCATATACGGAAGATCAACAACAGCCTTTTCTGAAAGAGATACGGTCAATGCTTCACTGGCTGTGTCAACGCTTGTAACAACTTTCTCCTGCTTAATTGTACGCTTTTGGAATATAGCAGCCTTTTCCTTGAAATTTCCTTCTTCATCAAGGTTTTCTAATGAGCAAATCAGAGAATAACTGGAATCCTGATCAAATGCGATTCTGTTTGCACGCGAATTCAGTATACCGAATTTTGCTGTATATCCATCATACAACGCACTCAGTTCTTCCTGCTTTTGTTTAATGTCTGCATCGGAATACTCATTCAGCTGCAAATTAATTAACGCACGAGTACAATCCCGGATGCCGATCATTCCCTTGATCCGCTCTTTTGCTGTGGCCGAAACGTCAACAGGACGCATAACAGAATTTTCCCGGTAATAAATTTCCTTTCCAACAACCGTAAAGCTATAATTTTTGACGTTCGGATCTGCAGAAAGTAGCTCTTCTAAGTCCTCCGTAAGAATCTCTTCCGGATCAATCGCATCAAATTCTCCATTGATATTTTGCAGAGACTCCTGTAATTGTTCTTCAAACGGTTGCGAATCATCTGCTGTGCAGGTACTTTCCATTCCATAAGGACCGGATACCATTTCCATTTTTCCAACAATTTGTTCTGGATGTTCAACAAAATAATTGTTCATGGTAATGTCTGATCCATCTTTTCCAAGATAGACCCAATCCGGATCAGAAACAATCATATGATCCCGTTTTTTCAAAAACAAAATATCGGATGTTACTTCTGTTCCTGCATTCGATTTAAAGGCTTTATTTGGAAGCCTGACAGCACCAAGTAACTCGGCCCGTTGTGCCAGGTATTTCCGCACTTCCGGATTGGACTTGTCCAGTGTTCCTTTGCTTGTGATAAAGGCAACAATACCACCGGGACGTACTTTATCCAGTGTTTTTGCAAAGAAGTAATCATGGATCAGGAATTTGTTCCGATCGTATTTCTTATCTACCACCTTGTATTGTCCAAACGGAACATTTCCAATGGCAAGATCAAAAAAGTTATCTGGATATGTAGTTTTTTCAAAACCACATATCTGTATGTTGGCATGTGGATACAGCTGTTTGGCAATCCGTCCGGAAATACTGTCCAGTTCAACTCCATATAAGTTGCTTTCTTTCATGGAGTCCGGCATCATGCCCAAAAAGTTTCCAACTCCCATTGCCGGTTCCAGAACGTTTCCTTTGGAAAAACCCATTCGTTCCAAAGCACTGTAAATTTGCCGGATAATCACTGGACTGGTATAATGTGCGTTTAAAGTGCTTTCCCTGGCCATACGGTATTCATCCGGCGATAATGCAGCCTTTAATTGCTGATATTCTTCAGACCAGTTTGGTTTGCTTTCGTCAAAGGCATCCGCCAGTCCACCCCATCCAATATATTGACTGAGAACCTGCTGTTCTTCTGCTGTAGCGTATCTGTTTTCCGATTCGATCCGGTTAAGCAGCACAATGGCAGCAAGATTCCTTCTGAATTTCTCTTTTGGAGATCCTTCCCCCAAATGGTCATCACTGATCTGAAAATTGGAAGCTGCACTTTTATCCGGTGCAGCTTTACTTTCTTCTTGTTTTTCTTCGGTATCTGGCGTCGTTTCGTCTGGAATAGAATTTTCAATGTCTCTTCCATCTGCAGCAAGTTCATCGGCCCATGCCATGGCATCTTCCAAAGATTCAAAAGTTTCCAATGGCGGATAACCTTCTGCATCATAAATGGAATATACGGCATTTCCTTTGTTGATCCACAAAAAGACATCCGAAAAAAGCCTTGCGCTCCATTTTGTTGGATTTCCAAACGCATCATCTGCCTCATGTACCACCTGCCAGGATAACCGTTGCAGTTCTTCCCCATCAAGTTTGGCACCAACTTCCGCTTCATGTCGATCAATGTCTTCTTCAGCAAGAATGTCGATATAATAGTCCTCTACTTCAACTTTATCTGGCTTATGGTCAAATTCAAAGACTCGATTTTTACACTGAACATAATAAAAGTCCGGATCATCAACACAATTTCCGATCAGATATTTAACGTTTCCAGATTCCCACTGGTCAATCAGAATGCAGAGATGGCCATCCAGTGTAAGCTGTTCCTGTACTACCTGTTCTTTTTCATGCTGCAGGTTTCTGACTTGGTTTGTAAATCCATCCAAAATAGTTGGGTGGGTGTTTAAGATCAGTGTATTGCTCCATTCTCCTTCTGTAAGGATGGAACTCGCCCATTCTTTGTTTCTTAGAGAAAACCGACCTTCCTTCCATGCCTGCACAATGGTATTGGCCAAAACAAATTGTACACAGTCTATGCCGTATTTTTCTACAATTTCAGATACCGTATTTTGTGGAACGGAAAATCCATTGTATTTTTCGGCAATCTGTTTTTCGATCTCCTGTTTGCACTCTAACCGGATTCCGTTATTCAGCCGGGTAATTTCGGCTTCTTTTGCCTTTTTTTCCTGTTCTTTTTTATAATTCTTATACCCTTCTTTTTCCTGTGGTGAAAAGTATTTGTCTGCATAAATCAGCTCGCAGATTCTTTCTTCTACGACATTCCAATTTAAAAGGACTTTTGTATATGGATTTAAAAGGCTTCCTTTCTCCAGGAGAATACCTTTCGCATCATGTTCACTGTTGGAACTACTATTGCCAGGTAACGCACCGGATTGGCCACCAATCCCATATTCTTTTTTCAGAAAGTCTGCATTTTCTTTCTGGTTATGCAGGTCCATGAAATATTCGTAGATTCGAAATTTTCCATCTGCAAAACCACTTCCAATGCAAAGGGCATAGTCGATTTCGTCCTGTGTGATGAAATCTTCCTGTCTGACATCTACCGTATCATGAAGTGGAAAATGAATTCTCTCCCTGTCAAGATCCGCGATTTCGGATAATAGATATCCTGGAGATTTCACAGTTTTCGGCTTTAATTCTCCATAGGAAATCCGTGCATCGACATCTTCCAAAAAGCTTTCCAGCTGTTCTCTTCCTTCATGCGTAGAAAGAAGAGTTTCTATTTTTTCTATACTGTTAAGTTCTTCCGGTACATCATCTATCCAATCACGGAGAAAATAGCCGATCTGATAAGATACCCTCTCCATCTCTGTTTTGTCTACGAGTGCTGCCTCGTTCGCATCCATATACAAGCCATACGTAATCATGGCGTGAATGTACTTTTCGATTTGATCCCAGCTTAATGTTGTAACTACAGATTCCGCTGCCTGCATACCATAACCGGCAGTCATTCCGTTTTCATCAAACCATACAGATATTGGATGACCGTGTAATTCAAAACCTTTGCCGACCTGACTATATTCTTTTTTCAGGAAAGCAATTATTTCATCGGTACTTTTTCCTTCGGTATATTTGGCGTAAATCCGTTTCCGGCTATCTTTTTGCCCGCCACCACTTCGGATGATTACTTCAAGATCGGTTTCCGGCAAATAGAAAGCAGCGGGCATAGTATATTTTTTACTTGCTTCCGCTGCTGTAATTGATCCTCTCTGTTCCTCTGCTGATGGAAACAGACTTAATTGTGTGTATGATTCCTCTGGTTTTACAAAATTGGTCGGCTGTAAATCAGTTCTTTCAGTACGACTTCCTCCGCCCGGCTCTGGATGCTGTTCATCTTCTTCACCCAAAGCATCTGATCCTGTGCTTTGAGCTGTTCGTTTACTCCTTCTTTCTCCGCCATCTGGGATGTCAGGACTTCCATCCTCTCTCTTGCCTGTTCCTGAATCTCGAGAAGATGTGCTTTCAGCGTTCCTTCCAGAAACATTGCTGTTCTCGCCCCATCGTATCTCTCCCTCAGAAATTTGTCCCTCAGAAGTCCGTATTTCGTTACCATTCCCTCCGGTTCCGGATTTGCTTTCAGTTTCGGAATCAGATAATCTCCCATCTGTTCGTATTCCAGGTCCATTTTGTTTTCCTCCTTCAATATTATCTTTATCTTTGGAATTACCCTCTTGCAAACTTTCACGCTTTAAAGCATTATATCGCGGTTGTGGTGCATTTGCAAGTTCTTTTTTGGAGATTTCTTTTTCCTGTTCTTTCTCGCGAAGTTTATCATAAATGCGTACTGTTTTTCCGATTTCTGCAAGAATACCTCTGGAAGAATCATTAATTTTTGTTCCTAATACTGACAATGTTTTAATAGAAACAAACTGATTGATATAATCAAATGAAAATTCATGATCGGAAATTTCTATTCCACAGGCCGATAAAATTGTAAAAGAAACACTTTCCGATATAAGTTTTTTTAAGCAAAGAGCAAAGTCCTGTTCGCTCAGTTTATCAAATCCTATCCTATCCTGTAAATCCGGATAATCAATTTGAAGTTCTGTATAGGCATCCGCCGCGAGCTGATCTGAAATTTCAATAATTCTTTCTTCAAAGGGTTTTGTGCTGTCTGTACTGCCATATATTTGTTCGAGCCTATGCAGTACATCACTTTTATGTTCTTCCCGCAGTTTCCACGCCTTCGGATAACGTCCATTTGGCTTTACAGCATGAACATTCGAAACATCAAATACATATTTAAGCTTATGACCGTATGTTGCAATATCATCCGGAAGTGCAATTCCTGAAGATCCTTTATTTACCCAGCAGTTCATACGTTTATTCCATATCTCGATGGAAGCACACGCTGTTGCATCCGGATTCTGTGCATAAATCAGAAGCTGTTCTTTAAACGGATATTTATAAATCCGTGCAGCGGAGGTCAGGAACTTCATCCAGGATTCCCGGTTCTGTGAAACCCTTTTAGCTGTTTTCTCTGCAAGATTCACTATGTATTCATATTTATCCATCTTATTTTCCTTCTACTATTGTGGCCGACAATATAATTGCGGCGAAAGATTTGATTGTGACATTGCCTGTTTACATACCCCTCTGGATTCATCTGCAGCATGAACCATTTCACCATTTCCAAGATATATGGCAACATGGGATATATTCCTGTATTTTCCGTTGGCCGAATAAGAATAAAAGATCAAGTCTCCCGGCTGCAGTTCACTATAGCTGACAGTCATTCCTTTGTTTACCAGGCATTCTGCTTCGCTTGCTGCATCCATTCCATTCAGATAAGTAATACCAGCTGCAGCATAACTCCGGTAAACCAGGGAAGAACAATCATACCATCCCGGATCATCTCTTCTGCTTTGGGAATAACCACTTCCTACAGCATTCAGAGCTGCCTGCACGGCAGCATTTCCGGACTCTCCGGCACCTATGCTTTTTTTCCAGGACCAGTCAATCCCACCGGCACCATTTTCGGATGGTGCATAAATGTCAAGCGTCCCATCAAGCTGCGCCAGGCAATCCGCTTTCTCATAGCTCCACCTGGATACGTTCGGTCTGCGGGCGATCATGGCATCATATGCCCTTTCAATAATTTCCCGGTCCGTTGATGCAGATGTTGTTCCATCAAAATATCTTTTCAGGCTTACAACATATTTTCCATCTCTGTTGCCAAAAGAAAGAACGCAGCCTTTCAAAGCATCAGACGCGTTTGTAAAATCAAAACCATAATATTCTGTCAGTGATGTAAGAAGTGGCTGCAGTGTTTGTGTATAGACGTATTCGCACTGGGCTGCCTCAAATGCAATCTTATGTTCTATGCAGATCGAATGCCATGCCCCGTAAAATCCGGCGTTATTTTTTAGTTCTGTGGTCATGCCAAGATATGGTTCAAACGGACCATATGTAGTTGGATCTTTTTCATAGCACCACCGAACAAACGGCCCAAGCTCATAACGATTGTCGAACTGAAATTCACCACATGCATTTCCGCCATCGCCACCAACCTGATCCGGGTTTCCGCCGGATTCATATTTTGCCGCCAGATAACAGGCTCCATCATAAGCGGAAGAAGCACTTTGACGTTCAGCCTTTACCCCAAGAAACAGAAGACTCAAAAGAAGAAAAAGCGAAATAATAGGAAGCAGCAATAAAACATTGGATGCTATAATTTTAATGATGCCTGCGGATATTTTCGCCGTATTAATGACTCCATGCCGAAGTAGCATCCGCTGTTGATAATCAGCCCTTTTTTTTATCTCTTCTTCGTTCCCGGATAACCGGATGGATTGAACGGTTGTATGGAAGTTCTTTGTTCTTCGAAACCATTTTAAGGATGCTCTAATTTTTCCCTCTTTACGAGAACTTTTTTCATCCTTTTTTCTTTTGCGGTCATTAGAATCTTTTTCATTCTTTCCTGACTTTTCTGTATCACTTTCTTTCCGATTTTTCTTTTTGGCTTTCCGTTTTTTACTTCCGGAATCATCCTCTGAGTCCTCTTCCTCAGCATGATCCATTTCTTTATTCCATTCCTCTACCGCCTGGGACGGTTTTATTTCCTGCCTATCTTTATCTTCTGCCGGATTTTTTTCAGATGTTTTTTCTGTATGTTCCTTATTTTTTATTTCCTTCTTCTGATTGGACGTTTTCTCCTCATCTTCACCAAGAGTTTCCTTTTTCTCTTCTGTTGAAGATTCTTCTGAAATTTCACTATCTTCCGAAGTATTTTTACTCGTGATTTTTTCTTTTTTTCGATTCTTTTTTAATTTTGTCAGATATATAAGTGTTTTTGATTTTTTTAAATCATTCTGGGAGTCCGGCTCATCATCTTCAACCTCTTTTTCTACATTCGCTGCTGTCATACTATGCAGCATGGATGCAGTATTCAAACTTTGATGCTGCTGTCTGAAAGTTTTACTCTGGTTGGATGATAATTCTTCCCCTTTAGAATCTTGTACTGTGGATGATTGTATCCTGCCAATCGTATATTTTCGGCTGAAATCCTTCTTTTTTTCTCTCTCATCCGTATTACTTTCTTCCTCTTCTTGTTGAAAAAGTGTCGGTTTTCCAGACAACGGATTTCCGTTTCGCTTCTCCTCTATTCCAATGCCCTGTGTGTTTTCTGTATCTTGCCGCCGCAGATATTTCCACATGGCCAGACGCATACTTTGTCGTTTTTCTTCTTTTATGTCATTATTTTCCGACATTTCCAGCTGTTCAGTATTCGGGATGGAAGCTCTCATCTTGGCTGCAGCATATTTTTTACCGTGATTTTCCTGAATCCGATTCTCTGATGCAGCCTCAATATTATCTTCCCGTTCTGAACCTGTACTTTTTAAAATAAAATGGGTTGTTTGTTGCTTCTCTTCTGCATGGGAACGTCCCGCTTCTGTTTGCACATATTTCTGTGTTGCCAGTCGTATACTTTTCAACTGCTGTTCCCGGGCAACTTGTCTGTCTGGTTTTTCTGGTATTTTATACGTCTCTGAAACAGGTGCATGGAACTGTGCAGCTTTCGCCTCATATTTTTCACTGGAGCCATTATATACAGGCTGTTCCGGTACATAATTTGATTCATTCTTATACCACAGGATTTCCGGTTGTACAGCAGCCTGTTCCGTATGTCCAGTGTTTTCCGGCAAGATACTTTGTGTATTTACTTGATTTTCCGGCTGCAAATATTTCTGCGTCGCCAGACGCATATTTTGCAGCTGTTGTTCCCGCGTAATATGGTTTCCTGTTATTTCCTGCGTTTCAGAGTGGCTCATAACAGATCGTATCTCTGACGCAGTATAGATTGCAGAAGTAGCACTGTGTACCGTCTTTTCCACAGATCCTGTTTTAACTTCCCGCTGTTTTGCCTGCCATGCAACTTCCGTGTGCTTGTCTTTTGGTGTCATGCGTTATCCTTCCTTTAGTTTTCCGGCATACGGTAACAACCTTGGATCTTTTCGATATATCCTTTTTTCACAAGAGATTCCAGTATCTCTTCTGCCTGTTTATTGGAAACACCGCATAAAATTCCGGCACCATAGCAATCCAGCCATTCATCACATTCGTCAGCTTCTTGTACTTTATGGTACATGAACAGCTCTTCTTCACTGATTGGCTCTTCTACTTCGCCATTTAAAAACTCAACAGACTCTTTGTCTGGATCAGTGTCAAATGTTGACACCGAGTCTCTGTTTTCATCCGTGTCAATCTTTGACACGGATTCCAGATCATCTTCATGTTCATCTTGATCCGCTTCCTGGCTGTAAAATACGTTCCGATTTTCGGCAGCGGCTTCATGGAAGTTTGTACTGTAGAAATGATACAGCGGATTGTCCCGGCTAATCGTCGAATCACACTGCAAAATATGCCCGCCCCAGACAATCAAACTCTGGCCCGGTGTCGGATCAGAAAGCGCTTCAAACTCTTTCTGTGATAACTCCATAATCTGCAGCAATTCGTTCCGATCATCACCGGCTTGGTCAAGCAGCACCTTGAAATCGGAGTTTGATACAATCTCCATAATTTTCCGGTTGGCCGTTGCTGCTGAAACGTTCTGCAGACAGATCGTACAGATACCACCAAGTTTACGGTACGTCAGATACGCCTTTTCCAGCTCATTACAACTTGTCTCATGGCGGCAGACATATTGAGCCTCGTCAACGATAAAATGCGTTGCCCTTTGCTGTTCAACGTTGTAGGAAAAACGCTGCGTTAAAACATGCATGATTGTTATCATCAGCGGTTCCCACATCAATTCAGGGATATTTTTCATTCCAAATGCAACAAACCGGCTGCTGGTAGACAGTGTACTTTGTCCTTCCAATGTCAAAAAGCTATGCTTTGTATAAGCCTCCAGTGATCCATACAAATCACGCGCTTCCGGTTCCCGCTGTTTCTGGAAAATTGCTTCCAAATCAGAAAGCACCGGGGATATCGGTTTCTTTTTTGAAAACGTATTCTGATATAATTCCTCAACGCACCGGTAAATCAACGATTTATGGATACCGTTTGGACGTATACCGGTCATGATACTGTACAGAAATGCTTCCATATACTGCAGCTGGGAAAGGATATATTCTTCACGGCCCTTTGCATTCTTTTGCAGCAAAGATTCCGGAATCTCAAGAGGGTTCAGGCGCAGATCCGGATCAGAAAGATCAAAATACTGACCGCGGAATCTCTGGGTGATTCCCTTCATCTCATTCTGCGGATCAATCAGGAAAATATCATCTGTACTGTTAATCAATGTTTGTCCGATTTCCGTAATTTTCAGCAGCATGGACTTTCCAGAACCAGTGTGGCCAAAAATAACACCATTACTGTTTTTCAATGTCTTTCGGTTTCCAATGATCGGATTTCTGGTTTTTTTATTTATACCATACCATGTTCCGCCAGGCTGGATCAGATCCCAGGAATAGAATGGCTGGAATGCCAGATAAGAACTTGTCAGGACGGAACGCATATTATTTACACGCCTCGCTCCGATCGGAAGCAACGTATTCAGTGCCTGAATTTGCTGATCGTAGTAAGGAACAATCTGTATAGAATGTTTCCGGCAGCGGCGTCTGACTTCTGCCGTGTTTGCATCCAGTTCCTCTTTATTTGCTCCACGCACTGCCAACAGGATTCCTACATAGAAGCCATTTTCATCATCTTCCTCGATCTGATCCATATATTTTTTCAGATTGGCCTGCTTCTTTTTCTTTGCATAGGACGGCTCACTATAGAAGTTACCCATACTTGCATTGGCCTGTACTTCCTGCCCGATCGCATTTTCATTGTAGAAATTCGTGTTGCTGATTTTTCCACGTAACACTTCCCGTGGGATATATGCCGTATCTATGGTAAGGCAGGTATAAAACGGAAAATCTGTCAGTTCAAAAATCAACTTTTCTTCATTCAATCTGGTTGGCAGAACCGCAGCAAAAAGAATCCGCATACACTCTTCATCAAATTCCATGTAGCTTTTGTGATTCCGCACAGAATGTGGAAGGATTGAATTGCGAAAATCTCTTCCGGCCTGTACCATATCCTGAAACGGGAGAATAAAACTTTCCTCTCCATCATCTGTGAAAAAGTAATTTCTGATTTTCTGAAACCGCTGCACAGCGTTTAAAGGAACCAATTCCGAACCCATTGCATAAAAGATTGGAAGTGCTGTATGCTCGAATGTATCAAACCATCCTTCCGCTTCTTCTATTGACCGGCAATTTGCACTCACAGTCAAATAACGCTGTTTTCGAACGTTTTCCTGTCCCTTTTCAAGAGATTTTTTAATCATTTCGTTATTGTAGCGGGCCAGCTCTGGATACTCACTTTTATTTTCATCCTGCAACAGAGATTTCTGGAAATTTGTTACGTCCCGTGGTTCACACTGTATTGTGATCTTGAAATCTGTGTCCATGGAATTTAGAAATTTCCGTAGTTGAAACAGGATGCCGTCTTTTTGCTGCTTGTCCTGATCCACATAGTTTAAGTCTGAAAAAGAATACACACGATCAAATTTTCTCCGCTTTTTCCCTGCCCCGTTATTCGGTTCTATTTCAAATATTCCATTTTCGTGTACACCTGCAATATCCAGCATTTGTTGAATACTGGCCGGTGTCTGGTAAACTGGCTGTGTACATTTTTTATATCGGATAAATTCCTCATTCGAAAAAAATCCCATTCTGTTCCATCCTTTCCAAGTATATAAAAAAGTCGGGATTTTTCCCGATCATTATTTTTCTTTTTTCAAATAATTTTTTCTTGCCTGGTTATATTCGTCACTTTTCCAAACAAGTTTGGCTGTGGACTTTCTGTATTTTCTTGCCCGGTAAAACTCTATTGCAGAAAGCCCGCTACGTGACTTCCATACCTGACTGAAAATGATAGCTGCAGCAACAGCAGTTCCAATCAAAAATGATATATATAAGTTCCATCCAAGTATAAAATACAACAAGATAATGATAATACCACAGGAGACAGCAGAAACGGCCATCACACCTAACTCTCTTGCTGTAAGTCCTTTCCAGATGCTATCCTTATATGCACCAAAATCTTCATTCATGTTTACCATAAGCTATGTCCTTCCTACTATTAAAATCCAAATGCTCTTCGAACCATCGCATCCGTACCAGATACTGATCCCGTTATAATAAGGATACCAAGAATAGCTTGAAGTCCTTCCCATCCTTGTGATCCCAACATTCCGCCCAATATATCTTCTGATGCAGTAGGGAACAGCCCACCAGCATTTATTAAAATTGTTCCAAGTCGCATCATTAGCATGATTCCTGTCATTTCAAACAATGCACAAAGAAATGTACGGACCCAGCTTGATCCGGTATGTCCAATTTCATGTGGGCCTGCATAAGTGGAAAGTGCAAGTGGTGCAACAGCCATATAAAAAAACAATTTAAGGAAAACCCTATAAACCGTCCATAATGTAATAACTGCGCCACCCAGGCAGATAAACAAAAACACAAGGCCAAACAGATTTCCAAAAATAAGTCCGGATCCACTCATTTCCCAGTCATCCCCTACTCTTATAACCAGTGAAGCGGCATCTTCCGGAACAATAATCCCAAAAAATGCTTGTTCAATTTCAATCAAAAAAACGAGTATATTCGTGAGATTTAAAAAAACAGCATCCACAAGTGCCAGCTTGATAAAAAACTGGATGCTTGCTTCCATGGTCATTCCGTGTTTAATATCCGTTGTTTCTTTGAAAAAATTAATCATAAAGAAAACACTTACAAGTGTCGCACCTAGAATCTGTAGTGCCAGGAAAATCCGGTATGCTTCATCCCAAAGTTCACCATCTGCCAAACTTTTTGGATTCGTTTGCAGCATATCAAACGCATATGCAATTAATGAATTCCAAACATTGCACCCAAGGGAAAAGAAACCACTTCCCGAAAAAACCGTTTTGAAAAAATCTAATATCTCATTTATCATATTTTCTCCATAAGAAAAAGGAGGATATTCCCTCCCTTTTCATTATCCCTTCAGAGCAGTTGTAATTACCGGAGCAACCAGCATAACTAACGCACCGCCAACCCCTTTTAAAGATCTTGTAATAGCACCTCCGCCTTCCTGTGCCTGCATGGAAGCTCCAAATTCAAATGCGTGCCATAATAAAATAACACCACCCACAGATTGTACCACAGCGCTGATCAGATTCCATAAAATTTCAAATTTCGCATTTATTGCGGCCGTTGCATCTGCAAAAACCATTGGCGCACCTACTCCCTGCAGGAACATCAAAAACGCAAAGCAAGCCGTATATTCCGTGACTTTTTTCAGTTTCTTTTTTACTTCGATTGGCTTTTTCATATCTTTTACCTCTTTTTGATCTAAAAATAGCCCGCACCAAATTTTGGTGCAGGTCTTATTTTCGTTTGTTCTTTCGTGTCAATCCTTCACACGACATTTTTTAATCGTCATCATCATCATGTTTGTGAAATCTTCCAATTAAAAATGCAATAACACATCCTACCACCGCTATAATCGGGATAATATACTGAATCGGCATTCTCTATTTTCCTCCTTTTTCTTCCTGTTTCAGAACCGGAAACTGGGGCAATCCAGTACACAATTCCAGTCCATTAAATTCTTGTTTTTCAATTATCTGCTGATAATCTACCGTCACAGTAACGAAATATACTTTTTGATTGTTGGCATCCCGGCCTTCCTCTGTATGAAGATGTCCCTGGACAAACACTGTCGTTCCTTTTTTTATTCTCTGAAATGTTATCATTGCCCGTTCTCCAAAGGCGACACAGTACATGTAATCGGAATAAGAACTTTTCGGTCGCTGCACGGCCAGGATGTACCGGCATGTTGGAACTGATCTCCCTCTCCTGTCTTTTTCATAGGAAAATTGTGGGACGCAGGTGCAAACACCCTGGATTTTAATCTGATTCATGTTTGCCCTCCTTATACCAGATTACCAGTTGTATTTTCTTGACGGTAAGGCAGCCTCCGGTATCGCAGAACTTCCATCCGCAGTAAATCATCCCGCAGGGTTTCTGCATCCATGCCCTCAAATAAAATGTCAAGGGTTGTCTCAAAATCCCGGTAACGACTGCGCTGGCTGTACATAAGTGCCTTTTCAATCCTTTCCAGAATCGGACCATTTTCATAAAGTTCCTGCAATTCTAAAAGGGATTGCTGCAGTGTGTCTTTTCGCCGGAAATGTTCTATCATCCGGCTTTTAAATTCTGCCACATCAGCCGGGTTTAACACTTCCGGTTCCGTGTCAATGTTTGACACGGGAACTTCTTCTTTATCATTCGGAAGTTCTTCCGGCGCATTTTCCGTTTTTTCCTCTTCTATGACAGGTATATTCTTTTTTCGTTTTAAATCTGGAACATTTAAAACATTTTTCAGCTTTTTGGTATCAACCCCAAGCTTTTTTTCCAACGGCTCTTCTTGAGTTTCTTCCTTTTTCTGTTTTCGCTCTTGTATTAAACTGATTACAGCTGTTGCTGCAAAACCAAACGCTGCGATCGCAAGCACCGCGGTCATCAAGTAATATGGATTTCCCAAAAATGACTTTATACTTTCCATGGCCGATCTCCTTTACTTGAAATTCCGTGATGCATCTACCGCAAGTTCTACCAGCTCCTCTGCCGAAATTCTTCTGTCATACCATCCGGTCAGAACTGCCGCTTTTTCGTATTCATCATAAGATGCCTTATATTCCGGCATTTCTGCGTTCATCTGGTAGATGACTTCTTTTAAGTTCTTGGTTTCGCGGCGTGGAACACTGATTTCATAGCATGGAAGGGAATCAAAGCGGAAATGATAATTCTTTTCGCCACATACCGCATCTACAATAATTCCATCCGTATTATGGCGGGTTGTCACATTTTCGAACTCTGGCAGTGTCAGCAAGTAATTCTGCAGTTCTTCTGCACTTAAATCGTGGCTTTCCGGCTGATTACTGTTTTCTTCCAGCTGTCTCTGTAATTCTTCCTTGTCTTTTGCCTGATCATCCAGATCTCTCTGCAAAGATTTTACCTGCTTATTTAGTTCAATGACTTTTCCTTGGAGTTCTCCATTCCGTTTTCGCAACTTTTCTTCTACTTCCGGATCAGTGCTGCTATCCTCTGCTTTTAACTGCAGGTTCGCAAGTTCAGCTTCCTTTGCATCAAAATCTTTCTGTAATTTTTCCATCTGTTCCGTTTTGGAATCACGTTCTTTTTCTGCCATGGAAAGACGGCTCTGCAATGTTTCAATTTTCGCCTGCAGTTCTGTTTCCTTATCCGTTGGAAGTGACATATCCGGATACAGTTTTAAATTTTCCTGCATCATCTTGAGGTTATCCCTCTCTGCCTGCAGCTCAATACTTAAGTTCTGTGCCTGCAGCTTTTCCATTTGCAGTTCCTGCCGTTTCTTAATCAGCTCATTTTCCTGTTCCTGCTTTGCTTTCGCCAGGGATTCTTTTGTTTCCTGTTCCCAGTTTTTTAAAGCAGTTTCCTGTTTTTCCATGTCCTCTACTTTAGCTGCAAGAGCATCCTGGATCTGGTCCAGTTCTTTTTCCCGGTTATCCAGATCTGTTGCTTTCTGTTCCTGGCTATTTTTCTGCTTTTCCAATGCATTTGCAAGAGACTGCAGCTGCTTGGAACGGTCATCGAACAGCTTTTCACGTTTTTTATATTGCTCTTCTCGTTCCTGATACAGCTGATTCATTTTTTCGGCCATACTTAATGTATTTTCATCCATGACGTATCCTTTCTTCGGGCGCTTAGCCCAATATCTTTCTTACTCTTTTTTCGTATTGCAGTAAGAAACATCAATACACTCCAACTGCCGATAAAAAAAACGGCAAAAAAACAGATATGATTCCTATCTGCCGTATCCACCGGATCAGCCTTTAAAATCATACCTTCTGTATCTGTGTCAATGTTTGACACCTGTTTTGTGGTTTCCATATCGGTGTCAACGTTTGACACCGCTTGTGGCTTTTCCGTACTCGTGTCAACGTTTGACACCGCTTTGGGATTTTCCGTATCCGTGTCAATGTTTGACACCGTTTTGCTGCTTTTCTGTCCCGTGTCAATGTTTGACACGGATTTTTCAGCCCGTTTTCCATTCCATAAGGAAACTCCGGTTCCGCAGAGCAGCAGGCAAGCCAAAATCATACAAATTCTGGCTCTTACTTTTGCTTTAAGACGCTTCCTTTTCCGCATTCGCGACCTCTTTCTGGGCAACCGTAACGGCGTGTATAACCAATCTGTAAGGACTGGAGCCATCACCTACGCAGGTGGATAAAGTAAAAACTTTCTCCTTTCCGGTCGGGGCAATATTACAGTCATATTCCGCATTCTGTACGGTTTCTGCAATCCATTGTTTCCATTCCTCGCTGTCACCTTTATATCCCAGTGTAAAAACATCACTGTCATACCGGGTGCTGTATACGCTGTATATCGCACAGGTATAAGTAGTTTCCGGTGTATAAACATATACATAAGGATAAGTGTTCCGGAAGTCCTTATCATGGTACTTTTTCAGGCTTCCAAACATTTTCCCGGATGCCATGTTATGCCCATATAAAATAATGTGGCTTTCTTCGAAATCTGTTCCGGCAGTTGCAAAAATGGAACCAAGAATATTGCTTTCTCCTGTTACGGTATGGTTCAGGTAATAACTGTTGTCCTCTCCTAAAGCAACCGGATAATCAATGGGTGTTCCGGGAACTGTGATCCATGCCAAAATCTCAGGATTGATCTGCTGTAAATTCTGAAAATCAACTATTCTTTCCATATTCGGATCTGTTTCCTCTTCCGGCTCATCTGTAGTTGATTCTGTGTTTTCTTCATCTGTTGTATCCGGATTTTGGATATAGCCACTGATAAGGTTCTGCTGTTCCCGGTCGGTTTGTGCTTCCTGCAAAATCCGTGGAAGATAAGACGCACCCAGCAGACATAAAATTGCCAGCAGGACACACCCAGCAGCTTTTCGCATTTTCACGCCTCCCTGTTCTTTAATGAAATACCCGTGTCAAACATTGACACGGGTATAAATCCGGTTTTGCTGGTTACTTTAACGGAATGATGTTCTTAACAGAAGTATCATGCGTTGTAGTTCCCCAGTCATCTTTCTGGTTTTCAAATGTGATGGATGTACCGGTTGGTTTCGCCTTTAAATTTGCATGTACGGAGAAAATTTTATCCGGAGCAACGCCCTTCGCCGGTTCCTGTAATTTTGAAATCTTTACATTCTCTGTTCCGGTAACGTTCACCAGATGATACCGCAGCACATCCTGTTCTGTTACTGTGTAGTCCTCTCCTACCGGGATTTTGTTCCAGGTGACAGAAAGTTCTACATATCCCTGTCCATCGGTATGTGAATTTACGTAATTTTCCGTGAACTCTACATAATTCTGGAAGGTACGGTCTTTCCCATTAATATCTTTTCCTTTTACGGTGAAGATAAAGGTTGGGTTTCCATGCGCCCAGGTAATATCGCTTGCTTTAATTTTCTTTACTATGGTAAGGTCTGCATAGCGCATATCCTTCATGGTGATGGTCTGCGTATCTGCTTTGCTTTCCAGCGTAAAGGTAATTGGATCAGCAAGTTTATAATAATCCGGGGCCTGATCCTCACGTAAAGTATACTGACCCGGTTTCAGTTTTTCGATCCGGTGCGGTGTGCTTCCGGATGTCCAGCTTTCTACCAGACGGCCATTGCTATCCAGAAGAGAAAGTTTCGCTCCGGAAATATTCTCTCCGGTACCGGAATCTACTTTTGCAAGATCCAGTTTTGTATAATCATTTTCTACCGTGATTGTCAGGTTTGACTGCCCATTGACTTTTCCGTCGGATACTGTGAAATCTTTCACTGCATTATCCAGTACGTATCCATCTTTGGTTGCCGTTTCCTGGTAATGCCAGGTTCCATCCTTCACACCATCAATCGTGATCCGTCCATTGCTATCTGTTTTCTGCGTTTTATCATAGCTCTTGTCATCATTCCAGATATGGAACGTAACACCTTCCATGACTGTGCCATCGTTTTTGCTTACTTTCTGCAGAACGATCGCATTTTTCTGGTTCTGTACGGCTACATTGACGCTGGTATGGCTATCATCCAGGGTAACTGCATGTTCTGTAGTATCCAGGACATATCCATCCGGAGCTGTTTTTTCTTTGACAATGTACTGACCAAGTTCCAGTTGTTTGCTGGCTGCCGATCCATTGCCATCTGTAGTTACGGTATCAACTACCGTATTGGCAGCAACCAGGGTTGTGCCTCCGGCTGTCTTAATATCCTTTGCAGCTTTGATTTCAAATACCGCACCGGAAAGTTTTTTATTATTCTCACCGGTTTTTGTGATTGTGATCTGACCGGTTTTTCTGGCATTTGTCGCATCCAGTGTTAAAGTAACAACACCTTCTTTTTCTGCTGTAAACTCATGTTCCCAGGTTCCGGTATATCCTGCCGGATTTTTGGTTTCTACTACTTTGAATTTTCCACCTTCTGAATCAGTTTCTTTAAGGTTAAGTGCTTTATACAAATCACGTGAATCATCCCACACCGCTTTGGTATACGTTACCCACTGGCCGCCTTGCATCTTGTAAACGGTGAATTCTGCGCCTTTCAGAGCTTCTCCTGTTGTTTCATCTGCCTTTTTGATAACAAGGTCAACATTTTTGGTCTGATGCATAACCATTTCTGATGTATAACCAAACTCAGAAGTATTCCATACGTGCCAATCTGTTGCCTCGGTCCGGCTTGATCCTTTCCATCCATTAAATATGGCATCCCCACCAGTAAATGTAAAGTCTTTTGGATATGATTGCACTGTGGTAAGTCCCTTACCTGGACCGTCCACATTTTGTATGGTTCCTCCATTATAAAAGACCATAGTCTGAGAATCGCCTTCATATGTGTAAGTAACCCATCCTTCCGGGTTATCCGGTGAAGTACCATCATCTGCATTTGAACCCTTTTTTGCTGACCAGATTGCATCCGTTCTTGCATCATAGATTAGACGATCATCAGCTTCCTTCGTGACATAAATGCCATCGACTTTTCCATCAATATAAAATCCCTGGGAATAGTCCAGATCAGATAAAGTGAAATGTCCCTTAACCTTAAGTGGATTTCCATTTTCATCGTAATATGAAAATCTTACCTTAATCCATTTCAAGCCTTTAATATCAATGACAGGAGTTGCACCGCCTTTTGTATTGTCTACAGAAACAACAACATTGTCTACATCTTCATATCCCGGATACCCGTTGATATTAGTATTCTGCCAGTCCAAAAACCAGATCCGCATGGTAACAGGTAAACCATTCGCATTACCTACATTGGTATACTCTGCATACATCTTTCCTTTTAATCTTTCATACGGAATAAAAGATCTTGTATTTCCACCATCGTTAATATTGGATAATGGCCACCATTGTGAACACGCATGAGCATGTTGTTCTGCATTTAAGCAAAATTTGTTATCCCATGATCCACTTCCATCGCTACATCCAAATCTAATCTTTGTATTTGCTCCGATGACCGGCGTAAAATTGTAGGTTCCGTCAATCGTGCTGCTTTTATCTACCATTTTTCCAATACCAGAATCAACTACAGATGGTAACCCATCCATGCCTTCGCTGACAGCAAAAACATTTTCCGGGAAAGAAATTCCAGTTACCATCAAGGCTGCCATAAGCAGCCCTGACAGTGCCTTTTTCCATCGTTTCACAGTTTTTTCCTCCTCTCTTTCTTCTCTTTACGGGACAGTTTCACGGTTCCAAGAGCCGTTACCGCCGCAATTCCAAGAGGAACAAAAACGTATGGATCTGCAAGACCGGTTTTTGGTGCCGTAGTCTGCGAAATGGCAGGGGACGGTTCGTTTTTGCCCGGTTCTTCAGCACCCTGTACACGGAAAATCCAGTTTACCATGCTTTCCCGTTTTGCATATGCATTTTTCAGTTCTGCCGGTAACTGCAGCGTAAACTGTACCCGCGAATTTTTCCCTGTTTCCAGTGTTCCAAGACTGATTTCCTGATTCAGGGATGCAGCCTGCAAATCACCGTTATACAGGGTTTTTCCGTTTTGCGTGATCGTCAATTTAAACTGTTTTAAAAGGTCAAGTTCTTCATCCGTTAAATTTCCAGGCGTTTCCGTATGGAAGAAAAATTCGGCACTGGTTGCTGTCGTATTGGAAAGCTGAAAACTATCACTGATCGTATCGCCAGGCATTGCCGTCTGTAAATTTCTAAAGAAATCTTCCGGCGCAGCCACCAGCTTTCTGGCAGCCCCTTCATAAGTGACGGACATAGCGGTATACTGTTTTGTCACTTCTGTGATGCTGTTATCCGTCTCATGTACGCACTGTTCAATTTCCGTATCGCCCCATGGGGATTCCGAATTAAAATCCGGTGTAAAGTTTGCTGCCTGCACCGCTTCTGCGGTCACAGTAAGTCCAAGAACCCTGTCCTGTGCTTTTGATGTCCACGCTGCAGGAATCGTTACGTTCTGGAAAAAGTCTGCGGATTCTCCGTTTTTCAACGGCTGCGTATAGTAATAATACTCACCCTGTTTTACCCATTCATCGGAAATTCCATCCAGTTCTTCATCACTCAGAACATACTCCGCAGGCGTTTCCTTATCCTGATCCACCGAAGGTGTTTCTGTAGGTTCAGGCGTTATTTCCGGTTTTTCTGGCTCTTCCGGTGCTGGTGTTACTTCCGTTTCGGCATTTTCTGTCGTTTCCTGTGCTGTCTCTTCTGTTGCTTCCGGCGTTTCATTCGGGTCTGCATCCGTTTTGGAATCTTCCTCTGGCTTTTCCGTGTCAACGTTTGACACGGAATCCGATGCCTCTCCGGAATAAGTGGTTTTCACCCGGATATAGCAGGTTTCTGCGTAATTTGTGATTCTCGGAATTTTCGAAATGGTCTGGGAAGGAAGAACAATTCCCTCTTTCGGTCCTGCATAAACTTTTTCCGTATCACCATCTTTTTCGTATTCCTGGATTCCAATGTTTACATCACCGGTACTGATGTGGTTTGTAACGGTAACGCTGTCCTGATAGTAAGCATATGATCCACTGATGGTACTTACTGCCGTGACCAGAATTCCGGCTGCTATTGCAATTTTCCTTTTCATTACTGGCCACCTCCTCCAAACCGTTTCCATGCGTCCTGATAAGAAGTGTATTCCTTCTGACCATCTGTTGTCTGAACGGATTCCTCGTAAACTGTTACTTCCAGGTTATCCTGCTCATATTCATCTGCAACAGTAACCCCCGTAAACAGATAAGTTGTTGTTCCTCCAACCGGAACAGCTTTTTTGTAATAGTAATAGCCATCATTTCCCTTGACCCAGTTTGTGGTATCAAGTCCCGTGAACTCTTTTACAGGTTCACTGCATGTAATATATGCCCGGACATAGCAAGGTACATCTCCTGTATTTTTTGCCCTGACTTTTTTTACTACTGATCCGCTGGATGGAACCGGTGTCGGTGTCGGAAAATCCTCATCCGGAATAATGGTGTTATTTCCAGTCCTGATAATGTTTACTACTTCATCATGGTCCGTCTGGTAAGCAGAAGATCCCGATATTGCGGTGGCTGCTGCAAGAAAACCGCAGCAGCACATTCCGGCAATTGACAGCATTCGTTTTTTCTTTTTTTTCATGCTGTTTTCCCTTCTTTTTCAGAACAGTCCGGATGGCTTTCCGGACTGTTATTTAAAGTATTCTTATGATAAAGTGTTGTTTCCATCCTGTTCCGGCTCAACCTGAACATCATCTGGGGTATTTGTTTTGTTTTCATCCGATGCTGCATTTCCGTTTCCATCAACGGTTGTAACCCCATTATTTCCGCTTTCGTCAGACTGCGGAGTCGTGATCTGTCCTGCCTGGCCCTGGTTCTGCAGTTCATATTTTTTCCATGCGGAAGCTGCTTTCTGTGGAATCGTGGTTCCTTCTCCGGTGTTGAGTTCCTGGATTGCATAGTAATGTACCGGCACATTCAGATCTTTTCCATCCAGCTGTCCCTCTACAATATTGGCAGCTGTCAGGCTTGTAAAGATCGGATCTGTTGTTTTTCCCGGTGCAAGTATTTCGTTATAGCTGTAGGTGTAAACCATATTATCTCCTACACGCTTGTTGTACATCAGAGTCCATTTCTTAGAAACATTGTTCATGGAGAACAGCTCTGTATCTTTTGCAACGCCTCCATTCAAACGGTTACCTGCAGCATTAACAGTAATCACCTTTGCAATCGGGATAGAAACATCCAGATATACATAAGCATCATTTTTTCCAACATTTTCGATCTGCGGGTCTTTTTTGATTACCTGGGTCGGAACGATATTGTTGGTTTTTCCATCATTATCCGGTGTGTAGTTCGGCTCATGGCCAACGATGTCTACTTTACCTACAGAAAATTTGTTGGTTACAGAATCATGATCTGTCAGATATGCCATGGATGATCCAACGGCCAGTGCTCCGCACAGTGCTGCAGCTGTAAAAAATGCTGCTACTTTTTTCTTTGTCATAATCGTAATTCTCCTTTTTTTCTTTTTGTTTTTTTTACCTGTTCCCGTTCCTTTGGTTCAGGTCTTTTCTCCGGAAAACAGAAAACCAGAAGCATGAACAGCGCCAGAAAACCTACGGTAAGAAACATGTGATTTTTTGCCCACATAAATCCGTATCCAAGATATGGAATGCAGAACAGGTATGTTCCACGTATATTTTCTACCGGAATGGTTCCGGAATCCGGATCTGTGTTTGCATCCCCTTTTGTCTTATATCCTTCTTCTGTTTTTGACAGAATCCGGTGTGTCACCAGATCCCCGTGCCTCTCAAACGTAGCAATATTTCCTGGACGTACATCCCTCTTCGATGAATCCACAACTGCCACTGATCCTGTGGGAATCACAGGTTCCATAGAACCTGACAGAATCACATAACCCCTTAAATCACGGCACTGATAACAGGTAATACCAAGCACCATACAAACCAGAATCCATAGGAATGCGTGTATTACTTTTGTTTTCATTTTTCCTCTCTCTCCTTTTTTACTTTTTGTTGCCACTTCTTCCGTGCAACGGCATCACCCCCTAAAAATGGGCATAAAAAATGCACCAGCCCATGAAAACCATGTTCTGATGCATGAAAGCCCATTTTTCTTTTTTCCGTGTCAATCATTGACACGAGCAATTGAAAGATTTTTTTGTCCTACCTGCTGTCCCTTCTGTTTTCCTTCTTTTGCAAGTATAACATAGCATACCTTTCTGTGACGTGCAATATGACATTTTTTTGAAAAACATGACATTTTCTCAAAAAACATGACATTTTTTCAAAAGATATGACATTTTTTCAAAAAAGATGACATTTTTATAACTGCCTTTTTTCTAAAAAAGGGATGCACAAAGTTCTGCGCATCCCCCGTACTGCTTGACTTTTTTCGTCCGGCAGCTTATAATCAAATCAGAAGCAATCAAGGATATACCAGTGTCGGTGGTTGCCTTTCTGAAATAATCTAAATTATTACAAAGAGCAACAAGAGACATAGGCTATCCCCTATTTGCGGTAGGGAATAGCTTTCTTTCTACTTGCGGTGGAAGTTTATGTAAGATAACGCCGCAAAAACAACAAGTAAAAGCGTCAACACTTCCATTGTATTCATTGGCATTACCCCCTTTCTGTTTTCAGAAAGGACAACCACCAGACTATCCCTATCACGTTCTGATCTGATTAGATTCAGTATAGCATATCATCGACTATTTTACTACCTCTTCGACATACAAATCCCCTCTCGCAATTCGTCTACGAGAGGGGATTCTTTTTTATCGGATAAAGTAGTTTGTGATCAAATTATAATCGTTCTCTGTCATGCCAAGTACATCACTCATACCGCAATCATCATTTTCCCAATTATTTTCAAACGTATATGCTTGGTCCTCAAATGAAAAGATTGCTGAAAAATTCACGATCTTTCTTCCGTTATACTCCTGCGGCTGGCCATACATTACAGCAATTGCTCCATAGGCATTGAAATCATCCATCTGGTTTGCTTTATGGCCTGGAGAGGACATCCAAAGGTTGAAGATCTGGCGGGCAAGATCATCGGAATCTGTATATGACAGACCACCGCCGCAGCCGTTCTGTCTGCCACCATGCAGGGCCAGATTATCAGAAGTTCCGTATCCTGGCTGTGTGATTGATCTCATGATATGGTATCCGGCAGCGGCAACGCTTCTCGGATAACAATGCTTATCATCCCAGATCATGGCTGCGTGTCCTTCTTTGACACGTTCTTCATTTACCAGATCGAAAATCTTTCTGGAAACTTCCTGATCGTAAACGGTCATTCCAAGAGCCTCTTCGTTGGTATATGGGATATTAATTTTTACTTCAACATATCTACTTACAGATCCTTGATTCGGTTCTACACCTTCTGCAGATGCATAAATTGTAACTTTTTGCATACCATTTTTTTTATGAACCGTTACAAGTCCATTTTCATCTACGCTTGCTACTTCTGGATCATCCGAAGTCCATTTTACCGCTTTGTTGGTTGCATTTTCCGGATATACGGTTGCGGCCAGCTGCAGTGTCTGTCCAACTTCAGTTAATTCCAGATTACTGTTCGGTGTAATTGTTACGCTTGTTGCATAAACGGTTTCTGCTGGTGTCTCTGTCGGCTTCGGTGTCTCTGTCGGCTTCGGTGTCTCTGTCGGCTTCGGTGTCTCTGTCGGCTTTGGCGTTTCTGTCGGCTTTGGCGTTTCTGTCGGTTTTGGTGTCTCCGTTGGTTTTGGTGTCTCCGTTGGTTTTGGTGTTTCCGTTGGCTTTGGTGTCTCTGTTGGTTTCGCTTCCGGTTTTGTTGTAAGCGCACCGTCTTTTCCGTAGTAATTTCCGTTTACCGTCTGATCCGTTACCATCTTACAGTCTGATCGGAAATAATATGTCTTTCCGGAAATTTTCATCTGCATATCCTTGCAGGCTCCGCCCCAGCTCCGGATATAGTATTTTGCTC
>OFMI01000103.1_pt1 | contig 80859 bp, 94 predicted proteins | sample 1541741 | NCBI WGS metagenome assembly OFMI01 (sample SAMN04209219, study PRJEB22552) | human gut metagenome | biome: gut; material: feces | host: Homo sapiens | place: USA: Oklahoma | reverse complement strand
TACCTTAATTATATCAGATATATGATTTTACGACCACTTTTTCAGTGGCGTCCTACAGGTGGGGGAGGATGTCACGAATAGTAAGTCTGATACACAGGCGATGAAAATGGGAAATTTTGGATAAACAGTAGGAGGTATATTCTATGCCATTGAAAATTGTTAGAAATGATATTACAAAAATGAATGTTGATGCAATTGTCAATGCAGCTAATACATCTCTATTAGGAGGAGGCGGGGTAGATGGATGCATTCATCGTGCTGCCGGCCCAGACCTTCTTAAGGAATGTAGAATGCTCCATGGATGTGAGACAGGGAATGCTAAAATTACAAATGGATATCGTCTTCCCTGTAAATATGTCATTCACACAGTTGGACCAATCTGGCTGGATGGAAAACATCAAGAACAAAAACTTTTAGAATCCTGCTATGATACATCACTGAATCTGGCGAAGGAATATGGCTGTGAATCGGTTGCTTTTCCTCTGATTTCTTCTGGAATTTATGGCTATCCAAAAGATCAGGCATTAAAAGTTGCTGTAGATATCATTGGAAATTTTCTACTGGAAAATGAGATGACAGTCTTCATTGTAATTTTTGACCGGAAGGCATATCAGATTAGCGGAAAGTTGTTTGCGGATATTACAGCTTATATAGATGACCGATATGTGAAAGAACACTCGGACAGTCGGGAAGAACAGAGATGGCGATCGGAGCCGCTTATTGGAGAAAGTTGTTTCGGGTCAGCAGTGGAGAGGATGGAAGCGAAGCCAAGCTATAATGCGATAAGCAGCAGGACTCTGGAGGATGCGTTGAATCAGATAGATGAAAGTTTTTCGGAAATGCTGCTTCGTAAAATTGACGAATCCGACATGACAGACACGCAGTGTTACAAGAAAGCAAATATTGATCGGAAACTTTTTTCTAAAATTCGCTCGAATAAATTTTATAAACCGTCTAAAACGACAGTGCTGGCATTTGCTCTGGCATTGGAACTGCCAATTGCAGAAATGCAGGATATGCTTGGTAAGGCGGGATTTACTTTGTCTCGTTCAAGCAAGTTTGATATTATTGTAGAATATTTTGTTGAACAGGGTAATTATAATGTATATGAAATCAATGAAGCATTGTTTGCTTTTGATCAGAGTCTGATTGGATCATAAAACAATGAATGTTGTTTAATGTCGCTTTCTATGCGACCACTTTCTAAAAGAAAATCGTTATACTATGGCTGCAAGGTACGAAACCGAGCAGCCATTTTTTTGACCAGGTAAATACTAGAGCGTGTTTGAAAAATCATTCCGGCAACCTGCACGTCCCAATTTGCGGTATATTTTGCCTTCATTCAGTTGACGTAGCCCGCTACGCCGCCCTCATTCAGGCGAAATCTCCCACAAATTGTAACGCACATCTTACAGAAAGCATTTTTCAAACACGCTCTAAAGAAAAGAGGTTATTATGAGAAAATTCATGTGGAAAAAAGCTGCGGCTGCAGCAATGACTGCAACGATTTTAGCAACGAGCGCAACGGTTCTCCAAGCTGCTGCACCACCAGACGGATATACGAATGCACAGGATACCGTAGAGGCTTACGGTGGAGCCTACAGCAATTGGATGACAAAATGGAACAGTACAATCAGTAAAGATAGAGAGCAGATTTCTCTTTCTCCAGGAAGTGATAACAGTTCTGTAAATTTCGCATGGTATACAAAAAAATCTGCCGGTGTACAGAAGTTAAAAATCGCGGAAAATAAAAGACTGACAAATGCAAAGGTATATGAGGCAGAGCAGACAAAGGCAGTTACTGATAAAGATGAGACAGAATATGTTTCAAATAAAGTAATAGCAACGGATTTAAAGGCTAACACAACCTATTATTACAGTTATCAGAAAGATGGACAGTGGACTGCACCAGAAAAATATACAACAGATAATGGCAGTAAGTTCAGTTTTATTTTTGTAGGTGACCCTCAGATTGGTTCCTCAAATGAATTAAAAGGAGCAGCTACAGAAGAGTTTTATAATGCACAGTCTGCTGCAGTGGCAAATGATGCATTTAACTGGAATACTACATTGAATCAGGCAATGGAAAAGACAGGTAATAAAGCAAGTTTTGTTTTGTCTTCCGGTGACCAGATTCAGAGTACAAAGAAAAAGTCTCCGAATAAGGCAGCGTGGGGAAGTGAAATCGAATACAGTGGATATTTAAGCCCGGATGTATTAAAGAATCTTCCGGTAGCAACTACTGTAGGTAATCATGATGCAGATAATGCAAACTACACCTATCATTTTAATACAGCAAATGCCAGTGAACTTGGTTCAAATGGAAAGGTAGGCGGTGACTATTGGTTTAAACATGATAATGCTTTATTTATTATGTTAAATACACAGGACACCAATGTAGAAGAACATAGACAGTTTATCGAGCAGACGGTAGCAGCAAATAAAGATTGCAAGTGGAGAATCGTTACGCTCCATCAGGATATTTATGGTTCTGCAGAACATTCCAATGAGCCTGAAATCACAAATTTAAGATATCAGCTTGCACCAATTTTTGAAGATAACAAAGTAGATGTTGTTCTTACCGGACATGATCATGCTTACTCCCGTACACAGATTTTAAAAGGCGGACATAAAACAACAGAATATACAGATGATGAATTTGATCCAATGTTAGATGAAGATATGGATGCAGGAGAGAATCCAGATACGGTATATACAGCAAAAGAAAATATTAAAGCAGACACGACAGATCCATCTCAAAAAGCATATCTTAATTACTTAAATCAGGTGATGGATAAAGATGCGATTCAGCAGGTAACAAAGAAGGGTACAACCGTATTTAATCCAACGGGTATTCTTTACATGACAGCAGGTTCTTCATCAGGTAGTAAATACTATGACTTAGTGCCAAGACAGCAGAGCTATATCGCAAACCGCTGGCAGCAGGATGTACCTACATATTCCGTAATTGATATTACAGATACAACATTTACGATTAATACCTACCGTACAGACACAGAAGAAAAGATTGACGAGACATTCAGTATTGCAAAAGTAAATGAATCTGATAATAAAAATCAGACGGATAATACACAGACAGATAATAAAAAACAGCCAACAACAGCAAAGAAAAATACAACAAAACCGGCTGAAAAAGCAGTTGCTCCAAAGAAGACAGTTGTTAAAAAAGTAAAAGCTCTTGGCAAAAAGAAAATCAAAATAACAGTTAAAAAATCTTCTGAACAGGTAAGCGGATATGAAGTTATCTTATCCACAAAGAAGAACTTCAAAAATGCAAAGAAAATAACAACAAAGAAAAATGTAGTAACAGTGAAAAAATTAAAAGCTGGCAAGAAATATTTCGTAAAAGTACGTGCCTTCAAGAAGGTGGGTAACAAAAAAATTTACGGAAATTACAGCACAGTGAAAAAAGTTATTGTAAAGAAGTAGCTGTAAAGAAGTAACATCAAAAAAGCAACAGTGAAAAAGTAACAGTAAAGAAATAACAGGAGATCTTATGTCAGAAGAATTAAAGAAAACTGACATAAAAAAGATTGCAGGAAGGGGATGCCTGATTGTAGCGGGCATCCTGTTTCTCATTTTTTTATGCCGGTATAATCAGATAAAAAAAGAATCCCTATATGATACGGAAGGGCGGACATTTGCCAAAGCTACTGTAATGAACGTCTTACAGGACAACGAAACCAAAGACGGAATTTACATCGGAAGGCAGCTTGTAAAATTAAAAATCACTTCTGGAAAATGGAAAGGAAAAACAATGGAAGCAGACAGCTCTTCTGCATATTTATACGGAGCACATTGCAAAAAAGGCAGTAAAGTTATCGCATTAGTAAGTGAGGCAAATGGTTCATTTTCTGCTTCAGTTTATAGTGTTGACAGAGAGATGCAGGTCTATCTGATTATCGCGATTTTTCTGTTAACTCTAATTATTATCGGAGGAAAACAGGGATTTGCATCAGTGATTGGGCTGGCATTTACCGCGATATGCATTCTGTTCTTATTTTTACCGATGATTTATAAAGGACATTCTCCAATCCTTTCTGCAGTATTTGTTGTTGCGTTAACGACAATCGTGACAATGTATTTAGTCGGTGGAGTCTCTGGTAAAACCGCTGTGGCAATTATCGGAACAATTTCCGGAGTATTGATATCAGCCCTTTTTGCATTCCTGTTTTGTAAAATGACAGACATCAGCGGTTATAATGTATCATCCATCGAGAGTCTTATCTACGTAAGAGACCAGACGGGAATAGACGTAGGCCAGCTTTTATTTGCAGGAATTTTAATTGCATCATTAGGAGCAGTCATGGATGTAGCAATGTCCATTTCTTCAACAATAGAAGAAATATCCCACCAGAATCCAGAATTAGGAGTAAAAGGTTTGTTTTTTTCAGGAATGCGTGTTGGAAAAGATATGATGGGAACCATGTCAAATACATTAATCCTTGCCTTTGCAGGCGGTTCCATTAACACACTTGTATTTATTTATGCATACAATTACGAATATTTACAAATGATTAATATGTTTGATATAGGGATTGAAATCATACAGGGAGTAGCCTCAAGTATGGGAGTCATCCTGACGGTACCAATTTGTTCACTTTTGGCAGCATGTGTACAGGGAAAAATAGAATTTCCCTCCCCAGCCAAAGCACAGCCCCCGAAGAGAGTCTAGCCCCTATATTTGTGGCCTCGGAGCAAGGTTTGGATACGAGCGTGTATAAGCGAGTATTCAAACCGCCGCGACTAAAGTCACAAATATAGGGGCTAGACTCTCTTCGGGGGCGTCTCTTTGACTGCGGTAAATTCCTATTTACAAAAGAAACTCTTGACAAATGAAAAAGAGTAATATATGATGAGTCCTAGTAAGAAAATGGGAATTGAGGAGCAAGATTATGATGATGATGTGTGTCATGCCAATGAATTGCATAACTTGTAGCTGCGAAGATTCGCAGATGTATATGTCTTCTGAGAAGGAGACTGGCTTGCCTGCACATAATTATCAGAATGCGTGTTCATAGATTTTAGATGAAGTTTTTTGAAAGGGTAAGGGAATTTAAGAAATAAGAAAGATTCTCACCTGAATAAGAATTGCATTTACACAGCACTAAAGATGAGTTTTAAGCAGGTAGCGATACCTGCTTTTTTCTTTAGGTTTACAATGCTTCAATATGACCTTATAATAGTTAACATTAAGTTTTAATGTACTCTAAATCTGATAAAAGTTTATATTAAGTTCTTTTCTGCAAAATGCAATATGTTAATAGCTCAAGTGTAACAGTCAGACATAGAATAGATATACAAAATGTTCAGGCAGAGAGTACATTTTCAAGAAAGGGAGGAAGGCAATGTCAGAAATTGTAATAGAGAATCTGTATAAATCTTTTGACACAAAAGATGGAACAGTAGAAGCTCTTAAGAATGTCAATTTAAGCATTGAATCTGGTGATATTTACGGGATTATCGGTATGTCCGGTGCTGGTAAGAGTACACTGGTACGATGTATTAATTTCCTTGAAGTGCCGACAAAGGGACGTGTCCTTATTAATGGAAAGTCGTTAGGCGATTATACTTCAAGAGAGTTAAGAAAGCAGAGAGAAGATATCGGAATGATCTTCCAGCATTTTAACTTGCTCATGCAGAAGAATGTTTTAGAAAATGTCTGTTTTCCACTGTATATTCAGGGTAAGTCAAAGAAGGATGCAAGAAAGAGAGCGAAAGAGCTTTTAGATATCGTTGGACTCGGTGACAGAACGGGAGCATTTCCGGCTCAGTTATCTGGTGGACAGAAACAGAGAGTTGCGATTGCGAGAGCGTTAGCTTCTGATCCGAAGATTTTACTTTGTGATGAGGCAACCAGTGCACTTGATCCTCAGACTACTTCTTCGATTTTAGCATTGTTGAAGGACATTAATCAGCGATTCAATATCACAATTGTAATTATTACACATCAGATGTCCGTTGTTCGCGAGATTTGTTCTCATGTAGCAATCGTAAAAGGTGGTGAAGTTGCAGAACAGGGAACAGTGGAAGACATTTTCACACATCCCAAAACTGCTGTGGCAAGAGAACTTCTTAAGAATGATGTCGGTGATGACGGAGAGGAAAAAAGAGGAACGGCAGCAGGCGGCAAAGAAATTATTAAGAGCGGGAAAAAGATTCGGATTGTCTTTTCTGAAAACTCTGCATTTGAGCCCGTTATCGCAAATCTGATTCTCAACTTTAACGAGCCGGTAAATATTTTAAAGGCAGATACAAAGAATGTCGGCGGCGTGGCAAAGGGCGAGATGGTTCTTGAATTTGCTCCAGACTGTACAAAGAATAAAGAAATGAAACAGTATCTTTTAGACAGAGGATTAGAAATCGAGGAGGTGAGTGAGCATGTGGACTAAAGAAATCACAGATATGATCATCAACGGTGTGTGGGCGACACTTTACATGACAGTAGCTTCTACGGTTTTAGGATATGTATTTGGCCTTCCGATGGGTGTGCTTTTGGCAATTACGGATAAAGAAGGATTAACACCGAATGCAGTCGTATATAAGATACTAGATGTAATCGCAAATATCGTGCGAAGCATTCCTTTCCTGATTCTCCTTATTTTACTTATCCCATTTACGAGACTTCTTGTTGGACAGAGTTATGGTTCCACTGCAACCATTGTTCCACTTGTTATTGCGGCGATTCCATTTATTGGACGAATGGTAGAATCTTCTATTAAAGAAGTAGACCCAGGTGTTATCGAGGCAGCCCGCTCTATGGGAGCAAGTAATATGCAGATTGTCATGAAAGTCCTTTTAGTAGAAGCAAGAACTTCTTTACTTACCGGAGCAACTATCGCAATCGGAACCATTCTTGGATATTCTGCAATGGCAGGTTGTGTCGGCGGTGGCGGACTTGGTGATATTGCCATTCGTTACGGATATTACCGCTATCAGACAAGTATTATGATCGTAACTGTTGTACTGCTTGTCATACTCGTACAGATTTTCCAGAGCATTGGTATGTTCCTTGCAGCCAAGCTCGATAAGAGAAAATAGTATATCAGTTGGGAGATGACTCCCACATCTATAGGTGATGAGAAACAAGCTGGTATCAGTGGTGGGAGTCAATCCCCCAGCTGATATAGCCTCCGGCAGGATTGCAGAGGTGCGCAGTAGAAGTATGTCATGCAATTGCATGACGCGCACCTCGCAGCAAGAATGCCGAGGCATTCTTGAATATTTTTCACTGCAAAGCTTAAAATAGACTTATAGAGTTTCGTAAAAATGGAAAAGTAATTAGATAGAATTCTACAAAACTATCCGAAGCTGATTGCAAATGGTATAAATTATAATTATCGGCTATTTAGAAAATTAAGTGAAAACATTAGTAATTCAATTGTCAAGTGTTTTACGCTTATAAATTGAAAACTTTTCTAAATAGTTATAATAAAGAAAAAAGAGATAGTTTTTGACACTATCAAAAAAGAGAAAGCGAGGAAACAAAAATGAAAAAATTTGGAGCATTTTTATTAGCAGGTGTACTTGCAATCGGAGCTTTAACAGGCTGCGGAAGCACAGACAAGAAAGCAGAAAGTTCAACAGGAAGCACAGATACACAGGTAATCAAAGTTGCTGCTTCTGCTACACCACACGCAGAAATCTTAGAAGAGGCAAAGCCACTCCTTGCCAAAGAAGGATACGACTTACAGGTAACTGTATTTGATGATTATGTACAGCCAAACGAAGTTGTAGACAGCGGAGATTTCGATGCGAACTATTTCCAGCACGTTCCTTATATGGAACAGTTCAACAAAGAAAAAGGAACTAAGTTAGTAGATGCAGGAGACATCCACTACGAACCATTTGGAATTTACCCAGGAACAAAGAAGAGTCTTGACGAAATCGCAGATGGTGATGAAATCGCTGTACCAAACGATACAACAAACGAAGCAAGAGCATTACTTCTTCTTCAGGACAACGGACTTATCAAATTAAAAGATGGTGCCGGACTCACAGCAACAGTAAATGACATTGCAGAAAACCCACACAACATCAAAATCGTTGAGTTAGAAGCAGCACAGGTAGCTCGTGTAACAGGCGAAACAGCATTTGTTGTATTAAACGGTAACTACGCACTTCAGGCAGGATACTCCGTAAAGAAAGATGCACTTGCATACGAAGCGTCTGATTCTGAAGCTGCAAAAACATATGTAAACATCATCGCAGTAAAAGAAGGCAACGAAGACAGTGATGCAATCAAAGCCTTAGTAAAAGTTCTCAAATCTGATGATATCAAGAAATTCATCGATGAGAAATATGATGGTGCAGTAATTGCGTTTGAATAAATAGGAATTTGCCGCAGGCAAAAGAGACGCCCTCTGTAAGGTAAATAAAGCATATTTGTGACTTTAGTCGCTGCAGGTTGAATGCTCGCGTAAAAGCGCTCGCATCCAACCTTTGCTCCGAGGCCACAAATATGCTTTATTTATCTTACAGAGGGCTGTGTTTTGGCTGTGGAGGAAAATTCTATTTATTGCTGGAGGGATTTGAATAGGCTCCAGAAGGATGTGGCTTTCTTAGAAGATGACTTCTCGTAGCGACGAAAATCACAAATATAGATGATTTGATTCTCAGACTTCGTTTGTCTACTCACCCCGGCAAATTCCTATTTGATGCTTCTATACCTACATCGGTGAGCACTCCCATTACCGGTCGGTATGGCATGGAGAAGCGTTGGGAGAGATAACGCATTGCCGCTCCGGTCTCACCATCAGGACCCCCAAACTGACTGATGATTGCTTTTGCCATAGCAGCATCGGTTCTTTTTATATTAATCGGATATTCCAATCTTTTTTCATAATTCCACATAAATCTTATCCCTCCATTTCCCAAGGCCACGGTTCATTTGCCCATGCCCAGAAGTCAGTACCTTTAGGTACAGTGTCAAGCGTCAGAGGCGAGAAGCGGCTGCTATATTCTTTTAATGCCTGTTTTCTTGCGTTTGTATAATATTCAAAATATTCTAAACCCTCAGCATTTTTAGGATGTGTATCAAGAAACATGGCACAGTCTAAGGCAGCAAAGCTTACAAAATCAATATAACATTTTAAATTCTGCTGATTCATGTTACAGTTACAATTTTGGTTTCGGTTGTTGTTGCGGGCAGAATTAGAGTTGCGGCCGGAGTTACAGCCAGAGTTAGAATTACAACCGGAATTACCATTAAAATTGCAGTTCATAGAATGATGCTGACAGGAGTTCATGTTACAGTTTTGCGTAGTGTAGTTTTGAGAAGAATGCATATTCTGCATCATTTCTGGCACCTCCTTCCAGTAAAAGGCAGGTCAAGTTCCTGAAAGATTGTTCCGGCGCAAAGAGCATTTTCAGGTTTATATATATTCTGCCATTTCTGCCATGGAACATAGGTCATAGCAAGCGGCATGGAATCTAATTTTAACACTTCTTTTTCCTGTTTATATGAACAGGAAGAATGATTTTCCATCATGGCGGTGTCTCCTTAAGTTTATATAGTTATATATATGATAAGCAGCCTGAAATGTCCATAAGATCAGATGATTTCAAAGAAAGAAGATAGCCTATATTGTGCCTCTCTTCCTAGGCGTCTCTCCTAATGAATTTATTTTATCAAATATAATATTTTATATATAATGTTACAATGTCACCAGAAAAACTCTTAAAAATTTGACAAGGACATAAATTGACAAATATAGATAGGGGGCGTATTATATAGATAACTGTTTTATTTCAAGATATGTTAGTTCCCCAAAATGACATATTGAAAATCCCCAAAACAGTAAGAGAGTCTTCCGAAGAAGTGATCGCTTTCGGAAGATTTTTTTTATGCAGAAGAAAGTGCACATTACTTGCATTTTTTAAGTCAGGACTGTATAATATAAGATTGATTAACTTAGTTTACTATTTCATCGAGAAGTGAAGTATCAATGAGATAGCAGATGGTAGAATTTCATTTTATTTTTTATGAAGAAAGGAATGGAACAATGACAAAAATAGATATTATTTCTGGTTTCCTTGGAGCTGGAAAAACGACTTTAATTAAGAAACTTATCGAAGAGGCACTGAAAGGACAGAAAGTTGTTCTTATCGAGAATGAATTTGGCGAAATTGGTATTGACGGTGGATTTTTAAAAGAATCCGGTATTCAGATTAATGAGATGAATTCTGGATGTATTTGCTGTTCTTTAGTTGGTGATTTTAATACAGCATTGAAAGATGTTTTAGAGCAGTATACACCAGACCGCATCATCATCGAGCCTTCAGGAGTTGGCAAGCTTTCTGATGTTATGAAAGCGGTACAGAAGGTTGTAGATGCAGAGGCGAATGTTGTATTAAACAGCCATATCACTGTTGCAGATGCACAGAGAGCAAAAATGTATCTCAAGAACTTTGGTGAGTTCTACCGTAACCAGATTGAATTTGCCAGTGCAGTAATTTTAAGCCGTTCCCAGAATGTAAAGGAAGATAAGTTAGAGAAGGCAGTAAAATTACTTCGCAGCCTGAATGATAAATGCCCTATCGTGACAACTCCTTGGGAAGAACTTAGCGGAGCACAGATTCTTGAAGTAATGGAAGGGGAAAATGACTTCGCAAAAGAGTTAATGGAAGCAGCACAGGTTTGCCCTGAATGTGGACATCATCATGAACATGGCGAAGAGTGTCATGATCACCATCACGATCATGAGGAGCATGAGCATCATCACGACCATGACCACGAAGAGCATGAGCATCATCATGAACATGACCATGAAGAGCATGAGCATCATCATGATCATGACTGCTGTGGACATGATCACCATCATCACCATGCAGATGAAGTATTTACAAGCTGGGGTAAGGAAACTCCTAAGAAATTTACAGAAGAAGGAATTCGTGCAATTCTTGATACCTTATCTAAAGAGGATTCCGATGAGTACGGTATTATCTTAAGAGCAAAAGGTATTGTTCCAGATGAAAACGGTAAATGGATTCACTTTGACCTCGTGCCAGGTGAGGACGAGGTACGTTATGGCTCTGCAGAATACACGGGAAGAATCTGTGTTATCGGTTCTAAACTTAATGAGGACAAACTTGCAGAACTTTTTGGTTTATAGAAAATGTACTTTCGGAGTCTTTCTTGCATTTGCTTTTGTAAGAATATTCTGAGAGTGTATTTGAAACCCCACAGGAGGAAAATTTATGTTAGGTAAGAAAAAGGAGCTGGAGATTCCTGTATATTTATTTATGGGATTCTTAGAAGCCGGAAAGACAACCTTTATTCAGGAAACACTGGAAGAAGATTATTTTAACGACGGAGAAAGAACACTTTTATTTGCCTGTGAAGAGGGAATGGAAGAATACGACGAAGAACTGTTAAAGAGAACAAATACAACTGTTGTTTATGTAGAAGAGCAGGAAGATTTCAATACAGAATTCCTGACAAGCAAGCTTTTACAGTATTATCCAGACCGTGTTATTATAGAATATAATGGTATGTGGACCATTGATCATTTAGTAGAGGCGATGGAGGGAACTCCACTTATGATTTTCCAGACAATCGTAAGTGCCAATGCGGAAACATTTGATCTGTATATGAACAATATGCGTTCTCTTGCTGTAGAAATGTTTAAGATGGCAGAACTTGTTATCATTAACCGTTGTACTAAGGCAACACCAAGAGCAACTTACAGAAGAAGTATCAAAGCTGTTAACCGTCGTGTACAGGTCGTTTTTGATTCCATGGTTCCAGGTGAGGACATGGAGGAAGAAGAGGATGAACTTCCATTTGATATCAGCGGAGATGAAATTCATCTCGAAGATGATGACTACGGTGTATGGTTCATCGATGCGATGGAACGTCCGGAACTTTATGACGGAAAGACTATGGTAATGAAAACAAGAATCTTTAAGGCAATGCGTATGCCGAAGGGAACTTTCGTTCCAGGCCGTCATGCTATGACTTGCTGTGCAGATGATATCCAGTTTATCGGTTATCTTTGTCACACAAATCATGCAAAGTCTTCCACGATTAAATCCCTCAAAAATAAAATGTGGGTAACTCTTACCGCAGAAGTGAAAGTGGAATATAATGAAGAATATCAGGATAAAGGTCCGGTGCTTTATGCAAAACGAATTGAAGCGGCAGAACCACCGGAAGAGGAGTTGGTATACTTCTAATTTGCCGCAGGCAAAGGAGACATTAAGACGCCCTCAGTAAATAAAATAATCCCTCTTTGTGCCCTGGGAGCAAGTGTTAAATGCGAGCGCATAGGAACGAGCATTCAACACTACGCAACGAAAGTCACAAAGAGGGATTATTTTTATCCCAGTGGGCGTCTCTTTGCCTGCGGCAGCCCAGAATCACACATCTTATTGACGGTATTATGTAAATGAAGTATAATAAATTGAATTATGTAGAATTTTCAGGAAAAAGGGGGATAACATGGACAAAATAGCAGTTCTTATTCCTTGCTATAATGAGAGCAAGACAATTGAAAAAGTAATTAAAGATTTCAAAGAAGTATTACCGGATGCTACGATTTATGTATACGATAATAACTCAACAGATGGTACAGACGAGATTGCCAGACGTAACGGGGCAATCGTGAGATATGAATATCAGCAGGGCAAAGGGAATGTAATTCGCCGTATGTTCCGTGATATTGATGCAGAATGTTATATTATGACAGATGGCGATGACACTTATCCGGCTGTGAATGCGCCGGAGATGGTGGACAAGGTTTTAAATAGAAATGTTGATATGGTCGTTGGTGACAGATTATCTTCTACATATTTTCAGGAAAATAAACGTCCATTCCACAATTTCGGTAATTCTTTAGTAAGAAGTTCGATTAATCATCTGTTCCACACAGATATTAAGGACATTATGACAGGCTACAGAGCATTTAGTTATGAGTTTGTAAAGACTTTTCCTGTAATCTCAAGAGGATTTGAGATTGAGACAGAGATGAGTATCCATGCGGCAGATAAAAATATGTTTGTGGAGAATGTCGTTGTTGATTATAAGGACAGACCTGAGGGAAGTGAGAGTAAGTTAAATACATATTCTGATGGTTTTAAAGTTCTTAGAACGATTGCACGTTTATTCCGTACTTATCAGCCGATGAAGTATTTTGGTTCTATCGCAGGAGTATTAGCAGTTTTAGGCGGTGGATTTTTCATACCTGTGTTTAAGGATTATTTTGCAACAGGTTTAGTGAAACGTTTTCCTACGCTTATCGTATGCTGCTTTGTGATTCTGACAGCGATTGTTTCTTTATTCTCCGGGGCGATTCTTAAGACAATTACCTGGAAGAACAGACAGGACTTTGAGATGACCCGTCATCAGGCGAGAAATAAAAAAGAAGAATTATTAAAAGAGGCTAAAGAAGCAGAATAAAAAATAAGGTGTTCTCCCGGAGTCTTTTACGCACTTGATTTTGCAAAAAGATTGCGGGAGAGCATTTTTAAAGAATTGGGAGTAAAGTATGGATATTCTTATAAAGCCAAAGAAAAACCGCTATATTATTTATGCGATTATAATTGCAATTTTTTCTACGGTGGGGATGAATATTTCTTTAATGAATACGAATGCGGATAAGCTTTTAAAAAAGTTTGAATATAGTTCTACATGGAATAACTTTATGGCTGTATTCAGAACAAGTATATCAGGGAAGAACGATGTAAGACTATTTTATCAGTTAGTAGCTGTCGGGATTACCCTGATGTTTCTTATTATATTTTCTTATCGTTTTTGTGTTCGGGAAATAGTAAGTTCCGCCGTTGTTTCTATTATATTTGGATTTTGTATGTGGTTTGGCACAGTATTTTCTAACAAAGAGTCGTGGAATTATTTTCTTCGGAATAAATATGTGAAGATTTTAGATATTTGGTATATTTTGGCGTATACATTACTGATGTTTGGCGCATTGCTCATCATTGGAAAAATTGTGGCTGCATCTGGAAACAAAGCAGAACAAAAAGCAGAAGTAAAAACGAAAGCCAAGACAAAAGACAAAACGGTTCGCAATACAAGGAAAGTATTTTTTATGTGTGCTGCAGTTTTACTTGTTTGCTGGCTGCCGTATTATATCGTATTCTGGCCAGGATTCCAGCACACAGATCTTCCGACACAGATGTTACAGTATTTTCATGTGCCGACCAGATTTCAGGGACATGATATAACGGATGGAGTGAATATTTTATACAGTAATGACCATCCATATTTCCAGACAAAGTTAGTTGGATTATGCATTGAGTTTGGATTTAAGATTCACAATGTAAATGTAGGATATTCTATCTATACATTTATACAAATGATTGCTTTTATAGTAGCATTTAGCAGTATTATAGCAACATTATACCGTTTTGAAGTAAATCATACATTATTAAAAATAAGTCTGGTTTTGTATGCGGTTATTCCAGTATTTCCGTTATATTCTCTTTTGATAGGCGGGGATTCATTCTTCTCAGTATTTTTCTTGTATTATATGCTGGAAATTTTATGGATTTTTGGAACAAAGGGAGCTGTCTTGAAGAATAATAAATTCATACTGGCAATGATTTTAGAAATTTTTCTTATGTCAGCTTCTAAGAACCAGGGAGTGTATGTCGCAGCGGCAATGTTCCTGTTTTGCATCATTTACTTTAGTAAATACCGGGCAAGAATTGCGGTATGCATGGTTGTACCAATTATTCTTTTCCAGTTTGGATATTGTGGAGCATTTTTTAAAGTGGCGAAGATTGCCAGTGTAGGAAAACAGGAAGCATTATCAGTTTGTTTCCAACAGACAGCTCGATATGTAAAATATCATGGAGATGAGGTTACACAGGAAGAAGAAGAGGCAATTAAAAAAGTCTTAAATTATAAGGATATTGGAAATTTATATGATCCGAATCTTTCAGACCCGGTGAAAAAGACTTTTAAAACAGAATCCACTTCAGAAGATTTAAAAAATTATTTTAAAGTGTGGCTTTCGATGGGATTGAAGCATCCGGGAGAGTATATTCAGTCTTTCATAGCGAATACCTATCAGTATTATTATATGGAATTCCGTAATAAAAGAGGATTGTATCTTAAGCCGGAGATTATGGATTTCTACATTAGAAAGCGTCCGTGGGTGCAGAAAAGTGAAGCAATTCAGAAACTGATAAGAAAGCTTCAGGTACATGTGCCAGAAAATTTGAAATCAGTCCGTGAAAAGGGCGTGCTTGCAATGGATACAGTGCGTCGTTTTCCTGTTGTCAGCTGGTTTACAAATCCAGGTGTAATAACATGGATGATGCTTATTGGATTCTTTGCACTTTGGACAAAGAGGAGATACACATCTATACTTGAATTTTTACCTGTATTTTTAATCTTTGGAGTCTGCCTGCTATCGCCGAAGAATGGAAATCTGCGGTACTTATATCCGGCCTGCTGTATGGTTCCGGCACTTCTTGCTGCCGCCTTTGGAAATTTGCGGGAGGAACAAGCAAATGCAATAGAAGACACAAAAGAAGTGTCAAAAAGAAGAAGAGCAGGAAGCAGAAAAAAGCATAGAATAGCAAGAACACTACCAGAGGATAAAAGGCAGAGGGTAAAGGTGTAAAAGAAGGGGAAAGCGTAAAATGAAAAAGGCGTGCAGAAGAATAAAGTATGAAGATACATATTGAGTTAAAAAAGAAGAGATATATTCTCTATGCAGCAATTATTGCGCTACTAGGCGTTGTAGGTGCGAACATATCTATCTTACATACCAATGCAGATAAGATAACCAAACATATAGAGTACAAGTCATTCCTGACACAGCTTATTGCAGTATTCAGAGTCAGTATTACAAATAAAGAGGGGAATGGGATTTTTTATCAGCTAATGGCAGCAGGACTATTTATTCTGTTTTTGATTGTATTTTCTTATAAATATACAGTAAGAGAAGTAATCAGTGCCGCAATATTATCAATTCTTTATGGATTCTGCATGTGGATAGGAACCGTATTTTCTCATAGAGAATCCTGGGACTATTTTCTGCGGAATAAATATGTCATGCTGTTAAATGCATTCTATATACTTGGAAATGCAATCATTTTATTTGGAATATTGCTTTTGCTATGTCGTGTCATTCTTCGGATATCTGAGACGGATAATCAGACAGAGCATAGCTTAAAGAGAGTATTTCTTACTTGTGTACTGGTACTGTTTGTTTTATGGCTGCCCTATTATATCAGTATGTGGCCTGCGACAATCCATGGTGATTTTTTGATGCAGGTATTACAGCTTTTTCATTATCCTACAATGCTTCAGCACCAGCTTACCTCTGACGGAGTAAATGTATTTTACAGTAACGATCATCCATTTTTACATACGCAGCTTGTAGGGCTTTTTATTAAATTTGGTATAAAAATAAATAATAAGGCGCTGGGATATGGAATGTATACATTTCTTCAGATGACAGCCTATATTGGCGGTATTAGCGCGATCATTACGACTTTATATAAGTTTGGGGCAAATCACAGAATTTTGAAAGCTGCTTTAGGAGCTTATGCGCTATTCCCTGTATTTCCTCTGTATGCAATTATGGTAGGCGGAGACAGTTTTTTTGCTCTGTTTTTCCTGTGGTTTATGGTGGGAATCCTCTGGATTTTTAAAACACAGGGAGATGTTCTAAAGAATATAAAGTTTGACATCTTTTTTGCGGTAATTGTTTTTCTCATGTCGGCATCAAAGAATCAGGGAATCTATATTGCCTTAGTTACTTTAGTTTTCTGTGTGATCTGTCTGAAAAAATACAGAATAAAAATATTAGTGACAATGTTTGTTCCGATATTTATTTTCCAGTTTGCCTATACAGGACTGCTTTTTAAAGCGGCCCGTGTTTCTACAGTAGGAAAGCAGGAAGCCTTATCTGTTTGTTTTCAGCAGACAGCCAGATATGTAAAGTATCATGGGGACGAGGTGACCGGGGAAGAAGAAGCCGCTATTAAAAAAGTTCTTGCCTATAAAAAATTAGCCAAAAAATACCAGCCAGCTTTATCCGATCCGGTAAAAGGTACTTATAAAAGTGAAGCTACATCAACGGATTTAAAGAACCTAAAATTCTGTCACCAATACGGGAGAGGATGAAGTTCTTAATGGGAATATCCTACAAAATTCCAATTATGAACTGGCTATATAACCCGGGAGTTATTACATGGCTTATCCTTATCGCATTCTTTGCCTTATGGATAAAAAGAAAATACTTTGACATGGCAGCATTCCTGCCGGTATTCTTAATCGTATGCGTGTGCCTGTTATCACCGCGAAATGATAATCTCCGCTACATCTATCCGGCATGTGTGTTAATACCGGGGATGCTGGCTAATTTGCAGGGGGATAGATAAACAGACGAACAGAAGGATTTCATCACAACCAACTGGAGAAACTTCAATTCTTATAAATCTTATAAAAACAAAAGTTCAGAATATAGATTACTTCTGGTTTTATCAAAAAAACAGCTCAATAGAAAACAGCTACTGTCTATTTGTGACCGGGGAGCTGCGAGAGTATACATAATGTTAGAAAAGTTCCGTATTAAATTATTGATTTTGACACCTTTGTGTTTTGTACAACTGAGTCAAAATCAATAATTTAATACGGAACTTTTCATAGAAGTCTTCTACTTGCAGCGGCTAAAGTCACAAATAGGCAGTAGCTGTTTTCTATTGAGCGTCTGTTTTAGACTCCCCAGAATTACCTCTTGTTTTTAAAAGCCGGATCTGTTGGATCGTAATTCTGGTTGCCAGGAATTTTTCCAGTAGTATCGTTTAAAGTAATCTTTCCGAATGGTCCCTTATTAGAAGAACGGTAAATGCGGATAGGGATACTATAGCGGTTTGTTTTTGCAATATCATAGATAAGCTTTGCATTACCTGCCTGTACGCGGATACATGCAGTGGTCTGGTTTGTTCCAAGTCCGTTATAAGTACTTGCGATAAGTTTCTTGTTGCTTGTGCCGCGGTACATCTCGGAATGAATCCAGCTGCGTGTTCCCTTTACGAATACTCCCCACTGGTAGTAATGCCAAGGGTTGCTTTTTTTGTAAATGAACCAGGAGCGGGCAGTTCCTTTGGAAAGATAGTGGTTTCCAACATAAGTACTGCGGCCGTCTCTTGCGGTAGAACATACAACAGTTTTGGCTGGAATGTCATATTTGTTTGTTTTTCCATCGTAGAGAAGGAAAGTGATATTGTGAGTTACCAGATTTAATTCGAGTTTCATTCTTTTCTTTTTGTAGCTGGAACCAAATGTTTTGAAAAGATCTTTGGAAAGCCGGCCATTTTTCTTAAAATAATATTTGTATTTTGTTCTGCTGCCGCTGTAGTCGCGGAGATATTTCCAGCCAGTAACAACCTTTCCTTTTTTCAAGTAGTAGCGGTTACCCTTCCAGTTTTTCCATCCAGTATATTTGGTGAAAACACCACGTTTATAATACTTATTATCTGAGATACCGGTAAATAAAACGCCGTTCTTACGGAGCTTTCCATCATTTGTGGTTGTAGTCTGTGTTGTTGCTGCCTGCACATTTATTCCCTTTTGTGAGGAAAAACCTACGCCAAAAGTCATAATAAATATGAGGGAAAAGATAGTAAGTTGTCTTATAAATTTTTTCATGATTCCTCCTGTATTTTTATTTAATAAACTTGCACACTAAATCTTAATCGCTTATAAGTCAAATGTCAAGAAAAGAAAGAAGTAAGCAAAATATTACCAATAGAAAGTTGGAATATCATAAATTGTTGTAAATATTACATAATAATATCAAGAAAGTCGTAATGGTTGTGTTTGACCCTCTTTTTGGCCAGTGATATAATTTATACATAATATTGTGTGATTTTACAAGTGCACGATAGCTGAATTATAAAAAGACCGCCTGAGGAATATATCCGGTAATCCAGAGATGATTTGGGTGGAAGAAAGGATGGGAGATATGAAGTATGTAGCGGGTGTAGATATAGGTAACGCTACCACAGAAGTCGCTCTTGCAAAGATTGACGGGCAGGACATTGAGTTTTTGACCAGTGGTATTGGACCTACAACCGGAATCAAAGGAACTTTGCAGAATATCAGCGGGGTTTTCATGTCTTTAAAGAATGCTCTTGAGAAGGCAGGCATGGATTACAGTGATTTGGCAGAGATTCGTATTAATGAGGCTGCGCCAGTTATCGGTGATGTAGCGATGGAGACGATTTCTGAGACTGTTATTACAGAGTCAACAGTAATTGGTCATAATCCAAGTACACCGGGAGGAACAGGAATCGGAGTTGGAACTTCTGTCCTTGTAACAGAGCTTTCTAAGATTCGTGAGGCAAAGGATGTTATCGTAATTGTTCCAAATAAAGTTAGATTTGCGCAGGCAGCAGCTCTTATGAATCAGGCAAAGGAGAATATACATATTACAGGTGCGATCGTGCAGGCAGATGATGGTGTTTTACTGAACAATCGTCTTGATAAAAAGATTCCAATTATTGATGAAGTTGCCATGATTGAAAAAGTTCCTTTGGGAATGACCTGTGCGATTGAAGTAGCAGAGCAGGGAACTGTATTATCAACTCTTTCTAATCCATATGGAATCGCAACAGTGTTTGATTTGAGTTCTGAAGAGACAAAGCGCGTGGTACCGATTGCGCGTTCTTTGATTGGTGCACGTTCCGGAGTAGTGATTAAAACACCTACAGGTGATGTACAGGAAAGAAGCATCAAAGCGGGAACAATCAATATCATCGGTCTTAAAAAGGAAGTTGATGTTGACGTTGACGAAGGTGCAGATAAGATTATGGAAGCCATTTCTTCTATTCAGGAGATTGACGATATTCAGGGTGAGACAGGCACGAATGTTGGTAACATGTTGAATAAGGTTCGCCGTGTTATGGCTGGTCTTACGAATAAGAGTCCACAGGATATTAAGATTCAGGATTTACTTGCAGTAGATACTTTTAATCCACAGAAGGTTGTCGGTGGTATTGCTGATGAATTTGCATTAGAGAATGCGGTTGGAATCGCTGCAATGGTTAAGTCTGACCGCCTTCAGATGGAGATGATCGCACAGGTGCTTACTGAGAAGTTAAGAGTTCCTGTATATGTTGGCGGAGTAGAAGCAGACATGGCTATCAAGGGCGCATTGACAACTCCTGGTACAAGCGTTCCATTAGCTATCGTTGATATGGGGGCTGGTTCTACTGATGCTTCTATTATCAACCGAGAAGGTAAGGTTAAGCTGATTCATCTGGCAGGTGCCGGAAATATGGTTTCTCTCTTAATTCAGTCTGAACTTGGTTTAGATGACTTTGAACTCGCAGAAGATGTTAAGAAGTATACACTGGCTAAGGTAGAGAGTTTATTCCATATCCGTCATGAGAATGGAACTGTACAGTTCTTTGATAAACCGTTAGATCCATCCATTTTTGCAAAAGTTGTTCTTGTAAAAGAGAATGATGAGCTTGTACCGTTAGACGGTGTGGAATCTTTAGAAAAGGTTAAAGCAGTTCGTATGGAAGCAAAGAAGAAAGTATTTGTTACCAATGCGATTCGTTCCTTATCAAAGGTAAGTCCTACAGGCAATCCAAGAGATATCCAGTTCGTTGTAATGGTTGGCGGTTCGGCTCTTGATTTTGAGATTCCAAACTTTGTAACAGATGCATTAGCTGATTATGAGATCGTTGCCGGCCGTGGTAATATCCGTGGTTGTGAAGGTCCTCGTAATGCAGTTGCTACCGGTCTTGCTATGGCTTGTGTTGAGCAGGAAAACTAGAATTTGGATTCGAATGTGTTTGAAAAATCATTCCTGCATTTGCGGGTCATAATTTGCAGAAAGCATTCTTGAAAAAGTAATCTACATAATAATCTCACAGGATAAGTGAAAGCAAGTCTTGTGGGATTATTTGCATTTTGTCAGAAAATGATTTTTACAAGGAACATATTTGCAGCATATTTCAGTGATATGATGTTCTAGAGCGTGTTTGAAAAATCATTCCAGCAATCTGCACGCCCCAATTTGCGGTATATTTTGCCTTCATTCAGTTGGCGTAGCCCGCTACGCCGCCCTCATTCAGGCGAAATCTTCCACAAATTGTAACGCACATCTTGCAGAAAGCATTTTTCAAACACGCTCTAGAGCGTGCTTGAAAAACGCTCTAGTAACTTGATAGATACAGCAGGAAAAGGCTGCATAAGTTGACAGGATTCTGAAGCTTGTTTATAATAAATCTGTTAAGAATCAATTAAAAATAGAACTATTTATTGAGAGGATTGGAAGATTTTTTATGAGTAAAATACAGATTATCACAGACTCCGCAAGTGACATTTCAAAAGAGATGGAACAGAAATACAATTTAGATGTTATTTCTTATTCCATTGTGATAGGAGATAAGACTTATACAAGCCGTGTAGATTTTGATAATGAGGGATGTTATGAGTTAATGGAGGCAAGCGAGAGCCTTCCTATGACATCACAGATCACAGCATTCCAGTTTATGGAATTATATTATGATTACTATCAGAAAGGCTGTACAGATCTTATTTTTATTTTGATTAATGGAAAGGGTTCTGCAACATATAATAACTCTTTAATGGCGATGGATATGCTTATCGAGGAACACCCAGAATGTGAAGGAAAGATTCACATTTACAGTCATGACGGTGGAAGTTACAGTGCTGGTTACGGACAGCCTGCAGTAATGGCAGCAAAGATGGCCCAGGAAGGCAGGTCCGTAGAAGAGATTAACGCTTATCTGGAAGAAAGCATTGCACGCCGCCGCATTTATTTTGGAATTTACAATCTCAAATATGCTGGAAAGTCCGGACGTATTCCGAGTGCTGCTGCTTTTATCGGTGACAAGATTGGTATTAAGCCAATCATGAAAATCTGGGATCACGAGATTACTACTGCTGGTAAATGCAGAGGAGAGAAGAAGGTCGTATCCAAGATTTGCGATATGGCAATTGCAGATATGGAGCCAGGTTCCGAGTATCAGATTGAATATGGTAATGATGAGAAGATAAAAGAAGAGATGGCAGCAAAGATGACAGAGAAGCTTGGATATGGCCCGACAGGTTATTTCCAGATTGGTGCAGAAGTTGCAGCGAATGCAGGTCCAAGAATTGTTGGTGTTGCATTTGATGCTAAGAAATAATTTTTACAGGGTTAAAGACTTTGTGAAAGTAGAAGGGACGTAATACGGGGGTACATTTATGGAGAAGAGAAGAATATCCATTCTGGGAGATTCTATCAGTACCTTTGCAGGTTATACACCAGAAGAAGCTGTCTTTTATGATTCGTATGTACAGTGGGAGACAGGAGTAAAATCTGTGGAGGATACATGGTGGATGCAGGTAATAAAGGCTTTAGATGGAGAGCTTGGAACGAATCATTCACTGGCTGGAAGTATGGTATCTGGTAATTTATCAACATCGGCGATGTCTTATGAGCGCATAGATAAGCTGGGCGCTAATGGTATACCGGATATTATTCTTATCAGCGCAGGTTGTAATGACTGGGGATTTTGTGTCCTTCCAGAAGAATTTGAGGAAGCGTATCGAACGATGCTTCACAGAATAAAGGAGCAATATCCACATGCGGATATCTATTGTGCGACACTTCCAGAAGGAAAACAGCCGCAGGGGGAGACATTTTTTAATATTGACAGCACGATTTCTAAGAGAGTGTATTCTGATATTATCAGAGAGAATGCCCAAAAAGCGCAAGTATATATTGCGGATCTTGCAAATGTTCAGGAAGAATATGAAACAGTGGATGGAGTGCATCCGAATAAAGCAGGAATGCATACGCTTGCCCAGATGTGGGTCAGGGAAATGAAAAAGTTTATTTGTAAATAAGAATGAATGGCAGGAAGGATAGAATTATTTTTATGAACAAGAAAAATATAGTTTTTGTACTTTGTCTTATTTTTGCACTGGGATTTCTTTTCATGCCACAGGAAGGCAGAAATGTAGAGGCAGCTTCAAGAACACGACTTAGCAGTACCTCTCTTAAGGTTGTTCCAGGAAAGACAGAGAAACTTAGGATTTATGGAAGAAGAGGCCGTAAAGTAGTATGGACGAGTAGCCGGCCCAGAGTTGTCTCGGTAGAGAATGGAAAGCTTACGGCTTTAAAGGGCGGTACATCAACGATCACAGCGAGGGTGGGGTCTCAGAAACTTCATTGTAAAGTACGGGTTGTCGGACTGAATACGACAAAGATTACTCTGGCAAAGGGAGATAAATTTCAGTTAAAGGTGAAGAATGGATACCGAACTACCTGGACAAGCAAGAATAAAAAGATTGCAAAGGTCAGTAAGAACGGTGTGATTAAGGCTAAAAAAAGCGGAGTCACAACAATTGTGTGCCGCACAAATGGAAGAAAGTTAAAATGTAAAGTATATGTAGCTTCTTTAAAGTATAGTACGCTTCGCCTAAAAGCAGAAAGTTCCTATCATCTTTCTATAAAACATGCCGGCGATGTTTTAGCATGGACATCTTCAAATCCGTCAGTTGCAGAAGTAGATTCTAATGGAAATATTACAACATTACCAGTTTCAGGAACTTCTGTGCTTACATGTAAGAGTGGAAAAGCGGTTCTTAGCTGTAAATTAACTGTAGTAAGCCCGGATAACATTATTACAAATATGAGCACACTTCCAACAAGCAGTAATCAGGACCGATTTACTGTGACAGTAAACAGTTATCCAAATGTACGTCATTATACGGTATACAGGCAGTCAGCATCAATGAATGCCAGCAGTTTCAAAAACTATATGCCATATCATGGATGCGCGGCGTGTGCAGCAGCAACAGTATTGACTGGTTTTGGAAAGAATATTACACCGAAACGGGTTACGGATAAGAATGGTTTAGAATATAAAGCATTTGGGAAAAAAATCTGGAAGAAAAATTATAAAAAAGAATTAAAAGATCAGATGCCCGTATCTCTTTACGGTATTAATAAGATTTTCAATAATAACGGTATCCAGACAGAATATGTAAGACGATTTAGCGATGTCGAGGCATGTCAGCAGATTATCAGCCATTTAAAAACAGGTAATCCGGTTGTCATAGAAGCCAAAAAGGGTAAATGGGCGAACAGCTATCATACGATGGTACTTCTTGGCTTAACGGATACGGGGAAAGCAATCATTGCAGATTCAGCAAATAGGACAGGATTTGGTAGTAAGCAGAGAGTGAAGTACGAATCCGTATCTAATCTCATAAAGCACATGTTTGCATGTTCAGTATCCGGCGCGAAGTCTGCGAACTGTTATTTTGGAAGTTCCAGCGGTGGTGGCTATATCCTCGTAAATCCGAATCCATAATGCCGGGGCATTCTTGAATCATTAATATGTATTTGTTAATATGAAGCCTCAATGTAGTTTTCATTCTTTTTTACACTTTTTCTTTGCAAGATATTTCGATAGGAAAAGGTAAAAAAATGCGGAGAAATAAAGAGGAAAAAGCCACTTTTTTGTGCAAAATCATGAAATAACAGAAATAACGCAATTTTCTTACATTTCTTTTTGTAATTTCGTGGAAAATTAAAAAATGATGTGTTATAATAACTCCAAAATTTATAACAAGATGAAATGAAGTTTTCTGTAAGATTTATTTCATATTTAGAAGGGAAGTTTTCGTAATGGAAAAGAAAAATATTAACTGGGGCGAGCTGGGCTTTAGCTATCAGCAGACAGAGAAAAGATTTGTAGCTAATTTCAAAGATGGTGCATGGGATGAAGGCACTCTTACAGAAGATGCTACAATTACTCTGAACGAGTGTGCCGGTGTATTTCAGTATGCACAGACATGTTTTGAAGGTTTAAAGGCATACACAACAGAGAACGGAGATATCGTTTGTTTCCGTCCTGACTTAAACGCAACCCGTATGGCAGATTCCTGTAGAAGACTGGAAATGCCAGTATTCCCTGAAGATAAGTTTGTTGAAGCTGTTGTAGAGACAGTAAAAGCTAACGCAGGCTATGTAGCACCTTATGGTTCAGGAGCTACTTTATATATCCGTCCATATATGTTTGGTTCCAATCCTGTTATCGGTGTAAAACCAGCAGATGAATATCAGTTCCGTATCTTCGTAACACCTGTAGGACCATACTTCAAAGGTGGCGCAAAACCTATCACAATCAGAGTTTCAGACTTCGACCGTGCAGCACCTAACGGAACAGGACATATCAAAGCAGGACTTAACTACGCTATGAGCTTACATGCTATCGTAGATGCACATAACCAGGGTTATGATGAGAATATGTATCTTGACCCTGCGACAAGAACAAAGGTTGAAGAGACAGGTGGAGCAAACTTCATTTTCATCACAAAAGATGGCAAGTTTGTAACTCCTAAGTCAGACAGTATCCTTCCATCTATTACACGTCGTTCTTTGATGTACATTGCAGAACATTATCTTGGAATGGAAGTAGAACACAGGGAAGTACGTTTCGATGAAGTAAAAGACTTCGCAGAATGTGGTCTTTGCGGAACAGCAGCCGTAATCTCTCCAGTTGGAAAGATTGTTGACCACGGTAAAGAAATCTGCTTCCCAAGCGGAATGGAAGAGATGGGTCCTGTAACTAAGAAGTTATATGATACACTTACAGGAATCCAGATGGGACATATTGAAGCACCAGAGGGATGGATTAAAACAATCTGTAAACATGGTGAATGCTAATTGCAGGGTTAGATAAAACAGACGAACCCAAGAAATAACATAGTCCATATTTGTGGCTTTAGTCGCGGCAGTTTAAATGCTCGCTTTATGTGCTCGCATCTAAACGTTGCTTCGAGGCCACAAATATGGACTATGTTATTTCTTGGGTTCTGTTTCCTTTAAAGCCTGCAGATTAGATTTTATGAATCTTACAGATACCCGCAACTACTATATTAATTCAAACAAAATGATGAAAAAATTACCAGTTTATGATATAATAAACAAAAATATTTTATGAATGATTATGAAAGCGGGAGGACTCTGTTTATGCCAGATACCAGATTTATTACAGAATTTGACCAGTATTTATTTGGTCAGGGGACACATTATGACTTATATAATAAACTTGGCGCGCATCCTATGACAGTTGATGAGGAAGAGGGAGTATATTTTGCTGTGTGGGCACCGAATGCGGCAGCGGTTTCCATTGTTGGTGATTTTAATGAATGGGATGAGAATGCGACACCGATGGAACGTTTAGAACCACTTGGAATTTATCAGATATTTCTTACAGAGATAAAAGTGGGAGATATTTATAAATATTGTGTTACTGCACAGGATGGCAAAAAAACATTAAAAGCAGACCCTTATGGATTTCAGGCAGAACTCCGTCCGAACAATGCTTCTGTTGTGGCAGACATTTCTGATTTTAAGTGGCATGACAGCCGATGGATGAAGAAGAGAGAGAAATTTGATGATAAAAAGAATCCAATGTTTGTATATGAAGTACATCCGGGTTCCTGGAAAAAGCATGAACAGACAGAAGAAGATGAGGATGGATTCTATAATTACAGAGAGATTGCACATGAGCTGGCAGCTTATGTGAAAGATATGGGATATACTCATGTGGAACTGATGGGTATTGCAGAGCATCCATTTGATGGTTCTTGGGGATATCAGGTAACAAATTATTTTGCTCCAACATCCCGTCATGGTTCACCAGAAGACTTCCAGTATTTCATGGACTATATGCATGAACATAATATCGGTGTTATCCTTGACTGGGTGCCAGCACATTTCCCAAGAGATGCTTTCGGATTAGCAGAGTTTGACGGAACCTGCCTCTATGAATACGCAGATCCAAGAAAAGGAGAACATCCAGACTGGGGAACAAAGGTATTTGATTACGGCAAGACAGAAGTGCAGAATTTCCTTATCTGTAACGCGCTTTTCTGGTTAGAACATTATCATGTAGACGGACTTCGTGTAGATGCGGTTGCTTCTATGTTATATCTTGACTACGGACGTGAAGACGGACAGTGGGTTCCAAACATTTACGGCGGTAACGAGAACCTTGAGGCAATTGAATTCTTCAAGCACCTGAATACAATCGTAAAGAAGAGAAATCCAGGAATCGTTATGATTGCAGAAGAATCTACCGCATGGCCAAAAGTAACGGATAAGGCAGAATACGGCGGATTGGGCTTCAGCCTTAAGTGGAACATGGGCTGGATGCACGATTTCTTAGAGTATATGAAGCTTGATCCTTACTTTAGAAAATATAACCATACAAAGATGAACTTCGCAATGGTTTATGCATACTCCGAAAACTATATGCTCGTCCTTTCTCACGATGAAGTCGTTCATCTGAAATGCTCTATGATAGAGAAAATGCCAGGCAGCTACGAGGATAAATTCAAAAATCTTATGGCAGGTTATGCGTTCATGACAGGACATCCAGGCAAGAAGCTTCTCTTCATGGGACAGGATTTTGGACAGCATAGAGAGTGGAGTGAAAAGAGAGAACTTGACTGGTTCCTCTTAGATAAAGAGCCGAACCGCCATTTGCAGGCATTTGTAAAAGAATTACTTCATCTTTATAAAAATAATAAATGTCTCTACGAATACGACTGCTATCCAGAAGGCTTCGAATGGATCAATGCCGATGACGGTGACAGAAGTATATTCTCTTTCGTAAGACATTCCGAAAGCGGAAAGAGCAATATGCTCTTCATCATCAACTTCACACCAGTAGAACGTCCAGATTACCGTGTCGGAACAACTTGCCGAAGAAAGCACACACTTGTACTCAGCAGTGATGATAAAAAGTTCGGCGGAACTGGTAAGAGAAGACCAAAAGAATATAAACCAGCGAAGAAAGAGTGTGATGGAAGAAAGTATTCCTTTAGATATAAATTGCCGGCATATGGGGTAGCGGTATTTAAGTTCTAATTTGTAGGGTTGGAGAAATAAACAGACGAACCCTCATCTCCTGTAATTTACAAAAATGCTTCGTTTCACTGCGTCCAAGCTGCTCATCCGCAACTTGAACTTGCTCTAAGGCGCATTTTTGTAGATTACAGGAGATGAGGGTTCTGTGTATTTCAATCCTACAAATCAGTTGAAAAAAATTGAGGATGGGGACAGAAGAAATAGGAACTCTGGCTTGTTGTTGTAAAATTGCTGTGATATTATAATAATAGTTTGCGTGTCAATCCTTAATATTTCATTTCATGGAAAGCTATAATCTTATAAATGATATCCAAATCCTACAACATGAATTCTGATTTTACTTCTACAGCAAAAAACAGCTTCCAGAGAGAAGATACCTTATATTTGTGGCATTAGAGTGATGATTGAATGTGAGCATGGGAAGCGAACATTCACCCCGCAGTGATAGAGTCACAAATATAAAGTATCTTCTCTCTCTGGAGGCGTCTCCCTTGCTACGTAAACCAGAATAGAAAGGACTTTTATGAATTGTATACATTTAAATTTTGTGAGTGATAAAGAGGGAAGAAAGTTCCTTTCCCCCATTCTTCCTCAAGATGGTTTGAACGAAAAAACACTTAATGTAGTAATTACTGACGGTGATTCACAAAGAATATATCCTGTTTTTCAACAGAAAGCGGGAATTTATGAAGATTACAGCGAATACATGACCAGGCATGGGTGTGCCTGCTGTTCTTTGACAACAGCATTGGCGGCTTTTGTGGAAAAGTATGCAGATTTGAAACCAAATGGAACAATTTCTGAGGTGGAGAGAAAGCATTTCCCCGAAGAAGTATATACAGAGAATTATGGGAAAGTGATGGCAAGGCAGATGCCGGTTTCTCTTTATGGAATTTCTCTTATTTTGCAAGAAGAGGGTGTTTCTTGCGAATATATAGGAGATTTTGAGGATAAAGCTGCCGAAAAACAGATGATGGAGCATTTATATAAGGGAAAGCCCATCATTATAGAAACAAGCCGAATGCGTAGAAAAGGAAAAAGAATCGTTCACTTTTTTGATAAAAAATATGCGGGATCCTATCATACGATGATTCTGTTAGGTGTGGATGAAGAGGGGCAGGTAGTCTTTACTGATTCTGCAACAAGAGACTGGGCAGGAGAACAGCAAAGATTAAAACGGGCTAAGCTGTCAGAACTTATTTCTTATATGTTTCCACAGAAAAATGTGGGGGATACGCATTTATATTTTAGCAGAAAAAGGAATACAGGCGGTTATATTTTGATTCGCTGAATGAGAAAGTAAGAATGAGTGAGTATTCATAGTTATTCATTGAATAACGAAGTAGGCACAATGGCAAATAAAGCTTTGGTATATGCGATATATCCAAACGAAAACAGAAACGAACAGGAACAGAATAAATCAAAAATCCTACTTGACAAAATTTTCAGGTTTTACTACAATAAGAAACATGATGTTTGTCCGCACAGGACGGATGCTCTGTATCACTTATATTTGTAATAATATAGAATTTACAGTATAGGAGCATCATTTTTATGTGAATTTCAATATGAATTTCAAAAATGAGAAAGACGAAGACGGAAACAAGTAGCTTTTATTCATGCATTTCAGAGAGTGACCGGCTGGTGGGAGGTCATGTGCCAGATAGCAAGTGAATACATTCCTGAGTCGCACACCGAATGAGACAGATATTTATCATGTTAAGCGTGAGTAGATTTTAGAAATTGCTGAATGTGATGGAACAGGTAAGATTTGTTTTTAGTAGGCTGTGACGGAGCGGCGGCCGTTATCCGCAGAGGCGTTGTTTGACGCTCATTTGAGGCAGAGCATCTACTCTGCGAAAAAAGGTGGTACCACGAAGTTATATCTCGTCCTTTTATTAGGACGGGATTTTTTTATTTTATTTAGGAGGATTTTATGACAGTATATGACGAACTGGTTGCAAGAGGATTGATTGCACAGGTAACAGATGAAGAAGAAATTAAGGAACTTGTCAATAACGGAAAGGCTGTATTCTATATTGGATTTGACCCAACAGCAGACAGCCTTCATGTAGGACATTTCATGGCACTTTGCCTGATGAAACGTCTGCAGATGGCAGGAAATAAGCCAATCGCCTTAATCGGTGGTGGTACTGCCATGATCGGTGATCCATCCGGACGTACAGATATGCGTCAGATGATGACAAAAGAGACAATCAACCATAACGTAGAGTGCTTCAAAAAGCAGATGAGCCGTTTTATTGATTTCTCTGATGGAAAAGCTATGCTCGTTAATAACGCAGATTGGCTCTTAGACTTAAACTATGTAGAATTACTTCGTGAAGTAGGCCCATGCTTCTCAGTAAATAACATGCTTCGTGCAGAATGCTACAAACAGAGAATGGAAAAAGGTTTATCTTTCTTAGAGTTTAACTACATGATCATGCAGAGCTATGACTTCTATGAGTTATACCAGAAATACGGCTGTAATATGCAGTTTGGTGGTAATGACCAGTGGAGTAATATGCTTGGCGGTACAGAATTGATCCGTCGTAAATTAGGACCAGATGCCGATGCTTACGCTATGACAATTACCCTTCTTTTAAATTCCGAAGGAAAGAAAATGGGTAAAACACAGTCCGGTGCTGTATGGTTAGATCCGAATAAGACTTCTCCGTTTGACTTCTATCAGTACTGGAGAAATGTTGCAGATGCAGATGTTATGAAGTGTATCCGTATGTTGACCTTCCTTCCGTTAGAAGAAATTGATGCAATGGATAGCTGGGAAGGTAGCAAATTAAATGAAGCAAAAGAAATTCTTGCGTTTGAACTTACAAAATTAGTTCACGGCGAAGAAGAAGCACAGAAAGCACAGGATGCCGCCAGAGCATTATTCAGCAACGGCGGAGACACAGCAAATATGCCAGCATGTGCAGTTACAGAAGAAGACTTAAGAGATGGCACAGTAGATATCCTTGCACTTCTTGTAAAATCCGGTTTAGCAGGAACACGTTCTGAAGCAAGACGTAATGTAACACAGGGTGGTGTAACATTGGATGGCGAAAAGGTAACGGACTTTAAGGCTGCTTATACACTTGATGACTTTAAAGGCGAAGGAAAAGTCTTAAAGAGAGGAAAGAAGAAATTCATTAAGATTGTAGCTGAATAGGATTTGCCGCAGGTAAGACAGACGCTCCCGAAGAAAGAAGGCATCCTATATTTGTGACTCTATCACTTCGGGTTGAATGTTCGCCTCCACGCTCACATTCAATCCTTGATTTAAGGCCACAAATATAGGATGCCTTCTTTCTCGGGAGCTATTCTTTGGCTGGGTTGGCTGGGAATGGAATTGCTGAAAGTTTAAACACGCGTTTGTCATACCAAAGAAAAAATTAAAAAGCCCCATTTTCTACATCCGATCTGCCTTCCGTTTAAGCAAAAAGACTACAGTTTGAATCTCCTGAGCTGCCAAAGACAGCCCAATGCAAGAGAAAAAAAGCATATTTGTGGCCTCGGAGCAAGGTTTGGATGCGAGCGCATAAGCGAGCATTCAAACCGCCGCGACTAAAGTCACAAATATGCTTTTTTTTCTCTTGCATTGGGCGTCTCTTTGCCACACTTTTAGGGAAAACCAACATATTCTGATACAAAGGAAGGAAGAGGTTTCAATCATGTTTGATTTAATTTCGATATCGGAAGCGATAAAAAGAAGCTACGATTCAGAAGGCCTACTCGTTGATGTGCGTTCAGAGGAAGTATTTAAAAAAGGGCATCTCCCAATGGCAGTCAATCTCCCATTTGAAGAAATTATGGATGAAAAGTTCGATATAGAGGCAATAGAGAAAGATTTTAATATAGAAAAAGAACAGCCAGTTTTTTTATATTGTGATACAGGTTCCACAAGTATGCTGGCGGCGAAGAAGCTTGATTCTGTGGGAATTCACGCATACAGTGTGGTTGGCGGCATTATGTTTTATAAAGGATACTTAGAAAAGGAGAAGAACGATTTGTGGACGATGGTGCGTACTTCTTGACATAGCAACATTTCCTAAGTACAATTATAATTATTGAGAAATATGTAGATTATGAAAAAATAGGATGAAGTACATGTGTATCGTGGTATTTTAAGTAGTAATTTATATAGAAAAATGAGGTTAGGCAGATGAAGTAATATTATAAATATTGCTTTAGATATAGAAACGTGTCTTTGTATAAAAACAGAAGAAAGATGCAATGAATGGAGGTAAGATGAGCAACAAATATGAGTTTATTGCGCCGTGTCACTTTGGACTTGAGGCAGTGTGTAAAAGAGAGATAGCAGATTTGGGATATGAGATTGTGAAGGTAGAAGACGGAAAGGTAACTTTTGCCGGAGATATGGATGCTTTGGTAAGAGCAAACATTTTCTTAAGAACAACGCAGAGAATCCTTTTAAAAGTGGCAGAGTTTAAGGCGGTAACTTTTGAGGAACTGTTCCAGAATGTGAAAAAGGTTCCGTGGGAAGAGTATTTTCCATCCGATGCGAGATTCTGGGTGACAAAGGCAACTTCTGTAAAGAGTAAGCTTTTCAGCCCTTCCGATATTCAGTCCATTGTAAAAAAGGCGATGGTAGAGCGGATGAAAGAGCACTACCATATTAACTGGTTTGAGGAGGATGGTGCCGATTATCCGGTTCGAGTTATTATTTATAAGGATATTGTGACAATTGGTCTTGATACTTCTGGTGAGAGCCTTCATAAGAGAGGATACCGCCGCATGGTCAGCAAAGCACCGATTGAGGAGACATTGGCGGCTGCACTTATCAAGCTCACTCCGTGGAATAAGAGCCGTATCCTTGTTGATCCGTTTTGTGGAAGTGGAACATTTCCTATTGAAGCGGCAATGATGGGAGCGAATATCGCACCGGGAATGCACCGCGAATTCCAAGCGCAGAATTGGGACAATATCGTGTCTCCAAAGCTTTTTTCCAGAGGATTTGAGGAGGCAGAATCTTTAGTAGATACGAGCGTGGAGATGGATATTCAAGGATATGATATTGATCCGCAGATTGTAAAAGCAGCAAGAGAAAATGCGAAAAGAGCAGGCGTGGACGGACTCATTCATTTCCAGCAGCGTCCGGTTCATCATTTAAGCCATCCAAAGAAGTACGGCTTTGTAATCACGAACCCTCCTTACGGCGAGCGTTTAGAGGAAAAAGAAGATTTACCAGCACTTTACCGTGATATGGGAAAAGCTTTCGCAGGACTTGACGGCTGGTCTGAGTATGTCATCACTGCTTATGAAGATGCAGAGCGTTACATCGGAAAGAAAGCGGCGAAGAACCGAAAGATTTATAACGGAATGATGAAGACATATTTCTACATGTTTCCAGGACCAAAACCACCGAGAAGAAAGAAATTGGTACAGCCGGAAGAATAATCTGTATGAGTATTTTTTCAAGTGTACTTTAATGCGAGAATACTTAGCAGAAAATATTTAATATGAAGATATCGAAAATGTTAGAAGTGATATAAAAAGCACAAGTTTTTTGGGAGGCAGCATTTTGAAAAAGAAACTGATATTTGCCACAGGAAATGAAGGAAAAATGAAGGAAATCCGGGAAATTCTCGGAGATTTGGATTACGAGATTCTTTCGATGAAAGAAGCCGGAGTAGATATTGATATCGTGGAAGATGGAACAACATTTGAAGAAAATGCAATCATCAAGGCAAAAACTGTAATGGAAGCAACAGGCAGTCTCGTATTAGCAGATGATTCCGGTTTAGAAGTGGATTATCTGAATAAAGAGCCAGGAGTATATTCGGCCCGCTATATGGGAGAGAATACATCTTATCGCATTAAAAATCAGATTATTTTAGACAGACTGCATGGTGTCCCTGATATCGTAAGAAGTGCTCGTTTCGTCTGCGTAATCGCAGCAGCATTTCCAGATGGACGAGTAGAGACACGTCGGGCAACGATTGAGGGAAGAATCGCACAGGAACCAGCCGGAGAAAATGGTTTTGGTTACGACCCTATTTTCTATCTTCCAGAGAAAGGAAAGACAACGGCTCAGCTTTCAGCAGAGGAAAAGAACGAAATCAGTCATCGTGGAAAGGCATTGCGCCAGATAAAGGAGATTTTGTAAATAGATGAGTGAAAATAAAATGAGAATTTTGGTAATCAGTGATTCGCATGGACGTAATGATGATGTGGCAGGAGTAATCGAGCAGGTTGGACCAATCGATATGCTCATCCATTGTGGAGATGTAGAGCGAGGAGACGATTATATCCGTTCATTGGTAGATTGTCCGGTACATATGGTTTCCGGAAACAACGACTATAATCTTGATCTTCCTGCACAAGACATTTTTAATATTGGCGATTATAAAGTGCTGGTTGTCCACGGACATACTTTTTGTGTGTACCGTGGTGTAGAGCGATTAAAACAGTATGCACTTCAGAATCATATAGATATCGTTATGTTTGGGCATACCCATAAACCATATATCGAAATCGATGAAGATGTAACAATATTAAATCCGGGAAGCGTTTCTTACCCAAGACAACCTGATCATATGCCAACATTTCTCATTATGGAAATCGATGATGAAGGCGAGGCACATTACGGACACGGATATTATAAATCGAAATTTAGCGAAATTAAGATTTGACAATGGAAAAGGGTGCATACTGCGGCATCCTTTCCATTTTTTATGTATAGAAAGGAAATTATTAAATGAAAAAAGGAGATATTTTTGAGGGAAAAGTCATCCGAACCGAATTCCCTAATAAAGGAATTATAGATATTGAAGGGCAGAAAGTAATCGTAAAAAATGCATTAGAAGGACAGGTAGTACGTTTTTCCATCAACAAAAAAAGACGCGATAAAGTTGAAGGAAGACTTCTCGAAGTCATCGAACCATCCCCATTAGAGCAGCCAGCAGCCTGCAAACATTTCGGTATTTGCGGTGGCTGCCGTTATCAGAATCTTTCTTATGAACAGCAGCTTGACTTAAAGAAACGCCAGGTAGAAGAACTGATCGAAAAGAACGGTCTTTCTTTTGATATCGAAAATATCTATGGAAGCCCGATTACAGAAGGCTACCGTAACAAAATGGAATTCACATTTGGAGACGAAGAAAAAGATGGTCCACTTGCACTCGGAATGCATAAGAAAAACAGCTTCTATGATATCGTAACATTAGACGATTGCCGCATCGTAGACCCTGATTTCAACGTACTTCTTCAGGCAATCTTAAAATACTTCAAAGAAAAAGGCGAAACCTACTTCCACAAAATCCGCCACGAAGGATTTCTTCGTCATCTTGTAATGCGCCGCTCTGTAAAAACAGGAGACATTTTAATCAATCTTGTCACAACAACACAGAGCCAGCTTGACGAATCTGAATTTGTGAATATGATACTCGCTCAGAAAATTGATGGAAAAGTAGTCGGCATTCTGCACACATTAAACGACAACCTTGCAGATGTTGTACAGAGTGACGAGACAAAAACACTCTACGGACAGGACTATTTCTATGAATACCTTTACAATATGCGTTTCAAAATCTCCCCGTTTTCCTTCTTCCAGACAAACACATTAGGAGCAGAAGTCCTCTACGATAAAGTAAGGGAATACGTCGGCGAAACAAAAGACAAACTCATCTATGACCTCTACACCGGAACCGGAACCATTGCCCAGATGCTCGCCTCGGTAGCCAGCAAAGTAGTCGGAGTCGAAATCGTCGAAGAAGCCGTTGAAGCCGCTAAGAAAAACGCAGTGGACAATCACTTAGATAATTGTGAATTTATCGCTGGTGATGTCCTCAAGGTTGTGGATAACTTAACTAAGAAACCAGATATCCTTGTACTTGACCCTCCTCGTGATGGTATTCATCCGAAGGCTTTGACGAAGATTATTAACTTTAATGTTGATGAAATGGTGTATGTAAGCTGTAAGCCTACTAGCCTTATGCGTGATTTGCTTGTGTTTAGGGAAGCAGGGTATGAGGTGAAGAGAGCTTGTTTGGTGGATATGTTTCCTGGAACGGTGCATGTAGAGACGGTCGTTTTATTATCACGGAAATAAGCGGTTTTTAAGGAGAGAGTTTCGCAAAAAAGAAGTATTTGCCACCCGTTTGCCACCCGTAAAATTAAAAACTTATAAAAAACAAGAAAAAGGATTGAACACTTTGAACAGTGCCAATCCTTTTTTCTATAATGTATTTTCAAAAACAGTTACTGCATCTGTTTGCATTATATCTGTATTGAATGTGTATGTTTGTAATGTTGTTGATATATCTTTGTGTCCCAATCTTTCCATGACGGTTTTAGGATTAACTCCATTTTCTGCTAGTATTGTTCCATGCGTATGTCGCAAACAATGACTGTGGAAAAGGGGATTGCCTAATTCATGGTGAATAACTCTTGAACAGTACTTAAATGATTCTGGCGTTAGTAATTCTCCATTTTCCTTAACGCATAACGGATGAATCTCTTTGTAAGGAAAAGAAATTTCTGAACGCATTTGAACAATAGAACTATCAGACATTAAATAGGTTTTTAAATAGTCCGGTCCATACTTTATCTGATTTATTTTTCTTTGTTTTATGGCTTGTTTTAATGCTTTCTCAAGAGTAACTCCCATTTTTATTGTACGATACGAATCATATTTAGGCGGCTTTAGGAACCATGTTCTGTTCATTTTTAGAAATTGATTGTTTATAGTAACGGTATGATTCTCAAAATCAACATCATCATACAGATCTATCGCAAATGTTTCTGAGATTCTTGTGCCAATACAGTATGGTGTAATGAGCGAAAGGTAGAAGTTACTTTTTCCTTCAGGAAAACGCTCAAGAATACGTTCAAATTCTTCTTTAGTACAAACGTATTCGGAATACTCTTTTGCGTGTCTATCAACAGGCATTTTTCCTACCTTTACAGGAACACAAGGATTAGCTTGGATATATTTTAACGGAAGTATGGCATAATTCATAGCACCAGAGAGACAAGTAAGAGTGTTTTTAACCATGCTTTTAGAATAACCATTTAATTTCATGTTATCAACCCATTCTTGGACCTTGTCTGGAGCATATTGAAAACTGCTTAATTTATAAATGCCAAAGGCTGGTTTTAAATGAATTCTGATTTTTGACTCATAATCCGTATAAGTATTATAGCTATACCCATGATCGATATTTTTCTTAATTACAGTTTCCAGCCAATAGTCAAGATAATCGGCAACACTTATTTCTGATGCTGAAAATGTTCTACCGGTATTATTGTATTCCGCAATAGCTGCAGCTCGTGCGGCGATAGCCTCTTTCTGGGTGCGGAATCCTCCTTTTTCAATCTTATTACGCTCCCCATTAATTTTAGCTGTATCAAAATAGTAAGACCATGTTTTTCCTCTTTTTCGTACTCCTTCTGCCATATATTATTTCTCCTTTTCCGTTTCTTCAATAAAGGCAGTCATCATTTTTGTGAGTTGGCCAGCAGCACTTACGCCCGCCTTTTTACAGGCGGCAGCGTAAGCATCTACGATTTCCTTTCTCAGTTTATAAGACTTGGAGACAAGTCCGACTTTCTGCTGATATTTTGCTGTTGCTTTTGTTTGAGCATTCGCTGACATTACTTATTCCTCCATTTCAATATGAAAGCCCATATAAGCTTTACGATACCTATTGTAATAAAAAAGATTCCTAACTTAAATAACATGCTTTACACAGATGGGTGTGTGTGCTATATTTTTATTAAGAAGGGCTTTCGCCCTTCTCGTAAGCTATTGAGTGATTACTTAAATAGCTTGTCCAGAATCAATAAGATGATTCCGATCAAGAGGTTCACTATCGCTTCAGCGGCCAGGCTTTTATAGTCGATAGTGGACTTCTTTTTTCTTTCGTGTTTTCCCATCTGATTTCTCACCTCCTTACAAGTATAGTATAACATAGGGTAGACCCTATGTCAATAAAAAAGAAAATTAACATAAAAATAAACCATTCTGATGTGAACATCAAAATGGTTTATTAATGATATGTTATTTAACTATTACTTTACAGGTAGCTTTTGCCCCAGATTTCATGATTACTATAATTTTTGTTTTGCCTTTTTTCTTTCCTTTGATTATTCCACGGGAGGTTACTGTTGCAATCTTCTTATTATTTGATTTAAAGAGTTTAACAGAATCTCCGGAAGAGAAAGTCTTAATTAACAATTTTGCTTTTTTATTTTTTCGTAACGAAATAGAAGATTTTTTTAAAGTAACTTTAGCTGTAAGTTTTGGAATAGATTCACTCAATAAAGAACCGCAGTAAATACAACTTCGAGTTTTGACTCCTGATTTGAAAACAGTTGCTCGTTTACTTACACGCCAATCAGCGTAGGTATGATAAGGAATCTTTTGAACTACAGAAGTTTCTTCTTTCTGGCAGCGTTTACATATACGGGCTTTCTTTCCGGTAGACTTGCAAGTAGGAAGGGAAGAAAAATACCATTCACTCCAGTTGTGACCACCGTAAGATGGGATAGTTCTGTATTCTTCTTTTGAACATATAGGACAAAGACGAGATTCTTTTCCATCTGAGTAGCAGCCAGGTTTGGTGTCTACATTCCAGTCGTACCATTGATGTTTTCCGTTTGCAGGAATTTCTTGTTCGTCCCAAGCATTGCAAATCGTACAAACTCTATACTTAAGACCAGAAATACAAGTAGCCTCCTGAAGAATTTCCCAATCTCCCCAAGTGTGTTCTTTAAGCTTTTCTATTGTTTTATATTCACATCTCAAACATTTTTGGCAATGATGTTCTAGCTGTCCTTCTGTTCTACAAGTTGCTTCCTTAATAACTTTCCATTCTGTCCAAATGTGATTGCATGGTTTTTCTTCTTCGCTACTACCAATTCCTGAATCGTCAGTACTTGCTTGAGCATAACTGTGTAGATTGAATACGATTAAAAAAGCAAGTGCTACAGTAAATAAAACTTTTTTCATGTTGTTTCCCCATTTCTCCAGTATTGATGAATTTTAAGTTTATTTAACTGCTAATGCTGTGGTGGCATAATATCACCCTCTTTTACATTATATCTAAAGATAATTTTAATTATATTATACAAAATTTTGTAATAAAAAGAAATATATATATCGAGAAAAAGCGAATTATTGTGTCAGAGTCTGACACTGATTTTAAAATGAAAAACTCCCCTCAATGCCGCTAATACTGAGGGGAGCTATATTGTGTACACTTTGTACAGCATATTCTGTTCTAAGTTCAATATATCATACTGAGGTAGATGATTCAAGTATACTTTGACATGTTATGCCAATATTGTTCAATTGTTTATAAGAAGCTTATCTTTCCAATCAACAGGGAAACCAAGAGTGGAAAGTAACTCATCAGGAGATAATACATTTTTCCTAGAAGATAAATTTTTTATGGCAATATCAACATCTTTAACTAATCTTCGGAACTCATTTTTTGCAAGAGTGAGTTTTAAACAAATCATAACGGCAAATAAATCTCTTTTTCCGCATATATATTCACCGCTTAGATTTCGCTCTATACCCATCTGTGAATGAAGTCGAGTGTTACAAAGAGGACGCTTACTCCTATAGCAAAATAATCGGTTGCCATGTGCACTGAAATTTCTAACAGAAGAAACGTAAGTTAAAATACTTTCTAATTCATTATCTGATAAATGAAAAATCTTAGAAATTGTTTGACGTTCATTTTGTTTCATCAGACTGTAAAATTTACTGATGGTTCCCAATGTAAGAATATTGTTTAAAACCCATAATGGAAGATACCCGTAAGTATTTAGGTAGTGTTCTATACTGGGATCAGAAACACGACTAGATATCTGTCGTTGAATTTCAGCAATTAAAGCTGTGATATTTTTACTAGAATCTCTTCGGGTAGTGTCGAAGTTCTCATATGTAAGATAATGAGTTTCTGGGTGCTCTTGCGGAAAATGATAAGCAATTAAACTTTTTATATTTGCTTCAAAAGGAAGGATATTGTGTAGAAAAATTTCGCGAAGCTTTTGGTCGAAAAGATAAAGGTTATATATTTCTTTAACTGTAGTACCGGATTTAAATTTATCTTTTTCCTCCAGAAATAAAGAACCATAACCATTTATGAGATTGTAATAACCAATACGTTGTAATTTTTTCTTTGCAAAACTTTTACTATCTGGTTTGGAAAAGTCAATGCCGCGAAATTCTAATAATTCCAATAATTCATCGTGGCTTTTGAAAGGCTTATCATTCATAATATCTCCTTATATTAAAAGACCCCGGGCCCGAAGGACACCGGAGTACGTTCCATAATATTATATATCTAATCAGAAAAAAATATTCTTCTTAGTGGCTAAATGATATCATAGTAAAATACAAAAGTCAATCAAAAAGTAAGCTTTTGATTCAAAATAGGGCATTTTTGAATCAAAAATGATAAAAATACCTCTCTTTAATATAGCTAAATAAATGATTTTTGGTGTCAGACTCTGACACGCAAAAAACTTCTACAGAAAAATTATTTGATTTAAAAATCTATCATTCTTATTATATAGATTTTTTTAATCGAGGGGACATTCCAGAAAAATCTATACATATTAATATTAGAATGTTCAAAATGAATCAGTATACCACATCTGAAAACACACACTTTTTTGTAACAAAACAGTGGATTAGGTGGTGACTGAGGTTCATTTCGAACTTTTCTTACAAAAATTCTTTTTTATTTTTGTTTGCTATATTGATTTCGAAAGGAGGAAATAGTTTGTTTTCCGATTCTGACATACTATTAATGATGGGAAATTTAATTCCCAAAATTACATATTGACGAAAATATGTTCGAGTTATATAATGAAATAAAATCGAACATACTTTCGGAAGAAAGGAGCATACATATTTATGGAAAGAAGAGAAAATGATGAAAGAACAGAGAGGTCCAAAAATAAGTTGGAAGAACTTATAAGGAGAGCAGGCAATATAAAAGTCGAGGAAAACCTTGATATGGCGTTGGGTATGATCAAGGGCATTGAAGAGGAAGAAAAAAAGCAGGGGATTTAGCCCCTGCTTTTTTATTTCATGTTTAAAAAACGTTCCGCAAACTTCCAGAAAAGTTCTTTATCTTCTGGAGTTAGTTCGTAATATTTCATGATTGCCGCTTTTGCCTTTTTGTCTGTTATACCTATTTTGGCACAGATTTTTCCATAATCTAAATTAACATCTTCAAACATGCTTCCAGTTCCATTGCGGAGCCATTCTTCTCGAACATCATATCTACTACATACTAATTTGATAAATGAGTCTGAAGGGTTCCTTCTTCCTGATTCATAGCTTGCAATATTTGAAACAGAAACTCCTAATGTCTTGGCAAACTCTTGCTGACTTCCCAGATGGAGCTTTTTTCTCAGGAGCTTTAAACGCTCATCCATATTTTCACCTCCTAATGTCATTGTACACTAATAAAATAAGAAAATCAATAAAAAATTGTACTATGTACAAAAAAAGACTTGACTAATTAATGTACATAGTGTAATATTTGAAATGTACAAAGTACATAAGAAAGGAGGGGTTAAGATGGTAGAAACATTACAGACAATGATAGATGATGGTAAGCGTATTGCAAATTTATTTGAAAAATTAACAGATATTGATAAAAATATGGCTCTCGTCTATTTATCGGCATTACTGGATAAAGAATTAGCTGATACAGAAAGAGCTGAGAAAGCAGAATAGGAGGGAGATAGAAATGAATTTTCAAAATATTCAGATGAATAACGGAACAGTTTTAACAGCAACGAAGACGGAAGAACTTGTTCGATATATCGTGAACAAGTTCTCCGAGGAAAATCTCACCTATGATGAAGCCAATATTGTATTGGAAAATACAAAAGATGTTATAGGTGAATTTAGTAAAGTTCAAAAGATGTCTTAGAGACTCTTTTGAAGCATTTCTTGTAAAGTGAATGAGATAGTTTTGAGTTCTGTATCTTTTGTGGCAGTCTTAGCTGTCAGCATAGCAGAAGCAGCTTTTAAGTTAGTTGTGAAATGTTCCTGATATTTTTTCTTTCCAGAAAAGTACTCAATATCAAAGGATACATTGTCAGGAATGTCATTGTAGTCAAGTCTACATATTTTAGACTGTCCAGGTGCCAATGTACATTTTGAAATGTCGGCTAAAAAATTACGTGAAACATTAGGAATGCCATAACATTTGGATAAATCTGGTTCATAAGAAAACTTAGTTATAGTAGCTGGAGAGCATCCAAAGTTTTTTATAACCAGATAAAACGTTGATGTTCCGGTGTTAATAGATTCGCCGTAGACACAAATGTATGGCCGTGTAGCATTTTCTATCATTGTATGATTTTGACGTAATGTAATGACAACAGTGACAATTGATATTAATGCCAATATAAAAGACAAAATACAAAGAACAATATTAACAACAGTTGATATATCCATACAAAATCCTCCTTTCTTCAATACTTAGATATAGAATATCTTGTGGTAATATAATGGAAGAAATGGAATAAAATGTCAATAAAAATATGAGAGGTAGTAAAGTGAATATTAAAGAAGCGGCAGAAATTGCAATGAATGAAGGTAAATGCATTTTTATGCGAGATGTTCCGGGAGTAAAAATAAGACCAGAAAAAACGGATATGTGTACTTTGATGTTGAGAGATGGAAGCCATCCTAAAACAGGATGGCAACCAACTGGTAATCAGCTTATATCAGAAGATTGGGACGTTACGGAATAAATTTTGTAACAAAATCAACTAGGCTCAGTAAAGTCTCTTTTTTCTGATTTTCCATACAGAGAATTGCATCATCGGTTAATGAGGAAAGGTATATTGTATCATCTGCATAGAAATTTTTTAAATATCCATTATGATTTAATTCATTCATGGCATCTAAAATATCTTCTACAGAGCAATTTGGAAAGAAAGATTTTTGAACTGTTTCTGCACTTCCAAATTGTTTAGCATCAGAACGGGAAATACCTTTTTTACGCCGAGAACAATATTCTTTATAGAGCTGATAAAGAACAGTTTTTGCTTCTCTTGTAAGCATATGATTCCTCCTTTCTTCAATACTTGGATATAAAATACCCTGTGGTAATACCATAGAAGAAATGTAAGAAAATGTCAATATAAATATAAGATATTAATAGATGTGGGAGGAGGTGAACACGATGACATTTGCAGAAAAGTTAAGAGAGGTTATGAAAGAACAAAACCTATCTCAGTCAGATCTGTCCCGTTTGACCGGAATCGGTAGAAGTTCCATCAGTCAGTATCTGTCTGGCAGAAATATACCGTCTCCTCAGAGACAGGAAGATATAGCCGTAGCGTTAAAGCTTCCAGAGGATTATTTCATAGGAGAGATTAATGCCGAAAAAGAACTTATTTCAAGAGCAAAGGTTAAACGGTTAACATTAACTGAAACAGCCAGGATTATGGGATTATCGAAAGATATCTTAGCAGAAAATATCGAGAAGGGTAAGTTCTCGGCATGGGCGCAGGTGCTGTCCGGGAAAGGGCAGAAGCGAGTGTTTTATATCAATGCGAAAAAATTCGCGGAAGCTGAAGGTGTAGAACTGGGAGTTTAGATATGATTAATTGGAATAAAAAATGCGCCAGCGGAGCGGCCACTCCAATCAAGGCGCATGGAAAAATAATCGTATCTAAAGTATACATCATAATCGAGGAAAAGGAAAGGAGAAATTTATGATCAGAGCAAATCTGAAGAAAAATATTGTGGAGCTTAGCGGAAACGAAGCAGATCACTTAAATGAACTTATGATGCTTGTATGGGAAATGAAAGAAAAATACCCAGAGCAGCGCGAAATGATGAAGGAAGCGATTAATGTGTTTATGGATGCCACAGAGTGTCCAGTTTTTGAAGATGAAGATAAGAAACCTGCTCCGTTGGATGAGGAAGATATTGAATACCTCTTTTGCAAGATTAAAGAAGCGAAATGTAATGGAAAGGCGATATCATACGACTATTTTACAACGGGGAAAAACACTGTTTGGATTTGGTACAAAGATACTGAAGGAAAGCACAGAGCTGAGACTACATTTGAGTTTTATTTGCATGCTACAGCAGGATACAAAGCCGAAGCATCTCGTGAAGAATATGACAGATGTATCAAATATCTGGAACAGTTAGCAAGCGAAGCAGGACATTAATTTTCTACAAAAAAGAGACGGTTAGGCAAATCTCAAAATAACCGTCTCTCATAGTCATCATCCCAAATAAATGATATTTATATTTTAGCCTATGCCTGATAAAAATGCAAGTGTTTTGGAGTGATGATTATGCAAAAAGATTTGACAGAAAAGTTAATGAAAGCACACTCGATTGATAACGTGATAGGGAAAAATGTTTCCTTTGTTGGTGAAGTCCAGCGAGGGAACAGGATATACAGATTGTATGTATCCCCATCACAAAATGCCGAAGAAGATAAATATTTTTATCAGGTATTAATCTTACGGGATGGCAATAGGCTAACAGAATATGAAGCGATTTTTAACAGGAAGGAAAAGAAAAGCTGGAGGAGAAAATGGTAATGGTATACAAAGCATTAAAAAGTCAGGCGGATTATGTTGTCCGTACAGACGAATCAGGAAGAGAAGTTTTAGAAACGAGCAAATCAACAATCCTTGTTCCGGCTGTCAAATGGAACGGACGAGGTATCAAATGGTTTGATGATAAAAAGATAGCAAAGGAGAACTGCTGATGAAGGTTATAGCAATGATGACCCCTAAGGGTGGGGTAGGCAAAACGACAACGGCAACAACGATTGCATATGTTTTAGGAAAAGAAATGGGTGCCAGAGTACTTTTAGTTGATGCTGATCCGCAGGGAGACGCATCGAACACTTACGGGATTAATAATGAGAGAGGTCTGACGAACCTGCTCGAAAATCATATTACAGCAGGCGGCAAATATTCAACCAGAGACGTTATTCGCAAGACTCGCTATCCAAATATTGATGTTGTACCTGCGGATGGTTATCTCACATGTACGGCATTTAATTTATCTAATATCAGTGGACCGGAACAGATCTTTAGATTTAAAACGGCAATAGAGGAAGTACGCAAAGACTACGATTATTGCATCTGCGACTGTGGGCGCCTGTTAGATACGGTAGTACTTAATATCCTTGTTGTGGCTGACCTGGTCGTATCTCCAATTAAGGCCGGAGGTTTTGAAGTGAGTGCGGTCGAAAATCTCTCTATGCAAATCGCAGATATGCGGGTGTTTAACCGTAACATCGAAGCCAAATTATTGTTAAACATGGCAAGAAATACACTGGCATTTCGCGGAATGGAAGCCTGGGTAAAAGAAAAGAGCGGTCTGGATTATTTTGATACAAATATTAAGCAGTCTACCGTGATAGAACAGGCTGCATTAAAGCAGATACCTCTGCCAGAGCATGATAAAAAAGCGGATGTAACGGTAAGCTACAGAAAAGTTGTTGAAGAAATAATAAGAGAGGGTGTGTGAGATAGATGGGAACCTTTTCGATAGCTGATATGTTAAGCAGCAAAACAAAAACAGAGGCACTGCAGATTCCTTCCGGGCATTTTCGCACAGAAGACATATCAATCAAGCGAATGTATCGCAACAAAGAAAATCGGTACAACCTGTATAATATTGAAGAACTAGCATCGAACATTCAGGCCGTAGGCTTGAGACAAAACCTTGAGGTGATTTACGACCCTTGTGAGGAGGGCGACTATAGAATCCTTTCCGGAGAACGACGCTGGTTAGCTTTAAACCAGCTTGTTGAGAAAGGATATAAAGAGTATGAGATTGTTACCTGTAAGGTTTGCTGTCCGGTATCTGCAAATATGGAAAAGCTGGAACTGATGGCAACGAATTCTTATAGAGAAAAGAACAATGCAGACCTCATGATGGAAGTTAAGGAAGCAACAGAGACTTTTCGCAGGTTAAAGGAAGAGGGGGCGGAAGTCCCTGGATATAATCTGCAGTCTGGAAGAATCAGAGATATAGTTGCCAGCTTTTTAGGGCTGTCCAAAACTAAAGTAGCACAGATTGAGAGTATTAATAACAATCTTATTGAGATTCTGAAAACACCACTAAGAAGCGGTAAGATACCTTTTTCAGTTGCGTACGAAGTCGCCGGTCTGGATACCAAACTGCAGGTGAAAGCAGTCCGTAGATACTACGAAAACGACAAGTTGTCATTGAAGGATGTTAAAGAGATTAAGCAGCAGTGGGAAGAAAAGAATATACCAGGTCAAATTGAGATGGATATTCAGCCTGATCAGACGGAAGAGAAAGAAGAAAAGATAACGATAAGAATGCCTACTTTCACCAGAATGGAAGATCCTGAAGAAGTGAAGACTGAAACTAAAGAAACAAAAGAGGATATCGGAGCAGTAGAAGAACAGGAACAATGTGTAAAAACGGAAAGTGATGAGCCTGATTCAGCAGAAAAAAATGCAGAAGTACCTAATAAAACCATTCCGGATACAAAAAGTGATTCTGAGGATGAAGAGTATACTGTGTCGAAACCAATTGAGATAGAGGGCAAATTTGGGACATGGTATAAACCGGATGAGTATATCCCTCACCTCGGTGTACCAATTCTCATAGCTATAGAATATTATTCAAAAGGAAAAGCAGAAATTCAAATTCACGAAGGGGAAAGAGAAAAATCAGACTACTGGACACGCCCGGTAAAAACAGCAGAAGGCGGGTATGCGAAATGTTGGGGGATGGACGAGGACATTTTTGCCTGGATGAGAATGCCAGAATATAAGGAGGAATAATATGAAAGACCCTTGTGAAATCTGTATGGATAAGGACCGCTGTGGCGGTTCTCAGCCATGTCAGAAAAAAACAGCTTATGGCAGATACAAAAAGAAATGCAAAGAAATTGCGAAGCATACGAAAAGAGTGATGCAACGCGCAAAAGAAAAACAGAGAAGTGAACCAGAACCGGCTTGGAAAGGGAAGATGATGGATGATTTTATGAAGGGAGCAAAGGGATGATGGAACATCATCTCAGGATATTGCAGAAAAATTTTTCTGACGGAAAGATGAACCGGCAGGAATTTAGAACACACATAGAATTAGAATTTTCTAGGCTAGAAGATGCGTTGATGAACGATGAAATTACACCGGATCAACACATAAAGAAATATAACGAACTGATAGAAAAAGAGGCAGAAATGCATATAGAACCATTTCAGCCTCATGAACATATTTAAAATGTACCCTAATGGGGTTGAGGAAGAGGGTTTATGACATATTTAGATATGCTCAATGAATTTTACGATTTTTGCGAGTGCAACACTGTTTCCGCAAACGCACAATTGCTTTTTCACACATTGCTGGCGATTAACAATAAATGCGTTTGGGAAGAGTGGTTCTCCCGTACTAACGTAAGTCTGAGCGGTCGCATGGGCATAAGCGAAAAAGCGTTTATCCGTGCAAGGAACGAATTAAAACAGCTTGGCTTGATTGACTTTGTGTCGTCAAAAAAGCGAGGCACATGTACTAAATACTGTATTTTGTACAACACGAAAGGCAGTACAAAAGAAGTACAAAGGAAGTACAAAGGAAGTACAAAAGGCTGACATAAATAGATATAAGACTGAGACTAAGATAAAAAAAGATATATCTGACGATATATCTAAAAAAACACGTACAATCTTCAGACCACCGACTGTTCAGGAGGTGAAAGACTACTGTGAGCAGAGAGGTAACAGTATCGATGCGGAATATTTCGTAGATTTTTATGCCTCAAAGAACTGGATGGTGGGAAAGAACAAAATGAAAGACTGGAAGGCTTGCGTCCGAACCTGGGAACGTAATAGCAGGCAGGCGAAACCTGTTAAGCAGGCAGAAAAAAACGGATTTCATAATTTTGAACAAAGAGAATACGACTATGCAGCATTAGAAAATAAACTTGCTCATGGGCGATAGATACCGGAAAGGAGATTTTATGATAACGAGAGATGATATTGTTATAAGAAAAGCGATTTTGCATATTCTGGATACTGATTTTGAAGAATGTGTTCTCTCGAATGCATTATTAAATGCTGGTCCAGAGATGTGTGATTTTATTCGCAATCACATTTATAAAATAATTTCTAGTGACGATACAAAGAAAGGAGAGTTTGATTTTGAATTTTCTCCGATTAAATCTATATTACAAACGTGGGACGAATCAGAAGACAGTTCATTTATTGAAACCAGTCAGGCAATTGCAAATAAACTTTATGCTGCTATGGGCGAGGGATTAAATATTCCTGCTGCCGATTTGTTATTTGTAACATTTCAGGTAGAAGGGGAAATCTATCTTGCTCTGTTAAAAATGAACTATAAGAGAAACTACAATCATGACAAAATGTATAGAGGTAATCATACCTTTGTAAGTCTATTAAAAAAACGGTCACTTATTTCAGAAACTTCGCGGGTACCGGAAGCTGTAATTATTAACTTGTCTGATTTCAGCATGAGGTTACTGGAAAAGAAATATGAGGTAAATGGTGAAAGAGTCAATTACCTTTCTGAAAATTTTCTTATCTGTCACACCAGTAGTTCACCAAAAAAGAAGTTAAATATTCTTATGCGAGTTATCAATAATATTTCCAATAAATATAATGGTGCTGATTTAAAAACAAAAATGGATATAAAAAGTACTTTGCAAAAAGAGTATGTAGATAGTAGGGCTTTTGACGTAGAAGAAATCGGAAATAAGCTTTTCGGAGAAAAACCAGAAGAAAAAGCTGAGTATGACGAAAAAATAGAAATGTATGATTTGCAGTATGATAATTTTACTGTTATTAACGAAAACACTGCAAAGAAATTGGAAAAACAGATGTTAGTAACTGATGGCGGAATCGAGATTTCGATTCCAATGGAGACGTATAACAAAGGAAATTTTGAAGTACAGACAGATACAACAGGAAAAATAACGATCGTCATACGAGACATAGATAATGTTATCTTAAAATAATAAGCTGGACATGCCTCTTTAGAGGATTTTTACACTTACAAGTTACCCGTTAATGTTCTGCGATATGAACACGAGCTATATGCCATTGTCCTCCGGATTAGCTCCGGAGGGGAAAGGAGAAGATTAATGGTAAAAATGGATTATAGAAAAATTAAAAAAGCCTTAGAAACATTGAGCGATATGTGCGATGAGATTACAAGAGATAGTTATGCGGACAGTCCATGCATGGATTGTCCGTGCGGCAACCTGAACGGGGACTGCATGATTAGAAAAGATAGCCCTAATAGATGGTGTATCCAGGATAATCAAAACGATCAGGATGAGATCAAACGAACAATGGTGTGACAAGAAGCTTAAAGCAGATGCTCCTGAGAGATAAGCTCCTCTCAGGAGTTAAAAAATATGTCTATGGAGGACAATATGGGAAGGATGAGAGATAATGAATTCAGTTTCAGAAGAATCAAGAAAATGCGTAGAAAAACACATGGAAGAATTAAAGGGAGGATATAAAGGAGTATGTCCTGTGTGTGGAAAAACAATTCGGATTTGCAAAAGTATCCGCATAGAAATGGGGGCTAATACTGGCAGTGGTATATGCCCAGGATGCAAAAAACTTTTGCATATGACATTTAACGAAGAACGGAAGGAAATGAATCTGGAAAGATTTAAAGACTACCAGAAGAGACACGGCAAGGAGTGTGAGGCGAATGCTAAGACCGACGGTAAAGGCAGCGGAATTTGAAAAATACGGTTTTAAACGGTGTAAAGGTATATATAAGGATTGTTTTTATCTTTGTGTAGCACGTGGCAGTAAGATGCTATTCGTAAGTGATGTCTGTTTCGATGTTTTCGAATGGGATGATGTAGATCCTCGCATACATAAAAATGCAAACCACAACAAAGATAAACGTGACTGGATGGACATCACCTATGATTTGATTAAAGCAAATTTACTGGAAAGCGAATTTAAAAGTTTTGCAGGTTTAAAGGAGTAGCGATGGAAAATATATTTGGAAAAGCCTTGCTGGAAGCGAGAGAGATGACAGGAACTTCAAGAGAAGATTTATCAGCGAGAACGAGGATGTGCGTTGATACAATAAAAAAATATGAATCAGAGGATGCAAATCCATCGCTGAAAAAGATATTTCGAATAGCAGATGCACTTGGATGTGGATTCGGATGGGACAAGAACTCATTTTTCTTTTATCCCTGGTTGAAAACAAAAGACAGAGCAGATACATTTGCTGAGGAACTGAAGAAAGTAAGGGAAGACAAAGGTTATTCACAAAGAGCGTTAGCAGAAAAGTCAGGGATAAAAGTAGCGACAATTACAGGGTATGAAACCGGAAAGACATGTCCGTCATTAAAAAGCATGATAAAAATAGCACAGACATTAAATTGTACGTTTGGCTGGGATAGAAGCAGTATCTGGTTTTCTAAGATCAAAAAGAAGAAAACAAAAAAGCCTGTCGAACCAAATTATTATTCTTTCGATTTTTATTAATTGAACGTGTCAGAATCTGACACAGGAAGGAGGCTGCCGTGACAGAAAAAGAAAATCTTGAAAGATGCCGGTGTGTTGATGCTCTGATTCGAGATATCAGGGAGAGGATAAGCAAAACGGAGCGAGACATTGAAGAATTATCTAGCAGGACCGTTGTAGATACCGTTCGCGGGGGAGACGGCGGCACACAATTGTTTAAAGTTGAAGGGCTTCCTCAATCTGTGATTGAAAAAAAGAGAATATTGCTCGAAGCAAGGGTTAATAAGTTGGGCAGGACATTATCAGAAAAGGAAAAGGCGATAAACAGAGCATATATATTTCTTGATACAGTGAAACCGGCAGAGCTTCGATTAATGTTGCAATTTTATTATATTGATGGAATGTCGTGGAGCAGAGTAGCCAGGAAGATGGAAAAAGAAACGGGAAAAGAATTTTCAAAGGCTGGGTGCCAGATCAGGTGCATGAGATTCTTTGAAAAGCTAAAAGGAGAAGAAAAATGATATTTGCAGGAATTTTACTTGTAGTGCTAACAGTCATGATTGGGGTTGTATGCGTATCAGTAATTTTATCAAATAGACAAGTGTCAGAGTCTGACACAGAAAGTCAGGTGAAAGATGAACGCAGTAGAACCAATAAGAGACCGGGAGAAAGTACAGGATATAGCAGACTACCTAAAAAGTAAGAATGAAAGAGATTACGTGCTCTGGATGTTTGGAATCTATACAGCATTAAGGGTTTCAGATATTTTAAAAATGAGAGTCCGGGACGTAAAGAATAAAGATTATATTATCATGCGTGAGCAGAAAACAAATAATGAAAGAAAGTTTGTGATTAATAAGAAGCTACGAAAGGCAATAGATCATTACATAAAGGACAAGCCGGATTATGAGCTTTTATTTAAATCCAGACAGGGACAGGAGAAGGCAATCAGTAGACAGCAGGCTTACAACATAATAAAAGAGGCTGCTGCACATTTTGGAATCTATAATGTAGGAACACATACGATGCGAAAGACATTTGGGTATCATATGTATATGAAGACAAAAGACGGGATGCTCCTTATGAAGATATTCGGGCATTCCGATGTGCATATTACATTGAGGTACATAGGGGTTGAGCAAGATACAATTAATAAGGCAATGGCTACTTTTAATTTGGCCTATTAGTTTGACATAACGAGACTATGTAAAACTCAATGGTTAAAAATTAAAAACTATATATAAGAAGAAACGGATGCACACAATAGTTTACAAAATATTAGATATGTCAAAGTGAGAAGGGACGAGAACTATGAGAATAAATCGTAAGAAATTAATTGATGCAATGAAAGAGAAGAATATAAATCACAGAGAATTGGCAGAGCTTGCAGGGGTTACAAGGATGATGGTGCATAACGTAAAGCGTGGACATAACTGTTCTTCTCACACTGGAGAATGTATTGCAAAGGCTCTGGGTGTTCCAGTAGAAAAACTTATTGAAAAATAAAATAAAAAATAAGGAAATGTTGACCAATGTTGTTTTTAGATGTGCTATCTTTATAACGAGCAAAAGCTCAGATACCCCATTACAACCCCAATGGGCTATTGGTAAAAACTTCTCCAGTGTACAGGCAATCGGTAATCCGGTTGCCTAATTATTTTTCATGGAGGATATATGTTTGATTATTATGGGAGTAAATGGAAGAAAAAGAGAGAACACATTTTAAAACTGGACGGATATAAATGCAGAGTGGCCAAAATGTATGGAAAGACAGAGGCAGCTAATACAGTGCATCATATATATCCAGCAGATGAATATCCGGAATATGCATGGTGTGATTGGAATCTTATCAGTGTATCACAGGCAAGTCATAACAAACTAGAAAACAGGACGACTGGAGAGCTGACAAAGCTTGGCCAGTCACTTCAGGATATGACTGTTCCAGGAAAAAATTGGAGAGCCAGAAAATAGTGTGTCAGAAAATCCCCCCCCTGCAAGAAAAAAAGAAAAAATTTGTTTTCTACTGGTGGGGGTTAGGTGTTTCCAAATGCGCGAAATTTCAAAAATTCCAAAAAAGGAGAAAGGAGGCGGCAAAATGGCAAGGGCGATAAAGGCACAAACATTTGAAAAAAAATTGACGGATAGTATGAAGAAAATGGGAACGTACAGAGAAGAATATGCTGAGACAATTCGCATCTGTGCAGAACTTTTATCCGAACGAGAAAGTATCAAAAAGATGCTGAAAAGTGACGATTACGTTAAACGAACCCCGGGTGTTATTACACTGGAAAGATTGAGAAGTGACATAGCAAAATATTTGGATATGCTGTGCCTGAATCCTAAGATCTTTGAAAAAACAACAATCAAAGAGAAGCCTAAGTTATCAAAATTAGATGCCGCACTTAGTAAGATAGCAGATGGCTGAGTCTAAACTATTTAAAGAAGTCAAAAAATATGCAAGAGATATCGTATCAGGAGAGATAATAGCGAATGAGGATAGAGTACTTGCAGCTAAAAGATTTTTAAAAGATTTGGATAATCCTGCTTATGAAATGCGCACACGGGATGCTGATTTTGTTATAAAAATTATCGAAGCTACTTTCGTACACATAAAAGGTCCAGCGAGAGGAAAAGCTTTTTTGTTAGAAACATGGGAGAAATTTATTTGCTATAATGTTGCAGGTTTTTATATTGCAGGAACAGAAGAACGCCGTTTTAAAGAGGCGTTTATTTTTTTACCGCGAAAAAACAGTAAAACTTTTTTTGCTTCAGCGTTGGCCTGGGCATTGTCTCTTTTAGAACGACAGTATTTTTCAGTGCTATATATTATTGCTACAAAACTCGATAGAGCAATGGAAGCTTTTGAAAATATCCGTGAAAATATTGAGTACATGGGCGAAAGCAAGAATTTCAAAATATTGAATAACAATGCGGAACATTCAATCAATCGAACATTTTATGATGAGAATGAAAATAAAAGTGGAGCATTGAGAATACAGGCACTTGCAGCAGATGCAAAGCGAGCTGATGGACTTAATGCGAACATTATTATTCTTGATGAGATGCACGCTTATAAAAATGCAAATGAATATTATGTTTATAAACAGGCAATGAAGGCTTATGTAAATAAATTGCTTATAGGTATAACAACAGCTGGAAGTGATATGAATTCTTTTTGTTATCAGCGCCTTCAGTATTGCAAAGAAGTAATGCGTGGAACAAAAGTAGATGAAGAATACTTTATATTTATATGTCAGGCAGACAACCCAGACGACTATACAAATCCGATTGAACATGAAAAAGCAAATCCTAATTATGGAGTAACCATCAGAGAAAAAGATATTCTGAATGAAGCTCTTCAGGCACAGAATGATCCAACAGGAAGAGACGAGTTTTTAAATAAATCACTTAACATCTATACAAATGCACTTAATACATATTTTGATATTTTTCAAGCCCAGGAAAGTGATAAGCAATTTAGCTGGACGTTAGAAGAACTGGCACATTTGCCAATTAAATGGTATGGGGGTGCAGACTTGTCAAAGATGTACGATCTTACCGGAACAGCGCTTCATGGTAGATACAAAAATACAGATATTTGTATTTCACATGGCTTTATGCCAATAACTGCAGCACATCTTAAAGCAGAAGAAGACCAGATTCCGTTTTTCTGGTGGGAGGAACAAGATTGGCTTACTCTTTGCAATTCGGATGTCATTGAGTATGAAGATGTACTGAAGTGGTTTCTTCAAATGCGAAAGATAGGATTTGACATTAAATGGGTTGGATATGACCGACGTTATTCAAGAGAATTTGTGTTGAAAATGAAAAAATCCGGGTTTAAGATGCGAGATCAGTCACAAAGGTATGTTGAAAAAACGGAAGCTTTTCGGGAAATAGAAAAGAAACTGAAAAAAGGAGAATTTTATTATCTTCACAATAAAGCGTTTGAGTATTGCTTATCAAATGTGAAAGCGATTGAAGATTCCGATGAATTTGTGAGATTTGAAAAGGTGCAGCCGACATACAGAATTGATTTATTTGATGCGGATGTAATTGCATGTAAACAAATGTTGATTGACCTTGAAAAATCACAGAAACAAGGAAAATGGTTTGGATAAGAGAGGAAATGATAGCATGGGGAAAAAGAAGAAAAAACAGGTGAGAGCAGAGCCGGATAAAAAAAATATATCATGGCTTTGTTCTTCAGATGCTTTTGATATATTGTGCGGTGGTTCATATACAAGGCTGATTGATAATCCGGAGATTGTGGCAGCAGTGAATAAAATCTGTAATCTGATTTCCAGTATGACAATACATCTGATGGAAAACACAGATGCAGGAGATAAGCGGTTGAAAAATGAATTATCCAGGAAGATAGATATTACTCCGAATCGTTTTATGACAAGGAAAACTTTTATTTCTGCCTTGGTAAGGGAAATATTGCTTGAAGGAGATGGAAATGCAGTTGTTTATGCGGAAACAACACAGGGATATTTAAAAGATTTGCAATTGATTCCGGCAGGACATTTTTCTTTTGTACCTGATGGCTACGGTTATCTGATTCGAATAGATGGAGAAGCATATACGCCGGATGAATTATTACATTTTGTTATTAACCCATCTCCGGATTATCCGTGGAAAGGCTGCGGATATCGCACAGCACTAAAAGATATTGCTAACAATCTGAAACAGGCTACAGCAACAAAAAAAGGATTTATGGAAAGTAAATGGAAACCATCCGTTATTGTAAAAGTGGATTCTATGAGTGATGAACTTTCTTCTCCGGAAGGAAGAAAAAAGATTTTGAATGACTATGTTGCGAATACAGACGCAGGCGAACCCTGGGTTATTCCGGCGGATGCATTTGATGTTGAAGTTGTAAAACCTCTATCGTTAACAGACTTAGCATTATCAGATGCAGTCATGCTTGATAAGAAAACAATAGCAGCAATTTTAGATGTTCCTGCCTTTGTCGTTGGTGCTGGCGAATTTGATTCTGAAGAATGGAACAACTTTATCAATACGAGAATCCGTCCATTGTGTAATGCCTTGGAGCAGGAACTCACTAAGAAGTTGTTAATAAATCCAGATTGGTATTTCCGCTTTAATGTCAGATCTTTGTATGCATATGATATTACGACATTGTCTAATGTAGGTGCAAATTTATATACAAGGGGCATTATGACAGGAAATGAAGTGAGAGATGCGATTGGATATTCTCCAATGGAAGGTCTTGATGAGTTAGTGATATTAGAAAACTACATTCCACAAGGAATGATTGGAGATCAGAAAAAATTGAAGGGAGGTAAAGAAGGTGAAGAGGAATAGACAGGCCAGAAGCATACCACTTCAGTTTAAGACCAGAAGTGAGGAAGATGGAGAAAAATATATATCCGGGTACTTTGCTGTATTTAATTCAAATTATGAAATGTGGGAAGGGGCAACAGAAAGCGTAGATGTACATGCTTTTGATAATACACTTCAGGATGATATCAGATGTCTGATTGATCACGATACACATCTTGTCCTTGGAAGAACTAAATCCGGAACATTAACATTAAAAGTTGATGAAAAAGGATTATGGGGAGAAGTCAAGATTAATCAAGCGGATCAGGATGCAGTAAATCTGTATGAGCGTGTCAAACGAGGAGATGTGGATCAATGCTCATTTGGGTTTGATATTTTGTCAGAAGAATTTACAGAGAATGGAAGAGATGTTCACTGGACGATAAAAGAAGCAAAACTCTATGAGGTTTCAATTTGCACGTTCCCTGCATATGAGGAAACAGAAGTAAGTGCAAGAAAAAATGATTATGGAAATATTAAAAAAAGAAATGTGGAGATGTGGAAGAAACAGACATTAAAAAAGCTGAAAGGAGAAAAATAAATGGCTTTAAAAAAATTATTATTGAGAAGTAAACTGGATGCAAAGAAAAAAAGCTTAGATGCACTGCGAACGAAGGATGAAGAATTTTCAGTTAGAGAAAAAGAAATTGAAAGTGCTATTAATGAGATGGATGAAAATACATCGGCGGAAGACAGAGTAGCGGTAGAAGAGGAAGCGGAAAAATTTCAGCAGGATAAAGATGAGCATGAAGATACAAAGAAAAAACTCGAAGAAGAGATTACAGGCATTGAGAGGGAACTTGAAGAAGAAGAAAAGAAGGATCCTAAGCCTGCTCCAGAAAAGAATGAGCCAGCAGAAAGAAAGAAAGGAAATGGAATGACAGTGAGAACAAAGTTTTTTGGTTTGACAAGAGAAGAAAGAGATCAGATGCTGACAAGGGAAGATGTGAAAGAATTTCTCAGTAAAGTCAGAACATGTATCAAAGAAAAAAGAGCTATTACAAATGCTGGATTGACAATTCCGGATATTGTATTGCCACTTATTAAGCAGGTTGCAACAGAAGAAAGTAAATTAGTGAAATATGTATCTGTTCGTCCGGTGTCAGGAACAAGCCGACAGAACATTATGGGAGAAATCCCGGAAGCAATCTGGGATGAGATGTACTCAGCTGTAAAGGAATTAGATCTTGCTTTTTACAACATGGAAATGGACGGATATAAAGTAAGTGGATACTTTGCAATTGCTAATGCAATCCTGGAGGATAATGACGTGAACCTTGCAACTGAATTAATCTCTGCAATCGGAAAAGCGATTGGAAAAGCATTAGATAAAGCGATTCTATACGGGAAGAATGTAAAAATGCCGATGGGAATTGTTACATCTCTTTTATTAGCAGAAGCTCCGGCAGGATATCCAGAGACGGGAAGAAAATGGGAAGATTTAAGTACCTCACATGTGATTACAGGAACGAACGCTACAGGAACAAAACTGTTCCAGGACATCACAAAGGCTACGGGAGTGATTGATAATGATTATGCAACAGGAAACATTGTATGGGTAATGAATAAAAAAACACATACAAAACTTATTGCTGAAGGAATTGGAGTAAATTCTGCGGCTGCAATTGTGGCAGGCGGTGCACAGTCAACTATGCCAATTGTTGGAGGCAATATCGAAGAGCTGAAATTTATTCCGGATAATACAATAATCTTTGGCTATTTTGAGAATTATGTTTTGGCGGAGAGAGCAGGCACGGTAATCGGACAGTCAGAACATGTTAGATTTATTGAAGATCAGACGGTATTCAAAGGCACAGCACGTTATGATGGAGATTTGGCAATAAGAGAAGCATTTGCTGTATATGGTGTGGGAGGTGCACCTGTCACAGAAGCACCAAAATTTGCAGGAGAAGCATAGAAAGCGGGTAGGTATATTGGATGGAAAAAGAGTATAAACTTATGCTGCTAAAAAAAGATCTGCAGATGACAACAAAAGCGAATGATGAATATTTAGACTTTTTGTTATCAAAAGCAAAAGAACTAATGGAGAGAGAAGGGATTCGCGAAGAGGATACGAACGAATATGCAGGTATCCAAATTGATTATGCTGCATATCTTTTCAGAAAAAGGGCATCGGCACAGACTGCGATGCCCCGTTTCTTGCGTTGGGAAATGAATAATTTGTTGATATCACAGAAAGCAAGGCAAAAATGACATTTGATGATGGTGTTTTAAAAATTTATAAAGTGATAAATATTGCAGAAACAGGAATGAAACCAAAGTATGCTTTGAAGTTGAAGAGCAAACATTGCTTTGGATTTGAGACTGTCGGAATATCGAGATATTATACAGCATTACAGGCGAATGTACAGGTGTCGGACGTTGTGCATATATGGGAAGACAGAAAAATTACAAGTATGGATATATGTATCCTGGAAGACGGACTGCAATATAAATGTGCATTTGTGCAACATGTGATGGATGACGGTCTTAAAATCACAAGAATCACTTTAGAACGGTTGAAAGAAGATTATGGAATTCTCTAAAATTTATATGGTTCGAGATGCTTTGAAACGGGTGATGGATGATGTATTCCACTACGAAGCATACGAGAAAAAGAATAAGTATATAGTCTGGCAGGAAGAGACAGAAGCGAATTCTCATGTGGCAGATAATAAAAAGGATGTACAGGTCCTGCAGGGGAGTATTGATTATTTCACAAAAGAAGATGTGGATGAAAATGTGGATAAGATTCAAGCTTCACTGGAAATAATGGGGATATCTTTTCGTTTAAATTCTGTTCAATATGAAGAAGAAACAGGATATATACATTTTGAATGGATTTGGGAGGTGAGCTGAAATGGCTAAAATGTCTGTACAGGGACTGGACGAATATGCATTAAGATTATCGAATCTCAGCAAAAATACAGGACAGATAGTAAGACAGGCAGTGTATGAAGGTGCAGGAGTTGTTGCGGACAGTATAAAAAGCGGATTGAGGCAAATACCTGTAGATAATGGACGAGGCACAGAGGATAGAAAACTTCATGGAATAACGAATAGACAAAAAGCAGATTTAATAGATGCATTTGGATTGGCACCTATTGAGAATAGAGATGATTATATTCAGACAAAAGCTGGATTTTCCGGATATGGAAAAACAAAGTCTAAGAAATATCCAAATGGTTTACCGAATGCCTTGCTGATGCGTTCGGTAGAAAGTGGAACATCGTTCAGGCAAAAGACACCTGTAGTTCGAAAAGCAGTAAATAGAAGCAGAAAAGCGGCGGTACAGGCTATGGGAGATAAGATTGACGAACTCTGTAAAGAAGATATGAAATAAGGAGGAATATTATGGCTATAAAAGGATTATCAAAACCGGTTTGTGCAAACTATACAGCAGAAGGAAATACAGTAACATACTCAGATGCTTATGCGGCGGACAAAGCTGTAGAATATTCGTTTGAAGCAGAAGTTGCAGAAGATAAAGATCTTTATGCGGATAACCAAGTGGCGGAAACAGCAGCAGGAAGATTTGTGTCGGGAAAGTTAACTCTGAAAACAGCAGATCTTCCCCCAGAACTTTCGAAGAAAATCTTAGGATTAAAAACAGCAACCAGACAAGTTGGAGAGGAAACGGTAACAGAAGTTATCTATGATGATGATCAGGCAGCTCCATACCTTGGATTTGGAATTATTGAGGAACATCAGATTGATAATAAGACAGGATATTTACCGGTTGTTTTCCCCAAAGTTCGTTTTTCCATTCCGGCAGATGCTGCAACAACTAGAGGAGATGAAGTGGATTGGCAGACAAAAGAAATCTCAGGAACTGTCGTACGATCAGATCAGGTAGATGACAACTATAATCATCCATGGAAAATTACGCCACAGAAAATGTACGCCACAGAAGCAGAAGCATTAAAGTATAATAATGCAGTTTTAGGAACGAGAGGTTAACAGGAGGCGTTTATGAAAAGACTTACATACATCGAAATTGTTGGTAAAATTTATCCTATGAGTTTTTCATTAATGGCAACAAAAAAGATAGCACAGAAATATGGAAGCGTTAAGGACTTTCTTAAAAATATAAATACAGAAGAATCAGAAGAAAAGACAATTTCGGTAATCTCAGAGGTATTAGAATTACTTATATCACAGGGATGTGCTTATAAAAATTATTTTGAAAAAGATGTTCCAGCACCAGATAATGCACCGATAATTGACGGAAAATGGACTCCGTTGCCTAAGGAAGCGTTAGAAATTGCTCTGGGGATTTCTGATCTGGCTATTGCAGCGGATAAGATTGCAGAGTGTATGGATGCAGGAGAGAAGAAAGAAGTTGAAGGAAAAGAGAATAAATCAAAAAACGTAGAAGCCGGGCAGGAGTAAAAACTTCTGCCTGGCTTGATTTATATGCAAGAAAAATAGGAATACCAGTAAAAGAGTACCTTGTCATGCCGATAGGAGAATTGAGTGATTTAATTGATTTATATTTGGCAAGTGAAGGAATGCAGGAACTCAGAGTAGCAATAAATAGTGGTGATTATATTCCGGATTTGAGGTGAGATTATGGCGTATGATATTGGTCCACGAATAGGCATTAAAGGGGAGCAAGAATTTAATAATTCAATTAAGTCTATCAACAATAGCTTAAAAGAGTGTGGTTCCGAGATGAACGCTTTAACAGCAAAATTTGCCGGGAACGAGAAGAGTCAGCAGGCACTTATTGCAAAGTCTGAAGTTATGCAGAAACAGTATGATGCTCAAAAGACAAAAGCGGAACTTTATGAGAAAGAACTTGTAAAACAAACTGCAAAATTAAAAGAACTTGCATCAGAGGTTCAAAATGCAACAGAAAAAACAGGAAAATCTTCTGCCGAAACTGCAAAAGCTGAAAATGCATTTAATAAGCAAGCTGAAACGGTATCAAAGCTAAAAGTTGCATTGAACGAAACAAGCGCATACATGAATAAACTTGAAAAGTCTATTAATGATAATACAACGGCACTTTCCGAGATGGAAAATGGGACAAGAGATGCAGAAACAGGATTATCAAAGGTAGATAAAGCAACAGAATCAACCGGAGAGAAATTGGATGAAATGTCGAAAAAAATTTCGGAAGGGAATTTGGTTGATGCAACAGAAAAGCTATCAGGTGTAAGTGATAAGATTAAGGATTTAGGAAGTAAAGCAGTAGATTCGTTTACGAATATGGAAGATGCGGCTGCTAAAGTAAACAGCCGCTTGGGGGATACAGGCGAGGAAGCTACCAAGAACGCAAAAATAATAAAAAATGTTTATGAAAGTGGCGTTGGAGACTCTATGGACACGGTGGCTCAGGCAATAATAACGGTTAAGGATAATATCAAAGACTTAAATGAAACAGAATTAACTGATATAACATCACAATCAATTACACTTGAAGAAACCTATGAAATGGATATGTCTGAATCTATTAGAGGAGTGTCACAGCTCATGAAGCAATTTGGACTTACTTCTGATGAAGCGATGGATTACATTGTAGCAGGAGCTCAGAATGGTTTAAATAAGACGGATGAATTAGGAGATAATATAGCAGAATATTCGCCAAAATTTAAACAGGCAGGCTATACTGCAAAAGATTATTTCGAACTTCTACAAAATGGCAGCGAGGGTGGTTCTTACAATCTTGATAAAGTAAATGATGCGATCAATGAGGTAACTAATAGATTAGGTGATGGAACAATAGAAGATTCTATCGGTTCTTTCTCTTCGAAAACACAGCAGCTATTTAAAGACTGGCAGGATGGACGAGCTTCGCAGAAAGATGTTATTGATTCTATCGTGTCGGATATAAAAAACTGTAAGAATCAGCAAGAAAAATTGAATCTGGCTACTACTGCCTTCGGGACTCTTGCAGAGGACGGAGGTGTAGAGTTTATTGAGTCATTAACCTCTGTGGGAAATACCTATGATGATGTAGGTGGGAAAGCAAAGAAAATGTCTGAGGACACAACAACTTCATCTACTAAGATGAAAGCGGCAATGAGAAAAGTGGAAGATGCACTGGCTCCGATGGGGGGAGCAATCGCAGGAATTATAACTGGCGTGACACCAGCAGTGGGAGCATTAGCTTCAGGAATAGAAAGCTTTTCAAAACTTCCTAAGCCATTACAGACAATTATAATAGCTATAGCAGGAGTGATAGCAGCAATTGGAAAGATTGCCCCGGTATTGGCAGCATTGAAAGCGGTAGGAATTGTGTCAGCAATAACCAGTGTAGCTCCGGCAATAGGTGGAGCATTATTAGCAGCGGCACCAGTCGTTGGTGTGGTAGCAGGAATTGTGGCCGCAATAGTAGCGGTGGTTGCTGTAATAGAAAATTGGGACAAAATAACGTCGGCGGTAAAAGATACTGTAAAAAATGCAACAGAAGTAATAGGAGATAAATTTAATGGTCTAAAAGAAAAAGTAGGCGAAAAAATAAAAGCAATAAAAGGATTCTTTGGAGATTTGAAAGAAAAAACCGGAGATCTAAAAGAGCAAGTAGGAACTAAAATAGGAGAAATGAAAGACGACTTTTCAACAAAAATAGAAGGAATGAAAAGTGCAGCTTCAGAGAAATTTGAACATATAAAACAGATTATAGCACAGAAGCAAGAAGAGAATAATATAGCATCTAAAAAGAAACTTGCAGACATGACGCAAGCATATAAAAATGCTGGAGGCGGAATTAAAGGGCTGGTAGCAGCCTATGGAACAGGGGTGAAAGACGAATTTAACACTTGTTATACAAAGATTAATCAACTGACAGGTGGGAAATTAGATGAGATTAAAAATAAGTTCAGCAATAAGCTTTCCAATACAAAAAGTGCAGTAGCAGATAAACTTTCCGATATTAAGGGAAAATTTGATTCGTTGAAGTTAAAATTTCCATCTATTAGTATACCTAAAATAAAACTTCCACATTTTTCAATAAGTGGAGGTTTCTCTTTAGACCCAATAGGAGTACCAAGCATATCCGTTTCCTGGTATAAGAAAGGTGGCATTTTATCTGGAGCACAATTATTTGGCAGAATGGGAAACTCCTTTCTTGGAGGAGGAGAGGCTGGAAAAGAAGCAGTGCTTCCATTAGATAGTTTTTATGAAAATTTAGAAAATATAATGGAAAGAGCATTAAAAACACTCTTTTTGGATTATAGTAATATTTCTGTTCCGCAGCCAGTCACTTATGTAAAAGTGTATGTTGGCAATGAAGAGTTTCGTGATTATATTGTTGAAACATCAGAACAGGGATTTACAGAAAAATTAGATGCAAGGAATAAGATGAAAGGATGGTAGGATGCAAGAGTATGACATGGAATATGCTGGTATAAGAGCAAAAGATATTGGGTGCTATGTCATGCAGCGTCCAGATATACCAGCAGGTAAAAAAAACTATACCGTCATAGAGATTCCTGGAAAAGATGGTTCTCTTTATATTGATGAGGGAACGGTATCAGATATAGAAATTTCGATTGAACTTAATTTTATGACATTACCTCAGCAGTGGTCTGAAAGATACAGAGATATAAAGAGCTGGCTACTTAGTCCGTTGGGAATATTGAGATTTACAGACGATGAAGGATATTTTTATAAAGTTAAGAAGGTAGAGATAAGCGATGTAAAGAGAAAAAATAGAGAAATAGGAACAATAACCGCTATATTTACATGTAGCGGTTATATCTATAGAGAAGATGGATTAAAAGAATATGAGATAGAAGATGTACTGCAAAATAACTATGCATTAGCACATCCGACGTATATTATATCCGGAAATAATAATGCAACACTGACAGTCAACGGAAATAAATTTTATGTAAATGTAGGACAAAACTGTCGGATCGATACGGAACGAATGATTACATATCGTGAATTAAGTGGAGAAATGATGAATACCTACGTAAATGGAGACTATGAAGATCTGTATCTAAAACCTGGGAAAAATATGATTTCCGTTGCAGGAGCAGAAATGAAGATCATACCTAACTGGAGGTGTTTGTAATGATTCAGATTTATGATAAAAATACTATCAAACCTACGACAAATGGAAAAATGGTATTATTACCAAACTCGTGTAAGCTCCAGGCAACACTAAATGGAAGCTGGATCTTAAATATGAACCATCCGACGGATTCGGAAGGACGATGGAAATATATAGAGGAAGAGTCTATTTTGTCGGTACCTACTTTTGTTGGAAAAGGGCAATTATTCCGAGTGAATAAGCTGACAAAAAAGGATTACAGCATTGATGTAGTCGCATATCCGATATTTTTTGATGCTGCAAAAGAAGTTTTCCTGGAAGATGTAAGACCTACCATAAAAAATGGACAAGAAGCTCTTGATATTATGACTAGCGGAACAAATTTCGAGGGAAAATCGGATATCTCAACAAGCTCAACGGCATATTTTGAACGAAGAAATCTTCTCGATGCTATTTCTGGTTCAGATGAGCCTACATTTTTGCAAAGGTGGGGTGGAGAAATTCTTTATGATAATTATAAGATTATCATAAATGAAAGAGTAGGAGGAAATTATGGAGCAGAGATACGATATGGTAAGAATATAGATGGGATTACATATACAGTTGATATGTCAGATGTTGTTACCAGGATTGTTCCAGTAGCATATAATGGTCGAACGATAAACGGAAATGTATTTGTAGATTCCGAAAACATTAATAAATATGCCACAGTATATACAAAAGAAATTGTATTTGAAGATATCAAACTGAAACAGGATATACAAGGAGAACCAGACGAGAATGATATTGTATGTGAAAGCCAAAGTGATTTAGAAAAGGCATTAAAAAAGAAGTGTAAAGAACAATTTTTGGAAGGAATTGATTTGCCGGCTGTTTCAATAGAGATAAATATGATTAAGATATCAGATACGAATGAATACAGTGATGTAAAAGCAATCGAAATGATTGGTCTTGGAGATACGGTTAAATGCAGACATAAAAAACTGGATATTACAACAGAAACTAGAGCAATTGAAATCGAATGGGATTGTATAAAAAACACTGTGTCATCTGTGAAATTAGGAGATACTACACAGACATATTTTGATAAGGTTTCTTCTGCTGTAGATGCTATTAACAGCGTTGTAAACGCACAGTCCAAAACAGTTATGGCAGAAAAGATAAAAGGGGTATTGAACGCTATCAACACACAGCTTAGATATCAGAAAAATGTTGCACAGAAGCAAGATGTAAGGGCAATCTTATTTGAAGATACTGATACAGAAAGCAGTACATACGGTGCAATGTGCCTTGGAACGCAGGGATTCCAGATTGCAGATAAGAGAACTGCAGACGGAAAGGATTGGGACTGGGCAACGGCTTTTACAGCAAAAGGGGGCTATGCAAATACGCTCATTCTAGGAATCTTATCCGACCAACTGGGGAAAAACTATTGGAATTTGGATACAGGTGATTTTGTTAGTGAAAAAGGATCTATTGGTGGCTGGATGATTAATTCAGAGTGTATATATAAAAATGTACAAGTTGGTGATAAACAATATGTAGCAAGAATTACATCACCAATACAAAATAACCCGGCTGGGACATATATAATTTCTTGCCAAGAAAGAACAAAAGAAAATGGTGTATGGGGAAATTGGAATCCTAATTTTATTTTATTTGGAGACGGACATGCGACCTTTGGAAAAAATTTAAAATTTTCCAAGGATGGAGCTGTTCTTGTTTATGATGATAATAATAATTTAAAGACGAGTATAGATAAAACGGGGATTAAACATTACGAAGATAAAAGCGGAGTTCCGTATCATTATCGAACATACAAAGAACAAATTGTTATTAAACAAAGCTCTTTTTCTGGTGGAGATGATAAATATTGTTATGCTGGTGGTAGTGTATATATTTCAAAAAGTGATTTGAACTTAACTGAAATGATTCCAGCTAAATTTATTTCTGTTGCATCTAATGTTGTAGATATTGCATCAAATAGCACAGAAAGAACACAAAGTTTGGTAAACTTAGGAGTTAGTGCTGCTGTAAAATCGGTAGATTCAGAGGGTGTAACTATTAGATACTCTGTAAAATGTACATTTGTACATGTATCTGTAAAGCAAGGAAGTTCTGCAACTTACTATAAAGGAACTTATTATCCACCGAGCAGCATGAAGATAGAAGTAAATTTAACATATTAAAAGGAGCACATGATGGAGAAAAACATTATTTTTGCAGTTTTTTCGAATAATAATACATCCGTTATCTCTACTCATGCATGGCAGTACGATTACGGTCAGACGCTAAGAATACAGGGTTTGCAGTTACCTTCGACAGTTGAGATACATTTTGCTATCGAGGATGAAGAAACTTCTGTAACCCGTGTAGGAGTTACCTCAGATAATGTAACAGATGTTGTTATCCCAGATAGTTGCCTTGACAATATGGACGCATTGCAGAGTTATAACGTATATGCATATATTTATCTGACTGAGGAACGAGCAGGAGGGACTGGCTACAAGATTACAATTCCAGTTAAAGCCCGACCAAAACCAGAATTTTCTGACACGCCGGAGCAGGAAGAACTTTTCAGAAAAGCGATTGAGGAAGTGAATGCATCGTCAGGAAGAGCAAAAACAGCAGAGAAAGAAGCAGAGTCCTGGGCACACGGTCATAAAGATTATCCTGAACGGCTGAAAGACAACGCTTCCTACTATGCAGCGGAAGCAAAAAATGCGGCAGAGAGTGTATCTGGTCGAGTAAAAGAAAGTAAAAAGCAGATTGATAATTATGTGAAAGAAAAAGAAAATCAGTTGAAAGGTGAAACTGGAAATGTATATTTTGCAGGTTTTGCAGTTGTAAAAGGTCGCTTAAAAATGTATTCAGACCCGACGGTAGACAAGATACGATTTCAAAGAGAGGGTAGCCGATTAAAATATAGATTAGCGTTGTAGAAAGAAAGGTGAGAAGATGCAGACAGAAAATGCATATATTGAAACTGACTTAGGGAATATTGCTTTGAATCCGCGAGGTGAATATTCAGATGAGACATCGTATGAGTATTTAGATACTGTTTCATATATGGGCGGGTCATATATGTGCCTTGCAGAATTGACAAAAAACATCAGCGGGATTGCGCCAGAATCGGGTGAAAATACACAATATTGGCAGATGTTGACCTTGCCGGGACAGCTGACTCCAGGAGCGATTGCAATGCATGACGATATTGTTAATAAGAGCAAGCAGGTCGAAACATCCAGGGCAGCGGTTGAGTTATCTCAGCAAGCAGTTGAGGACGCGCAGGTAGATGTGCGTCAGATGCGGCAAGATACACAAGAAGCATCCGAGTCAGCTATTGCAAGTCGGGACGCGGCAGCGGGTTACGCACAGGCGGCAGAAGCATCCAGAACAGCGGCAGCAGAATCTGAGCAGAACATTAATGCACAAGTAAATAATTTTAACACGCATGTCTCAGAGAAAACCTCTGTAGCAGAGGCGTCGATTGAAGAAGCAAGAAAAAAAGCTATTGATGCCGTTACGACACAGCAGGATCTCTCTATAAAAGCTGTAACAGATGAGGAGACTAGACAAACAAATGCTGCAATTAAGGCTGTAACAACGCAACAGAATAATTCTGTACAAGCAATTGCAGATGAAGCTAGTGAACAGATTAAAAAGATAAAAGATAGCTTAGATAAAGGACTATCAGAAGAAGGAAAAGCTGCAGATGCGAAGGCAACAGGAAATGCGATTAGTGTACTAAAGGAAGATTTAGGCAACAAAATTACAAAGTTCTATGCATCGAATGAGGGCAAGAACCATTTAGCGGATTCTGACAATGGAAAGATTATTGATATGATGCTGTATGGCAAGTCAGAGCAGTTTACTACTACTGGAAAAAACCTCCTTAAAATTAGAGACGGTACACAAACAATACGAGGAGTAACTGTTACTGCGAAGGATGGAGTAGTTGCATTGAAAGGAACTGCAACAGAAACAGGATGGGCGATACTTAACATTGATTCTTTCGTACTAGATGGGACGCATACCCTTAGTTCTAATATTAGTGGGGATACTAGAATAATAGCATCGAACAAATCATATAAAACTATTCTTGAGCAGGGCAAATCAGTTGTTTTAGAAAATACAGAGGTATCCAAAGTGTGTTTTACTGTCACAGATGGCAAAACCTATGACATTTCTAATATTCTGATTCAGATAGAAAAAGGCTCTGTTGCCACTTCCTACGAACCTTACACCGGTGGTATTCCAAGCCCGAACCCGTCATATCCGCAGGAGATTAAAAGTGTTGTAAATCCAATTGTAAAATTGTCAAACGAAGATGGAACACAATTTGAGACTGTCACTCTTCCATACACGTTAAACGCAATTCCAGTCTCAAGTGATGGTAACGTTACAATCGACGGTCAACAGTATATTGCGGATTATGTAGATGTGGAGCGCGGGAAGCTGGTGAAGAGAGTGTATGAATATGTTTTTTCTGGTGAAGGCCGTTGGAATGCTGCTGCAGATGGTGCACAGTATCTGGCATGGCGTGTAGGTGATAACCCCGGCATTATAGATAGCACATATGACAAAAAATGTCTATGTTCTTGCCTGATTGCAAACATTATGAATACAACGAGAAAAGGTGAAAATTATATATCGACTCAATCCTTTGATGATACGTATAGAATCTGGGTTTCTGCTAATGTTGCAACAAGTAAATTAACAGGAGAAAAAGTATTTTTAGCGTTAATAGTTCCAGAAGAAATCTCCCTTACTCAGGAAGAAATTCGGGCATTCAAAGAATTAGCCGCCTACTACCCCGTGACCAATGTCAATGTCGCATCAGAGCAATTGAATGGATACACAGTATTTAACTATCCTGTTTCAATGAAAAATGGATGGAACTATGTAAAACAGCAGTTAAACGACAACCGTGATTATATCTATGATATGGACTTACAATCAGCAGAAGCCTATGTTAACAGCGCATACGCAGTAGCACTTACAGAATTGGAGGTATAGAAGATGTTATATAGAACATTATTAAAACTTAAAGAAAGAAATGGACTGACAGACGATTTGAAAAATAAGATTGATGTGTTTTTTGCAGTTGGGAGAATCACAGAGGAACAGTACAATGAGTTAATGGACGTTGTGGTTGAAGAAGAACCGAAAGCGGAAACTAATTAATTAAAGAGGGCATAACATTAATAATATTATTAAGGTTAATAAAATTAATAATAAAACATGGCAAAAAAGAAAAGGAGTCGTTCAAACTCCCTTATCTTTTAGCCACTGTTCCATTGCTTTTCTTACACACCAGCTGACACTTCTTTCTTCGCGTGTGCAGTATTCCTGGAGTCGTTGAAATTGCTCTGGATCAAAGCTTACGGATTGCCTGACAGCTCTTTCGCTATCTGGTTTTCTTGGTCTTGCCATATTACTACCTCCGTATGTTTTTGATTATAATAGTAATAATGTTATGTTGCAAGAATAAAGATTGAGGTTAAGGCTTGTGATAGATGCTTCTTTTGCCGTATAATGACAGTGAAAGGAGTTGTTATATGCCAAAAAATAAAATGAAGAGTGGGACATTTATTGCAATGTGTGTGGTGACTGTGTTATTTATCGTTATGCCATTATTTTTGCAAGTGTCAGTTATTAGAAATGCTATAGCATGGATTCTATCTGGTTTAAAATATCAGGAGTATAAAAGTGCATATTTGGGACTCGTAGGTGGACTTCTAGGAAGCTGGTTAGCCATTACAGGAGCTATTTATACTCAACGTAAATTTGACCGGGAAAAAGAGGAAAAAAGAGCAATCGAAGAGAAAAGGGGAAAGGAGATAGATAAGGAGAATATTAAAGAAATATGCAGAGAAATGCTGTGGAGTGAGATATATCAAAACGATTATTCGTTGAGCTGCGATAATTGCAATTTTATAAAGGCGGTTATAGAAAAAAATAGTCATTATTCTTATAGTGCGGCTATTCATAGAATCACTATTGATAATTGGAGGTTTGTTAGGAACAGAGTTATTAGTATGGACCTTGAATTAGCGATAAAATTAATGCATTTGTATAAATATTATGAATTTATGACAGACTTTGAAGGAAGCGGACAAGATGCGTTTATAAAAAGTCAATTAGACTTTGGAAAATATAAAGAGTATTATCAGGATGTTGTAGAATATTTAGAATTTCCGTGGGCGAATGATTGAGAAGAGGGTTTTTCTTCTGAAAATCAGAAAGCGTAATAAGTTATACGCAAAATGATTTTAAAAAGAGAAAGAAAAGCCCTCAAACTCTTTGAACAAATGCGAAGCATTTTTCACCTGAGATAATTTTAGAGAAAGGAATTTGAAAAAGAAAGGCTAAAATCCAACTTGTGTGATTTAAAATCACTCCTATATAAGTGAAGTAGAATCACAGATGTATCTGTGTCAATAAATCACAGATATAACTGTGAAAATAAAGCACATATATAGAAGTGAAATAAATACACAAGTATATAAGTGAAAAGAAGTCACAGATATAGCAATGAAATAAAAGCACACATATATGAGTGTATTTAATACACAGATATATGTGTGCTTTGTTTTCACAAAAATAAGTCGAAAAAGTTTCTTCTAAAAATTTCGAAAAAATAAAATATGTCATGATGCTCATGTAAACAAAAAAACCGGAGCTGAACTCTCGACTCGCAATCAAACAGTTCAGCTCCAAGCACCACAAGGGCATAAACAGTATAACATATATTTCTGCTCTTGTGAACCCAAGAGGAGGAGTATCATGAGAGAACAGTTTGTAACAATCTTCATGACGAAGATAGCAGATTTGGTAGATGAAGAAACTTTAAAGATTATATTTAAAGAACTCACGCTTTATGTCAATGATTGCGATATAAAGCAAAGAGAAACCTCTCTGGTTTTGTATGAGGGATATTTGCCAGAGTGCTATAAGGTTTATTTTGTTAGCCGAAAGATAGAAGGTATGAGCATGAAGTCATTAGAACTTTATGATTTATATCTGAGAGATTTCTTTTTTAAAGTAAATAAAAATTTAAAAGATATAACAGCGAATGATATTCGAGTGTATCTGTATAGGACACAGGAAGAACGAAATCTAAGCAATAGAACATTAGACAGTCGCAGATCAGCCATTCATGCATTTTTCGAGTGGGCAACAAATGAAGAATATGTAAATAGAAACCCATGTAGAAATATCAAAAAAATAAAATATGAAAGAATAAGAAAAATACCGCTCACAGCTATTGAGTTAGAAAAATTAAGGAAGGCTTGCAAAACAGCCAGAGACAAAGCAATGATAGAGTTTTTCTATAGTACAGGTTGTCGTGTGACTGAAATGGAACGAATGAACATAGAAGATGTTGACTTCTCAAAAAAAGAGGTAAGCTTATTTGGAAAAGGGAATAAACATCGAGTTTCATATTTGAGTGCCAGAGCGGAATTAACCTTAAAAGATTATTTAGAAACAAGAAAGGATAATGAAAGGGCATTATTCGTATCGATGAGAAGCCCTCATCAACGAATAAAAAAAGCGGCAATTGAAAAAAGAGTGAGGGAACTTGGGGAAGCATCTGGAATAGGAAGACCGGTGCATCCACATCTGCTCAGACATACAATAGCGACAGATGCTTTAGACAGAGGAATGCCGATTGAAGAGATACAACAGATTCTGGGTCACGAAAATATAGCAACAACAATGATTTATGCAGAAGTTTCAAAGCAAAGAACAAAAGATGATCATAGAAAGTATATTTTATAAAAATAAAACAGCCCCTCTCGGAGCTGCTTTAAAATATGAAAAAAATTATTAACCCGTGAAAGTGGGTTGTAAATTTATAATAACACATTTTACATAATACACAATAGTATTTTTTGATATTATTGTGTATTTTTTGTTTTCTAAGGAGGTGAAAACGATGAGAATAGTAGCAAACAAAAACAAGAAAACAAAAAAGAAGTTTCCGTGGCGAATCATTTTACAGAACGGCCGTGTAATTCCGGTTCCAAGCCAGCATGATTTCAAAAGTGATTTTATCAAGCGACATGGCTGCAGTCTGGTAGCTTTTTATATGTCCTTGCGCTTCAAGGGTATCAAGAAAAATTTGCAGCAGGTTCTGCAATATGCTCGGAAAAAATTGAAGCGTGAAGCAAAGTATCCGCTGACAGAAGTTTGCAAAGGTATTAATTCTATTTGTCCAGGAAAGCCGGCGATTTACTATAAATCGCTGACGGATGCTCAGCTGGAAGCAAAATTGAAGAGAGGGTACATGGTCTTGTTTGAAGAAGGTTCGCCTATCCATACGGTTGTTCTACTCAGAGATGGCAAAACGGGGAAAATCTACAGATTTTCTGACGGGAAAAAGAGTATAACAACTGTTGCAAAGGAGAATGCAAAACGCTGTACAAATGAAAAATACAGAGGAATAGTAGTTGTGAAGTAAGATAGGAGGAAAATTATGCTACAAGAAACATTAAAATTATTAACAAGTAACTCATTTTTTAGAATATTAATTATTGGCGTTATGCTTGATACCATTCTGGGCTTGCTTCGTGCTGCAAAGGACCGAGCACTTAATTCGTCATTCGGAATTGATGGAGGTATTAGAAAAGTAGCAATGCTTGCAAGTGTAGGTTTTTTGATGTTGGTAGACGTTGTTATGCATGTAAATATCTTGTTTATGGTGCCGGAGCAATATATAACAATGTTAGGAATTAAAAAGCTGGGAATCTGTGAGTTCTTTTGCTTGCTTTTTGTTTTGTATGAAGCGTTATCAATCTTGAAAAATATGACCTTATGCGGATTGCCGGTACCAAAAAAACTGAAAGATTATATTAAAGAGGCATTAAGTGATATGACAGATGAGATGCCGCAGGGAAGTAAGGAGGAATAAGTTGTGAGAAAATTGATTGATGTATCATCCTACAACAGTGTTGTAAATTGGAAAAAGGCAAAAGAATATGGCTGTGAAGGTGCTATCTTAAAAATCATTCGTAAAGATTTAAAGATTGATAATGGGTTCAGCAGAAATTATCAGGCCTGTAACGAGAATGAAATCGGCTGGGGAGTATATAACTACTCTTATGCCACAACAGCGGCAAAGGCAAAAAGTGATATGGAGATTGTCTGCGGCATCTTAGATAAGATTGATAAAACACATTTTGTCTATGGCGTGTGGTTTGATTTGGAGGATAAAGTCCAGGCGAGCCTGAGCAAAGCAAAGATTGCCGAAATCATCAACGCAGCGCAGGAAGTTGTAGAATCAAAAGGATACACCTTTGGCGTTTACACGGGCATGAGCTACTATAGCGAACACATTGACAGGAAGTTAGTTAAGTGCAGCAACTGGTGGATTGCTCGCTATTATAACTCAAATAAACGGATGCAGATTGCTACAAATCCGGACGAAAAGAAGAAACCGTCAATGGCAAACATCGCATGGCAGTACACTTCAAATGGGAGATTTCCTAAAACAATCTCAAACGGAAACTCTGGTAATTTTGACTTAAATGTGTTATATAAAGATATAACTCCAACGAAAAAGAATACAAAGCCAGCTAAGAAAACGGTTAAAAAGAAAACTAACACTCAGATTGCCAAAGAAGTAATTCAGGGAAAATGGGGTAATGGAACAACCAGAAAGAAAAAGTTAAAGGCAGCAGGTTATAATTATGCTGCTATACAGAAAATTGTAAATAAATTAGCAAAGAAAAAATAATAGTTTAATGGTGGCAACGCCACCCATTTGCCACCGAACGAAAACGACTAACAAAAGCTTAGAAAAGCCGAGGTATTAAACATGTTGAAAAAATGTAGTATTATAAACAAGAAATATACTCTTGGAAATCTCTCCAAAACTTTGATTGAACATAAGCAACAAACGGTGCATGTGGAGACGGTTGTTCTTTTGTCCCAACAAAAACCGGATGATGTAATAGAGGTCGACCTTGATTTGGACGAATTGGATATTACATCTGCGGAGTCAAAAGCAACTTATCAGGAAATTAAGGATTATGTGCTGAAAGAATTTGGCTTAAAGGTATCAACATTATATATTTCCCAAATCAAGAGGAAATGCGGTATTGAAGTTGGAGAGCATTACAATCTCTCTCAAAAGGACAATCAGAAAGTGCCGCAGTGTCCGAAAGAAAAGGAAGATGCAATCCGAGCTGCTCTTGAACATTTTGCAATGATCTAAAAGGTCATTGTTAATTTCAAGGAGGAACAGCATATGAAGTCAATTTTTGAAGAAATGGGCGGTACCTACATTTTGGGTGAAGATGGTATGTATTATCCGAATCTGGAACTTCCGGTTGAAGAAGAACCGCATTACGGTAAGTATGGCAGAATGCGTAAAGCATACTTACAGGAGTACCACAAAGGACTTTGCACCGAGCTTTTATTTGCCGGAAAGCTGGTAGAACATCTTAATGAGGTGGATGATACTGCCAACGAAAGAATGCAGCTCCTGACCCGACAAATGGCGGAAAAACAGCACATGGATGAGGCGTTAAAGGAATGTGATCAGCTTGCATGGGTAGGTGCTAAAAATAACATACATCATGCTGCGGAAGAAATTGTATTGAATGAATTGATTTATAATTAGTCAATGAAAAAGAGAGATAGATTGCCAAATGAATGATTGGTGTCTATCTCTCTTTTACTTTAAAAGTTTATCTTAGACGGTTCCCAGACAGTCACGGATTCCACGAAGTTGGGAATCAGTAATATGCTGGATGCCTCTTTCCATTGGTGTCAATTCTCTTCTCCAGTTAATTCTTGGAGTTCTTTTATTTTTATCATAAACTGTTCAGCTGCCTTTGAGAAAACCTGATACTTTTTCCAAATGATGCACATTTCTGCTTCGATAGTTGGTTCCAGAGGACGAAAGCATAGACGACTGTTTTCTCCGGTATTGATGATCTTGTCAAGTCCGATAGCATATCCCAAGCCTTCAGCCACCAGTAAAGAAGCATTGAATAATAAATTATAGGTGGCAACAACATTTAACTGATCAATATTATAATTTAACCATGAACTGAATTCTCCACCTTGGTTTTTCTGGTGTGAAATAATCAAGGGCTTATCCCACAAATCTTCTGGTAAAATTGTTTGTTTTTGGGCAAGTTCAGAGTCACGACGCATTAACACACCCCAAGTATCTCTGACAGGGATTTTCAGAGCATTATATTTTTCAAAATCAACACTTCCAAATACAATACCGAAGTCTATCAGACCTTTGTCCAGTTGCTCTAAAACAAATTCAGCATTTCCGCTGGATATATGGTAATGGATACCGGGGTATATGTTTTGTAATTCTTTGGCAGCTTTTGCAAGGAGCCTGACGGCGTCTGTTTCACCAGTTCCGATATATACATCTCCGACGATAACATTATCTGAGAGTGTTATTTCTTTTTCTGTTTTTTCAACAAGATTTAAAATTTCTTCCGCACGTTTTTTTAGAATCATCCCTTCCTCTGTTAGAGTGACTTTTCGGGAGCCTTTTGTTCCACGGATTAAAAGTTGTTTACCTAATTCCTTCTCCATATTACGGATTTGTGTGGAAAGAGTTGGCTGAGAAAGATGCAATGATTCAGCAGCACGAATGATACTTTGTTCTCTTGCTACTGCAAGGAAATAAGCAAGAACTCGTAGTTCCATGTGGTGTCCTCCTTCTGGCGATATAGTTTTTGATGAATGAATTCTAAATTAGCATATCAAATTTATTACTAAGTTTCAACTATACAAATGCATTTAGAATAAGTATTTGTTATTTTGTGAGGTTAAATTTATAATTTATATAAAGACAAGAGGATGAAAAGAAAGGGTGCAGAAATGAAGTTGGAGAAGCTGGTAAATTATGGCTCAAGGGAAGCTGTCATTCAGAATTTAAAAGATGCCGGATGTACGCCGGAAATGATGGAATGTATCATGGCACATTTGGATGAAGATGATATGGGAGAATTGTTGAAGCTCTTGGAACAGTATCGGAGTTGTCTTCTTGGTACGGTACATGAGCGGGAAAAGCAGATTGACTGTTTGGATTATCTGGTTTACCAGATTAAGCGAAATAAAGAATAGTAATAAAAGAGAAAGAGGCAGATGTTTATGAAGATAATAGAAAATCAGAAATTTGATGAGGAAAGAGCACTATATGGAAGTTCAGAACTGCTGGTAAGGAATTGTTCATTTGATGGACCGGCAGATGGAGAAAGTGCCTTTAAAGAATGTTGTAAGATTGAAGTAGAGGATTGTTTTTTCAATCTTCGTTATCCATTTTGGAATGACAGTGGATTGAAAATCCGAGGTTGTGAAATGACAGAACTTTGCAGAGCTTCCTTATGGTATTCCGAACATATTGAAATCACAGATACAAAAATGCATGGGATTAAGGCTCTTCGTGAGTGCAGAGATGTTGTAATTGATAATTGTGATATTATCTCTCCGAAATTCGGCTGGTCAGTAAATGGGATTCAGATGAAACACAGTACCGCCGAAAGCGAGTATTTCATGATGCGTGCTACAGACTTGAATTTTTCAGATGTGCAGTTCAAAGGGAAATATTCATTCCAGTACATAAAAAATGCTGTGTTTGATAACTGTGTATTGGATACGAAAGATGCTTTCTGGCATTCGGAAAATGTGACTGTAAAAAACAGCGTAGTAAAGGGCGAATATCTGGCATGGTATTCAGATGGTCTGACGCTTATCAATTGTAAAATTATCGGCACGCAGCCGTTATGTTACTGCAAAAATCTGACATTGATTAACTGTGAAATGGTAGATACAGACCTTTGTTTTGAAAGATCAGAAGTTCAGGCAATCCTTACATCTTCTGTGGACAGTATTAAAAATCCTCTTTCGGGATGGATTCAGGTTACGGAAGTGGGAGAAATCATTATGGATGTTGCAGAGGCAACGGGTAAAGTTATGATAAGTGATGTTGATGCTCAGACAGAGGAATTTCAAAAGACTGTCTCTGAGAACAAGAAATTTGTTAAAGAGTTTATTCAAAATGAAATTCCGCAGATACAGGTTGCATCATTTTATGATACCTGCTTTTTAAGACTGAATTTTGTAAGAATGATAGGAAATGGAATGGAAGCGGTTTCCTATATTAAAGAAAAAACAGGGGTGTATTTTTCTTATGGGAAACAGAATGGACAGGGAGGAAACGAGTTTTTGCGGATAAATACTGCGTGTTCACGCTCTGTTTTAGAAAGAAGCCTTCAGCAGTTGAAAGCGGGAATAACTGCATACGAGAAATTTTGTGTAGAGCGTTGTTAAAATTACATAAAGACAATTGGAAGGAGAAAATTCTATGCGAAAAATTTTAGTAATCGTTGGAAGCGGTATTAAAAATGGAAATACTGATAAGCTGGCGGATGCAATGGCGAAGCGGGAAAAAGGCATATTAATGAAAAGCATCTTGAAGGAGCATATCTTTTGGGAAGCACCCTGTAAGGAGGATTTGTTAAAAAATGCTAAAGAGAAATATAATTTATATATGCATGACAATAGTGATAATCCTTTCTTTTACCGGATGTGGGACGCCTGAAAAAAATATAGAGCAGCCTGTATCAGAACAAAATAATGTATTGAACCAGACAGAAAAAATACCTGTTATTGAAACTGAAACAAAGCAGGAGCGGGGGGATGAAGAAGAAAATTTGGAATCAACTGAAACAGAGGAGGATAAAGTAATGAAAATCAAGGTAACATCAAAAGAATATGAGATTATATATGAGTTGAATCAGAGTCAGGCGGCAAAGGACTTGTATGCACAGCTTCCATTGACTTTAGAAGTAAAAGATCTTAGTACAAATGAAAAGACATTCTATCCGCCGGAAGAATTGGATATTAGTGATGCTCCACTGGCAAATGCTGAAAAGGGCAGTCTTTGCTACTATTCTCCGTGGGCAGATGTTGTAATGTTTTATGATCACTTTGGTCAGGGAAGCAGTTTGTATGAGCTTGGAGAAGTGGTTTCTGGGAAGAATGAAATTGAAAAATTGAACGGAGCCATTACGGTTGAAGTATATCAGAATTAAAAAAGGAGGTTAATGATTCATGGTTCAAAAAGTAAAATTAAATAATGGTGTAGAAATGCCGATGGAGGGATTTGGTGTATTCCAGATACCGGATACTCAGTGCGAACAGGTTGTACTGGATGCCATTGAAACCGGATATCGTTTGTTGGATACAGCAAGCTCCTATAAAAATGAAGAAGTCGTAGGAAGTGCCGTGAAGAAAGCCATTTCCACAGGCGTGGTAAAACGAGAAGAACTGTTTATTACCACTAAGGCATATATTCAGCAGATGGGATATGAAAAGACTGTACAGGCTTTTTATGAGTCGTTGAATAAGGTGGGACTTGAGTATCTTGATTTATATCTGATTCATATGCCCCTTGGCGATTACTATGGCGCATGGCGTGCAATGGAGGACTTATATGAAGCAGGGAAAATTCGAGCAATCGGTGTCTGCAACTTTGATGCGGCAAGGCTAATGGATCTTTGCTATAATGCGAAAATCAAACCAATGGTAAATCGAATAGAGCGACACCCGCATTATCAGCGAATGGAAGAATTAAGTGTCATGAAAGAACTGGGGATACAGGTAGAAGGATGGGCACCTTTTGCGGAAGGCTTAAAAGGAATGTTCACCGAGCCGGTATTGCAGGAAATCGCTGAAAAGCATGGAAAAACAGTGCCGCAGATTATCCTGCGCTGGGATATTCAGCAGAATGTTGTCATTATTCCGAAGTCTGTTCATCAAAACCGAATGGAAGAAAACCTTACAATCTGGGATTTTGAACTGGATCATGAAGATATGGAGAAGATTGCACAGTTGGATAAAAATGTGCCGTCTATGCTGGACTGCTCGAAACCGAGTGAGATTGACAGACTGTATGATTACCTGAACAACCCAGTGCTGACCAGTCTGTAAACACGAATAGGAGACGGAAACAGGCAAAAAAATCCTTGTTGTTTGCTTTTCCGCAACCGGGAATACAAAGGCCGTGTCAGAGAAAATTGTTGAGGTGACGGGAGCCGACTATTTTGAGATTATCCCAACAGAACCTTACAGCGAGAGTGACTTGAATTATAGCGATGATGGATGTCGTGCAAATCGAGAACAGCAGGATGAAACAGCCAGACCATCTATTTCAGGCAATATTGAGAATATTGAACAGTACGAAGTTGTACTGATCGGACATCCCATCTGGTGGGGAATGGAACCCCGTATCATGGATACCTTTATGGAAAGTTACGATTTTTCCGGTAAGACGTTGGCGAACTTCTGTACATCAGGAGGAAGCGGAATCAATACAAGCACAGAGAATCTAAAAGCGTTATCAACAGAGGCTAACTGGCTGGATGGAAAACGATTTTCTGGCAGAGCAGATACGGATGAAATGCAGACATGGATTGATTCCATTTGATAAGATTGAAGAATTTTTTAAGGCAAATTTGAAATAGAGGTTATGAGAATGGATTTGGAAGCATTTATTCATAAATTGGAAAATATAAGCGTTTACAATTATAGAAAAAGACCAGGGAATATTATAAAATGACAAGGAGAAAATAAAAATGTTAGGAAATTTTAAGTATTCGAATCCGACAAAATTATATTTTGGAGGGGATTCATTAAACAATTTGAAAGAGGAACTGGCAGGCTATGGAAAGAATGTACAGCTTGTTTATGGTGGAGGTTCTATCAAGAAAAATGGTATTTATGATCAGGTAGTTGCAGTCTTAAAAGAATGTGGAAAGGAAATTTTTGAGGATGGAGGCGTTATGCCGAATCCGACAGTGGAAAAGCTGGCAGAGGGATGTCAGATTGCCAGAGATAATCAGGTGGATTTTATCTTAGCAGTTGGCGGTGGCTCTGTCTGTGATTATTCAAAGGCAGTTTCTGTTTCTGCATATTGTGAGGATGACCCGTGGGAAAAATATTATATTCGCTTTGAAGATGTAACTTGCAAGACGATTCCGGTTGGATGCGTACTTACGATGGTTGGAACTGGTTCCGAGATGAATGGTGGTGCGGTTATCACAAATCACAAACAGAAATTGAAAATCGGTCATGTGTTTGGAGATAATGTATTTCCGAAATTTTCTATACTGAACCCGAAATTTACTTATTCACTTCCAAAATACCAGATGGTATCGGGTTGCTTTGATATTATGTCACATATTCTGGAACAGTATTTTTCAGGAGAAGATGATAATACATCCGATTATATTGCAGAAGGACTTTTGCGTTCTCTGATTACCAGCAGCAAAGCTGCTGTGAAGAATCCGGAAGATTACGAAGCAAGAAGTAATATCATGTGGACAGCTACATGGGCATTAAATACGCTGATTGCGATGGGTAAAACTACGGATTGGGAAGTACATATGCTTGGACAGGCGGTAGGAGCTCATACGGATGCTACACATGGAATGACGCTTTCAGCGGTATCAATCCCATACTATAAATACATCATGGCAGACGGATTACAGAAATTTAAGAGATATGCGGTAAATGTATGGAATGTAAATCCGGCAGGAAAAACGGATGAGCAGATTGCATTAGAAGGTCTGGATTGTATGGAGAGTTACATGAAAGAAATTGGTCTTGTAATGAATATTTCTGAGTTTGGTGTAACAAAAGATATGATCGAGTCTGTTGCAGACAGTACGCTGGTTATGGAAGGTGGTTATCGTGTACTTACACATGAAGATATTGTAAATGTTCTGACAGCCAGTTTGAGTTAAGGTATTAAGTATTGGAGGACATGAAGTATGAGTAAAAAATTAGTTGCATATTTTAGCGCCAGCGGAGTTACCGCAAAGTTAGCGAAGAATTTGTCACAGGCAATTGGTGCAGATTTATATGAAATTCAGCCGGAGCAGCCATATACGACAGCAGACCTTGACTGGACAAATAAACGCAGCCGAACTACCCGTGAAATGACAGATAAAACATTCCGTCCTGCTATCACAGGAAAAGTGGAGAACATGGAGCAGTATGATACGGTTTATGTCGGTTTTCCTAAAATGGAGTACAGTTTATAGTAGTGTATAGCGTGTACCAAGTTATAATTAT